>Ga0070684_100000787_pt1 | contig 22021 bp, 21 predicted proteins | sample KBSC723LmetaG_FD_65653 | JGI IMG/M metagenome (GOLD analysis project Ga0070684, IMG submission 65653) | Corn rhizosphere microbial communities from Kellogg Biological Station, Michigan, USA - KBS C7.2-3L metaG | ecosystem: Host-associated > Plants > Roots > Rhizosphere ...
CGGGTACGGCGGTCGGCGTCGACGATCGCCGCGACCATCGGTGACCCGGTCGGCAGGGCGAACGCCGAGGCAACCCCGCTGACCGCGCCGGCGATGGCGAGGTCGATAAGGCTGAACCGGCCGGCGATCAGCTCGACCGCGATCGCGCCCTGGGCGACGAACCGCACCGCGTCGGCGGCCATCGCGACCCGCCGGGCCTGCCACCGGTCGGCGACCACGCCGCCGATCGGCAGCAGGAGCAGGCGCGGAACGGTCGTGCAGGCGAGGACGAAGGCGATCGCGCCGGCCGAGCCGGTCGCACGGACGAGGGCCAGCGCCAGCGCGGCCGGGATGACGTAGTCACCGACGGCCGAGAGCGAGGCGCCGAGCCAGACGAGGCGGAAGTTCGTACCCATGCCAGGCACAGTAATTCGGCGCCGAACTTTTCGCCAGCAAACTTTTCGACACAAAATGTTATGCTGGTCGGGTGCGCGACGTTGTCGACCGGCATCTGGACAGGTGGATGCCGCTCATCCCCGACCTTGACCGGCACGTCGAGGGCGCGGTCACCCGCATGCAATACCTGGTGTCCCACTTGAAGCGGATCAGGCGAGCCTCGCTCGCCGAGCACGGGCTGCAGGACTTCGAATACGAGACGCTGCACGCACTCGGCGGGCGGGGCGAGCCATACCAGGCCGGCCCCACCGACTTGGCCGTCGAGACCAAGGCGTCACCGGCCGCGATGACCGGCCGGCTGGACGGGTTGGAGCGGCGCGGCTTCGTGCGACGCCTGCCGTCCCCATCCGACCGGCGCAAGGTGATCGTCGAGATGACCGAAGCCGGACGCGAGGTGTGGCTGGCCGCGATGAGCGGCACGGGAGTCGAAGAGACGCGGCTGATGAATCAACTGACGCGCAGCGAGCAGAAACAGCTGGACGACCTGCTCCGGCGAATGCTGCTCGCGGCCGGGGAGGGCGAAGCTTAGGAGGCCTTGGCGGTTTCGGTCAGCCTGTCCAGGCCGGTCAGCACCTCCTGCGCGGCGCTCGACGCCGTCGACAGTTGGCGGGTCACCTCGGTCAGGACGACCGCCTGCTCCTCGACCGACGCGGCGATGTCGACCTGAATCTCGCTGACCTCGCCGACGACCGTCGTCGTCGAGGCGAAGCTGCTCGCCACCGCCTCGGTCTGGCCGATGATCGCGCTGATCACGTCGCTCACCTTGCCGGCCGACTCGGCCGTCTCGTTGGCCAGCTGCTTGACCTCGCTGGCCACGACCGCGAAGCCCTTCCCCATGTCGCCGGCCCGCGCGGCCTCGATCGTCGCGTTCAGCGACAACAGGTTCGTCTGCCCGGCCAGCTGCGCGATGAGCGCGTTGACCTCGGCGATCTCGGCGACCGACCGCTCCAGGCTGTGCATCTTCTCGGTCGCTCCGTGCGCGATGTCCTGGCCCGACGCCGCGGTACCGGCCGCCTGCTGCGACCGCTGCGCGATGCTGTGTACCGCCGAGGCGAGGTTGGCCAGCTGCGACTCGACGGCGGCCACCGCCGCGATGGCCGACCGCGCGCCGTCGGCCACCGATGCCGCATCGTCGGCGATGCGGCCGGCCCGGGCGAGGGCCTGCTCGGTGCGCTGCCGTTCCGCCTCGGCCTCGCGGGCCTGCACGTCCTGCACGGCCCGGTCGCGTTCACTGCGCTCCTGCTCGGCCCGGGCGGCCAGCGCCTCGACCTCCCGCTCGCCGCGCTCGGCGAAGTGCCAGAACACCAGAATCCCGGCCACCTCCAACACGAGTGCACCGGCGTGGATGGCGACCATGAGCACGGCCTCGCCGTGGCTCACGCCCATACCGAAGACGTGGTTGGGGGCGGCGACGCCGACGCTCGTGTGGTGGATGACGACGACGGCTAGGGCCCAGAGCAGCGGCGTCCACTGCTGGTACAGGGCCACGAAGATCAGCACCGCGTACAGGTGCAGATGCGCGTCGACGCGGCCGCCCGACAGCTCGATGCCGACGAACGTCGAGAGGATCAGCCCGATGCTGGTGAACTCCGCCCGGATGCGGCGCGAACCGGTGTTGCCGAGGGCGGCGCAGATCGCGATGCCGATCGGCAGGACCAGCGCCTCCCACAGCGGCGCCGGGCCGAACACGCCGATCAGGAGCAGGGCCGGGACGTGCAGCCACAACAGCCGCTGGATGATCCGATGCCGCGCGGCCCACGATTCGTCAGACAGCCGGGCACCCCGAGGTAGCCAATCCACCCCATCCTGATCGGCCAGCACGCCGAAAAGCTGAGTTCACAACGTGATGCGGATGCAGATCGTGCCGGTCGACCCGCGCCGGAGGCGGCTCCCGGTCATCGTGAGCCAGCCGCTCACCCCGTACTTGTGTTGAATCAGCGCCTTCCCGGGCCGGCTGGCCTCGGGGTCGAGCACGGTCGCCGTGCCCGTGAGCGTCGGGCCGGTCGGCTCGCCCCGGAACGTGCACGGCGCGACGGTTACGTCGGGGCGGTTGCGGATCCGCTTGACCTTGCCGGTGCCGACCGGTGTCCAGACGACGAGCGCGTCACCGTCGCGGGCGACCCATAGCGGCGTCGGCACCCCGGTGCCATCCCGGCGAAAGGTGGTCAGGAGCACGTATTTCGCCAACCCGATCTCGTCCAGGGTCACGCCGGCAGCCTACGACAGCCAGTCGCCGGTCTCGAGCATCGTCTTCAGCCGGCCGAACAGCTGCGGCCGGCCACCCGGCCACGGCGTGCGCCCACCCGGACGCTCGTCGCCCAAACGGTTGCATAAGCGGCAAATAGCCAGCGTAGGCTGGGTTGTATGACGTTTCCGCTGGGCTCGTACCCCGTGCACCGGATCGGCTTCGGTGCCATGCAACTGCCCGGGCCCGGCGTGTTCGGCCCGCCGCGCGACCGGACCGAGGCGCTGGCCGTCCTGCGCCGTGCGGTCGAGCTCGGCGTCGACCACATCGACACCGCGCAGTACTACGGGCCCGCCGTCGCCAACGAGCTGATCCGCGACGCGCTGCACCCGTACCCGTCGAATCTGGCGATCGTCAGCAAGGTTGGCGGCCGGCGTGACGACCAGGGTCGGTGGCTGGCCGCGCAGCGCCCCGAAGAGCTTCGCCAGGGCGTGCTGGACAACCTGCGCACGCTGCGGATCGACCGGCTGGCCGCGGTCAACCTGCGGCTCATGGAGGGCAGCGGCGTCGACTTCGACGAGCAGCTCGACGCGATGACCGCGATGCGCGACGAAGGGCTGATCGCCGGGGTCGGGCTGAGCAACGTGACGCTCGAGCAGTTCGAGCATGCGGTGGCGCGCACCGCGCTCGTCTGCGTCCAGAACCCGCTCAACCTCGTCGACCGCGCATCACAACCGCTGCTGCGGGCGTGCGCCGAGCGCGGCGTCGCCTTCGTGCCGTTCTTCCCGCTCGGCTCGGCGTTCGGCGGCGTCAACCGCGTGCTCACCAACCCGGACCTGCGGGCCGCCGCCGAACGCTTGTCCGTGACGCCCGCGCAGGTTGCGCTCGCATGGACCCTCACGCTTGGACCCAATGTGCTGTTGATCCCGGGTACATCCAGTGTCGGCCACCTGGAAGAAAACCTGGCCGCCGGTGAGCTGGAGCTCGACGAGAAGACCCAGCAGGCGCTAGACGGGGTCTGACATCGAGTCGCTGCGCAGGCGGCTGTAGAGCAGGCCGTCGCGCCACTGCCCGCCGCGGAACTCGCACGCGCGGATGACGCCCTCGAGCTGGAACCCGGCCTTCGTCAACGCCTTTTGCTCGGCGACGTTCTCCGGATGGGTACCGGCTTGAATTCGCTGGGCCGGCGTGTGCTCGAACAGGTATTCGCACAGCGTCGCCTGGGCGCGCCAGCCGACCCCTCTCCCCCGCCACTCCGGGAGGAGTGCGATGCCGATCTCCCAGCCGGGCGCCGCCCCGCCGTACTGAATCGAGCGGTAGCTCACGAACCCGGTCCGCTCGTCGTCGGCCGCGACGATGAGCCTTCCGTCGGTCGCACCCAGATAGCCGTCGGCCGCATACCGGCGGGCCGGCGCCTGCGCGTCCCGGAACCCGGACCAGTCGAGGCCGATCAGCCCCGGCTCGACGGCGAAGCGCCGGAACATCGGTAGGTCGTCCTCGGTGACCGGCTGCAAGGTGACCAACATCCCACCAGTGTGCCCGCCGTAAATGCGTTGAGCCGCACCGTCTAGTTCGAGAGGCTGGAGGGCCAACCGCCCTTAGGGAAGTCCATGCGCCTGCTCCGCGACCTCTGGGCCACCTCGCCGCGCCGCACCGCGATGGTGGCGCTCTTCATCGTCCTCGTCGCCGGCGGCCAGACGGCCGGCGCCGCGCTGGCCGGCCCGGTGCTGCTGGATCGCTCATACGGGTGGTTTGCGCTCCTCGCGCTCGCCCTCCTCATCGCCGTGGTCGGCGACCTCGCGGTCGGGCTCGTGATGGCCGGGCTCACCGCCGACTGGTCGGCCGACGTGCGCCGCCGGCTGTGCCGGGTCGCGTTCGGCCAGGACCTGCAGACGCTGGAGACGACCCCGGTCGGCGAGCTGCTCGACCGCATCGACGGCGACGTCTACCAGGTGGCGTCGGAGATGCGCAACAGCGGTGTGCGGATCCTGCAGGCGACGTCGATCGCCGTGCTGTCGATCATCACCGCGCTGTTTGTCTGGTGGCCGGCCGGCGTCGCCATGGTCGGGCTGTCGACCGTCGTCGCGCTGGGCCTGCGCAAGCCGACCGCGAAGATCGGGATCGCCCGCATCGGCGAGGAAGAGGCGTGGTCCGACCTCGCGGCGGTGATGGAAGAGGCCATCCACGGCCAGGACGATGTGCGGACGAGCCTCGCCCGGCCCTACGTGCTGCGGCTCTTCGCCCGGCGGGCCAGCCAGGTGCTCGCACGCGGACGGCTGGTCTGGAAACAGTCGGCCCGGGTGACCGCGGCGGCGTCCGGCACCACGCGACTGGCGATCGCCATCGTCGTCATCGCCGGTGGCTGGGCCTTTGCGACCGGCCGTGTCGACGGCGCCCGGCTGACCGCGGTGTGGCTGCTCGCGCTCGCCTTCGGTCGCACGGTCGAGCAGCTCACCCGCATGGTGCCGGAGTTGCAGTATGCGTTGGGCGCCTGGGCGCGAGTACAACTGCTGCGAGACTCTCCGCAGGAACCGTCCGGCGGCTCGGCTCCGCCCGACGGCGACCTGATCGTGCAGGACTTGACGTTCCGCTACCCCAATGACACCCGCCGGGCCGCCCTGCACGACGTCGACCTCGCGTTCGCGCGCGGCCGGTCCTATGCGCTGATCGGGCGGACCGGGTCGGGCAAGTCGACGCTGACCAAGGTGCTGACGCGGGCGGTCGACGTGCCGCGCGGCACGGTGTTCCTCGGCGGGACCGACCTGCTCGACCTCGACGTCGAGGGGCTACGCCGGTGGATCGCGGTCGTGCCGCAGCGCACCGAGATCCTCGCCGGCTCGCTCGCCGAGAACATCGCGCTGTTCGACCCGGACCTCCTTGACGCGGCGGCCCACGCGCTCGACGAGCTCGGCCTGTCGTCGTGGGTCGCCGACCTGCCGGACGGGCTGGACACCCGGCTCGGCGACGGCGGCCACGTGCTGTCGGCCGGGCAGGAGCAGCTCGTCGCGTTCGCGCGGATCCTGGTGCGCGACCCACACGTGGTCATCCTCGACGAGGCGACCGCGCGGATGGACCCGGTCACCGAGCTGCGCGTGCAGCACGCGACCGAGCGGCTGCTGCGCGACCGCATCGGCATCGTCATCGCCCACCGGCTGTCCTCGGTCCGCCGCTGCGACGAGGTCATCGTCATGGCCGACGGCACGGTCGTCGAGGCCGGCCCGCTGGCCGAGTCGCGCCGGTTCGCCGAGTTGCTGGCCAACAGCCACGTCTCGGTCGCCGCCGGGCTGCGCGGCGGGCTCGCGCTCGCCGACGAGGACGACCCGGACGACACGGACGACACGGATGATTGGGACCGAGCAGAGGCCGACGTCCGGCTGACCGCGCCGCCGCGCATCGACCCACCGAAGTTGCCGCCGACCCCGCCGGTGCGGACGCTGCGCGAAATCGTGCGCCTGGTCACCAATGACGCCCGCTTCGGCCTGCTCGGCGCCGGACTGTTCATGATCTTGGCGATCATCGGCCTGGACGGCTCGGTGGTCCCTTACCTCTGGGCACTCCTGGTCGACGGCCGCGGCTCGGTCCTGTGGCCGGTGGTGGGCATCCTCAGCGCCCTGGTCGTTACATTCCCCATCTTGTACGTGACGAGCAAGTGGTTCCCGGAATGGTGGGTCCGGCAGATGCTGCGCGTGATGCAGCGGCTCGTGCACGGGCAGACCGGTCCGCGGCGGGTCAGCCTGCACACGCCGGCCGAGGTGGTCGCCCAGGGCGGCGACATCGAGCGGGTCATCTTCCTGGCCGACAACATGATCGACCAGGGCATCGGGCTCGCCGTGCTCGTCGCGATGACGGCGGTCACCGGATCGGTCGTGCCGGGCCTGTTCTTCCTCGGCACCATCGTCGTGTCGGGGTTGGCGGCGACGCTCTTCGGGCCGCAGCTGGAGCGTTCGGCTCGCCGCACCGTGTCGGCGCGGGCCGCCTTCGCGACGGCCCTGGTGTCATCGCTGTCGGCCGCTCGCACGGTGAAGCTGGCCGGCGCGACCAAGCCGGTGCTGGATCACTTGGCTCGCCTGGATACCACGCGGAGTGAGCGGCAGCGACGGGAGATCGCGCTGCAGATGTGGGCGCGCTCGACCCCGTCGACGGCCAGCGGCCTGCTGCCGATCGCGGTCTGGTCGCTGTACCTGACCGGCCACCTGTCGGCCGGGGCGGCGCTCGTCGCGGTCTCGACGCTCGGGTCGGCCCGCTGGTTCGCGTGGACGACCGCGTCGCTGGTGTCGCAGATGCCGTCGGCGCGGGTGTGGACCAGCCGCACCGTGGCGATGACCGGCATGGCCGACTACTCGCAGGACGTGCCGGGGGTCGACCTGTCGGCGGGCACGGCCCCCGGCCCCGACACGACGCCTCGCAACCCGCTGCGGGAGCTGGAGTTGAGCCGCTTCACCGCGGTGCACGAGGACGGCACGGTCGGCGTGCGCGATGTCGACCTGACCGTCCACCGTGGACAGCTGGTGCTGGTCGTCGGCCCGGTCGGCTCGGGCAAGTCGTCGCTGTTGCGCGCCCTGGCCGGGATCGTGCACCATACCGGCGCGCTGCGCTGGAACGGCCAGCCGATCGACGAGCCGGAGGTATTCCTGCGGCCCAACCAGGTCGGCTACGTGGCACAGATGCCGCGCGTCCTGTCCGGCACGGTCGACGACAACATCCGCCTCGGCCACGAGTTGGACGCGGCCGGTGCCGTGCAAGCCGCGCAACTGGAGCACGACTTGGCCGTGGCCGGCGGCGGACTCGGTCTGGTGATCGGCCACAAGGGCACCCGCTTGTCCGGCGGCCAGTTGCAGCGCCTTGCGCTGGCGCGCGCCCTCGCCCCGCGAACCGAGCTCCTCATCGCCGACGACGTATCCTCCGCGCTGGACGTGACGACCGAGCTTGAGCTGTGGCGGGCGCTGCGCCAGCACCGAGTGACCGTGGTCGGCTCAACATCAAAGCGGGCCGCGCTGGCCCAAGCCGACCGCGTGGTCGTGCTCCAAGCCGGCGAGGCCGTCGACCAGGGCACGTGGCACGACCTGTCGGAACGCTGGGGCCACCTGGCCGGCTGATGCTCGTCGCAAGGGTGGACCTGCACCAAGATCACCTTGCCCAGATCGGGTGTCTGATCCGAGGTGGCGATGCGTGCTGGAGCATCATGATGTTCTGACCCGCATCAACTCCCGGACCGACGCTGGACCGTGCACCACTATTCGGCGTCGCCTCCGCGAGGATAAGTTACTTCGTGTGTCGAAGTGGACCGATGCCGGCCTGATCGGGCTGGCCGCCGGGCTCGGCACGCTGTTCTTCCTCGACGCCCAGAGGACCCCCGACGGACCGTGGACACTGCTCGATCTCGGGGTCGGCGTCGCCGCCTGCCTCGCGGTACCGCTGCGGCGGCGGTGGCCGGTAGGGCTCGCGCTCGTCCTGATCCCGACCGTGATCGTCTCGTCGGCCGCGATGGGCGCGACCGCGGTCGCGATGGCCGGCGTGGCCGCCTACCGCTCGCTGCGGGTCACGGTCCTGGTCGTGGCGCTGCACGCAGCGTTCGTGCTGGCCCTCTTCGGCCTGGTCGCGACCAGCCGGCGCGAGTACTGGCAGGCGGTCGTCGTCGTCCTCGCGCTCGACGCCGCCCTCGTCGCGTCCGGCCTACTCGTCCGGTCGCTCCGGGAGCGGGCCACGGAGGCCGAAGAGCGCCAGCGGCTACGGATCGAGGAGGCCCGGCACGCCGAGCGCGAACGGCTGGCGCGCGAGATGCACGACGTCCTCGCGCACCGCATCTCGCTCCTGGCCGTGCACGCGGGCGCGCTCGAGGTACGCCGGTCCGCCCCCGAGGACGAACGCCAGGCGGCCGCGGTCATCAGGCAGTGCGCCTACGACGCGCTCGAGGACCTGCGGGAGGTCGTCGGGATGCTGCGCGACGAACCAAAGGAGGAATCCGACCGGCCACAGCCGACGCTTGAGGGCCTGATCGAGCAGTCCCGACGGGCCGGGACGCCGGTCACGCTCGAAGACCACGTCATAGAACCCTCCGAGCCTCTTGGGAGGCACGTGTACCGGGTCGTGCAAGAAGGTCTGACCAACGCCCGCAAGCATGCCCCCGGCGCACCCGTCCGCGTCCGGCTCGACGGCGACGCCGAGGGGCTGACGGTCGGCATCACCAACCCGGTACCGGCGGCGCCGGCCCAACACCTGCCGGGCGCCGGCAGCGGGCTGATCGGGCTGGCCGAGCGCATGCACCTCCTCGGTGGCCGGCTCGAGCACGGCCGGACCGACACCGGCGAGTTCCGCCTCCACGCGTGGCTGCCGTGGCGCACGTGATCCGGGTGCTGATCGTCGACGACGATCCGCTCGTACGCGCCGGGCTCACGATGATGCTCGGCGAGTTTGACGACCTCGAGGTCGCCGGCGCGATAGCCGACGGCGACGAGGTGATCGCGGCCACCAACCGGCTCCGGCCGGACGTCGTGCTGATGGACATCCGCATGCGCCAGGTCGACGGGCTCACCGCGACCGAGCGCCTGCGCACCCGCCGCGACCCGCCCGAGGTGATCGTGCTCACCACGTTTGACACCGACCGGCACATACGGCGGGCGCTGCGCGCCGGGGCGAGCGGCTTCCTGCTCAAGCACACCCCGCCGGAGCGGATCGCCGAGGCCATCCGGCTGGTCGCGGCCGGCGAGCCGATGCTGTCGCCCGACGTGTTCCGGCGCGTCCTCGCGTTCGCCGCCGAGCCCGCGCCGGATCCCCGGCGGGAGAAGGCACGGGACCTCCTGAGTCGACTCAGCGAGGGCGAGCGGGCGGTCGCCGCGCTCGTCGGGCAGGGCCGCACGAACGCCGAGATCAGCCGCGAGCTGCTGATGAGCACGGCCACCGTGAAGGCGTACATGACGCGGATCCTCACCAAGCTGGGGCTCACCAACCGGGTGCAGGTTGCTTTACTGGTGCATGATGCCGAGCAATGAAGACGCGTACTACGTGCCGACCGCTCCCGACACGTACCTCGCGACCGAGCTGACCCAGGGGCCATGGTCGCCGGGCGCGCAGCACGGCGGGCCACCCTGCGCGCTGCTGGTTCGCGCACTCGACTACGTGCCGTCGAACATTCAAGGACCGTCCCGCATCGCCAAGGTGAGCTTCGACATCCTCGGTCCGGTGCCGGTGGCCGAGGTCCAGACCCGCGGTGCACTCGTCCGGCCCGGCCGCTCGGTCGAGCTCATCCGGGCCGACCTGCTCGCCGACGACCGGCCGGTCATGCGCGCAACTGCGTGGCGCATCCGCGAATCCGACCCGCTCGACATCCCGCGCCCGGATCCGGCGCCACCCACACCCCCGGACGGCATCGAAGCCTGGACGCCGACATGGGGCGGATACTCCGAGTCGGTGGAGTGGCGCTTCGTCGAGGGAGGTTTCGCCAAGGGCGCCCCGGCCAGCGTCTGGGGACGGCTCCGCGTGCCGGTCGTGGTCGGCGAGGAGGCAACCCCGCTGCAACGGGTCGCCGCGTTCGCCGACTCCGGCAACGGGCTGTCCGGGATGCTCGACATGCACGTCTGGTGGTTCATCAACACCGAGCTCACGCTGCACCTCTTCCGGTTCCCGGCGAGTGACTGGGTGCACATTTACGCCGAGACCAGCCTCGACCCGGCCGGCATTGGCCTCGCCACCACCGTGCTGTCCGACCGAAGCGGCCGCATCGGCCACGGCGCCCAGGCGTTGATGGTGGGGCCTCGCGGGCGGCAATAGCGACGTGACACTTCTCCACTGTGGACCCGTTTGGGCCCGCGATGACCGCGCTCGCAATGGTGATCGGGCTCGGCTCGGCGCTCGGCAGCTTGTGGCTGTCGAGCGCCTTCGACGTCGCGGCCGGCGGGGCGATCAGCCTGTGCGCCGCGTTTGCGTTCGTAGCCTCGTTGCTGGCGTCGCGTCTTAGCCAAGTCGTGCGAGGCTGATCGACTGCCAGGTCCAGGCGATCACGACGCCGAGGAACAGGCTCAGCGAGCCGGCCGCGCCCCCGCTCATCGCCCACGCCAGCCCCACAGCGAAGGCGACGCCGGCCGCCCGGCCGGCGACCTTCCACGGCGTTGCGAACTTCCACGGCTTCTCGAAGACGCGGGCGAGGACGAAGCAGGCGGCGATCAGCGTGAAGAAGGTCAGGCTGCCGCCCACGTTGTGCAGGATCATGTGGCCGCTCATCGTGGTCGGCGCGCCGGCCGGGGTGCCGATCGGGAAGCCGTCGCCCGGGTCCATCTCGAAGACGGCCGCGATCAGTAGGCCGATCCCCTGGGTGACGAGCAGGATCGGCCCCCAGGTGCCGCCCTTCTGCCCGCGCCGGGCCCGTCGCAGGCCGGCCGCGGCGACCAGCATGAGCAGGCCGCAGACCACGAAGTTGGTGGTCTGGATCCAGCCCCGTTCGCCGATGGCCAGCATGCTGACCGGGTGGCGGGTCAGGTCGTAGCCGGGCCGGGTGGCCGCCTGCGCGAGCGCGAGGACGGTAAAGAAGGGCGCGGCGACAACGCCGGCGGTCAGCAGGCGGTTGGTGGTCGTCTTCCGAGTGCTCCGGATAGCGAGCGTGGTCATCGTCTGGGTCCTCTCTGCGGTGAGTTCTTACCCAGGCGTCGAACAGCCGGCCGTGGCTACGACAGACTTCCGCCGGCAATTTCGGGCTGGACCCCCACGCCTTCCCAGTTGCCGCCGGTCCGGATGTCCACGACCCGCGCCTCGGGCAGCAGGCCGAGCACGGTCGGGGCGAGCCGGATCGGGGTGACGTGATCGGCGCCGCCGGGCGTACGTTCGCCGACGACGATCACCCGCCCGCGCGCCTGCAGGTGGTATGCGAGCGCCTCGCCACTGGAGAAGGTCCCCGGTCCGACCAGCACGGAGACCGGCACGTCGCCGGGTACGGCGGGACCGCCGGGAGTCCACCACTGCCGGATCGCGCCGTGCCCGTAGTACACGTCGGACAGGTGGACGGAGTCCTCGCCGAGGAGCCAGCCGGCGATGGCGGCGGCCGTGGCCGGGTCGCCGCCGCCGTTGGCGCGCAGGTCCAGCACGATCCGCTCGGCCGCGCTCGCCAACGCGAACGCGGCGTCGACGTAGGGCCGGGCGGCGGCGATCGGTTCGAGCCCGTCGACCCGGATCACGCAGGTGCCGTCCGGAAGCCGCCGAACCTCGCTGATCGCGGCCGCCCGCCGCCGGGCATCGGCCAGGTCGGGCCGGGGCCAGCCGTGGCTCTCGGTGTCGGGCGGGTCGGTGCCGTCCGGCTCGAAGCTGAGCATGAGATGCCGGGAGTAGGTCCAGGCGACCCGCTCGACCTCGGCGCAGGCGTCCGCGTCAACCGGGTCGGTGCGGCCGGCGAAGGTCTCCGTCAACAGCGTGGCCAGGGCGTCGGCCCGGTCGCGGTCGGGCATGAGGCGGGGCAGCCAGCCGGCGAGCCGCCCGACGACCGTGGCAAGGTCATCCACCGAGCCAGCCTACAGAATGCGCACGTTGGGCCTGCTCTTCATGGACCGCCGGCTATGACGACAACCGGACCTCACCGTCATCGCCAGCGGCCAGCCGACCGGGGAAGGCGACCACTACCCCTCGATCTGGCACCTGCCGCCGTTCGCCGGGCTCGTCACGTATCAGCGCTATTTCGATACCGTCCCGGTGAGCCGGCCCTGCACGACCGCCCGATCGGTCACCGCCTTCACGGCCTGGTCGGTGTCGGCGCCGTCGGCCAGTCCGGTGACCGTGCTCAGCCCGTACACGGAAAATCTGTAATGGTGCGTGCCGGAGGGCGGGCACGGCGGGGTCCATCCGGTGCCGCCGCCGGAGTTCTTGGCCTGATGCGCGCCGGCCGGCACGTCCGGTCCGAGGCTGGTCGCGGTCGGCGGCAGATCGAGCACCACGCGGTGCACGAACGTCCCGCTCGGCGCGTCAGGGTCGTCCACCACCACGGCGATCGCCGTGGCCCCGTGCAGGTCGCCCGACCACCGGATGGTCGGCGCCGTGCCTTCGCCTTTGCACGTGTACGTGGTAGGAATGCTCCCGCCCGCGCTGAACGCGTCGCTGGTCACGGTGAGCGTGCCGGCGGCCGACGACGAGACCGGCGGCGTGCTGCCGGAACCGCACGCGGTAAGAAGCAACCCCGCAAGCAGAAGCCCGAACGGTCGCATAACGCCATTATTTCGGGGAAGGAATGATCGCGTGACCCGCCCTCACGACGACCGCTCGGTCGCGCGCACCACCGCCATCGTCATCGGCCTCGTCCTGCTCACCGTGCTCGGCCTGCTGCTCGTCTACGAGGTGCGGCGGGTGATCGTGTGGATCGTCATCGCCGCGTTCTTCGCGACCGCGCTGCATCCGCTGGTGAGCTGGTTCGAACGGCGCGTCCGCTGGGTCCGGCGGTGGCTGGCCACGCTGGTCGTGTTCGTGGTGGTGTTCGTCGTCCTGACCGGGCTGGTCGCGTTGTTCGTGGTCCCACTGGTCCGCGAGGGCACGCAGCTGGCTCAGCAACTGCCCGACCTCATCAGCGACGCCCGCGCCGGCCGCGGGCCGGTCGGGGAGCTGCTCCAGCGGTTCCACGTGGTCACGTGGATCCAGGAGCACAGCACGCAGATCCAGTCGTACGCGTCGGGGGTCGGCGGCTCGACCCTCACCTTCGTCAAGGGCGCGGCGACCACGATCGCCGGGATCGTGACGATCTTCGTGCTGTCGTACCTGATGGTGCTCGAGGCGCCGCGGCTCGTCGAGGCGTTCCTCGCGCTGTTCCAGCCCGAGCGGGCCGAGCGGATCCGCCGGGTCGGCGGCGACTGCGCGCGGACCGTCACCGGCTACATCTCCGGAAACCTGCTGATCAGCGTGATCTGCGGGGTGCTGACGTACGTCGTGCTGCTGATCCTCGGCGTGCCGTTCGCCGGGCTGATCGCGCTGTTCGTGGCCATCGCGGACCTGATCCCGCTGATCGGGGCGACGCTCGGGGCGATCGTCGCGGTGCTCGCCGGCTTCACGCACTCGATCACCGCCGGGATCGTCGTGCTCGTCTTCTTCATCCTCTACCAGCAGCTGGAGAACCACCTGCTCCAGCCGGTCATCCTGGCCCGCACGGTCCAGCTCAACCCGTTGATCGTGCTGGTCAGCATCCTCATCGGGGTCGAGCTCGCGGGGATTCTCGGCGCACTCCTGGCCATCCCGATCGCCGGCATGGTGCAGATCGTCGCCCGCGACGTGTGGGACGAGCGGCGCGGACGGCCCAAACCCGAGCCGACGGTCGGCCAGGAGGAGACACCGGCGTCACCAAACATCACCTGATGCGTTATGAAGGGTGCGCAGTAGTCCGTCCCCTACCGAGGAATCTCGTGCGTGCTCTGGCGCCTCCCCTTATCGGCGCTGCGACGTTGGTCGCGGCGCTGTTTGGCGTACTGCCGGTGGCCGCCGCGCTCATCGTCGTCGGGCTGGTCGCGGGCGGTTACGGGGTGCGCGAGACGCTCAAGCCGCGCCGGCCGGTGATGTCGCTGCGGTTCGCCGCCGCCGGCCTCGGCTTCTGCGGGGTGTCGACGCTGCTGGCCGGGCTGGCGCTGGCGATCGCCCCGCAGGTGCGGCTCAGCGACGTACCGCTGCCGGCCGAGCTCCCGCTGATCGGGCTGTTCTTCGTCACCGGCATGTTCCTGCTCGGGCTGTTTCACCTGCCCGGACAGAGCGCCACCTACGTCGGCCGGCTGCGCCGCGCGCTCGACGGGGTCGGTGTCGGCGTCTGGGTGTTCCTCATGGCCTGGCTGCTGGTCTTCGAGACGGCCCGGCTCAAGGGGGCCGCCCTGACCGCCGTCCTCGTGGCCAGCGTGGCCTTCGGCGCGAGCGTGGTCGGGGCGCTGCGTGCGGTGCCGGTGGACCGGACGGCCGCGCCGTACGGCGCCGGCGTGCTGATCACCACCGGCGGGCTGACCGCGCTGATCCTCGCCCTCGACTACGACAAGCTGGACGGCTGGACCGTGGCCGCCTGTGTCCCGCTGCTGGCCGGCTCGGTCCTGGCCGACCGGGCGCTGCGCACCCCGGCCGCGCCGGAACCGGCCGAGTCGGGCGAGCGGTCCCTCGACGGCAGCTTCGCGCGCTACCCGTTGCTGGCCTTTCCGATGGCCGGCGCGCTGGTCGCCGCCGCCTACCACCTGGTGACCGAGCGCCGGTTCGACTCGGTCGCCTCCACGCTGGCCATCGCGGGCGTGATCGTGGTCGCCGTGCGCGAAGCGCTCGCCGTGGCGGACGTCCGCCAGTACGCGCGGAAACTCGCCGAACGCGAGGATCGGTTTCGCTCCCTGGTCGTCGGCTCGACCGACGTCACGATGATGCTCGACGACGCGTTGATCGTGCGCTGGCAGTCGCCGGCCGCCGCCCGGCAACTGGGCCTGTCCGATCAGGACGTGGTCGGGCACCCGCTGCTCGCCCGCGTCCACCCGGACGACGCCGACCTGGTGGCCGGCCGGCTGGCCAGCGCCCGCCCGGGCACGCTCGTGCTCATCGAGGCGCGCCTGCGCGACGGCTTCGACACCTGGCGGGAGACCGAGTGGAGCGTGAGCGACCAGCGGGCGGTCGACTCGGTCCGCGCGCTCGTCGTCCACGTCCGCGACATCAGCCAGCGCCGGCAGCTCGAGCACTCGCTGCACCGCGCGGCCTCGACCGACCAGCTCACCGGCCTGGCCAACCGCAGCGAGCTGCGGCGGGCGCTCGGCGCGCGGACCGAGCCGGGCGTGCTCATGCTCTTCGGCCTCGACGGGCTGACCAGCGTCAACCAGCTGCGGGGCCACGAGGTCGGGGACGCGGTGATCGTCGAGGCGGCCCGCCGCCTGCGCGCTGTGGCCGGGGCTGGTGACGTGTGCGCCCGGCCGTCCGGGGATCAGTTCGCCGTCCTGACGGTGGCCGGCGCGGTGCAAGCGCAGATGACCGCCGGTCGCCTGCTCACGGTGCTGGCCGAGCCCTACCCGGTGCTCGGCGTCGAGTCGCACCTGTCGGTGGCGGCCGGGCTCGCCGAGTACCCGGCGGACGGCGACGCCGACACCGCGTTGAGCCGTGCGGAGCTGGCGCTGCAGCGGGCCCGCCGGCCGGGCCCGGCCCAGCCGCCGCAGTGGTACGACGAGGCGACCGCCGCGCTCCTGCGCCGCCGGCTCAGCATCGAGCAGGACCTGCCGGGAGCGCTCGGGCGCGGCGAGTTCGACCTGCTCTTCCAGCCGATTCTCGAGCTACCCCGGCGGCACGCCGTCGGGGTCGAGGCCCAGCTGCGCTGGCGCCGGCCCGGCCTGGGCACGGTGCCGGCCGCCGAGTTCATCGGCGTGGTCGGCCAGCTCGGGCTGCACGAGCAGATCGGCACCTGGATGCTCAGCGCCGCCTGCCGCCAGCTGGAGGAGTTGCTCGGCGCCGGCCGGCAGCTGTGGCTCGTGGTCAACGTGTCCACCGCCCACCTGGCCGCCCCCGGTTTCCCGGACACGGTCACCGGCGTCCTCAACGCCCACGGGATCGCGCCGTCGCGGCTGGTCGTGCAGTTCAGCGAGGACGCCGCGGACGCCGCGACCGGCCGGGCGATCACCGAGCACCTGACCAAGCTGCAGACGCTGGGCATCCGGACCGCGCTGGACGGCTTCGGCGCGCAGGCGACGTCGCTCAGCCGGCTGCGCACGCTGCCGCTGGACATCGTCAAGCTCGACCGGCACATCTTCGACGCCTCCCCGAGCGGTCCCGACCACCACGACGCCGTAGTGGCGGCCGTGGTGAACCTGGCCGAGCAGCTCGGCGTCGAGGTTGCGGTTTCCGGGGTACGAACGGAGCCGGAGCTGCGGGCCTCGGTCAACGCGGGCTGCCGGCTGGGCCAGGGTGAGCTGTTCTGCCCGCCGGCCGTCCCCGAGCGCCTGGAGGCGTACCTCGACACGCACCGCTCAGCCACGTTCTAGCTCAGCTACGGTCGAGCTCAGCTACGGTCGAGCTCAGGCCGGGTGCCTGCCTGATGCCGTCGAGTTTGACGGTGGTCGATCCGACCCGCTGGGTGTTTGACGGTGGTCGATCCGACCCGCTGGGTGCCTGACGGTGGTCGATCTGCCGCCATCTCGTCGGCGTGTCGCGGTGGTGGAGCGGCCACCGTCTGACTGACCGGGTAGACGGTGGCCGCTCGGCCACCCTAGACGGCGCTTGATCGGTGGTAGATCGACCACAGTCCACGTGATGACCCAGACGGTGGTCGATCTGCCGACGCGACACGCCGACGAAGTGTCGGCAGAGCGGCCACCGTCTGGGTCAATTCGGGGCGGATCGACCACCGTCCACGTAACACCCAGACGGTGGTCGATCTACCGACGCGACACGCCGACGAAATGTCGGCAGAGCGGCCACCGTCTGGGTCAATTCGCGGCGGATCGACCACCGTCCACGTAAACACCCAGACGGTAGTCGATCTGCCGACGCGACACGCCGACGAAATGTCGGCAGAGCGGCCACCGTCACGAAAGCTCCGAGGCGGATCGACCACTGTCACGCCAGGCTCCGGGACGGATCGACCACTGTCACGCCAAGCTCCGGGGCAGATCGACCACCGTCTTAGCGTGGGACGGTGCGGCGAAAAGGGAGCGTCGCAGCGCGGCTCCGTAGCGGCCAGCCACCACATCGTCGCGACGAGCGTGTCCTATGCGTGGGCGATCGGGTGCCGGGGCTCGTAAATGCCGAGCTCAGCGCCGCTCGGCAGGGTGATGCCGGCGATCAGGCCCCAGCCCCGGTCGGCCACCGGTTCGGCGATCTCCACGCCCCGGTCCTTGAGCTCGGCCAGCGTCGCGTTGATGTCGTCGCACATCAGGTACATCTCGTACTCCGGCCGCTCGGCCGGGTGGACGGCGACCTCGGCCGGCGGCAACTGGAAGATCAGCCAGTCGTCGCCCGCGTCGACGCCGGTGAAGCGCAGCTTGTCGCGGATGAACGCGCGGTCGGCCTCGGCGTCCGCGCTGTACAGCATGACGTGTACCCCGTTGATCATGTAAACCCCCGAGTTAGGAACAGCTCAGTAGACCGGCCTTGGCCTTGCTACGCAACACGCGTCCGGCGGACTGCGCCACGCGGGCGGCGAACGCCTGGTCGGACCGGGCCGCCTTGAGCAGCGCGTCGGTCATCGGCCCGGCGTCGGACGTCCGGACGGTCAGCACCAAGTCTCCCCCAGCTCGGATGAACCGCACAGCCCGCTCCCCGACCGGATAGGCGTCGGCCGCCTTGGCCGCCCCCAGATCGTCGGACATGACCAGGCCGTCGAAGCCCATCTTGTCGCGCAGCAGCCCGTCGATGATCGGCTGGGAGAACGCCGCGATCGCATCCGGGTCCAGCCGCGGGTACAGCGCCGACGAGATCATTACCGCGGTCGTACCGGCGGCAATGCCCTTGGCGAACGGCTCGAGCGACGCGTCGGTGCTGGTCGTCTGGTCGTCGCGGGCGTCGCGCGAGGTGTCGGTGTTGGACCGCACCCGCCCCAGCCCCGGGAAATGCTTGAGCGTCGTCTGGAGGCCGGCCGCCTGCGCGGCGGTGACCACCGTGGCGACGTCGGCCGCGACCGGGCCCGGCGCCGAGCCGTACTGCCGGTTGAACGCCCCGATCGGCGGGTTGGCCTTGCCCAGGCCGGCCGGCACGACGTCGGCCACCGGAGCGAGGTCGATCGTGACCCCGACGTTCTTCACCCGGCCGGCCCATTCCTTGGTACGGCTGGTCAGCGCCGCCGAGTCCAGCCCGCCCTGGGTGAGGGCCGACGGGATCGGCGGGAAGTCGTCGCCCTGCAGCGTCTGGACCTGGCCGCCCTCCTGGTCGGCGCCGATCTGCAGCGAGACGCCGCTGCTGACCTTGGCCGCGGACTGCAGCTTGGCGAGGTCGCCGCGCAGGTCGGCGGCCGACCCGTGGAACCGGCTGGTCAGGAACACGCCGCCCAGCCGGTACCGCTTGACCGTCGACTGTGCGCTCGCCGGGTCGGTGACCGGGGTGCCGACCATCAGCAGCTGGCCGACCTGGCCCTCCAGGCCGAGCGCGGCGACGGTGGCGGAGACGCAGTCGCCGCCCGGGCCGACCGAGACGGTCACCGGCGGACGACTCGACGCAGGCGCGCCATCTGAGGAGGACGAGGACGGCGAGGGCCGGAACACATAAACGGCCCCGGCCAGCACCAGGACCGCCACGACCCCGAGCCCGACAATCCACGGCCAGCGCCGAAAGCGCTCCTCGGCCGCGTGCCGGCCCGGCTCCCCAACAGTCACCCGCACAACCTTAGGGCCTGGCTCAAGGTGGGGGCCGCGGCCGCGGCCCCCACCTTGAGCCAGGCCCTAGAGTGGTCAAATGAGCGGCGAAGACGAAGAGCGCGCCGGGGTGGCCCTCACCCACCTCGATCAACCGCTGTTCGACGGGGCGGACGCCACCAAACGGGTCCTCGTGGACTACCTCGACGCGGTCCACGAACAGATGCTCCCGGGCCTGCGGGACCGGCCGCTCTCGGTGATCCGGGTCCGGCCCGGCCAGGACCCGTTCATGCAGAAGAACGTCCCCAAGTACACCCCGGACTGGGTGGCGACCGTCACGATGTGGGCCGAGTCGTCCAGGCGTGACGTCTCGTACGCGCTGTGCAACGATCGTCGCACCCTGCTGTGGTTTGCCAACCAGCGCGCGGTCGAATACCACCCCCAGCTCTATACGGTCGGAGCCGGGGATGCCCCGACCCACCTGGTCATGGACCTCGACCCACCGGCCCCCGACGCGTTCGAGCTCGCGGTCGGCGCCGCCCACCTGGTCCGCCAGGCGCTGACCGACCTAGGACTGGTGGGGCTGGTGAAGACCAGCGGGGCCAAGGGCGTGCACATCTTCGTGCCGCTCGAGCCGACCCCGACGGTCGACGTCGCCGCGGCCACCCGGGCGATCGCCGCCCGCGCCGAGAAGCTCGACCCCGACCTGGCGACGACCGCGTTCATCAAGGAGGACCGGGGCGGCAAGGTGTTCCTCGACTCGACGCGGGCCGGCGGGGCGACGGTGGTGGCTGCCTACAGCCCGCGCATCCGGCCGGGCGCCCCGGTGTCCTTCCCGGTCGCGTGGGACGACCTCGACAACGTCAAACCCCGCGACTTCACCATCCGCACCGCACCGGATCTGCTCAACGGCGGTGACCCGTGGCACGAGCAGATGCCGGCCCCGCAACGCCTGAGCGCCGAACTACTCGAGGAGGGCCACGCCATCCCGATCGCCCGGGTCCAGGCCATGCACGAAGGCAAGCGCCGTGCCCGCGCCGCCCGCAAGACCTGAGCCCTTCCGCCCGTCGGCGCACGGCTTCGCGTTCACCAACGCGTGGCCGCATCAGCCGGCGGTGCGAATCGGCAAGCTGAACATCGGCAACGCCGGCAACGGGTTGTGCGGCGGCATGGTCTTCGCCGTCCTCGACTACTGGTTGGCCGGCCGCCGGCCCCCGGCCGAGCAGCCGGTCGGCGGCGCGCCGCTGTTCAAGTTCCTCGTGCGGCGCCTCATCGCCTCGTGGCACCTGCCGGTGACCGGCGTGCGCTACTACCGCTGGATGCTGCGCGACGACGCCGACGTGGCCGCCCGGACCCGCCGGGAGATGGCGGCGATCCGGGAAAGCCTCGAACGGGGCGAGCCGGTGCCGCTCGGTCTCGTCACCACGAAGTCGGCCGATCCCCGCCGCATCGGGCACAACCATCAGGTCCTCGCCTACCACATCGAAGAGCAGACCATCCACGTGTACGACCCGAATCACGGTCAACGCGACGACGTCACGATCGTGGTCACCCCGGACGGCGTCCGGCACAACGTGGCTATCGGCTACCCGATACGCGGATTCTTCCGCGTTGGGTATCAGGCGCGAAATCCTCCGCTCTAGTGATGTGACCCGTAAGCAGGCTGGACACTGATTCCCTGCTGTGGCACCTTGCGGGGAGACCGCGTCACGAGAGGACCAAAATGGACGACTACGGCCATGTGGATGCCGGCCATGAGTACGCCGAGCTCGACCACGGGCAGGCGGAGTACTCGGCCGACCACGACCACGCGCTGAACGCCGCCCAGTACGGCGAGGCCACGACCCACGAGGCCGACCAGCACTACTCGCACGGCGAGGCCGAGCACTACGAGAGCCCGCACGGCGAGGAACTCGACCGCCAGGAATACACGAACTTCGACGGCCACGAGGCCGACTCGCACGCCGAATTCGGCAGCCAGCTCTCCGAGTTTGAGCACAACTCGGCGTTCCAGGGCGTCGACCAGCTGCATCAGGAGCTGTCGGCCGACCACTTCGACGCCACCCGCTTCGACGGCGGCGAGGGCGAGATCAGCGCGGTCAGCAGGTAAGTCCGCACCAGAGTGAGGCCACTGCTTCTCTGAAGTGGTGGCCTCACTCTAACTGTCCACTGTGGAGACCAGGCGCCGCGACTGGGCGACCAGCCGGCCCCGCGAGTCCCACACCTCGGCGTCGCTCCCCTCGCCGGTCGTCACCCGGCTCAGCCGGAGCCAGCCGGGCGCCGGCCGGGCATGGACATAGGCCGTCAGGTCGGCAACCGTGCCGTCCCGGCTCGGCAGCGAGTCGGCCGCCAGCAGCAGCGTCAGCGGGTCCGGCGGGCGGCCGTCGGTGAGCCGCAGCCAGCCCTGCACCTTCCCGTCGCACGGGCGCGGGTCGAGCCGGAGGTCGAGGCGCCCGTAGGCGGGTATCGCGCCCGGACACGACTCGGGCGGCAACAGGTCCGGGCAGTCCCCGCTCGTCCGCTTGTCGAGGCCGTCGAGCGAGTCCAGATCACCGAACGCGGCGAGCGCCCGCACCCGCTCGACGTCGTGCTGGACGAGCGAAGCGGAGCCGGTGCACAGCCCTCGGCCGCGGCGCAGCACCGCGACGTGGACAGTCGCCGGGCCGGGGCCGGCCGGGGCCGGGAACTGCGCGCTGATCGCGAACGGATCGCGGCCGTCGAACTCGCGCCCGAGTGCCCGGCCGAGCGTGGCCACGAGCATCCCGTTGCAGATGCCCTTGGCGCCCTGCCAACCGGCGCCGAGGTCGACGTCGTAGGTCGACTCGGCCCGCCGGCGCACGGCGGTGTCCCGGTCGAATCCGCTCATAGGTGAATCGTCCGCGTATTCGCTATGCGGTCGGAAGGATACGCATGGATGTCTGCCCTTCCGACCAGGACGACGTCCGCTCGCGGAGACAGGTTATCCAGCCGGCGCGACAACGGCCCCGTTTCGCTTCGCCGTACGCAGGACATGGGCCACCATCGCTGGGCGGAAGAGCACGCTCGGGGGCGCCAGCAACTGCTGCACGTCGATGAACGCGCGCCGGACCGGCACCGACGTTTGCGCGGCGAGCTGGATTTTTTCCGTGTACTTGTTGAGCCAGTCAATTCCCGGCGG
>Ga0070684_100000788_pt1 | contig 22000 bp, 19 predicted proteins | sample KBSC723LmetaG_FD_65653 | JGI IMG/M metagenome (GOLD analysis project Ga0070684, IMG submission 65653) | Corn rhizosphere microbial communities from Kellogg Biological Station, Michigan, USA - KBS C7.2-3L metaG | ecosystem: Host-associated > Plants > Roots > Rhizosphere ...
CTTACCTGCAGGAATAGCAGCGCCATAAAAATCGATGACCGGTACAAACTGCATGGCCCGGTTGTAACGCTGCAAACCATTCTGAAATAAAGGAGTGACATTAAAGAAAGCGACAAAAAAAGACAAACAGGAATAGCCCAGCAGGTACCATCGGTTCAAGGCATAGAATGTAAGCTTACGGAGTACAAAATGATAAAAGAGATAAACAACTGCGAGGCTGATCGATAATTTTAAACTATAAGCAAATAAAACCGACATAACGAAAAAATTATTGGGTCAACTGTTTCCTTTTTCGATCATTTGAATGATCTCCTTAAGTTCCTTTGCTGAAAGTTTCTTCTGCGCTACAAAAAAATTGACGAGTTCTTTATAAGAATTATCAAAGTATTGTTTTACCACTTTACCCATGAATTTCTTTTTGTACTCAACGTCACTGATAAGGGGTTTATATAAATAAACATTTCCCACCAAACGACTGCTGAGATAACCTTTCTTTTCCAAATTCTTGACGATAGAAGCCACAGTGGTATAAGGTGCAGGGTTATCCATGTTATCCATGAATACTTTTATATTGGCTTCACCTGCGCGCCAAACCGCCTGCATAGTTTCTTCCTCAACGTGAGTGAGTTTTTCCATATCTACGAAAGTTTCGTAAATCTACAAATAAATCGTAGATGGCCAAATTTTTTCCATTATTTCTCCTTATAAATGGGACGAATGGTTGTCCGGAGCTAATTAGTTCTTCTTTTTCCGGAAAGTCCGAGGCATCGGACGGGAAGACGTTAAGCAAATTTTATGTAGATAGGAAGAAAGTGCAGGCACGAATGCCTGAAGACACTAAGTAACTCCAGGGTCTTTGTTACTTGGTGTCTTTGTGGCAATTTTTTTCCCGCTTATTAGTCTAGCATCCTCATTACTCAAAATGACTTTAAATCAATTCCTGGAGTTTTGAAATAACCTTATCGATCTCTTCTTTCGTATTGTGTTTACAAAAAGAGAAACGAACTGTTACAAGATTGGGATTATTATTGATCGCCTGGATAACATGAGAGCCCTGGTCGGCACCGCTGGTACAGGCGCTTCCACCCGAAGCACAGATATGATTAATGTCGAGATTGAAAAGGATCATTTCTGATTTTTCTGTTTTGGGTAACCCTGTGCTTACGACCGTATAAAGGCTTCTTCCCTCCGCATCTCCATTAAACGTAACACATTTCAGATTCTTCCTGAGTTGCCCGATCATGTATGTCTTCAATGATTGGATATAACTACTGTCCTTTTCAAAATTATTCATTGCCATTTCGAGCGCCCGGGCAAACCCTACAATCCCATAGACATTTTCGGTACCCGCACGCATGCTCCGCTCCTGTCCGCCACCAAAAATAAATGGATGGATCTTTACATTGTCATTCACATACAGGATACCCACACCCTTCGGCCCGTGAAATTTGTGCCCGGAACCTGAAATAAAATGAACAGGAGTTTTTCTCAGGTCGAGTGGATAGTGACCAACAGTTTGCACACAGTCCGAGTGAAAAATCGCGTTATATTGTTTGCAGAGATTGCCAACCGCATTCATGTCGAGTAAATTGCCGATCTCATTATTTGCGTGCATCAGTGTAACAAGACAACGTTCTTCATGCGACGCCAGCTGCTGTTCAAGATCCTCGAGGTCAACATGACCATCCGGCAAAAGTTTTACGAAACTTAAAGTAGCATTCCCCGAACCGTAATGCTCCACCGTATGCAGCACTGCATGATGCTCGATGGGCGAAGAAATAATGTGCTTGCAACCAAGATCATTAATGGACGCAGCGATCGCGGTGTTATTGCTCTCTGTTCCACCACTGGTAAAAAATATTTCGCCCGGATGGGCATTTAATAACCTCGCCACTGTTTTCCTTGCTGTTTCAATGGCCAACCTCGTTTCCCTGCCATAAGAATAAATGGAAGAAGGATTCCCGAAATGAGTGGTCATATAGGGAAGCATTGCCTCCAGTACTTCCCTGTCCAAGGCTGTCGTTGCAGCGTTATCAAAATAAATTCTATCCATTTACCAAAATAAATTCTATCCATTACCAAAATAAATTCTATCCATTTACCAACATTCTGAAAATTGCGGCGCAAAGATAAGGATTGACGGGCGTTTGATGCTGGTTTTATTTAGTGAATTGTCAAAACCCGCCTGTAAATACAACGCAAGAATTATTCAAGATGTTGTTAGAAAGCCTATATTGATTTTGACGAAACGTGAAGTTTAGTAACGTATATTTATATTAACCGTGAGACCAAAAAATTCGACGGAGTATGAACCCATTCTGGCAGCAAATAGTCATTCAAACCACCTTAAAACACAAGCGGGATAAAGTTGACAAGTATCAAGAATATACTGACTATGAGCTCGCGAAGGGATGGCGTGAATTCAAGATCAGTTTGGTCCGTCTTATACAGGATATTGCCCTGATTACGATGGGTATATTTTCAGCAGCCTTCGGCTTCAAAGGCTTTTTACTGTCCAATCGTTTTATTGATGGCGGAGCCACAGGCATCTCACTTTTGATATCAGCTCTGTCTTCCATACCCTTGTGGGTGTTAATCATCTGTATTAATATTCCGTTTATTATTCTCGCTTTTAATACCATAAGTAAAACTTTCGCCATCAAAACTATCCTTGCGATCTCGGGTTTGGCGCTTGTTCTTGCTACCGTAACATTTCCTGATGTGACGAAAGATAATTTGTTGGTCGCCGTGTTTGGCGGTTTCTTTCTTGGCGCGGGCATCGGTTTGTCGGTCAGAGGCGGAGCAGTGATCGATGGAACGGAGGTGCTTGCAATCTTCCTGAGCCGCAAACTGGGAACAACGATCGGTGATATCATCATTATCATTAACGTTATCATTTTTGGTGCTGCCGCATATTTTCTTTCTGTTGAAATCGCATTGTATTCAATGATCACATACCTGGCAGCTTCAAGAACGTTGGATTTTGTTGCAGAGGGTATCGAAGAATATACAGGCGTCACCATCATTTCCTCGCATAGTGAAGAGATAAAAAAAATGATCATTAATTTGCTGGGTCGGGGAGTGACTGTCTACAACGGTAAAAGTGGCTTTGGCAAAAAAGGCGAAGCGAGAGACATTGAAATAGTCTATACTGTCGTGACGAGATTGGAACTAAGCCGTCTGAACACGGAAATTGAGAAGATCGATCCCAACTCGTTCGTGGTGATGAGCAGCATTAAAGATACCAAGGGAGGTATGATCAAAAAAAGGCGGCTCAAACATTAACAAGCTATGCCTGCTTTCATAGATATCACTGAAAGAAGAAATTTAAACTTATTGCTAAGCATCCTTCAACCCCAAACTCCTGCCTTGTGGGGAAGAATGAATGCTCAAAATATGATTGAGCATTTGGTCGAAGCAGTTGAATACACGAATGGAAAAAGAGTTGCCGAGTTGCAAGTCCCTGTAGATATGGCAGACAAACAAAGGAAAGATCTTGTGAATAGTGATTTTGTTATCCCGAATGACGTAGCTGGTTACCTTCCGGATGCAACAAAAGCCAAGAGATTCAAAGACCTCAGCACAGCCATAGATGAACTAAATAACGAACTCGATACGTTTGAAACTTTTTTCAAGACTGAAGGCGCAACGGCGATACATTTTGAGTTTGGCCCGATGAATCATAGAGAATGGATCATTTGGCATGGGAAACACTTCACGCATCACTTCAAGCAATTTGGGCTACTTTACTAATTACGCATTATTAATCACTAGCGTCCTAAACATTCTCTTTTTGTCTGACTGCGGGAAGACGTTAATTACATTTACGTCCTTCTCACGTCTTACTGTCTTCTCGCTGATTATTCACCATTGACCATTCACCATCACATCAATTCCTTAATATCCTGCATTAATCTTGATGCGATATTGTTGGCTTTCATTTCGTAATCGCTTTCAGCATAAATACGAATGATGGGCTCTGTATTTGAAGTGCGCAGGTGCACCCAGTCTGTATCGAATTCTATTTTCAAGCCGTCGTCCGTGTTAACAGGCTGGTTCTTGTATTTCTTTTTTATTTTTTCAAAGATCGTTTTAACATCAAACCCATTTTCCAGTTCGATCTTATTCTTTGAAATAAAATAATCGGGATATGACTGTCGAAGCGATTTGATCGTTTTATTTTGAATGGCGAGGTGAGAAAGAAATAATCCGATCCCGATCAAAGCATCACGTCCATAGTGAAAATCAGGAACGATAATACCTCCATTTCCTTCGCCGCCGATAACAGCATTCACTTCCTTCATTTTTGTCACCACATTCACCTCTCCTACGGCAGATGGAAAATATTCGCCTCCATGTTTGATCGTGATCTCCTTCAAGGCTTTTGTGCTGCTCATATTGCTTACCGTGTTTCCCTTCTTTTTGGCCAGCACATAATCGGCCACTGCTACCAACGTATACTCCTCACCAAACATGCTTCCATCTTCGCACACAAAACATAAGCGATCCACATCCGGATCAACGGCTATACCAAGATCTGCATCTTGCTTTACTACTTCATTACTTAGTGAAGACAAATGCTCAGGCAAAGGTTCGGGGTTGTGAGCAAACCTGCCATTTACCTCTTTGTTTAATACAACAACATCATTTACCCCAAGTGCTTCCAGTAGCGCTGGAACAAAAATGGCACCGGTGGAATTAATGGCATCAATGACAATTTTAAAATTTCTTTTAGCAATGGCTTTTGCATTCACCATCGGATAGTTTACCGCCGCGTCAACATGCTTTTGTAAATAGGTGTCATTGGTTGTGATCACTCCCATCTTTTCGACGGTCGTAAAAAAGAAACTTTCATTGGCTGCCTTTTCTAAGACTTTTGCCCCCAGGTCAGCAGAAATAAATTCCCCTTCCTGGTTCAAGAGCTTTAGTGCATTCCATTCTCTTGGATTGTGACTCGCTGTAAGAACAATTCCGCCATCAGCGTTCTCCATTTTTACAGCGATCTCAACAGTAGGCGTCGTTGATAATCCAAGGTCAATCACATCAATACCCAATGCGATCAAAGAATTGCAAACAAGATCGCGGACCATCTTTCCGCTCATGCGACCATCGCGACCTATTACAACTTTTGTAGCGGTAAATTTATCCTTATGCTGTTGCTGGATGATGCTGCCAAATGCTGCGGCAAACTTAACAATATCAACAGGGGTAAGACTGGTTCCTGGTGTTCCTCCTATCGTCCCTCTGATCCCGGAAATACTTTTGATCAATGCCACTACAAATAGTTCAAAGGTTAATGATTATATTCGATTAATCGGGGTAACAAAAATAAGAATTGTAAAGGGTATAATGGTTTGATTCCGGAATAAATTTTTGGCCTCATAATCAAAAGTTCATCAGTTAAAATAATCAATGATATTTGTTGAAGAAAAAATTCTATGGCGCGGGTCATAAATAAGGAATGGTTCAGGGATTGGTTCAGTTCACCTTTTTATCACCGGCTGTACTTTGAACGTGATGAAAAAGAAGCGGAAAAATTTATTCAAAACCTGGTGCATTTTTTACAACCCAAGCCCGGCAGCACGATGCTGGATGTTGGCTGCGGAAGAGGTCGTCATAGTTTCATACTCGCAAAAATGGGATTTGACGTGACAGGCTTTGATCTTTCTTTTGAAAGCATTGAGTATGCAAAGCAATTCGTCCAAAAGGACTCCTTCGGAGAAAAAGATAATTTGACTTTTTACCAGCATGACATGCGTTATCCCTTCTGGGTAAATTATTTCGATTGTGCGTTTAATTTCTTTACCAGCTTTGGATACTTTGCTACAAGACGCGAACATGATGATGCCATGCGAACGGTTGCGACGAGTTTGAGGCCGGGTGGAATTTTTGTGGTCGATTATTTGAATACACATTTTGTGGAAGACCACCTGGTCCATAACGAGGTGAAATATATAGACGACACTTGTTATCAAATTCATCGCTGGCACGATGAAACGCATTTTTATAAGAAAATAATTATTAATGATGTGTCTCTTGCTATTCCGGAAGAATACACTGAAAAACTAGCAAAATTTTCCCTGGGCGATTTCACAGATATGCTTTCTTTCCAAAACATGCAGGTACTCGAGGTCTTTGGGGATCATAGTTTATGCCCCTATGATGTAAGAAAAACTCCACGTTTGATCATTGTAGCAAAGAAGAAAGGAAGTAATCTTTCTGGCGAAGAAAAAAGATTATACAGCGATGGACGACAGACGGATGCTTTGACATAGACCTTAAGGCTGTCCTCCGGCACTTCAACATCCTTCTTTAAGTACACACCAAAAGTACACACCAGGCGAAAGCCGTCAACAGCAATATTCATCGCTCATTACTAATTACATAAAATTTTGATCCTGCCGCGCACCTCCTAAAATTCAAACCATTGACCATTGATCACTCACTACTCCGCCCAGCTCATCACATAATCCTGGTTTTCTATCTCCAGTGCATCTTTTGTCAACATAAGTGGATGAAAAGTATCCACCATTACCGCCAGCTCTTTTGTTTCTTTAGCTCCAATACTTTTTTCAACGGCTCCGGGATGTGGCCCGTGAGGAATACCTGCAGGATGAAGTGTGATCATCCCTCTCGTTACATTTTTACGACTCATAAAATCGCCATCTACATAATAGATCACTTCATCACTGTCAATATTGCTGTGGTTATAGGGAGCAGGTACTGCTTGCGGGTGGTAATCAAATAAACGCGGGCAGAATGAACAAACTACAAAATTGTTTGCTTCAAAAGTTTGATGAACTGGTGGCGGTTGGTGCACTCGACCTGTGATGGGCTCAAAATCATGAATAGAAAAAGCAAAAGGATAGCAATACCCATCCCAGCCAACGATATCAAATGGATGTGTGCCATAATGCAAACCGTACAGCACTCCTTTCTTCTTCGCTTTGATCAAAAAGTCCCCTCTTTCATCATAACTGGGCAAATTCTGTGGCGGACGAATATCTCTTTCACAATAAGGAGAATGTTCAAGCAACTGACCGTATTTACTTAAGTATTTTTTTGGAAACCGAATCGGGCTAAATGATTCAACAATAAATAACTTGTTATTGGCGTCTGCAAATTGAATTTGGTAAATAGTTCCGCGGGGAATAATGAGATAATCTCCATAGCCAAAAGGCAATTCACCATACATTGTTCTCAGCATACCCTTTCCTTCATGCACAAAGATCAGTTCATCAGCATCCGTATTCTTGTAAAAATAATTGATCATATTTTCCTGCGGTGCGGCCAGAACAAGATGACAATCGTTGTTAACCAGGATGGCTCTTCTGCTTTGTAAAAAATCCTTTTCCGGTTTTATTTTAAATCCTTCAAAACTGCGGTGCTTCAGCATTTTTTCCTCGGCCACCGCCGGCGCTACATTCAATTGAGGTTCCGTCTTAATGATCTGTGTCGGCGGATGGTAATGATACATCAGCGAATAATCGTTTGAGAAACCCTCTGTTGAAAATAGTTGTTCCGAAAAAAGTTTTCCATCCGGTTTACGAAACTGGGTGTGACGTTTATGAGGAATGTTTCCTAATTTATAATAGTAAGGCATGACACATTTTTGATTTTAGGTTGTGGAATTTGGACTGTCGCAATGTTTTCATTTTGTGATTACTTTCCGTGTCCGCTCGCATTTTTCTCCGTGTGCCTTTGGTAAAAATATAAACCACGAAGAAGCGGGGTACACGGAGGTACATAGAACGATTACAAAAAATCCAATTCCAATGTTGCCAGGAGAAAAATATATTTCCACTTTCTTTTATCGATCCAATATGTGAAGTTTCTGTGGAAAGGCATATTGCAAATGTACATATTTTAGATGGCCATCTCTTGCGTTGGCTACTGCTGGCGAGAGCGATCATTCACAGCTGCTTATTTCCACACAGGTATCTTTATAATACTATCATTGTACCATTTTATTTGCAACGGTGTAGTAGCATCCTGTATTGTTTCGTCGCTAACATCTTTCCCGGTTCCATAATTAATCTGAGCGCTGGAATTTTTATTGATATTCAACACAACGAGCAAACGGCTCCCTTTACTTAATTGCCGGCACACCATTCGTGATCTGTCAAACGAAATGGATTCAATTTTTCCTGGCGTTAATAATTCTCTTTTGCTCATATCCCTTGCATAACTCGCCCTGCCCAGGTAATACGATAAATGAAAATACCTGCCGTCGGGCATTATTTCAAATAGCGTGACGCCGACATCCATGTCTTTTTTGTTGATGCTTGCTTTAAGCACGCCTTCAAACATTCCATTTATAGATATCGGCCCATCAAATGGCTCACTGATAAAGAACAATCCATTTGTCGTGTCGGTTTGCTGCTCGATGATCGGGTAAGGATAATAATCATTGTTGTTGCTTGTAGTACGGTCAGTAAAATTTACTTCCTGGTCAATAAAAGAGGAATTGCCCGGTTTCTTTAAAGACAACTTGTAAAAGTATCCGGATCTTTCATTGGTGAGGTAGAACGACAGCATTTTGTTGTGCATCTTTTGCAATGATGAAGCATGTCTCCATTCATTCTTCCCCATCACCTCGTAGTTGATCTTGTCCTTCAGGATTGACGGCCTAGGCCGATTCTTTATTATATGATCGAGCCATTGATAAGTTATTTCTCTTGTATCGATCAAAGCCACAGGGTCCACAGGATAATCTCTTAACACGGGCACGCCACCTCTTTGTGCTCCGAAATGATCATACGGCCCAATAATTAAATAATGGTTTGCCTTTGGATTGTACTTGTAGTGTTCTCTTAAATAATGCAATGCTGAGATCTGTCCATCATCATAGTAACCAGTGATCGTCAACACCGGAATATTTATTCTGGCATACTCTTGTTTGTAGGGCACCATGCTTTGCCAGTAGTTGTCATAAGCTGGATGCTGCAACCAACGCTGCAACCATTTATTTGGTGTGCCGTCCACACTATCAATTTTCCGGTATGCAACGCCACTGCTATACCAATTATTCTGCAACGAGTTCCAACGTTGGGGATCGCTATAGATTTTGTTGTCTACATATTTATTGTCAGTAACATAAAAAGCCCAACCGTAATTGGCATTCAGGAAAATGTTGTTCTCCATCGGCAATCCCAATCCGGGAATGGCTGCCACATAAGGCACAATTGTTTTAAGCGCCGGGTGTAAATATTTTGTAGCTGCCCATTGAACAAAGCCGGTATAACTTCCACCGTACATTCCAACCTTACCATTGGTCCACGGTTGTTTAATGATCCAATCGATCACTCCATTTACATCCTTTACCTCATGTTCGTAAGGTTCGATAGAATCAGGGCTAAGTCGTTTCCCACGGGTATCAACAACCACTCCTACGTAACCATGAGCCGCCGATTGCATCGCTTCGTAAAGATTTTGATCGAGGTCGGAATAGATTGTAAAAAACAGTGCCGCCGGCTGAGCAATACTGATATCTCTCTTTCTTACTACTACCGCTGAAAGAGTGGCACCTTCTTTTATCCGTATCAATACACTGTCTTCAATGATGTATCGCCTGGCAGCGTCTTCTTTCAGCAATCGTTTCGCTATCGGTTCAATATTCTGGTAAACCATTACCATATAATAATTCTTGCACAGGTCGATCGCTTCATTCATCGCAAGACTATCCTTTTTTGAAAGACTCAATAATGAATTTTGCAAGCCCGATTGAAGTTCGTCAATACCGTTTCGTGTCAGGAAAGCTGTGTAAATACGTAGAACCTTTCCATCATCTATTCTTTGAAAGAGATCTGTAAATCCCTGCTCAAAGGCCTTTGCGAAAGATTCGTTTGTCGCGGCCTGTTTTAATTTTGCTCTCACATATAATTTATGTTGCACAGCAACCAAACTCCAAAACTGGGGATCTGTTTCCTTCGACGCATAGCGAAGAGAATCTAAGGAGAGATCTGCCCCGGTGTATTTGCCTGCAACTACCTGTAACCTGAATATGGTATTGAGTGAATCGTTGCCATTACTCTCTTTATACTTTACAATAACCTTAGTCGCCAGTATTTGCATTGCTTTCGCCAATTCCGCACTGTCTGTGTAAGCGCCTTTGGGAAAATAGAAGTTTTGACCGGGTGAATAAAAATGAAAACCAAGTAGCAATAAAAGACCTACTGTTTTTCTCATACCGTGGCTTGTCTTGTAATATTTAAGGAAGCGAACAAAAATTACTATCTATAAAATTAGGAAATACTAATTTCCATTTTTATAAATTATGAAATTAGCGACAGTCGGTTTATTGATCGTCGAAGACAGAAAATTATTACTTGCTTACAGCAGGAATAAACGATGCTTCTATTTGCCCGGTGGAAAAATAGATAAGGGAGAAACAGCGACCAGGGCCCTCTGTAGGGAAATCGCGGAAGAATTGAATGTAATGATCGGTGAACACGAGCTCAAATATCACACGCATATTACAGCTCCTGCTTATGGAGAAGATCACGGGATCATCATGGAGCAGGACTGCTTTTTTCTTCGTCGAAGTATAATACCGCAGCCTTCCGCTGAAATCGGGGAACTAAAATTTTTTTCTTTAGATGATTACTTGTCAGAAATAAACCGGGCGCCCGGGGCGGTGATGATCCTTGAGCTATTGCAGAGAGACGGGCTGATCGATTAAATTTATATTTGATAACTTACAATTTAAAACTCCGGCCGTTTGGCGAAATTGCATTTGTTCTAAAGCAAGCTGAACAAATGCGAGGGTATAATTTTTGAGACTAGATTTTTTCTGAAAATTTTTCAAATCAAAATCAAAGGAGGTTTTATGAGAAAAGGCCTATTCTTTTCGTTGGGAGCAGTGTCTGCTGTTTCACTTTTTATTGTATCATGCGTAAAAAATATTCCTCAAAACAATTGCAGCCAGGACGAGCTTGTTGCAACTGTTACAACATTTGCATCGGGCTTGAACAATCCACGAGGATTGACATTTGGTCCCGATGGATCTTTATACGTGGCAGAAGGTGGTGTCGGCGGTACAAATCCTACGGCGCCGGAATGTGACCAGCTAGGTTACACCGGAAGCAATGTTGGCGCAAGGATTTTGAAGGTCGCGCACAATGGTGAACTAATGACGGTTGCCGATAATCTTCCCTCGAGTCAGACATCTGCAGACGAAGGCAGCCTGATCAGCGGTGTAGGTGATGTGGCATTTCTTGGAAACACTCTCTATGGACTCCTTTCGGGAGCAGGGTGTTCACACGGAGTATCTTCAGGGCCTAATGGCGTCATCAAGGTGCATCATGATAAAAGCTGGGAGCTGATTGCAAATCTGACCGCCTGGCGATTGAGTCATCCCGTGGCAAATCCTCCCATCGATTTTGAACCCGACGGCACGTGGTATAGCGTCCTTGCCGTGGGTAATGATCTGTATGCGCTGGATCCTAATAATGGAGAATTAGTGAAAATAACAGCCAAGGGTGAGATTAGCCGTGTGGCCGATTTTTCCGCCAGTGTCGGTCATATAGTTCCGACGGCAATGGTATTTCATAACGGCAGTTTCTATGTTGGAAATCTCGATGTTTTTCCGATCACTGGAAATTCAAATGTGTATAAAGTCACTCTTGCAGGCGAGATAACTGAAGTAGCAACTGGGTTTAGTACTATCCTGGGCATTGACTTTGATAAGGCCGGTGGCATGTATGTTCTTGAAAACACAACAGGCAATCCCTTCCCCACTCCCGGCACGGGCGATGTAATCAGAATAGATCACAATGGCGCACGTCGTGCAATTGTAACCGGCCTTAACCTTCCAACTGCAATGGCATTTGGGCCCGATAATAAATTGTATATCTCTAATTGGGGTTTCGGGCCACCTGCAATCGGCGGCGGTGAAATATTGAAGGTGTCATTCAGTTGTCCAAATGATCACTCGGGACATAACGGCTATTGAATACAAAATCGCAGAACAATGAACTTCAACAAGAGTCTGTCTTAAAAGAACCTTTTTATACAAAATGCCGGAAAGGCGGAGAGGCGGTAAGTATGATATACAATAGGACAAATCTTTCCGACTTCCCGTCTTTCCGGCAAATTGGCCTTTTGACACAGCCTCTTTTTTCATTTGCATTTTCACATCTTTGCGATTCATTGAAAAAGATCGGTCTCATATCGGATACACATGGTTATCTCGACGAAAATGTCTTTAAACATTTTGAGACCTGTGATGAGGTTTGGCATGCTGGCGATTTCGGCCCGGTTGAAATTGCGAACAGGCTCAGATCTTTTAAACCTCTAAAGGGAGTCTTTGGAAACATAGATGGCCAGGACATACGAAGCGAATTTCCCGAACAATTAATTTTTGATTGTGAAGAAGTGAAAGTATTGATAAGGCACATCGGTGGTTATCCTCCCAAATACAACCCTGAAACAAAAAAAGAATTACTGGTCCATAAACCTCAACTGTTCGTCTGCGGGCATTCACATATTTTAAAGATTATGTACGACGAAAAAATAAATTGTCTTCATATAAATCCGGGAGCAGCAGGGAAACAAGGTTGGCAAAAAGTAAGAACCATCGTGCGCTTTGAGATAGACGGAAAAGAAATGAAAAATTGTGAGGTGATTGAATTGGGGAAATAAGTTTTCCTCAATTCTTTAAAATAAACTAACTTCTCTCAAACTTTCTGCAATGCAAACTGACCGCCGCACCTGGCTGAAGCAAAGCAGCTTTGCTCTTGCCGGCCTGGGGTTGATTCCAACACTTGCTCATAGTGAAGAAAGAAAATTTTATCATCACCCTACTGATCCAATCTGGCTTAATAGTAATGAAAATGCATATGGGCCTTCACCCTTCGCACAAAAGGCCATATTAGAAGCATACAAAAAATCAAACCGGTATCCGGACGATTATCTGCCCCTATTAAAGAAAAAGATTGCCGAACATTGGAAAGTGAGCACGGAAAACATTTTATTGGGTGCAGGATCTTCTGACATAATTGGTTTGGCGTGTCAGCATGTTGCAAAAACAAAAGGACATATTCTTACCTCGGAGCCTTCCTATAAAGTTTGGAATGGCCAGGCCAGTTCATTCGGACATTCATTTAAAAGAATCCCTTTGACGGACGAAAGAAAAACCGATCCTCCCAGAATTGTTGAAGCTATCAGCAATGAGACAAGAATGGTCTATTTCTGCAATCCCAATAATCCCACGGGAACTTTTGTCGAAGTGTCGCAACTAAAAGATCATACTGTCGCTGCCGCGCAGAAGACTTTTGTTTTCATTGACGAAGCCTACACAGAATATGCTGAACTGCCTTCACTCGCATCAATCGCGATCACTCATCCGAATATAGTTGTCGCAAAAACCTTTTCGAAAGTGTATGGCCTTGCTGGTGCAAGAGTGGGTTACGCTATTGCACATCCTGATACCATTCGATCGCTCGGCAGTTATCAACCCTGGCCCAATGCAGGTGTAAGCATGGTATCATGCAACGCTGCAATGGCATCACTGGATGACAAAGATTTTGTGACACAATGCAGGGGGAAAGCAAAGGCAGCAAGAGAAACCTGTTACGATTGTTTTAAAAAGCTTTCGATAGAATACATCCCTTCCTCTACCAATTTTATTTTATTCAATATTGATAAAATAAAAGGAGACTTCACAAACCTGATGCAGGCAAAAAACATTTATGTGCAATTCCGCGAACATTTTGATGGTAAATGGTGCCGCGTCACCATGGGCACCACCGAAGAAATGCAACAGTTCTGTAATGCTTTGAAAGAAATAGTTTCTTAAAATAAGGCTGTCTCAAAAGTGGTCATTGCGTCCCAATAGCTATCGGGAGCAGTGAAGCCTGCGTACCGGCAGGCAGGCAATCTAAAAAAAAAATCATTGTCGACTATCAAATAGATTGCTTCGCTATGACAATTAGCGACTTTAGAGACAGCCTCTTTTTATGCAGGTTATGCCGTTTGTTCATGTGACATCATCTCATCCATTGCTTTTTTCATTTCTGATTCCGACACGTCTTTAGTATGAGTGGAAATGATCCATACATATCCAAATGGGTCTTCGATGCGACCACTTCTGTCTCCGTAAAATTGATCTTTTACGGGGATGACGAGTCTTGCTCCATTGCTTGTTGCTTTTTTCACGACAGCATCTACATCCTGGACATATAGGCAGAGGTTAACGGAATTGCCTCTAAGAGTTTGCGGGCTCCGGTTATATTCCAGGTTTTCCTCCGATAACATAATAACATCGCCACCTATTGTGATCTCGGCATGCGCTATCGTTCCATCGGGAGCATTAAATCTCGTCTTTTCTTTTGCACCCAAATTATTTACATACCATTTAATGGCCGCATCTGCACCATGAAATGCAAGTGCAGGTATGACCGCGTTGTAGCCTTCCGGCAAATGAGAAACTTTTTTCATGGTTGAAACATTTTAAGTTTGAAGAAAGAATTAAAGCCACAAGATTCTTGCCATGAAGAAACTTTAGAATTCGGTGCAAAACATTCACCACATAGGTACAGTTGGAACATAGGGACACATAGGAAGCTAAAAGTTTGAAAACAAGTTCACGAGAAATTCCGTTGAAAATCTATGTGTATCTATATGCCTATGTTTCTACCTGCCGGCAGGCAGGTGTGGTGAAGAAAAATTCAAATGATAACTTAGCAGAAGTTATTATAATTTTAATTTTTCAATTATCTCTTTGGATAATGCGGCTTTGGGAATTACTATACTGAGGGTATTAATGGCGAAATAAGCTTCAGAAACATTCACGTACCCGTCAAAAGGACCTACAAGTCCCCAGGAGTTCTTTACCATGAAAAATGTTTTCCCGCCTTTCGATTTTTCAACACCAGTGATGTGCATAAGATGATCATCCTGGGTGGTTAAATTTTCGTACAACTGCTGGCGGGTGTTTGCATCAGAATTTGCCTCCTTCATATCGGGATTGACCTGATCTTTCGCGTAAGAAACATTGTTATCAAGATTTAATGCCAGTCCCGTCTCCTGCATGAATCCTTTATTACTTACATCAGTATCCCATGCTACCGTATATCCTTTATCGATCGCATATTTTACAGCTTCTATCAATTCATTCAGTGGCAAATTATAAAATGAGCCATTCGCATAATTGTCGGGTACTTGTAAAATGAATGGTTGATAATACGGCTCATGAGTAAATGAAGTAAGACTTACATAATCATTCGCGTTAAAATGCAATACTTCTTTTGCAAACGAAACGGGCGTATAGGTTTTCCCATTGTAAGAAAACTCTTTTGGCGGCACTCCTAAATTTTCATCAAGGATCTTTACATATCCGTCCAACCAGCTACTTGAGATCGGTTTCTTCCTTAGAACACTGTCAAGGTATTTTTGCAGTTCGCCAAATAATTTTTGATGATCCAAATTCTTTTCTCCGTTCAGTAAGCCGGTGTATTCGCTCAGCGGCACTGCGCCATACATTGTTACCGCACGAATTTCATCATGTCCCAATCCGCCTTCACCAAACTGCGCCCTGCCATTGCGAAGAATATAATTCTTTGCCTTCTCGATATACATGTTTCTCACAGTAAACATTTCACTCAGGTCCATCTGCCTGTTTTCCTTCCTGATCTCTTCGCTTTCGACGAGTGAGGTTGTCGCGAAACACCAGCAGGTTCCTGTCATCGCCTGGTTCTTAACCGGGGTGGCCTTCAAGGTTTTTACATCAAAAAACCGGGGAACTTGTAATGGAGCAGAAGTTTGAGGAAACAAAACAATAGTCGTACATAGAAAATAGCAAGCAATCGTTATTCTCTTCATGATCATAATTTATAATTAATAATTAAGTTTTACAGTAAATTTCTCTGTCTCTGAAATGTCGAGCGCATTCGCAGCTGCGTTGCTAATGCGGATATTTAAACCCTGGCTTTGTTTATCATTCATGTCACCAAGTAGCTTTGCATAAATGATCTTATTATTTACGGGATTAGTGATGCGAATGATGGTGCCGGCTTCGGCGCCGCTCATTAACACGTAATATTTTGCATCCTCCCACCCGCTCGCGGTCTTGAAAATGCCGGAAGTTACAGTCTCTTCTTTGCTTGCCGGTTGTTGTTTCACCTGTTGATCAAATGAAGCTTTAAAATATCCCTGCCCGGTATTTTTTATTTTCACCTCCTCCTTCGCTTGCACCACATCGCTGCTCTTTTTTGGTTGATCCTTTGGCTGAATCTCTTCTTTTTTCTTTTGCTCAGGTTTGTTATTCGCGTCATTGTTGACCTGATCCGTCTTTACTACCTCTTTCTTTTGTTCTGGTTTTGTGGTTCCCTCGGATTTTACCACATCCTTGTTTTCCTGCACCGGTTTGTTTGTTGTTCCCGTCACCTGTGACGGAGCGTTAACAGCCATTGCCTGCGTTTCGGCTGTCGTTAAATAGCCAACGACCAGTTTCGTTCCATTTGCAAGTTTATCACTTGACAAATGATTCCACTTGCGCAGGTTTTCCATCAGCACATTTTTATTATTTGAACTGACTCGGTATAATGTCTCTCCATTTCCGGTTACATAATATATCGGGATTCCCTTATCAGTTTTTTGAGTAAAGTTTGTATCCGATAGCGGTATCTTAACCGTTTGGCCAAGGCTCAGGCCCTTTGACATATCCAGTCCGTTGAATAAAGCGATGTGCTTGGGATGAACATTAAATGCGCGACCCATTGAATAAAAATTTTCTTTGGGAGTCACTTTATGATCGACATATAAACCTTTGCTACTGCTTTTTATCAACAACGTTTCGCTTGCCTGGGCTCGTAGTATAGTTGTGTTTAGAATAATGACGGAAAGCAGGATGATGTTTTTCATGAATCCGGGTTTATTACAAAGATGTGAAATTTTGAGAATTCAGGATAAAGAATATAGGATAGAGAATATAGAATGTAGAATATAACCCTTTCCTCATTCTGGATTCCGAATCCTATATTTTATGTTCTGCGTGGAATTTTGAGAATTTAGAATAAAGAATGTAGAATACAGAATATAACCTGTCCCGTCATCCTGGATTCTGAATTCTATCTTCTATCTTCTATCTTCTATCCTCTGTATTCTGCTCCTTCAAATATCCTTTAATATTCTTAATTCCTTTGGATAATAGTTGTTAATTCTGTTCGGCAAGACATTTACCCACCCCAGCGAGTAATTTTTGTAAGAGACAAGTCTCCAACCCCGATCAGCATTAATGTGTTTCACGTCCTTCTTTTTTAGATAATCGATCGCTTGGTCGTAGCTCAATTCCAGTTTTTCAATATTATCCGAAACCAGCCCGCTCATGGCCAGGGCATGAACAGGAATTAATTTATCTCTCACCAATCCGCCGATCATTGTTCCAAAATAAATAACATGGAGGTAGCTCGACAAAAAATTTATATCATTTAATATTTTTTTCCGAATTGTATACACCGTGTTTTCAAATTTCACGAATTCATGATCAGTTTCGTTTATCCATCCCTTTACGACCTCCATTTCTTTTTTATCCAGCAATCCAATCTTTTTCCTGTGACGGCTGTCAGCCTCATCATCTCCATCTAATTTTTTAAGACAGGCAATAAAAAAACCTTCGCCCTTCACCTTATCAGGCCAAAAACGACACCCATTCGATGATTCAATAACATTCCAGGTTTTGTCAATTGCCAATTGCAGACTGCCGACTGAAAAATTATCACCCATCCATTCGACAATCTCTTCATTCTCTTCCTTCGAATAAGAACAGGTTGAATAGATCAACACTCCATCTTTTTTCAACGAAGGCCATACATCTGATAAAATTCTTTGCTGTCGCTGGCGGCATAACTGTACATTATTTTCACTCCACTCTCCTATTGCCTCTTCGTCACGACGAAATAAACCACTTCCGCTGCAGGGAGCATCTACAACGATCACATCGAAATAATTTTCCAATTTCCCAAACTGCTTCGGGTCATTGTTCGTCACTATCACATTGTCACATCCCCATTTAATAATATTATCCTTTAAAATATTGCTCCTGCTTCTTATCACTTCATTACTTACCAGCAAACTGTCTTTTGAAATGAGAGATTGTATATGTGTTGACTTTCCTCCGGGTGCAGCGGCGAGGTCGAGAACCTTTAATGGTTGCGAAAGATCAATGGTTTGCCTTAATGCTTGTTCCAGGAACATAGAGCTTGCTTCCTGTACATAGTAACAACCGGCATGAAACAACGGATCGAAAGTGAATGACGGACGCTGTGAGAGGTAGTAGCCGTATTCGCTCCATGGCACCGTTTCGAGAAATGTGAAAGGTGAAACGTGAAAGAAATCACTCATTGACGTTTCACGTTTGACGTTTAACGTCTTCAGCGGGTTAATGCGAATCGAAGTCACCTGCCCGCCGCTTTCATGCACTCGCTCAAATGCTTCTCTGTCGAAGCCTTCAATTCCTTCTAATGATGCTACTAATTTTTCGGGAAGCTGCACGATGCAAGTTATAAGTTATAAGTCTTACGTAACAAGTTTCCCATCGGCTTTATAACTTAACACCTAAAACGTACAACTTACAACTCAAAATGTTCCTCCGTGCACTCGATGCCTCCGTGGTTAAAAATAATGACCACGGAGATGTTCGCATTGAAAATTCACCATTCACCACTCGCCTCAGAAACTTTTCCTGTCAGCCTGCTGTTTATGCCACAAAGGAACTAAGACACAAAGCCTATCTTCCTTAGCGACTTTGTGTCTTGGTGGCTTCAGTTTCTCCTTATGATGTTACCTCACCCATCCTCATGATGAACATTCGAGTCTTTTGCCACTGACGCACTGAGACACAGAAAAAATACAGAACGCAGAGTTTTCTATTACCCCCTTTAGGGGATGGGGGCCTAGAAGCTTTTCTTCTCTCCATTCTTCTTCACCACATCGATCGCTTGTTGTACCTGGCTATTGTAAACAGTAATGGCCTTGGCAACAATATCCGTATTTTCCTGTGCCTCTTTCCAATTCTTTTGTTCAATTGCTTCACGAATACCCGGTAACGTTTTTACACCATAACCTGTATAATATCCCGGCGCATAGATCTCGTGTTTGTACCAGGGACGGCGCGGCAATCCATTCGGATCGATCAAACTTCTCTCTGCCTTATACAAAATATCATTCAATGCATTTTGATCAGCGACCGGCATTTGCAAACCGTTATTGTACATTTTCTGGAAGTCGTCTGCCTTTTCTTTCAATTGCACCATTGCATTTTCCAGCGAGCTAAAATTCAAATAAGGAACATCTTCTTTCAATTCCGGGGCGATAGAAACTTTCTTTGGATCCTTTGCCATATCAAATAATTTATCCCTGATCATTTTATTCTGATTATCTATCTGTGATCTTTCGTCATCCAGTAACTTTTTTACTTCACCCACATAATCATTGATCGTCTTGTACAGTGTATTGAATTCGAAAGGAAGAACGTCAGCATCAGCAAGGCGCAACATGACCCGACCTGCGGTCTTTGATAAGGTGACACCATACGCAAACCCTGAATCTTTGAAACGGCGAAACATGTCATACGAATCATAAATAGAATGGTACTCGCCACCCGGATCTTCCCCACCAAATCCAAGATCCATCGATGCAATTCCCAAATGCTGAAGGAAAGGAGAATAATCAGAGCCTGCACCCAGCGCACCCAGCTTGATGTGTTTGCCATCTTTATCATTCAGCATCTTCGTTCTTGCCACAGCATCGGCATTCACAACTTGTCTTGCAAAACGACGCTCCTTAATCGTTGCACCCGTTTCCGGATCAATTACATTATCTGCAATCTCATTAAAAAAAGTCTCGAGTGTATGCGATCCGCTTGCACCAACAAACCCCCGACCATTTCCATCTGAGTTAATATAAGCAACAGCTTTTTGTTTCAACTCTTGCTGGTGATCTTCCGCCCATTCTGTTGAACCCAACAACGCCGGCTCTTCACCATCCCAGGCACAATACACCAATGTACGTTTGGGACGATAACCTTGTTTCACCAACTCACCGATTGCTTTTGCTTCGCTCAGTTCAGCCACCATTCCACTCAATGGATCAGCAGCGCCATTTACCCAACCATCATGATGATTACCGCGAATGATCCATTCATCTGGCAATTCACGGCCTGTGATTTTTGCGATCACATTGTACAACGGTTTCTGATCCCAGTTAAATTCAAGTTTCAAATGCACCTTGTCTTTACTTGGTCCCACATGATAAGTAATGGGCAATGCACCTCGCCATGATGGAGGCACCACATCGCCACCCAATGATTGCAGCAATGGCAATGCATCCTCATAACTTATGGGCAGAACAGGAATTTTCATCAAGGTCTCTGCTTCCTTCAAACTCAAACGCTTAGCATCTTTTGTTGCACCGTAGTCAGGGGTCAATGGATCCCCGGGACGAACAGGCATATCCATCACCGAACCACGCTGTGCACCGGCTGCTGGACGGAATGGCCCAACCGGGTATGAATCACCCTGCGCATAACCATCATCGGCAGGATCAGAATAAATAATGCACCCAATAGCTCCATGTTCATAAGCCACTTTTGGTTTTATGCCACGCCATGAACCGCCATATTTTGCAATAACAATTTTTCCCTTCACATCCACACCCATTCGTGTCAGCTCTTCATAATCGGCAGGCACACCACGATTCACAAAGACTAATTCAGCCGTTACATCGCCATCGGCACTATATGCATTGTATGTTGGCAACTGCTCACCTTTTTGTCCCGAAGTTTTATCTGCCTCAAGGGTAGGCTCCTGCAACTTTGCCTTATAAGGTTTACTTCCTAACAATTCCAGCACTCTTGTTTTTGGTGTTGGAAACAATGGCCAGTATTCAGCGATCTCTGTCTCCCAACCCCAGCTTCGAAACAAGCTGACGATGTAATCTGCATTGGCCTTATCCTGAGGACTGCCCACATGATGAGGGTGCGAACTAAGAAATTGCATCCATACATCCTGGTCTTTGCCGCTAAGCTGTCCATCAAACTGCTTTTCCCAATCCAGTTGCTTGGCAGTACGGGCATCATTAAAGCCCATTATTTTTTGAGCGTGAGTAAATGAAACTGATAAGAGCAAGAACAAAATAAATAATGTCTTTCTCATTGGTCGTGAATTTAGGTTTAGGTTACGAACATAAGGAATTCTATTGAGTCCCGCTCAGGCGGGATTGCGACGCTCCGTTCAGGGTTCTATTTTCTATTGAGCAAGTATGGAGTGGATTGTGCTAATGGCAACCTGCCTGCCGGTAGGCCGGTATAAAATGTATAACAGTGACGACATGATTTTCAGTCTACACAAATTTGCATTACGACTCCTTATATCATAAATTAGAGTGTTATGTACCATGTTTTCGATTCAAAAACGTCAAATCACTTTCAATGACTAAGCCACTTCTCACAATAATGTTTTCAATCGCTCTTCTTTCTTGTCAAAATGTGGGAACAGATATTGCAAAGGAAAATATAAACCGTGTTTGCGATAAATTCATGGAAACATTTAGACAAGGGCAGTATACAACAGCGATGGATCTGTTGAGGGAAAACTCGGTTTTGGGAAAAGAAAAAATCGACACCTTGCTTGGAACAATCAAAGAACAAATGCCCAGGCTTATCGCAGCTTATGGAAAAATTGTCTCGTCTGAATTTATTAGGGAACGCAAAATAAAAGACTTCCTTACGAAGAGGTTTTACATTCTCAAATTTGAAAAATACTACCTAAGGTTTGACTTCACGCTTTACAAAAGCAGTGACAGTTGGGCCATTACCGCATTTTCATATGATGACAATCTAATTGAAGTACTTTATTGACAAAAAGCACGGCACACAACACGCGGTGGCTGATGCGCAACTATCTTCCTTAATTTGTATTTTCTAAAGAATTTATTATAGTTTTGGTCTCCTTTAACTTAAAATGAATTGTGGTTCTGGTAGGTTGTGAGCAGGGATGGATCG
>Ga0070684_100000790_pt1 | contig 21985 bp, 21 predicted proteins | sample KBSC723LmetaG_FD_65653 | JGI IMG/M metagenome (GOLD analysis project Ga0070684, IMG submission 65653) | Corn rhizosphere microbial communities from Kellogg Biological Station, Michigan, USA - KBS C7.2-3L metaG | ecosystem: Host-associated > Plants > Roots > Rhizosphere ...
TCGAATCCCCCGTGATAGTCCCCGTCATTGATGTACGAGGCGGAAGGGCCAATCATCGTGAGTGTAGCGAACCGGTCGGGCTGCTGGATCGATGCCAATACTCCCACCATGGAACTCACGGAGTGCCCCACAAAATGCACGTTTTCGAACTTCAGCTCCTCCAGGATGTCGAGAACATCCTGCGCATATCCTGCCAGGGTGCTGTAGCGGGTCCGGTCAAAAGCGTTCGAGGCCGAGCCCCCCGAGCCCACAAAATCGAAGAGCACGAGCCTGTATTTGTCCTTGAAGTACGGAGTGAGATGCCGCCATATGTTCTGGTCGCAGCCGTATCCATGCGCGAAGATAAGGGTCTGTTCGCCCGATCCGATCACGTTCACGTTGTTTCGCTCAATGGCCGTCATCATAAGGAGTCCCCAACCCTCAATCCTCTCAAAACTCATACGATGCGAAGAATGCGCTCTATGGCCCGCGAACCCCACACAAAGCTCGCCGCGTGCATCGTCTCCCGCAGATCCACGCGTTGCACCCACGGGCTATCCGTTCTACACTGGGCGGTTTACCGGGGGACATGTGCGAAAGCTGCTCTTTTTGTTTCTCTTCTTGCCCGTTTCTGTCCCTGTTCATGCAGTGAGCTCCGTAACAGTCGCTCAACTGGGCCAAAAACTGAACCAGCTCTCCGGAAAATCGGACAAACATATTGCCGGCCAGATTTCCGAACTGCAACTGACCGAGCGGCTCGACGGGGGCAAGCTGGAACAGTGGAGCCGGTCCCTGCCGGGGCAAAAATCGCGAACCGCGCTGATGGCAGTCGCCGACGCTTCCATGTTCCTGAAGCCGCCTCGATCCGAAATCGCGCCTCAGGCTGCCCCCGACAAAAAGACCCAGGGCCAGATTCTGCTGCGAGCATTGCAATTCGTCAACGACGAATCCAGGCGCATGCCTAACTTTCTGGCCGAGCGGGTGACCTCCCGATTCCAGGATGCCAAATGGTATCCATACTCGACGCACATAAGCTACTTCACCCCCAATGTCTACCACCTCCTCGATCAGCGCACCGCGAGTGTGCGCTATGTGGGCGGCGAAGAAGAAGAGATCAAGCCAAACCATCCCATGAAGAAGAAGGAGCGGGACATCACGCTGTCTCCAAAGGGCCTGACTACTTGGGGAGCGTTCGGTCCCCTGCTTCCCATTGTGATGGGCGACATTCTGCAGTCCAAGGCGGGATGGGAGCGTTGGGAACGATCCTCTTCAGATCGCCTGGCCGTGTTTCGATTCTTCGTGCCACAGGACAAGTCGCACTACACGCTGGAGTATTGCTGCCAGCAGGATGCCAAGGGCACTGCGACCGTATTCAAAGCGATGCCCGCCTACCACGGCGAAATCACCATCGAGCCCGATACCGGCCACATTCGGCGCATTGTGCTCGTCAGCGACCTTGCGGCCAGGCAGGTGATCGACAAGGCCTCAGTGGAATTGGAGTACGGCCCCGTCGAGATCGCAGGCCAGAAGTATTTTCTGCCCTTGCGCGGCGTGTCGGCTTCGGTGGTGCCGGCCTCTTCGGGCCACATGGGACAGACTGGCTATGTTGAAGTCGATCAATCCACGCTCACCTCGATCAACGATTTGCAATTCCAGAATTACAAGGTATTCAGGACGGAAATGAGAATCGTTCCCGAACAGACTGCCGCCAATCCTGAGCAGTGACGAACTGCTTATGAGGATGCCCACACTTCTGCTCCTGCTCGCACTGCTCTCGCAGCCGGCATTTGCAGCTCATAAGGTCGGCACGGACGAGCTGCGGCAGATGCTCTCTGCCCTGCACGGCACTTCCGATAAGAAGATCGCGAAGAAGATTTCAGATCTCGAACTGACCGAACGTCTCAGCCGGGGTGAATTCGACGCGCTGATCGCGACCCTGCCGGGCAAACGGTCGCAGACGGCGCTTCTCGCCGTGGCCGATGCGGCCGCATTTCACGATCCGTCCGCGCGCGAGATGCTGAACGATACGCCACCGGCGCCGCAAGCCCAACGGGAGATCCTGATGCGCGCCGTGCAGTTCGCCGAGGACCAGGCGGACCGGATTCCGAACTTCGTTGCCATTCGGAGCATGGCCCACTTTCAGGATGTGAGGGTGTTCCCCTATTCGAACAAGGTTGAATACTACACGCCGGGAAGCTTCCGCCTGCTCGACCGCGAAGCCGACGATGTGCGCTGCTCGGCCGGCGGCGACGAGGTCATGGAGGAGCCCGACAAAGACCTGGACAAGCGGACGTCAAGACAAGCTCAGCCGCTCATGCATATGACCATCTGGGGATACCACACGATCTGGGGAAATCTCACGTGGGACATTCCGAATCTTGCTCCGGCAGGCCTCAAGCCAACCGGCGCCTTCGGACCGTGGGTGCAGGCTGTTACGGGCGACGTTCCCGGCGCGAATTTCGAGTGGGCCTATTGGGAATCCGCGAGCGCCGGCAGGCTGGCCGTCTTCCGGTTCCACATTCCGGCTGAGAGTTCGCACTACACCATCGAGTACGACTTCACCCCGAATCGGCAGAATCCGTTCATTTCAAGTGCCGATCACAAGTACATCGGTACCCCGGGTTATCACGGCGAAATTGCGGTCGATCCTGCGACGGGCCAGGTTGCGCGCATTGTGGTGATCTGCGACTTTTCACCGGGAGAAGAGCTGTCCGCGGCAAGCATTGAGCTGGAATATGGCCCGGTGACGATCGACGGACAAACCTATGTCCTGCCGGTACGCGGCGTTTCCGTCTCGAGGTTATCGCTCGCCACCCACCACTACCTGTTCGATAGCGGCGCGAGTATCGGGGAGCAAAGCGATCACTTCGCCGTCACATCGATGGACGATCTGATCTTCAGCGATTACCGGGTTTACAAGCCGAGAATCAAAATCGTCCCGCTCAAAAGCCTCGATGCGCCGGCCAGGTGAACGGGCAATGGACCCTGTCCGCGATTCCTACTTCGTATCTTTCGGCTTCAGTTCATTCCCGGTCGGCTTTGCGCTGCTCGTATCCACCGCCGTGTCACCAAAATCCTGCGCGTTTCCATAGTCGTAGTCGGTGCCGCCGTCATACTGCTGCTTTTCTTCGGGCCGCTTCGCGCGCTGCTCTTCGTTCGTATCCCAGCCCTGCTCCCGCGCATATTCGCTCGTCAGACCACCGCTTCGGGGCGTAAACCCGGTCGGCTCCCGCCGCTCGGTGTTCTCATTCTTCTCATCCGCCATAACGTCCCTCCAGAAACCTGTGAGATGGACCCTCTCCACACCCAAGATGCTTACGGTGCTTCCCTGTCTCTGCTCGCCATCCCTCTTCCCGCCCCTCAAGCAACTTCCCCCACTCTCTTCGCTTCTCTTTCGCAGAGGAGCCCATCATGCCCGACCGCAAAAACCAGTCCGAACAGAATCAATCCAACGACAAACGCGCCCAGAACCAGTCCGCGCAATCTGCGGTCCGTCACGTCGGGAAAACTCTCGAATCCGATCCCGAATACAACGAACGCCCCTCACGCGAACTCGCGCCGGAAATCGGCCTCATCGATCGCAGCGGCAACGACATTACCGCCAGCCCAAACATGTACGCCGGCTCCGATCCGTTGGTCGGTACCGAATTGAGCGAAACAGGATCCGGCATGCGCGTCGAGCCTCTCAAGACGCGTCTTCCAGGCGACACAAGCTCTGACCCGCACACGGATGTCGGCCCCGACAATGCCACCAATCTGCAGAACCGCGGTCAGTGAAGTCTCGCCGCTCCAAAACTGGCGGCAGCACCTTTAAGGTCCAGATCAGGGATCCAGGCGCAAGCCATTGAATGGATAAGATTTAGAATGGCCGTGGATTTTGGGTAGCCGGCTATGCCGTCTACAGCGCGCGCACGGTCTCGCCAATCCTCGTGTCCGCGTCCACGGTTCCCGGCTCAACTTCCAGCTGGTCCGCGATAACTCTCGCCACACGCTCTAAAATCGCTTCGCCGGAGGTCGATTCTTCGCTCACCGGCTCTTCCAGCGCATCCATGTTCAGCGCCAGAACTGCGGTGGCCAGTTCCCCCGCCGTTTCACACGGCAGCTCGACGGCCAGCCGCGGAGTGCCCAGCAGGAACCTGCGATGGACCCGGCTGATAAGCACAACCCACGCGACAAACGCCGGCCCCGAAAAAAGCCAGAAAAAGATCCCTGGGAGCCAGCCGAGCACATTCAACGACCACCACAATGCCACCACTGGAATCGCTGCGATCACCATGCTGAACACGATGAAGCGATCCTTCCAGCGTTTCGCGTGCACCAGCCTGGGAAGCTGCACCCCGCTGCGGTGCGCCATCGCGCTCCATTGCTTCACCCGCTGTGGCAGCGGCAAGAGCGGCTCGAGCACTGTATCCGGCAGGATGGTGTGCCGCGGCACACCGGCGCACTCTGCAATCGCCCGCGCCGTCCGGTAAAACGCCCGGCTCGCCATCGCGGCCGCAGGGCCGTTCAGCTTTTCGCCCACAATTCCGCACAGGCCGCCAACGGAGTGCACGGTCGCCGAGTCGTCGTCCGAAATCGTGATCTCGAACTCATCCTCGATGCGGTCAATAAGCTCTGAGCTATCGATCCCCATAGGGTGTGACTCGGATTGTAGTGCCTTTTGCTCCGGGCGGAAACCAGATTTCAGGGATGCACCACCGCCGGTGCATCGTGCCGATCCGTCAAGCGGCCCGCGCCGCAGGATTCCCCGACGGGCTGGCTGCCGGACTTGCCGCTGGGCTTGCTCCCGGACTTGCCGCCGGAGTCACTCGCTTAAAGTGAATTTCCGCCTGAGGCTGCTCCTGGGGCTCCGTCTGCGTCCACGTGCCCGTAATTTCGTTTCCATCTGCGCTTACGGTGCCCTCGAACGTCCCTCTCACATTCAGGGTCTCGCCATTTACTTCAATCTGGTCATCCACCGTAAACGTGATCTTCGAATCCTTGAGCTCCGCCTGTTTCACCTTGATCCCCGACACGCCTTCATCGTGGTTCTCGATCGTCGAAGTCACGGTTCCATCAGCCGCCGCGGTCACATGCCAGGCCACGTGGACCTCGTGTCCATCGGCGTTCAGAATCCCTTCCCAGTCACCCGCCAGCGAAGCCTGGGCGCGGCAGTTCGGAACCACTCCGAACATCGAAACGACTGCAACCACTGACGCAACTGCTAGCAACCTCCGCATGCATTTCCCTTTCCTGCCGCCTGGCCGGTTGAATCCGGTCAGCGGCATGCAAAACAAAAGGATCCCGACCCTGCATTCCTCTACGTCCGCGACTGCCCGCCGGTTCCACAGCTCCGCCATGAACACTGTGCAACCTCGCATGCCAGCGCCTACAATGCTCAGTGAAATGGCCAAACAGACCAAACAATCCGCCGAGGCATTTGAAGTCGCCTGTCCCGACTGCGGCGCTATGTTGAAGATCGACGCTGCCACCGGAATCGTCATCACCCACACTCCAGCCCCGCGCAAACGCATGTTCGAAGATCTTGAAACCGCGGCCAAGGCCATGCGCGAACGCGACGAGCGCGCCGAGTCCATCTTCCGCCAGAGTGTCGACGCCGAGAAGAATAAGGCCGACCTGCTGGAAAAGAAATTCGCTGAAGCACTCAAGAAGGCTAAGGATGCCCCGGAGGGCAAACCCTTGCGCGAGTTCGACCTGGATTAGCCGGACACCCGTTCGCCCGCTCCTCCGGACCACCGGCGAACCGGCGTCCGCATCTCTTTTACGTGTAGCCCGGCAGCGGAATCCGCACGCCGGCCATGCAAAGCGGACCAACCGCGGCGCATCAGCGGCCCCGGAAAGTTCGCAGCATCAAAACTGGCAGACCAGAGTTCCGAAGGGACCAGCGGTGGGAAGAACCATAGGTCCAAGGGAACGAGAGTTCGAGAGATAGAGGAGAGACAATGAACGCAATACCGCTACCCAGCAGAGAAGTCCTGGCATCCCGCGCCGAAGCTGTCATCAAGAATCCCGAGTGGCTGCGCATCGGCGCCGGCGCAAGCCTGCTCACCGGATCGCTCCTGCTGCTCACCGGCAAGCGCAAGGCCGGACTTCTCGTCACCGCTGCCGGAACCGTCCTCGCCATGCTCGAGCATCACGAAATCGTCGCCGACTGGTGGGAGGCGCTGCCAAAGCATCTTGAAAAAGCGCAGCACATGCTCGATCAGGCGCAACAGACCATCGGCGACCTCACCGACAAGCGCGACAAGATCTTCTCCATGTTCGGCAAGTAGTCCCTGGGGTTTCCCGTCAGGGCAACTTGCAGAACAGATCACAGGCGGGCGGTGTATCAGGGCAGGCCCCTCAAATCCCCAACTGGCGCCGCCCCGCCTCGCTGATTCGGTGCGGCGTCCACTTCGGCTCCCACACCAGCTCCACATCCACCTTTGAAATATCGGGAATGCTCGCCAGCCGGTTGTGTACCTGCTCGAAAATCAGACCGCTCGCGGGGCATTGCGGCGTAGTCAAGGTCATCGTCACCTTAACCCACTGCCGCGGCCACTTCGGCGCAGAATCCGGATCGGCCCCCGTCTCCACGCCATAAATCAGCCCCAAGTCCACAAGGTTCAACTTCACCTCGGGATCGAAGCAGTCGCGCAGCGCAGTCAAGATGTCAGTTTCATTCAACATGGCGGACGAGTTCTCAGTTGTCTGTTTTCAGTTCTCAGTTCTCGATACTGTAGCCGCCAGTCCGAGTACCTGGCGCGTGAATGCAAGCGGGTTTCGACGACAACTGACAACTGACAACTGAAAACTAGTTTTTCCTCTCCACCAGATACCGCGCGACCGACTTCAGCCCATCCGCGCGCTCGCCATACGGCTCCAGTGCCGCAAAGGCCTCTTCAATCAGCGCCGCCGCATCCCGCCGGCTCTGCTCAATCCCAAACACCGCCGGCCAAGTGGCCTTCTCCGTCGCCACGTCCTTGCCCGCGGTCTTGCCCAATTGCGCCGAATCCACAGTCATATCGAGAACGTCGTCGACAATCTGAAACGCCAGTCCCGCTTTGCGCCCGAACGTATCCAGCCGCGCCACATCCTCATCCGTGGCCCCGGCATACACGCCGCCCGCCACCACGCTCACCCGGATCAATGCTCCCGTCTTCGCCCGATGAATCGCATCCACCAGCTCGGGAGTGGGCTTCTGGTGTTCGCTCTCGATATCCAGCACCTGTCCGCCAATCATTCCCTCAACCGTGCCCACCGCATTCGCCACCAGCGCGATAATCTTCACCGTCGCCGCCGGCGCGCATTGCAGCCCCGCCAGCACCTCGAACGCCTGCGTCTGCAGCGCATCACCCGCCAGAATTGCAATGGCTTCGCCAAACGCCTTATGGCAGGTTGGCTTGCCCCGCCGCAGGTCGTCATTATCCAGCGCCGGCAGATCGTCGTGGATCAGCGAATAGGTATGCAGCATCTCGATCGCTGCGCCCAGATTCTCAATGCCGCGCGGCAACTCGCCGGCAATCGTCACCGCCGCCTGCATCGCCAGCACCGGCCGCAGCCGCTTGCCGCCGGCAAACGTGGAGTGGCGCATCGCACGATGAATCGAGACCGGCACCGCCTCCCCGCTCGGCAACAGCGTTTCCAGCGCGGCGTCAGTGCGCTCCGCCCCATCCTGAATCAAGCTCTTTACATCGACTGGCATTTGTTTCATTCTAGCTGACTCGCTTTTTCCGCCGTGACGCCAGCCCTGACCCAACCAGAACCAGCAATCCCGCTGCACTGATCGCCCTTCCCCAAAGCACATCGGGAGTCGTCACCCACTCCGCATCCACCGTCACCGGCCCCGCGGCCACAGGAACCTGAATCAGCCCATCCTCGCGCTGGCCTCCGTCGCCGGCATCCCGCCCGTTCACCGTCACCCGCCACCTTGGATACCGTCGCAACCGCAGCACCACGTACCCACTCTCCGGCACCATGCCCCGCGCCGACCAGCCCCGCCCCTTCGCAGCGAACCCGCCATCCAGAACCGCCACGCAACTCTTCTGCGCCGGCGCCCAATCCGGCTGCGGATCGTCCGCCGAACTCACCCCCAGCGCCGACCCCGGATCCCGCACCACGCACCCGGCCGGCAGATCCTGCGCCACAAGCGAATTATCCGCACCCGCCGGCGCATACTCGTCCGTCCCCTGGAACCCGCCCCCATCGCCATAATCCTGCAGCATTCCAGGCACCGCATCGTACTGGTCGCAAATCTGGAAGAACTTCCGGTCCGCCACCATGGTCAGGCACAAAAACGCGGCGCCAAACCCCGCCGCCGCCATCCAAAGCCCCTCACCGCCTCTGTTCGGACGAACACCTGTTTTCCCGGATCTCCAGTGTCCCTCTGTCCCGGAGCCTGCCCTGAGCGAAGTCGAAGGGTCCCTCTGTCCCGTGTCCTCTTTTCCCTGTTCCCTGTTCCCTGCTCCCTGTATTCCCGCCGCCACAAAGATTCCCAGCGGAGCCTCAACCGCCACAAGCCACCGCCACGGAAACTGCAAAAACCGTAGCTTCGGCAGCGCCTGCCAAACCGGCAAACTCACAGGAAGCATCAACACCAGCACCGCCACCGGAATCACCGCCAGCGCAACCCACCAGCGCCGCTCCCCGGGCAACCGCTTCCGCGCCGCGCAAATCAGCAGGCCGCTCAGCGCCAACACCAGCATCGCCACCGCAATCCATGACACTCGATGCAATTCGATATCGTGCAGCGCGAGCCGCGAATCGGCATGGCGCGCGAACAGAAAGCTGTTCTGGATCATCTCGCCCGGATCATCCACCGCCTGCCGAATCTCCACCCATCGCTGCTCGACCGCGGCCGGCACCAGGTAGAACGCGGCCAGCGCCAGCCCCAGCGCCGCACCCGCCGCCGCCCGCATCACCGGAACCCACGACCGGTCCACCACTGCCACGACCACCGCCACCCCCGCCAGAAGGTAGCAACTCATCACGCCCACGGGAGCATTCGATAACCACGCCGCGGCCACAACCACGCTTAACCACAACACCGTCATCAATTGAGGATCGGGCTTTGGCCCCTGCAAAAGCCCTCGCCCTAAACCTCTCCCACCATGCAGCATCAGCAACACGATCAGCGGCATCCATATGCCACCCGCCAGCTCCGCCAACGCCGACCGCTCGTACACCGTGTAAAGCGTGTACCCCGAAAAAATCGCAACGCAGCCCGCCAGCGTCGCCGCCGCATTGCCCATCGCCTGCCGCGCCAGCGCGCGCGTCGCCAGCCCGGTTCCCGCCAGCAGCAGAAACACCATCGCCGGGGCCACCAGCGTCCACGGCAGCACCGCACCCAGCGCCGCGCCCAGCATCCACGTCAGCGGCGGATAAAAAACAAATCGCGGCTCGCCCGCATTGAAATTCGGGCTCGGCGCCCATTGCGGATACACCACCCCATGCCGCCACGCGTGCAGCGCATCCATCCACGAAACAAGATGAAAATCGAAATCGTGCCCGCACGAATCGCCGCGCACCAGCAGCGGCGCCAGCGCCAGCGCGGCCGCCACGAGCACAAGCCCCGGCGCAACGAGTCGGCGACTCCGCGAACCAATTCCTGTTCCCTGCCCCCTGTTCCCTGTTCCCTGCCTTTTCATGGCACAAGCCGCAGCGTATGCCGCGTATTCGCCGTCACCGCTGCCGGGCTGAAGGGCAGCGCAAACGTCGTGCCGTTGTACCAGTCGCTCCACTGATCGCGGAAATACGCGCTATACGGGTCGCTGCTCTCGCCCAGCACAATATTCTCCGTGGATCCGTCCACGTTGCCCCAGTCCATCGTGAAGCGCTGCGAGGGGCCCAGCGTCACGCTGATCTGCTTCACCGTCGTCACATCGCCGCTCATCGGCTGGCGGCCCGTGCCCGCAATCCTTCCCACCACCGGCAGAAACGCGCTCAAAGGATGCTCGATGTCCATCGTGTGCCAGCTTCTATACGTCCACTTGCTCACGTCTGAGGGAGCCTTGCCGTGCGCCATCCCCCTGCGTACCGCCTCGGTCAGTACCTCATCCCAGTCCTTGTAGCCTGGCGGAATCCACTCCGGCCAGCCGTGCATGATGATCTCTTCCTCGGCAAAATCTTTCTCCGCCCATCGATAGTCGGTCGCTGTATCCCCCAGCTTCGGCTCCAGGATCAGCGGCCACAGCGCAAACCGCGCCTGGTCCACGATCGATGCCGCAGCCGAATCGGTCGTCAGCCTGCCATCCCAGCTCCGCATGAGGTCGGCCGCCTTCTTCAGCCGCTCGTCAGCCTTCGGAGAGTGGTCAATCGCGTATGCGAAGCGGTGCCCCAGCTCCTGGTCTACCTCGCTGTAGATATCGGTCTGCGTTGCCGTCATGTCCTTCGCAGTCAGACCATCGCGGCCCTGCAGCACCTTGTAAATGCGTTCCACGCGGTACGGATCGATCCATTCCAGCGACAGCGGATACGGCGACTTCGCCGTCGTCACCTGCGCATTCGCCGTGGCCAGAAAGCCCGACGGCGGATCGAACGCATTCGGCATCCCGTCAAAAGGAATGTATCCGTTCCACTCGTGCCCGGCATCGCCCGCCGCAACCGGTTTACCCTCTAATCCGCCCGCCCGCAGCGGAACCCTGCCCACCGCGTGATACGCAATGTGTCCCTGGTCGTCCGCGTACACCACGTTCTGCGTCGGCCAGCACCAGTCGCCCAGCGCCGCACTGAACTCCGCCCAGTTCTGCGCCGTGTTCATCGCATACAGCGGCAGCCCCTTCAACGACGCATCGTACAAGCTCCACTGCAGCGCCACCGGCTCAGGAAGCGGCTTGCGAAACATGGGATTGAGCAGCGGCCCATGATCGGTCGATTCCACATTCACGGTCACGTCCTTACCCCCGCGCACATGAATCGTTTCGCGATCCTCCGCAAGCGGCTTCCAAATCCCATCCGTCCCCAGGTAATTGCCCTTGCCGTCCAGCTTCTCGTGATATAGATCCTGCACGTCTGCGAACAGCGCGGTGAATCCCCACGCGATGTGCTCGTTGTGCCCGGCAATGATCCATGGAATCCCCGGCAGCGCCACTCCCGCCGCGTGATATCCCGGCGCGCTCAGCTCCGCCATGTACCAGATATTCGGCTCCGTCAGCACCAGGTGCATATCGTTCGCCAGCAGCGGCTTTCCACTCGCCGTATGCTTGCCCGCCACCACCCAGTTATTCGACCCCGAAGCGCACCCGCTGCAATCCGGCATGCCCAGCATTTGCCTGAGTGCCGCCTCATCCACTGTGTGCGCGGCATCGCCTGCCTTTTCCCTGTTGCCTGTTGCCGGTCCCCTGTCTTTGTCCCTTTGTCCCTTTGTCCCTCCAGCCGCCGTCGTATTATCCTCATCCTCTTCCGTCACCGGGGGCGCGTTCACTTCGGGCTGCGTCAAATCAATCACCTCGCCCGTCGGCGGACGATCGCGCCACGATCCCACTGGGTACAACTGCGCCTCAAGCTGCGCGCCGTTCGGCAGGCTGCTCAGCTTCGCCGCAATCTCCTCCCGCGCCAGCTTCACGTCCCAATGCGTATCGAGCATGTCGATCATCATCGTGCCGATGCTCATCGCATCCACGCCCGTCCACGGCCTCGGCTTATACATCAGCAGGCGAAACTCCACCGGCAGATTGTCCTGGTGGTCGGCAATGTACTGGTTTACGCCCTTCGCGTAGTCGTCCACCCAGCGCCGGTCCCGCGGATCAAGCTCCGCCCACATCCGTTCCGCGATCTTGTGGAACCCCAGCACGCGCTGCGCCCGGTCGTGCGGCATCAGCGACGGACCCAGCACCTCCGCCAGCTCGCCATACGCGTTGCGGCGATACATGTCCATCTGCCAGAGCCGGTCCTGCGCCGTCACGTATCCCTGCGCGAAGAACAGATCGTCCTGCGTAGCGGCCTCGATATGGGGAACCCCATGCGCATCCCGTCGCGCCGTTACCGGCGCGGAAAGCCCCGCCACATGCAAGTCGCCATCGATCTGCGGCAGCCCGGCCTTCGCCGCCGTGCGCAGCCAGAGCACGCCACCTGCCGCAGCCACCACAACGAGCAAAACTATCGCCGCGAACGTGCCAAGCAGGATGCGCGGCCAACGCCGGCGGCGGCGCGGCGGCACAGACGATTCTTCGAGTGAGGAGCCTTCAAACGCGCGAAAGCGAGCCATGGGTCAACAACAGAATACCGCCGCGACCTTATGGCGTTGACGCGGCAAATGAACCTTTCTTCAGCACAGTTCGAGAGAGCGTATAGTACGTGAACGTCATTCCCCGATCGACACCTGTATCATGCTCAGGCGGCTTCTTCCGGTGTCGGCGGACCACGTGAACCACAGCGGCGATAGGAAGTGCCGCTACCGTTGCCGCAACAATAACCGGGGCGGCAATCGCCAAGCCCAACACGATGCCCGGTGCATCCTCCATTACCTCGTTTGGGTTATACGACACGAGGCGAATCTTTTCGCCCTGCACGTCCAGTTCCGGATCGGAGAATTCGATTGCTCCGCGATCCTTGCCGCGGGCGCGCCGTGAGACCGTAATCATCGCAGTGGCTCTGCTCCCGGCCGGCAGCACGACCACCCCGCCGGCCGCCAGATCCGATACCAGTTCGAGATGAACCACGTCACCTTTGTGGTGGGTCGCTGTATTCAGTCCGTCCAGTAATCGGAGTTGCACCAGAACGCCCCGCGGAATCCGCATCTCTGCAGGTAAACCGCCAGAGGACGAAGACGATCCCTTTGATGGAATCCTTCCCTCATCAGGCTCCGCCGCGGAAGAAACCTGACCGACCGCTGCGAACGACGAGACGCTCAAAATCAGAATCGCAAGGAAATACTTCCTCATGTCCAACCTCCCTCGATTTCGTTGGCCCGCACAGGGCAAACGATCGCTCATCCCTCAATGCGCCGTTGTGCCCGCCGCCGCCACCCTCGTCACCCTCGGCCGGTAGACCACCGTCACCCAATCCGAGTCCGGCGTCGACATGGCCATCGGAACCCCCGCAGCCCCGGTAATCAATGCGCCAATCGCCGCCGCTTTTGCGGCATTCCCTGCGCTCGTGCTTCGCGTCGCGACCACCCCCACGATCAACCCGCCCCCGATCATCGCCGCCAACAAGCCCGGATGATGATTCCTGCGGGCAATCGTAGCCTGCACGCTGATCACCGCCGCTCGATCAAATACCCATCCCGCCCCGGCCGGGCTCTCGGGAGCGTCACAGTACAGAGCGTCGTCCGTGGCCGCTGCAAGCCGGCAGCTCAGAGGAGCGCCATATGTGCTGCCCACCACCATCGCGATCCCCACCGGCAGCTTCTGTATCTTGCGCCACTCCTTGTCCGGCGGACTGAGAACCGGCGCACTTGGAACCGGCGCACCCGCACGTCGAGCAGCATCCCGCGTCGCATCCGTCTGGGGCCGCGCGCTCGCCGCTGGAACCTCCGTCGCCGGGCTCTGCGCACCCGGCTCAACCGGCAAATTCTGGCACACCGCCGCCAGCGGCGACAGCACAACGACAAACAACATGAGCGTGAATCCGATCTGTTTCATGCCCCGATCGTAGGCAGGACCACCCGACGCACGGCGCGCCAACAGGACACTTTCCCGTCTGTCACAGCCCCAAGCTGGTAGCCGGTAGCAGGTAGCCAGTAGCCAGTAGCTAGAAGCTAGAAGCTAGAAGCTAGAAGCTAATAGCTAGCTTCCGCCTCCCTCAACTGCCCCAGGCTCTCCTCCGCAATCAGTCGAAACTCAATCGCCCGGCACCCCTTCGGCAGCTCCGCGCACGTCACCGCATCGCACACCACGCCCGAGGTCTCCGCCAGCCCGCGCTTCCATCCCGGCTTCGTCGCATCCCGCACCACCAGGCTCTCCGGCGGAATCCCCGCCGCGATCAGCATGATGCGCGCCACGCGCTGAAACTCCTCCCAGCGCGACGCCACTCCCACCAGCACGCCCGCCGGAGCCGGCAAATATCCGCCCAGCGCCGGAGCCACCGGATGCACCTGCAGCACCGTCAGCTCGGCCCGCGAGGGTGTGGGTGCCCCGGGTTCCGATTCCGGGACCCGGGAGGCGAGTAGAGTCCGCACCATCGCCGCCTTGCTCGGCAGAACCAGCGGCATCGCCCCATCCAGCACATCGCCTCGAGCGCAATCCTCTGGCGCGCACCCATCCACCGGAAACCCCACCGCCGCACGAATCTCCGTCAGCAAAATCTCTCTCAGTTCTGGATCGGGCTCGATCACCAGCCATCGCCCCGGCGGTTCCATCTCAAGCCAGCGCAGCATGCGCTCGCGGATCACCCCCGGGGCCGCGCCAGCCTTGCGCGCCTTCACTACCAGCTCGCCGATCAGCTCATCGAGTTTGAATTCAACCGCCAGCTCCGGCGTCCGCGGAAGCACCGGCCGAGTGGCCCGCACATATACGCCGCTGCCATGCCGGAACTCCAGCCACCCATCCCGCTCGAGCTCGCCATACGCCGCGCTCGCCGTGTTGGCATGAATCCCAAACCGCCGCGCCAGCTCGCGCGTGCTCGGCAGCTTTTCGCCGGGCCGCAGCTCGCGGCACAATATCCCAAGCCGCACCTGCGTCGTCAATTGATCCCGCAGGCTGATGTCCGTGCTTCGATTCAGCCAGAGCCGCACGTCTTCCCCTCAGCTCGCCAACTGTTCCACCGGCACCGCCGCATCCACCGCGGCGCTCCGCCGCCGATACACCAGCAACACCACCACAAGCAGCAGCAGAATGATGGGAAGCACCAGGATGCTCCCCTCCGGCCCGTCCGCACCGCCGCTCCAGAACGGATTCGCTGTCTTCGGCACAATCGTCGTCATCAGGTGGCCCTTCGCGACCATTCCGCTGTCCGCCGTGCCGTAGAAGTATGTCTCCGCCCAGTCCCACGCCGCATGGCACCCGATCGCCCACCACGCCGATCCCGTCACTCGCACGCTTACGCAGAACACAAACCCGATCGCGCCGGCCGCGAATATCCCAATCCAGTTCTCGCCGTTATTCCCCGTGTGCCCCGCGCCAAACAAGAACGACGTCACCCAAGCCGCATTCCAGAAGCCCGTACCGGGCGCTCGCTTCATCTGCAGCCACGCGCAAGGCAGCACCCCGGCCAGCGCCAGGCCGTACGCACCCCACGCGCCATCGCCCTTCACCTTCCACACCAGCAGGCCGCAAATGCACGCCACAATCCCCAGGGCCCACCAGAAATTGATACCGCGCGTAAAGGTGTAAAGCAAGTAGCAGCGCATCGTTCCTTCTTCAAAAAACCCCACCAGCAGGAACACCGCGCCCCAGATCGCCGCATACTCCACAATCACCCCGCCGCCCAGCGCCATCGGCCCAAAGTGCAGCCAGCCGCCCAGCGCCAGTGCGCCCACCAGCGCGCTCAGCGCGGCAAAGCCAAACACCAGACCTGTGGCGAAATGAAAAAGCCGCCGCTGCCCCCGCAGGTTATAGTCCAGCAGCTTTCGCCGCTCGATTGCCGCCACGCCCCACGTGATCAAGGCCAGCAGGCCCACTTCGACCGCTTCGCCCAGCAGCATCATCAGCGGCGATGGCGGTGCAGATTGTTGCGCTGTCTGTGATCCGGCATGCAGCGCATGCGCGATCAACGTGCCAAGCACGATGAAAAGCACGAACGGCGTAATCCAGATCGCCACCGACCAGCCGGCGCGCAGGCCCTGCGGCCCCATGAACACCCACCGCAACGTGCTATCGTGCGCTCGCGCCAAGCTGATACCATCCGCCTGCTCTACCTGGCTCAACCTCGTCTCGTCCGGTACTTCCGGTCGTTCCGGCAACGGCGTCGGATTCTCCGGCTCCATGCGCTCTCCTTTTTTTGCTGAGGGACTCTGCGCGTCATCTTACCTGAAAAAACGGCGGGCCGCGCCATCTCCGCGCAGCCCGCCCGCATTGCACTTCCTCTTCCCGCCGTTGCTCTGTCCCGCGTTCCCTGTTGCCTGTTCCCTGTTCCCTGCTGCCTCCCCCTGTCCCCTGCACCCTGTACCCTGAACCCTGCCTCTCACTTCTTCCAGCTCTTCCCCGGCCGCGCCACATCCCACATCTGCTGCGCGATTTCATCGAAAAGCCCCATGCGGTCTTTCCCCACCCCATAAAGATCCATGTGCGTGCGGTCGGGAATATAGGTGAAATGCGCATCCGCCCCCAGCTTCACGAGCCGCGCATCCAGCAGGTGCGCCGACCCATCCAGGTAGAACGTGTCCGCCGTGCCCACATACAAGTGAATCCGCCCCTTCAAGTCCGCGCCGCGCTCGGCCCAGTGCGTCTCCACGTCGCGCGCCAGGTCATAGTGCTCGCTCCAGTAGGCCACCACCTTGGGATCCACATCGCCCGTCGCCCAGTCGAACATCGGCTCCGGCGCGCCGCTCTTGTCCCTCGGCGAAAACACCCAGTTGAACGACGCAATCTGCCCGCCGTAAGGCCCCAGCACATGCTCCAGCCGCGCAAACTCCTCGAACGTCGCAATCACCTTGCCCTTGTCGCGAATCAGCGGATACGGCTTGCCGTCGGCCCCGTGATACGCGTTCGCATGCGGCGCATACAAGTCGATGTTGGTGAAATTATGAAAATCGCTCGGGTCCGGCGACGTCGACCACGTCCCGCCAAACACCGTGGGATAGTTGATCTCCAACTGCAGCGATGCCCACCCGCCGCTCGAGTGGCCCTGCACAAACCGCCCGTCCCGCCGCGCATCCATGCGGTACTTCTTCTCGATGGCCGGAATGAACTCTGCCGTCAGCGCCGTGCCCCATGGACCGTTGTTCACGCTATCGGCAAACTCGTGCGTGCCCTGAGGACAGCTCTCGTCCAGCATCACCCAGATCATGGGAGGCATCTTGCCCTCGACCATGCGCTGGCGAATCATCAGGCCTTCCGCCATGGCGCCGTGGATGCCGCCACCAAAACCATGCGTCCAGTACACGGTCGGATAGGTTTCCTGCGTCTTCTCGTAGTCCGGCGGCAGAATCACCCAGGCGCCGATCTTCGTCGGCCTGCCCCAGAACTGCGTCAGCGCCGGGCTCTCAAACTCCTCCAGCCGCGCCGCATCGGACGTGACAGACGCCTTGAACTTCTCGAATGCCGGGTTCGTGCGGGGATCCGGCGGATGATGATCGAGCACCATTTCCGCCTCCGCACCAGCACCGGGCTTCCACTCCGCCGGCAGCGTCACTACCGGGCTCACCCAATCCTCTGCCGCCCGTCCGCCGTAGTTGAACGTGTGCTCCACGTCCAGCACCGCCTGAGCCTCATACTGCCCCGCGCCCAGCTCGGAAAACGGCTTGGGAAACGCGACCTGGTCCGCGTCCACCTCGACCGTCTTCCCCGGCTCCAGGTCGTGAATCTCCTCCGCCGCCACCCATGTGGCGCTGGGACGAAACTCGTCCGTCTCGACGTTCTTATCGCCCGATCCCTGCTTGAGAAAGATCAGCAGCCGCCCGCTCACCGGCGTCTTCAGCGTCTCCGCCGCTTTCACACGGAAAAACGTATGCCGCACTGCGGGCGCGCTCTGCGCCGGCAACACAGCCGCGGCACACCACAGGGCAACAGCACACAACAGTCCGAAAACAGGCGGAATCCCGTCCCGACGAACCAACATATTGGATTGACCTCTCAAAGCAGAACTGGTTGCGCTCCATTGTAGCCGGACCTCGCCCGCCCACCATCTTGTCATCCTGAGCGCAGCGAAGGACCTGCTTTTGCCTTTACCTTTCTGTCTTTGCTTTTCTATCTGTCATCCCCGGCAGGGGATCTGCATTTCGCTTCCGCCACCACCAACCCGCCAAACACCCCGCCCTCTCCTCCGCGATGCTAGAATGAACCGCTTCGCCTTCCCGCGCATTATGAGAAGCCCATTCTTCCTGCTCATCGCAGCCCTGGTACTCACGTCATGCACTGGCGCCGGATCCGCAACCACCGACGACCTCCGTTCCGACCTGCGATCAGCCATTTCCCTCGCCTCAGAGACCGACCTCTTCATCAGCCAGATCGAGAGCAGCCGTCTGCTGCCGAAATTCCGGACTGCGGACGCTGACTACCTTCGCGAAGAAGCACGGCGCCAGGCTGCAGACGCCCGCAAATCCGCGGGAAAAAGTAGCGACGCAAAGACCTTCAATCTCTGTGCCGGGCAACTGGAACAGCTCGCCCGGGAACTGGCCTCTATCAGGACTCCATCCGATAAAGGCACCCTCGCACAAGCACGCCTGCAAGTCGCAACCATCAGGAAAACGCTGCTCGCCGCGGAAGCCGGCCAATGAAAAAATTGCTCGGCATTACGCTCGGCATCATGACCGCGCTCGGCGGCTTCGTCGACCTCGGCCAGATCGTATTCACCACCCAGGCGGGCGCCCTGTTCGGATGCAAACTGCTTTGGGCAATTCTGCTCGGCGCCGTCGGAATCATTCTCTACATGGAAATGTGCGGGCGCGTCGCCGTAGTCGCGCGCGAGCCTGTCTTCGCGGTGGTGCGCACGCGCCTTGGCGACCGGCTCGGGCTCGTGACCCTGATCGCATCGAACCTGCTCAACCTGATCACCTGCGCCGCCGAAATAGGCGGCCTCGCCATCCTGCTTCATCTGCTGACCGGCTGGCCGGAGCGGGCTGTCTTAATCGGCAGCTGCCTCGCTCTCGCCGCTCTTATCTATCTATGTAGCTTCCAGTGGATCGAGCGTACCTTCGGCCTGTCGGGGCTCCTCATGATCGTATTCGCCGTTTCCGCCGCAGCCCTGCACCCCGACTGGCGCCAGTTGATCGCCGGCTTGAACCCCGCGCCCGCCGCATCCGGCAGGCATGCACTCCTTCTCTACGCTTACTTTGCGGTCGGCATCTTCAGCGCCATGCTGATGGAGTACGAAGTTCACTTCTATTCCTCCGGCGCGATCGAGGAGGATTGGAAGGTCAAGGATCTCGGCGAAAATTTCATGGTTGCTGCGCTCGGCTCGATCCTCGGCTCGCTCCTCACGGTCGCGCTCATGATGCTGGGCGCCATTCTTTTCATGCCTCGGCAAATATTCCCGCAACTGCTCAGCACGGCCGTCATGGCGGGGGCTTTTCCGTTCTCCGACAAAGCGCTCGTGATCGCCCTCATCGGGGCCATGGCCTGCATCGGCGGCGCGGCAATCGAGACAGCTCTTTCGGGCGCTTACAACGTCTGCCAGTTTTTTAACTTCGGCTGGGGAAAGTACCGTCCGGCCAGAGACGTTCCTGTCTTCACCGCAGGATGGCTCGGCATGCTCGCCTTGGCTCTCATCATTGCCGTGACCGGCGTGCGGCCGCTAACACTGGTGAACATCTCCATCGTTTTCGGGATGGTCGTGATGCCCTTAACCTATTACCCGATCCTGCGAACGGGCGCCGACCGAAACGTGATGGGAAAGCACGTCAACAGCAAGGTCATAAGCGTTCTCGGCGCGATCTTTCTCGTGCTCATCACGGGTGCAGCCGCCGCCGCCATCCCACTTATGATTCTGACCCACGGAGGCCAGCCCTAACGCGAATCGCGCAGCACCTGGTCATCCTGAGCTTGTCATCCTGAGCGGTCATCCTGAGCGGTCCTGAGCTTGTCATCCTGAGCGCAGCGAAGGACCTGCAGTTGCTTTTCCTCTTCTATCTGTCATCCCCGCGGAGGATCTGCTGCTAACTCAATAAACTTGTCATCCTGAGCGCAGCGAAGGACCTGCTGTTGCTTTTCCTCTTCTATCTGTCATCCCCGCGGAGGATCTGCTGCTTACTCAATAAACTTGTCATCCTGAGCGCAGCGAAGGACCTGCTGTTGCTTTTCCTCTTCTATCTGTCATCCCCGCAGGGGATCTGCTGCTTTCTCAATAAACTTGTCATCCTGAGCGCAGCGAAGGACCTGCTGTTGCCGTTGCTGTTGCTTTTCTGTCTGCCATCCCGCAGGGGATCTGCTTCCGCCTTTCTGTCTGTCATCCCCGCAGGGGATCTTCTTCTGCCCTTCTGTCTGTCATCCCCGCACGGAATCTGCTTCTGCCCTTCGGTCTGTCATCCCCGCAGGAGATCTGCTTCTGCCTTTCGGTCTGTCATCCCCGCAGGGGATCTGCTTCTGCCTTTCGGTCTGTCATCCCCTCGGCCCCCTGACACGCAGTCAATGTTTACTGAATGGTAATCACCCCGCCAGCCGCCCCTTCACCGCCTCGCTCACCACGCGCCCTTCGGCCCGCGCCCCGCTCGCTTGGATCTTTGCCTGCACCCGCTTCATCACCTGGCCCATCTCCTTTGCCGTCGGCTTCTGGCCGGCCTCGGCCGTCTGCTCGGCAACGGCCTCGTCCACCAGCGCCCCCAGCGCCGCCGCGTCCAGCGCCTTGGGCAGATACTCCTCGATTACCGTGATTTCCGAGGCTTCCTTCGCTGCCAGCTCCGGGCGGTTCCCCTTGGTGAACTGCTCGATCGAGTCCCTGCGCTGCTTGATCATGGTCGCCAGAACCTGCTGCTCCTCGGCAGCCGTCAGCGCCTCGCGCTTCTCAATCTGCTTGTTCTTGAGCGCCGTCTTGATCATGCGCAGAGTCCCCAGGCGATCGGCCTCGCGCGCCTTCATTGACGTCACCATGTGCTGCGCGATCAGCGCTTCCAATGCGGGTGCTTCCGTCATAGTCGAGATCTCATTTCGGTTGTCAATTGTCAGTGCGTTTCTGCGTTGCGAAACATTCAAGTGTACCGCGCCGCTTCCCCACACGTGTCCCGCAGCGCGCAGAACCGCAACTTTTTACCGCGGTTCGTGTTGCTCGCAAGCCGTTTGGCTTCAGCACCATGCCTGGTGTCAGAGTTGCGACCTTTTGCCCTCACTTCCATCTAACGAAGTGAGGTTTATAAGGGCCATGAAACATACATCGATTACAATTCCGCTGCTCGGGCTTGCGCTCGCCGTCGCTCCGGCATTTGCCGTGGAGCCGGGCGCGCCGAACCAGCCCGCGCAGCCGGGCACAGTCAATTATGTAGAAGGAAACGTATCGGTCAACGGCCAGGCCGTCCCGTCGCAGCAAGCCGGAAGCGTGACCATGCAGGCCGGAGACGAACTCACCACCGCGCAAGGCAAGGCGGAAGTCCTGCTTACGCCCGGAGTCTTCCTGCGCGTCGATGACAACAGCACGGTAAAGCTGATCTCGCCCGACCTGGCCAACACCCAGGTGCAGATCGAGAAAGGCCGCGCCGGCGTTGAAGTCGACGACATTCAGAAGGAAAACAACCTGCAGATTATCGATGCCGACGTCACCACGCGCCTCCAAAAGACCGGCTATTACCAGTTCGACGCCGATCAGCCGCAGGTGATGGTGTTCAAGGGCAAGGCCGACGTCGAGCTGGCCAACGGCAAGACCAAGGAAATCAAGCAGAACCATGCCGCAGTGCTGCAGGCAGGTCTGACCAGCGTGAAAAGTACCGGCATCGACGAGAACAGCAGCCAGGACGCGCTCTATAACTGGAGCCGCCTCCGCTCGCACTACCTGGCCGAAGCCAATAACCAGATGGCCGGCGAGTACATGGGCGAAGCGTACGCGCCCGGCTGGTATTGGAACCCCTATGGATGGGGCGGCTACACCTTCATCGGCGGCGGCCCGTTCATGAGCCCGTTCGGCTGGGGCTTCTGTCCGCTCGGCTGGGGCTACGGCGGCGGCTGGTATGGCGGATGGGGCGGGTACTACGGCCATCCGTACTACGGCGGCCATAGCCGAGACCACGATGGCAATCACCTCCGGCGCTTCGGCGATAGCCACGGCAGCGCCCCTCGCGGCGGCAGCGTCCCGCGCTCCGGTTCGCGCAGCTTCAGCGCACCGCGCGCCGGCGGATTCCACTCCATGGGCGGCGGCGCCCGCATGGGCGGTGGCGGCAGCTTCCACGGCTCACCCCGCCGCTAGCAAAGGTAGCGTCGGATCCTCACGGGGTCCCCGGCGAGCGATTCGTGCTCGCTGGGGTGGCTGACCGGGGTCCCCGGCGAGCGATTTGTGCTCGCTGGGG
>Ga0070684_100000793_pt1 | contig 21959 bp, 18 predicted proteins | sample KBSC723LmetaG_FD_65653 | JGI IMG/M metagenome (GOLD analysis project Ga0070684, IMG submission 65653) | Corn rhizosphere microbial communities from Kellogg Biological Station, Michigan, USA - KBS C7.2-3L metaG | ecosystem: Host-associated > Plants > Roots > Rhizosphere ...
ATTAATATTGTAAAAACAGGAAGCCGCGCAGAACAACTCATTAGTGGCGTAACCAAAATAGTAAGCAATCTTTCTTTCCTGTTCTCAATATTTCTCGCACTCATGATGGCCGGAACGGCGCATGCAAAACCACTAATCAATGGCATCACGCTTTTTCCATTCAAACCAACGGTTCTCATTAACCTGTCGGTAAGGAAGCTGATACGAGCCATATAGCCGCTATCTTCCAATAGAGTTATTAACCCAAAAAGGATCATGATCTGCGGAACAAAAACCATGATACCACTCAAGCCAGCAACTACACCATTAACCACAAGGTCGCTGAACCAGCCATTAGGTAAAGTTTTCGATAACCAGGAGCTTGCAGTTGAAAAAAACATTTCGATCCATGTCATTGGGTATTGTGCCAACCAGAACACACTTTGAAAAAGAACAAACAAAACAACCAAAAGAATTAAATACCCCCAGCGGCGATGCAACAGAACATTATCGAGTTTATCGGTAAATATTTTTTGCTCCAAGGGATCCGGTTCTGTCACTGCAACATTCATGATATGTTTGATTCGACTATATCGTTGCAGAATTTCTGTCGCCTGTGTTTTAGTATGGTTAAAATTATGTTTGCGTTCGATATTTTCAATCGTATCCTGTGTTACATGGTCGAGTGCAAATTCTTCATGGTTAATTAAATAGTGAATGGCAGAATAATCGCTTGCTTCATGAATTACTGACTTCAATTCTTCAATTGGCGCAGCAGCGAGAAGTTTATTTTCAATAAAATCCCTGGCTGGTATTTTATAAAGATTAGATGCCGTTTGCTCAATTGCTTTTTTTAATTGAATAATTCCTTTGCCTTTCCTGGGATTGACTGCAACAACAGGCACGCCCAGTTCTCTTTCAAGTTCCGGTATGTTCACCTGGATGCCTTTCTTTTTGGCAAGGTCAGCCATAGAAAGCACAACAACGACTGGCTTTTTCAGGTCAATTATCTGTGAACAAAAAAGAAGATTGCGTTTTAAATTGCTCGCATCAACAACTACAACAAAAAGGTCAGCTTTAATTTCTCTATCCTGGTTCAATAACACTCGGTAACTTACCCATTCATCTAACCTTTTGGGATAAAGACTATAAGTGCCCGGAAGATCAATGATGTTTCCTGTGATTGTATCAGAAATCGGTGTCACGCCCGTTTTTTTATCGACAGTAACACCAGGAAAGTTTCCAACTCTCTGGTTCATTCCTGTTAAAGAGTTGAAAAGAGAAGTTTTCCCACTGTTTGGGTTCCCTACCAGGGCAATATGAATAATTCTTCTTGACAAAATCGAATCTCCAAAAATAACCAGCGAAGCCTGCAAGCATTTACGAAATTGGAAGTTTTAAGTAAAGCTTAGGGAAAAAGAAAATTTTGAAGAAATAAAAAAATCGTCTCTTTGGTTTGGTCATTCAAAATACTTTTGTTCCTGATAAAAATCATCTTTCGTGAATAAGAAATTTTATATACTGTTCGTTTTATTTGCAACAATAGTTGTCCAGGCCCAAAAACTTAAAAAGGACGAAAAGCAGCTGGTTACAAATCTGCAGAAACACATTCAATTTCTTGCCGATGATAAATTAGAAGGTAGAAGAACCGGAACACCGGGAGAAATGAGTGCAGCTTTATACATTTCGAACCAGTTTACGTCGATTGGATTAGAGCCAAAAGGAACGAATGGATTTCTTCAAGCGTTTGATGTAAACGAAGGAAAACAAATCAACCCAACCAGTTTTTTAACCATTGATGGGAAAAACCTTATGCTGGATAAGGATTATTTCCCCTTGATCATAAGTCCAAATAGTACGCTCGAAGGCCTGTCTTCCATGGCTTTGCAGGAGGCCGGTTCACCGTGGTTTTTTGATTTGAAAGATTTACTCGAAAGCAACGCAAACAATCCACACTTCGATCTGATTGAGTCTATCATCAAATCAACAAAGGAATCTGCCAAACGAGGAGCAACGGCTGTATTTCTTTATAACAATTCCAATAAAGAAGACGGTTTAAAGTTTGATGGTAAGGAAAAATTGGATGTGGTTTCCATTCCCGTAATTTACCTTACCAAAGAGGCTTCAAAAAAATATTTGAATGATGAATCAGCTACACTGGACCTCAAATTAAAAGTTGACATAACTGATAAAAAAAGAAGTGGAACAAATGTGGTTGGTTACATTAACAACGGTGCTGCTACCACTGTTGTTCTGGGTGCGCACTTCGATCATTTAGGGCACGGTGAAGATGGAAACTCCAGGGAAGTAGAAAGGAAAGGACAGATCCATAACGGAGCAGATGATAATGCCAGCGGAACTGCTGCTTTAATTGAAATAGCCAGACTTTTGAAATCTGCCAAACTCAAAAACAACAATTACGTTTTTGTTGGATTTTCCGGAGAAGAACTTGGATTATATGGTTCAAAATATTTTACAACCCATCCAACCATTGATTTGGAGAAAGTGAATTATATGATCAATATGGATATGGTGGGCAGGTTGAACGATTCAAACCATGTGATTACTGTAGGTGGTTACGGAACGTCTCCTTCGTGGGGCAAAATTTATAATGTAACCGGTAAGAAAAAACTGTATGCAGATCATCTCACCTTTCGCTTTGATTCTAGTGGTACAGGGCCAAGTGATCACACTTCTTTCTATTTAAAAAATATTCCTGTGCTTTTTTATTTTACAGGCCTTCATCCTGACTATCATAAACCAACAGATGATTTTGATAAGATTAATTATGTGGGCGAAATGAAAATTGTAAAACATATCCTCAGTGTAATTGAAACAGAAGACAAACAGAAAACAAAATTGGCTTTCACAAAAACGAGAGAGACACAAACAACAACTTCTGCAAGGTTTAGTGTAACCATGGGCATCATGCCCGACTACACATTCAATGGTATAGGTGTGCGTGTGGATGGAGTAAGTGACAACAAGCCGGCGCAGAAGGCGGGTTTAAAAACCGGGGACGTCATTCTTTCCATCGGTGATTTCAAAACAAGTTCCTTGGAAGGTTACATGCAGGTGCTTGGTAAATTCAAAAAAGGAGATAAGGCAACGGTCACTTATGCAAGGAATGGTCAAACACTTTCTTCTGCAGTTGAATTTTAATTTTTTTCAAAATTAAACCACACTTATGAAACTTGTACTGGACACAAAGGACATGATGGATGGTTTTTTTGAAGAGACCAAGCTTCTCGGCATTATGGCACCAATGAAAGACTACCAATTCTGCTGGCAACTCAATAACCTTCTGGGCATCGATTTCCGTATTAATAATGAACTTGAAATCCAGTTAAATAAAAAAACTCGCACCTATTTCTTTGCGGTGTATGAATATTCTGAAGCATCTGCCTTTTTAAAACATTATCTATACAACAACCATTGTGACGGTGAGTATCTGCTGCCCGAATTCAAACACCTCGATTTTTTATGGCTATTAAAAGATGATTTTGTTTCCGACGAATCGCTACAACATTTGGTTCAAGCTATTCGTACCGTTAATGGCGTTCAGCTTGTAATAGAATTAACCAATGAAAAGATAAAGAACAAAGAGCATTTGGTTTTCTAACTTTGAGGAAACCTTAGCCATGAATTGGGAAGAAAAAAATAATTCGCTTTACCGCAAAATTGAATTCAAAGACTTTAGTGAAGCATTTGCTTTCATGACCAGAGTTGCTTTGATTGCAGAAAAAATGAATCATCATCCAAAGTGGACAAATGTTTGGAATACCGTAGAACTTTGGCTGTCCACACATGACGCAGGTGATGTGGTTACGGACAAGGATAGAAAACTTGCTGAAAGAATTGATGCACTTATTTGATTTAATTCACGTAAATCACTTTCTCTCTCTTGTTAACACATTGGCCAATGGGCTCAATAAAATTTTGAAGGTTGTTTGATGTAAAAATTTCTTTCACTTCATCAATTGCATTTTTGTCAACTGCTATGAGCAAACCGCCGTTGGTTTGCGGATCGGGTAAAAGCAGCTTCGCTTCTGCTTCATTGATATCATTATCAAATTGAATCTTGCTGCTGTAGCTATTCCAGTTACGGGCGGTGGCACCTGGGATTGTTTTTAGTTGTATGTACGATTCTACGCCAGGAATTCTTTTTACGGAAGAATAATTCAGTTCTGCGCTCACACCACTTCCTTCTACCATTTCTGTTAAATGCCCAAGTAAACCAAAGCCTGTAACATCAGTCATGGCATGAACTCCATCAATTTTGCCCAATACTTCACCAATTTTATTTACAGTGGTGAGTTGTGCTACAAGGTTTAAATAATGTTCTTCCTTCAATAGCTTTCTTTTTACTGCTGTTGATTCAATGCCTACACCAATTGGTTTGGTGAGAAACAACAAATCACCCGACCTGGCAGTATTATTTTTCTTCAGGTTCTTTAAATTTATTGACCCGGTAACAGCAAGTCCAAAAATTGGATCATTTGAATCGATAGTATGGCCTCCGGCCAATGGGATATTAATTTCTTTGCAAATAGCTCTAGCTCCTTCTAAAACTTTTTGAGCCACAGTAGCGGGCAATTTATCGACCGGCCACCCAAGAATAGCAATTGCCATCATTGGTGTTCCACCCATAGCATAAATATCACTAATTGAATTGGCCGCTGCAATTCTTCCAAAATCAAACGCATCATCAACAATAGGCATGAAAAAATCAGTAGTGGAGATGACTGCGGTTTCCCCGTTGACCTGGTAAACCGCTGCATCATCGTTACTATCGTTACCAACCAATAAGTTTTGAAAAGAAAATTTGTTTTCCGTGCGAACGATTTGTTCCAAAACAGACGGTGCTATTTTACAACCACATCCTCCACCCTTGGAATATTCTGTGAGCTTGAATTCTTCCTGCATAGGCCAAAGATAGACACAGCGTAAATTTATTTACTGCTGCTCTTTCGTTTGAGTAAAATACTCGCATTGGTTTGCATATCCGCTGTAAAGTTCACCTGGTAAGTTTTATCGCCATCACGAATTACTAAAAGCCCCGTGTTTGGTGGAATGCTTCCAAGGTTTTCCGCAACAAGCAACAATCTTATTTCGGTCATACCGCCAACATAAATCTTTTGTTTCATGGCAACGGCCGTAAGCTTTGAATTGGTTATGATAGGCTGGTCATTCAGATAAACGGAAATGGAATCACCATCAATGACGCCATTATCATAAAAAGATAATTGCAAACTGTCCGATGTAATATCTACTGCCTGTTGCACACGTTCTTTTCTTTGAGTGTATGTTACAGTTGCGGGTGCAGTGTATTTTGTGGCTGCACTTTTTGTGGGGTTTGATCCTGTATTGCTGTCAAAATTGGTTTTATCCTTTTTGGGTATTTCTTTGGTTTCAGATGCAATCGGTTTTTCCTCTGTTTTTGTATTGATAGCAACCGAGTTCTGTTCAGTTGTCACTTTCGTTTGAACAACAGCGGGCTGTTTTTCAATTTTTGTTTTCGTTATATCGTCTTTCTGTTTAGTTTTTGTTTCAGCAATTGATTCAGTTGCTGCATAATTATCATTAGGCATCAAATTCAATTCCTTCAGGTGTGCAAACAGGGTGGATTGCGAACTGTCACCGGATTTGCTTGCCTCTACCGCACCAGGGACTGCATAATAAAATTTTGTTTTATTGGTTGTCCATCTTCCATTTATCGACACCAGGCTATCGTGGCCATTGAAAGGAATGATGACGGTGCGGTTAACATGTTTGGCAGGAGATTCAGGAAAATTATTGGCAATCATCTTATCGTCCTCAACAATAAGTGAGTCACCAATGATTTTTGCTTTGATTTTTCGGATCCCATAATAAAATGTATCGTTCACAACGAATGTTACGTAGGAATACCCCATAATTTTTCCACGGTATTCTGCAAGTGCCAGCTCATACTGCTGAACCATTTTTGTGGAATCATTGAATAATGTGCCCTTATAAAAACCACCTACTTTTTTTTGCGCAAAAACACAGGTACAGATCATGAATGTTAAAGCGAGAACTGAAAGGTTTTTCATACTGGTTGCGGTTTATTAAGCTGCAACGCATTTTTGGGCGTTACAGTACTACAATGGATTTTAGTTAATAAAGTAGGTATATTCTCCCGATTGTGCAAGCCTTTTAAATATCGCTTGTCATAATAATGCAGGAGAATTTTAAAAGCTTCTTTCTTATTTCCTGCCTGTAAAAACTCAATGGCGTTTTTTGCATCCAGGCCACCCAGTCGTTGGCTTATTCGCCGGGTAGAATCAATTAGTTTTTCAGTTTCACATTCACCGTATTCTTCAACAAGGTGATTCAATCTTTCTTCGAACGGAATTTCGAGAAAAATTATTGGCGCCTTTCTCATCGTTTCCCATAAACTTGTCGGAAGGTTAAGATCGCCTATACGTTGACTTTCATCCTCTAACCAAATGTTTGCTGACGCAGGACCTGGATTCAACAATTTTTCATTCAATTCAACACTTAACAAATTTTCAAACATCTCCTGTGAGGGCTGTGGAGGCATTTTAAAACTTCCAAAAGCAGAACCTTTATGCGAAGCCAGCTTTTCAAGATCGATAATTTTTTCCCCGTGCCTGGCCAATTCATTCAATACTTCAGTTTTACCCGAGCCGGTGTATCCTCCCAAAACCGTAAACTCGAAAGGTTGTTCAAATGTTTCTAACACATGATTTCGGAATGCTTTGTACCCTCCAGCTAAACTGTAAACCTGAAAACCATAAAGATCCAGTAACCATGCAATAGCTGCACTACGCATACCGCCTCTCCAACAATGAACAAAAACTTCTAACTTCTGGTTGCTGGTACTATCAGGTCTGCCAAGGACTTCTTCAACATCTTCCACCATCTTTTTCATCTTCGGTGAAAAAAAATCCAACCCTATTCTTATCGCATCTTCCCTGCTTTTTTGCTTATAGGTTGTTCCAACAATTTTTCGTTCTTCATCATTGAATAAGGGAAAACTTGCTGCCGACGGTATATGCGCATGCGCATATTCTGCCGGTGAACGAACATCCAGTATCAATTTATTTTTTGATGCCTGTAAAAATTCTTTTATACTAAGTTTTTGAATCGCCACTTTTACAAAAATATCGGTGATTGATGGAAACAAAAAATGCTCCCAACTAAGGAAGCATTTTTCTTAAACTATTACAAGTATTATTTCGAACTATCTTTTTTTACCTTATTATCGTCAGCATCATATTTAATTCGTGTGGAGTCGTCTTTGTATTTGATGTCACCATCTTTATCAAACTTTATTTTAGCATTGCCGGATTTTTCTTTCCATGATTTGCTTATCGCTTCATCATTTGTGGCCCATCGCTTTTCGTAAGACACCCAGTTACCGTTATCATCTTTATAAAGTAATTGATCATTGTCCATTTTGGCTTCGCCGAGCTTCATCCAGTTCCAATCGTCATCTACACCATACACCCACCAGGTCCGTTTGTCAACATAACGCCACACGGGCTCGTTTTTTTCATTGGTAATTTCTCCGGTGTTTCGGTTCACACTTAACTTGCCGTACGACTTTCCTGTTTTTGGGTTGATATAGTTTCCTTGTGCGCTGTTTTTTTCGATCTCATCAGCATAAGCTGTGTTGTCATTTGACGACGTAGTGCTTTGCGTTGGAGTATTTGTGCTGTCTTCGTTAACCGCTGTAGCATCTGAAGTGTTGTTACATGATATAAAAGCCGACATTCCCAATCCCATCATCAGAGTAAAAATTTTGTTTCGTTTCATATGTGTTCAAATTTGTTTCCAATGAACTTACAAAAATGAGACCGCAGGGATATTGTTAAAATATAAAGGGCCAGCGTTGGCTGACCCTTCCTTTATTCGAATAATTTATTTAGCCATTCATTGAGGCAAGAAATTCCTCATTGCTTTTAGTTCCTCTCATCCGCTTGAGGAGTTCACTCATGGCTTCTTCAGTATTCATATCATTTAAATAAACCCGGAGCAAGTTCATCCGTTGCAGCACTTCTCTTTCTAACAAAAGGTCATCACGGCGAGTGGAAGAACCAACCAGGTCGATTGCGGGGAATACTCTTCTGTTTGCCAACCGACGGTCCAGCTGTAATTCCATATTACCGGTTCCTTTGAACTCTTCAAAAATTACTTCGTCCATTTTAGAACCTGTATCAATTAAGGCTGTTGCAAGAATGGTTAATGAACCGCCATTCTCGATTTTTCTGGCAGCACCAAAAAATTGCTTTGGTTTTTGCATGGCATTCGCTTCCACACCACCCGACAATACTTTACCTGATGCAGGTGATACCGTGTTATGAGCTCTTGCCAAACGTGTAATAGAATCCAAAAGGATAATTACATCGTGCCCACACTCAACCAGGCGCTTTGCTTTTTGAAGTGCTATTGTAGAAACTTTTACGTGCTTTTCGGCGGGCTCGTCAAAGGTGGAAGCAATTACTTCAGCCCTCACACTTCTTTCCATATCTGTAACCTCTTCGGGCCTTTCATCTACAAGCACCACCATCAAATAACAATCAGGATGGTTTTTTGCAATGGCGTTAGCCACTGCTTTTAATAACATGGTTTTACCTGTTTTGGGCTGGGAAACAATCAATCCGCGCTGGCCTTTACCAATGGGTGTAAACAGGTCCATGATCCTAGTTGAATAATTATCAGGAGCATCAAACAGATTTAATTTTTCATGCGGGAACAAAGGAGTTAAATAATCAAATGGAACACGATCTCGAACTTCTTCAGGACTTTTTCCATTGATCGTTTCAACCTTTAATAGCGCGAAATATTTTTCACCTTCTTTAGGAGGACGTACCGATCCATAAACAGTATCACCGGTTTTTAGTCCGAATAATTTTATTTGAGAAGGAGAAACATAAATATCATCGGGAGAAGACAGGTAGTTGTAATCAGATGAGCGAAGAAAACCATAACCGTCAGGCATCATTTCCAGAACACCTTCAGCTAAAATAATTCCATCGAATTCTATATTGAAGTTTTCCCGTTTAGGTTGCGGAAAAAATTTGCTGATTTGAGTGCCTCTTTCAGGAGCGGGCAACGCTTCTTCTGACCCATCACGTCCTGATATCTCTTCCCCTTCCTCTTCTTCTTCTGAAAACATCGGTTGTTCTCTCTGTGGCTCCTCGTTTAAACTTTGTTGAGGAGCAGCTATTGACTCATCATCATCATTGCGTTTTTTTCCTTTTTTTACTTTGTCATCTTTTTTTGGTGCTGCTTTTTTCACCGGACGTTTGTTTTCGGCTACAACAGGAGCTGAAGGTTCTTCTACAATTGCTTCTTCTGTGGTATTAGCTGTAGATGCCTTTACAATGCGTTTGCGTTGTCTTTGCTTGGATGCGCCATCGGATTTTTGTTCGCTACTCATAACGGCTTGTTTGTCGAGGATTTTATAGATTAGGTCTTGTTTTCCTAGCTTTTTGGCGTTGTCGACTTTAAGGTCTTCAGCAATGTCCAGAAGTTCGGGAACAAGCATGTCGTTCAACTGCAGAATGTCGTACATAAAACTATTGTTTACTAATTGAGATGACCCAGCTGCTTATTATCTGATTAATTAATGATTGGAATTGAAAAAAATACCGGTTGTGGGTAATTAAGGTATGAGCTCTCAACAGTTTCCGATGCAAGTATACAGCTAAAATGATAAAACCAAAAATTTTTATGATGGTTCCTGTCCTCGTTTAACAACTACTTAGCCTCTAATCTCTTGGTGACGGTCGCTTACTGTTGAAAACACGAGGAATTTGTCTGTTTTTAAAGTAAATACGATAACGATTCATGGTTTTTAGTCCCGCAGTAACACGGTAAACATTTTGAAATTTCATATAGAAAAAACCATTAGGATCGGGGGCTGTTGGCTACAACATAGTAATCGACTTCGTTCGGGCTATTCGCTACAAGTCCGGCACAAATCCTGACACTGGTTCATCACCGGGCTTTTAGCTTCTATCCCGCAGCCTTTCAACAAAAGAAATGTAGTGGCAGCATCATCATGCAGCTGGCCGACAGCATCACTTCATTCCAATCATCAGCAAACATCAAAGCCAACTTGATAAAACAAAAAATAATGACTTAAGACAATTCCGCCGCATTAAAACTTATGCAGATTCGATGACCTGTTTGACAATCATGGAATCTTATCTTTGCAACCCTCATTTAAATTTACATGTTTAATACTCGTACAAAAATTAAAGAACTATTGACCTGGCAACCACAGGGGCAGGAAGTGACAGTAATGGGATGGGTTAGAACCTTTCGTAACAACCAGTTTGTTGCCCTGAATGATGGCTCGACCAATAACAACCACCAGGTGGTTCTTGAATTGGGAAAATTTGATGACGAAATTTTGAAAAGAATTACAACCAGCGCTTCATTGAAAGTTACCGGTAATCTTATTGAGTCCTTAGGCAAAGGCCAGAGGGTGGAATTGAAAGCAACTGCAGTTGAAATTCTTGGAGACAGCGATTCCGAAAAATATCCCCTGCAACCAAAGAAACACAGCCTTGAGTTTTTGAGAGAGATCGCACACCTCCGTTTTCGTACCAACACGTTTGGCGCAGTGTTTCGTGTTCGCCATTCATTGGCATTTGTTGTTCATAAATTTTTTAATGACAAAGGATTCGTTTACTTACATACACCTATTGTAACTGCAAGCGATGCCGAAGGCGCGGGCGAAATGTTTAGGGTAACAACTTTACCTTTTGATAATCCGCCACGTAAGGACGATGGATCTGTTGATTTTTCGGAAGATTTTTTCGGACGTGTAACCAACTTAACGGTTAGTGGCCAGCTTGAAGGAGAACTGGGAGCTACAGCTTTTGGTGATATTTATACTTTTGGTCCAACGTTTAGAGCAGAGAATTCAAATACTGCAAGACACCTTGCCGAGTTTTGGATGATAGAGCCGGAGATGGCATTTTATGACCTGGAAGACAATGCAAACCTTGCAGAGGAATTTATTCAATACATCATTCGTCATGCCATGGAGAACAATGCTGACGACCTGGAATTTTTGCGCCAGCGATTGTTAGATGAAGAAAAACAAAAACCTCAAAATGAAAGGAGCGAACTGGATTTAATTCAAAAACTTCAATTTGTCATTGAAAATAAATTCGAACGCATTAACTACACAGAAGCAATTGATATTTTGATACAATCCCCGGCATATAAAAAGAAAAAATTTCAATACGATGTAAAATGGGGCATTGATATGCAAAGCGAACATGAACGATACCTGGTAGAAAAACATTTTAAAAAACCAGTGATTGTAACCAATTACCCAAAAGAGATCAAAGCGTTCTATATGCGCCAGAATGATGACGGAAAAACAGTGGCGGCAATGGATATTTTAGCGCCGGGTATTGGAGAAATTGTCGGCGGCTCTCAACGTGAAGAACGCTATGATAAATTGGTTGAGAGAATGAAGGAAATGCATGTGCCGGCTGAGGAACTTTGGTGGTATTTGGATACGCGTAGATTTGGCACAGTACCACATGCAGGATTTGGGTTAGGCTTTGAGCGCATGGTTCAGTTTGTAACGGGCATGGGAAATATCAGGGATGTGATTGCATTTCCACGAACACCAAAGAGCGCAGAATTTTAGATATGACCACTGACCAAAATTTCGTGCATTGAAGTTCAGTCAATTCCTTTTAGTCAGTCTTAATCGGCAATTCAATTAATTTTCACAAAGGCACATAATTGGTATTGATATTTTTTTGAGTAATTCTTTAGTATGGGTTTTCAGGAATAATCTTTCTACCAGATTGTGCTTGTGAGGGAGAATAATCAAAAGATCAATGTTGTTATTTGCTATATACATTTCAATGCCGTGAGAAAATTCCTGATCGAAAATGGTGGAGTAATTCGCATCCAATTCAGACACAAGCCTGGTTGCATCCAGTGATGCACCTTTTTCCTGTTTCACATGAATAATATGTAAGAGGAAATTCAGTTCATTTCTTACCGACTTAATTTTTTGAACGCAAACGTTTTCAATATCGGCATCTACAGCAAGGGCTGCATCGCTTAACTGAAAGTTTTGGAACCGGTCGGGAACAACAATTACGGGCAAGGTAAGATGGCGGATTATCGAAAACGAGGTGCTTCCAAATAACAGTTCTTCAACCCCAGAAGCTCCGTGTTTTCCCACGACGATAAGAAGAGGATTTATTTTTTTACAAACATCACGCAACTCCTCAACCGCATCTCCTAACCGACTTTCTATCTGCACTTCAACTCCGCTGTAACTTGTATTAAGCAACTCCTTAGCTCTTAACAAAGCAGTATCTGAATTATTTTTAAGCTCATCTGTTGAAACCATTAACAACGGAACGTCATTCATCCCAACTGGAACTTGAAATGCGTGAAACAATAAAATCGAACAATTGATGGTATTGGCCAACTTGCCTGCATAAAGCATGGCATTTTCTGCAGATGGTGAGAAATCGGTTGCTACCACAATAGTTTTCATATTGAAAATTTACAAATAAAAGCTGTTTTAAATGCTGATGTTTTATGGAATTCGGAATGAGTTTCGTCATATAAAAAACAATAGTATGGACATTCAAACTTCAGAAAACAGTAAAACTAAACGTACGGTTCATTCAGCCGTTCGAATTGATATGACACCGATGGTTGATCTTGGTTTTTTACTAATTACCTTTTTCATTTTTACTACTACAATGTCTGAACCCAATACTATGAAACTATATATGCCCCACGCAGGTGGGCCGACTTCAATCGCAGATAGCAAGGTTTTGACTATTTTATTGGGCAACAACAATAAAGTGTATGCCTACGAGGGAGCGTTTGAAAAAGCTTTGTTGAAAAACAGGATTATCTCAACCAATTATAATGAAGCTGATGGCATTGGCAATCTTATTCGTGAAAAGCAACGGCGATTACAGCAAGCCGGTACCAAAAATAGCAAGGCTGAACTTGTGTACCTGGTCAAACCAACAAAGCAATCAACTTACAAAAATGTAATTGATGCGTTGGATGAAGCAATTATTAACGGGGTAAAAAAATTTATGATTCTGGATGCTTCTGTTGAAGAGGGTCAGGTTTTTAGAGAATGAGTTTTTAAATAGGAATAAATCCTTTGCTGAATGTTTTCTCTCATGTTCATATAAAACAGGTTGATATCCCCTATATGATAATTCTTTGAACGATAAAATACCGAGCCGGGAAATTTGGGCTTGTTAACCCATAAAACACCTTCATGTATTTGTGCGTCAGTTGTATTCTTGATGATTTTAGAAAAGTCTTTCAGTACACTTCCTTTGTTATATTTTGCGTCAACATCGTTTGGGTTCGTTGTCCATGACAATGGATTAGTTACCAGTGATTTTATTTTTTCTTCTTTCACATATGCAGGTACATAGTCGACCTTGTATGTTCTCCATCCGCACAAACAATTTGTTTGAAGTGAATCTTTACACACGTCAATTTTTTCAAAACTGTTTTTTGGAATAGCCCATCCAACAATATAAGTCACAACTAATTTGTCCTGTAAAGGTTTGCCATCAAAAAATTCTTTAAGCAATCGTTCCGTCATTAATGCACCCTGGCTGTGCCCTGCGAGAATAATAGGACGGTTTTCATTGTAATTATTAAGGTAAAACTCAAAAGCTCTTTTTAAATCAGCATATGCCGTATCAAATGCAGCTTTGGTTTCATCGCTATGGTCAAAAAAAGCGGAAAAATGCGCCTGTCTATACCTCGGAGCAAATACTCTGCAATGCTCATTAAAGACAGAGGCCTGATAAAGTATGGACGAATAATCTGTCTTTGCATTTAAATAAGCATCATTGATATCTGCATTCCATTCTTTCCTGTTGCCAGTGTAAGTTGTTGGATGTATAAAAAAAACATCTACCAGGGAATCATTTTTTTCTGTTAGCAATGGTTCCGGTAGACTGTCTGATGGATCTTTTTTCCATGGATGAGCTGCCCAGTAATCCAGGTTTTCATATTGTGGTATGGCTTGTTTTTCCCGGAATTGGTAGTGCTGCACAAAACCAACATATTTTTCTGCGCACCCATTAATTGCTCCGATACAAAGAAAAACTACAATAAATCGAATCATACAATATCAACGTAATCGAATTTAGGGTATTGGGTCTTTAGGCCGTTTTTTATTTCCGCTTAAAAAAGATTTGATCCGTTTAAAAATTTACTTGTGACTTACAGATATTTGATATTCCTTGTAAATCAATAACAAACGAATTTTTTTAAATGCTGGCAAACAACATTACCATAAAAAACTTAGTACCATGTGTAGCATAGTACCAAACAACACCATATCTTTGTGTAGAAATCGAATATATGGACAGGCAAGTTTTTAATTTTCTTCTGGTGCTGGCACTACTTTCCGGTTGTAGCCAATTAAAAGGCCAGGAGAAAAAAACAGACAATACTTTATATAACCAGATTGCCCATATGGACAGCATTCTGTTCAATGCATTTAATAGTCGTGACATCGAAATCTTCAAAAATTTATTTACTGCAGACCTGGAGTTTTATCATGATAAAGGTGGATTGACCGATTATGCATATACTATACAAAGCTTGAAGAACACTGCGGCTAAAAATGATGGTTTAAGAAGAGACCTGCTGCCTGGAAGTCTTGAAGTGTATCCAATTAAGGATTACGGGGCTATTCAAATTGGTACCCATCGGTTTTGTCATGTTGAAAATGGCAAACAGGATTGTGGCACCTTCAAATTTGTACATGTCTGGAAGAAAATTGGCGATGAATGGAAGATTGCGAGAGTGGTAAGTTATGATCATTAAAATTTTGAATCTCATAAACAAAACAATATGAACATTGAGAATACACAGAGCCAGATGCGGAAAGGAATTTTGGAGTTCTGTATTCTTTCCATTATTCGGAGGGGCGAAGCCTATCCAAGTGATATAGTGGAAGAGATGAAAGCCGCCAATCTTCAAATCCTGGAGGGTACTTTATATCCTCTTCTTACCCGACTTAAAAATTCTGACATGCTTACTTACCGATGGGTAGAAAGTAATTCCGGGCCTCCCCGCAAATATTTCTCACTTACCCCAAAAGGAGAAGGATTTTATAAAGAGCTGGAGCAAACCTGGCAAGAATTATCCAACGGTGTAAATGCCTTAACCAACAACAAAGAACACAATTCCTAAAACTTCAACCAAAGCATTATACAATGAAAAAGATCATCAATATAAACTTATCAGGCAGAGTGATTCCAATAGAGGATTCTGCATACGAAAGTTTACAACGATATATTGAAAGCCTCCGGCGATATTTTGCCAATGAGGAAGGTCGTGATGAGATTATTAATGACATCGAAAGTCGCATAGCCGAATTAATGAACGACAAAGTTCGCCGCGGTGCTGGAGCAGTTACTGATGCCGACATTGAAGAGATCATCGCGTCTATGGGACGGGTAGAAGACTTTGAAAAAACCGATGCCGAGGAAAAAGCATTTTCTGCTTCCGGCCAGCCTTATGGTGCCTATACACAGGCACAATCAGAACAACGTAAACCCAAAGGCAGATTGTATCGCGATGGTTCGGACAAATTTCTTGGTGGTGTTTGCGCGGGCATTGCTAACTATATGAATGTTGATCCGGCTATCGTTCGTTTAATATTTGCCATAATCACTTTTGGAGGATTTGGAACCGGAATTATTATTTACCTGGCATTATGGATCATTTTACCTGTAAAAGACCTGGACACCTACGTAGGTAAAAGACTTTTTCGCAACCCGGATGATAAAGTAATTTCTGGTGTTGCCGGGGGTTTGGCTGCTTACTTCAACAAACCCTCATGGGCGTTTCGGTTAATTTTTGCTGCTCCCCTGTTACTCAATATTTTATTTGGTGTTTTGAATGGTATATTCTTCATGTGGCAAAGAGATATTTTCCCAAACATTTTCATCGGCTCATTCTCCGGAACATTCGTCCTTGCTTATATTATTCTTTGGATCGTTCTTCCCGAAGCCAGAAGCCCTTTTGAAAAAATGGAAATGCGTGGTGAAAAAGTCGATGTCAACAGAATTAAACAAAATGTTCAGGAAGGAATGGGCGATTTCAAAACCCGTATGCAAACTTGGGGTGAAGAAGTAAAAACATCAGCCCAAAGAATGAGCAGCAGGGCGCAGGAGTTTGCACGTACACAAGGTGCCGATTTCGCTTCTGATTTAAAACAAACTTCCCAGCCTGCAGGAAGAGGATGTCTTCATGCCATCGCTGTAATTATTAAAGCCTTCTTCATTTTCGTTGCCGGTTGCATCACCCTGGCCTTATTTGCTGCATTGATGGCAATTTTATTCGGTGGTATAGCCTGGTGGCCAATCAATAACTTTCTTTGGACCTCTTCGTTACAAAAAATCCTGGCCTGGGGTACATTGATATTTTTCATTGGAGTGCCTATCATCGGATTCATGACCTGGCTAATCAGAAGAGTAGTAAGAGTGCGTTCACACAGCAGGTACCTTGGTTGGATCTTCGGTGGACTTTGGACTTTTGGTTGGATTTGCGCAATTGCCTTTGCTATCAGCATTGCAAAGGATTTGAGAGAATATGAAAGAGTCGCCACTGATATCAACTTGCAACAACCGGTAAATGACCGCCTAATAGTAAATGTAAATGAGCCAGAGATCCGCTATAGCGGGGGCTTTGGCTGGTTACGCCATGATAACACGGGTTGGGATATAACTGATGACACAATGAAATATAACAATGTCAAATTCAGAATTAGTAAAAGTGAAGATTCATTATATCATGCCACCCTGTACAAATACAGTTTCGGTAGCAATTTGAGAGACGCTCAAAGCCGCGCAGAAAAAATTCTTTTCAATGTTTCTGCTGCAGACAGCGTAATCAATTTTGGAAGTGGGTTAAGCATTCATCGCAATAGTAAATTTCGTGGACAGGGGATTATAATGGAGATACAGGTGCCTGTTGGCAAAAAAATTCGTTTCGATGAATCGTTAATACATGCATATAATCCATGGGTTGTTAGAAGAGCCGGAAAGGATTATCGTTATTGGAACCGTCGTTATGGCTATGACAACGACTGGGACTATGATAATTATTTTGACTGGGATGCAGATGTCGATTATGTAATGGCAAGTGACGGAAAGCTAATTAAAGCCGATAAAGTAGTTGTGGATTCTACGGGTGTATATGAAAAGAAAACAGAAAAAAATAAGTTAAGGGAATTAGAGGAGAAGGAAAGAAAAAATGAAAAGGAAAGACAGGAAATCGAAAAAGAAAAAGAGAGACTGCGAATACGGCAAGGAAATGATAGCAATTCAACAGGCTACAATAAAGAGCGGAGTAAAGAATCAGAAGTGACTTCATTGAATCTTTTTACGCCAATAATCATATAGGTAAACTCGGTTGAAGTTGGAATCCCGCAAGTGCGGGAGCAAACGGCTCTCAAATCTTTGAGAGCCTCTTTTTTTTGTCTGTATCGCCTAAGTGACATTGCGGGGATTTGTAACGTCCACCGATTTCATAAGATTTTAGTTCTAAAGCAAAGTTTTATTTCCCGTAAATCCTACATATCCCTCGCAATCCCAGTTCAGACAACTTATTTTTGCCATCCAAATTTGGTACATGAAAAATACACCTTTTACAAAAAAACATATTGAGCTCGGCGCAAAGATGGCAGAGTTTGCAGGTTACCATATGCCCATCAGCTATTCAGGGATTAACGACGAACACCAGGCCGTGAGAAGAAATGCAGGTGTGTTTGATGTAAGCCATATGGGCGAGTTTATGTTAAAAGGAGAAAATGCTTTGGATTTGATACAAAGAATTACGACCAACGACGCGTCCAAACTAACGGCAGGCAAAGCTCAGTATAGTTGTATGCCAAATGAAAAAGCCGGAATAATCGATGATCTTTTAGTGTACTGCATCGAAGAAAATAAAGCGTACATGATTGTAGTGAATGCAAGTAATATTGAAAAGGATTGGAACTGGATGCAAGAGAATAACACCAGAAATGTTGAGATGCATAATATTTCTGATGATACCTGTTTACTCGCGGTTCAGGGCCCAAACGCTACAAAAATGCTGCAACCACTTACAGAAATGGATATTTTGAATTTGAAGTATTACACTTTCGTAAAAGGAAAATTTGCCGGCGTCGATAATGTTTTAGTAAGCGCAACCGGTTATACTGGCGCCGGCGGAGTAGAAATTTATTTTAAAAACGAAAATGACAATGCTGAAAAAATCTGGAATAAAATTTTTGAAGCAGGAGCTCCGCAGGGATTAAAACCAATAGGACTAGCAGCAAGAGATACCCTTCGGCTTGAAATGGGTTATTGCTTATATGGAAATGATATCGATGATACCACCTCTCCATTAGAAGCAGGTCTGGGATGGATCACTAAATTCACAAAATATTTTACGGCAAAAGAAATATTGCAAAAACAAAAGGAAGAAGGAATCAAAAGAAAACTTGTTGGCTTTGAAATGATCGATCGTGGTATTCCAAGGCATAACCACGAAATATACAATGCGACTGGAATACAAATCGGTTATGTAACATCGGGAACACAATCCCCAAGCCTAAATAAAGCTATCGGTATGGGGTATGTTACCATTTCAGATTCAAGTTTTGACTCAACAATCCATATTAAAATCCGGGATAAGTTATTAGGTGCAAAAATTGTAAAAATTCCTTTTAGTTAATACATTATATACTTAACAGGAAACACGAACGTTTACATTAAAAAATTTTAATGCCTTTTATTCATCTAACAACATTTATAGCTGCACCACAGGAACGGGTATTTGACCTGAGCAGAAGTGTTGCACTGCATAAATCTTCGATGAAAGACCATGATGAAAAGATTGTTGACGGAACTATGAGTGGATTAATGAATCTAAATGACACTGTAACCTGGACGGCAAAGCATTTATTTAAACAAAGAAGATTAAAAATCAGGATTACCAAACTTCAACGCCCCGAATATTTTATAGACGAGCAGGAAGCTGGTGATTTTAAATTAATGAAGCACGAACACTATTTCAAACCTATAGAAAACGGAACGATCATGATTGACCAGTTCCATTTTGAAACAAGAGGATTTATGGGAAACTTTGTGAATAGGTTTTATCTCGAAAAATATATGACCCAGCTTTTAAAGTTGCGCAACAAAATGATCAAAGAGGTTGCGGAAGGCAATGGATGGAAACAATATTTAAGCTAATGACCAAGCCAAATTTATATACCGTTTTATCACCAGCTTTGTTGCACCTGTATGATGTTAATAATACAATTGTGGTTGTGATTGATGTATTGCGGGCAACATCCACCATTGCAACAGCCTTATACAACGGTGCAAAAGAAATTATCCCTGTAGACAGTGTACAACGGTGCATACAACTCGGAAAGGAATTGGAATGTGTTACGGCTGGCGAGAGAGACGGACAGGTGGCTCCGGGCTTACAATATGGTAACTCTTCGTTTGAATATCCAAGGGAATTCATCGAAGGAAAAACGTTAGTACTTACTACAACAAATGGCACAAAGCTTTTGCATATGGCTTTGGCAAAGGGTGCCACTGAAATAATAACAGGGGCTTTTTTAAACCTCTCTGCCGTTTGTGATCATTTGATACAAGAGAAAAAGAATGTAATCCTGGCCTGCGCGGGTTGGAAAGATCGTGTGAATATGGAAGATACCATTTTTGCTGGCGCCGTTGTTTCTATAGTTGAACAACATTTTTCTATTAATTGTGATTCGTCCCGTATTGCTGAAACGCTTTACAAGAAATCGAGAACGGACATGTATGAGTTTATGAAAAAAAATGAGGCATCGCATTATCACAGACTCACCAACTTTGGATTGGAAAGAGATATCCGTCATTGCCTGACTGCGGACCTGGCCAATGTGTTACCCGAATACGAAAACGGGAAGCTGGTGCTAAGGCCTTAATTTGCCAATTTTTAACGCAGAAATATTCCTTTTCATCAGGTTTTCTGAAAAGGTTTCAGTTAGTTTTGCAGATTGCCCTCTTCACAGTGAGTAACGGGCAATACGCAATGGGCAAAGTTTGTGCGATCAGCGATTGCCAATTGAAAATTGCCAGTTGCCAAATAGAATATGGCATTACCACATTTACTCAAATACGTTTATACACATGGAAGCGATGAAGTAATCCGACGTGGAAAAAAAATTCACGCTATTGGTTTTGTGGAGTTAGTAGAGAATGATAATCTTTTTAGTTCTGCAGTGTTCCGTGTAAAAGACGATAACTACTCAACATTTTATAAAGTTTACATCAGCAATTATAAAGATCAAAAAACGCTTTCACTTCGTTGTGCCTGTCCTTATAACCTGGGAGATATTTGCAGGCATGAAGCAGCCGCTTTAATTCGCCTGCAGGAGATGATCGACAAGGGACAACTTGAATCTGGCGATGTTGAATATGATCAAAAGCACACCGTTGCAAAAATGAAAACAATTGATTACAGAACTATTCAATTGTTGTCAAGTCATGAGGTGACCGATGAAGCAGAAAAATATCTAAAGGAAAACAAACCGGTAATTGAATCGGCCAATGACGAAACTGTAAAAGCAACTGTAAAAATCGATGGCCAGAATTTTTTTGTAATCATACGCCGCAATGAGGAAAGGAACTTTGACACCACCAGTGATTACCAGGATAGTGAACATCTTTTGTGCCTGCCGAAAGTGATTGTATTCCTTCATCTCTTATACACTAAAGGACAACATTATTTTGAAACCATACGCAATTGGGATAAGGAGAAGAATAAACTGTTGGAAGCCTACGGTTATTCATTGAGTGATGATCTTACCGGAAAATTTGAATTCAATTATAAAGACGGTAAACCTTACTTGCGTGTATTAGATCCAGCAATCAAAAGAGTGGCTTTGCCTTTGCCACTTTCAAAACCAAAATTTGAAAATGTTGTAGCAGTGGAAATAGAAGACACTGCGCCAAAAGAACATATCATAACAAAGCGGCTGGGTATTGTATTAAACTTCAATAAAAAAGCATACCCTTTTTTCAATATTGATCTTATTGAAGGCGAGATGGACGAGGAAGATAATTTTGCGGGCAGCCTGGAAAAGCTTGAGTTGGGAAAATACATCAACGCAGATATTTACAATGAAGAGGATAAAAATGTTTTAACGCTTGTTCGAAAGTTACAAGATCCTGAGATTAACAAATATGTAAGTCGCAATTCTCCATTTTCAGGTATTTGGGAAAATATAATTCATCATGAGGAAGATGAATTGCCTTCGGAGACAAAGAGGTTGATCATCGAATATTTATATCCCAAGATTAAAAAATTACTGGCAGAATTTACAGGCTCACCTGTTTATATTTTACCAAAGGGTAAATCGTTTAAAGCAAGCCATCTTACCCGAGTTGAAGTGAGCCAGCAATATTTAGTTCCGCAATTTACTGTGAGCAATAACGGAAGCAAATTTGAGATTGAATGTTACGTAAAGCCAGATGGAGTTGCCCATTTGGTAAATGAAAACGAGGTAAATTCTGTACTGATCTTCTTATATAATCACCAGGTATATACATGGGTGAACACTGAAGCTATTGATACAGCTGAACAATTTTTGCCGTCCGGAATGGTAAAGATCAAGGAAGACGACTGGCCTCAAACCATGCTAAAATGGATGATGCCTTTAACGAAAGAGTATAAAGTTGATTTTAATAAGAATCTTATTTCTGAAGTAAAAGACGGGGAGCCAGAAATAAAATTATACCTGCACGAAAAAGGCGAGTACCTGGTATTTCAACCCATCTTTAGCTATAAAGGTTTTGATACAAAAGCTAAGGACAAGGATGAAGTCATTATTCCAAATGGCAATAAGGTAATTATCGTTCACCGTAACCGCGAAATAGAGTCAGCATTTATTGAAA
>Ga0070684_100000795_pt1 | contig 21946 bp, 20 predicted proteins | sample KBSC723LmetaG_FD_65653 | JGI IMG/M metagenome (GOLD analysis project Ga0070684, IMG submission 65653) | Corn rhizosphere microbial communities from Kellogg Biological Station, Michigan, USA - KBS C7.2-3L metaG | ecosystem: Host-associated > Plants > Roots > Rhizosphere ...
ATCACACCGCGCACGACCGACATGATCGAGGACGCGGCGCTATGGCTGTCGAGCCAGCGCAACCTTGCAGTCGATGGACGCGTCGGCATGATGGGGATTAGCTTCGCCGGGGGATTGTCGATCATTGCCGCCTCACGACCCTCCCTGCACGACCGCGCGGCGTTCGTCATGTCATTCGGAGGCCACGGCGACCTGCCGCGCACGCTGCGCTACTTGTGCACGGGAGTGCAGCCAGACGGCGAGCATCGCCCGCCGCATGATTACGGAGTCGCCATCATTCTCTTGAGCGTGGCCGAACAGGTCGTCCCACCCGAGCAGGTCGAACCGCTGCGCTCGGCCATCCTGACGTTCCTGGAAGGATCGCGGCTCGACATGGTGGACAAGGCAAAGTCGGCCGCCGAATTCGAACGCGCACGCACCCTGGCGGCCGCGCTGCCCGAACCGGCGCGGACGTTGATGCGATATGTGAACGAGCGCGACGTCGCCCACCTTGGTCCAATCCTCCTGCCGCACGTCACCAAGCTCGGAGACGATCGCATGCTTTCCCCTGCCCGCGAGGCAACCCCCACCGCCCCCGTGTTTCTCCTGCACGGCACCGACGACAACGTCATCCCCGCGATTGAATCGTACCTGCTCGCTGAGACACTCCGCGGCAGAGGCGTCACCGTCCATCAACTCGCGACGCCGCTGATCACGCACGCGGAAGTCGATCGCTCCGCCACGGCGTCGGCGATGTTCAAGCTCGTGGGGTTTTGGGCGGATCTGCTCGGCGAATAGTTTCGCGTCAGATGAAAGCATTACTCACTGCGCGTGGGGCCCCACCCCCACGCGCTGCCGCTCGACGGCTCGCAGACTCGCCGCTCGCGGCGGCCGCAGGCGCTGGCGTTTCAACGGCTTCTACATTTCAGCGGTCATCGCCCTCGCAAACCTGTTAGCCAGTCACAGTCGCGATCATTTCGCCGACCGTTTCAGCGCCGCGATCTCCTTCTCATCCAACTCTCGAAACTCTCCCGGTCGGATTCGATCGTCCGTGATAGGGCCAATCCGGACGCGCTTGAGGCGATCGACGGGGTGACCGATCGCTTCGCACATGTTGCGGACCTGACGATTCCGCCCTTCCTTCACGACAATCGAGAGCGTCGCGTGCTGTGATCCGGATCCCTCGGCGACGCTGAGCACCTTGACGTCGGCTGGCCGAGTGCGGCGGCCGTCGATAACGATGCCCTTCGAGAGGCGATCGAGGTCGTGATCGTCGGGCACCCCGAGCACCTTGACCTGATACTCGCGTTCGACTTCGTGGCTTGGGTGCGTGAGACGCGCGGCGAGATCGCCGTCGCTAGTGAGGAGCAGCAGACCTTCTGAGTCGTAGTCGAGTCGGCCTACCGGGTAGACATACTCGCGGATGCCCCCTTTTTCCAAGAGGTCGATTACGGTCGGCCTGCGCTGCGGATCGGAGCGGCTCGCGATGTAGCCGCGCGGCTTGTAGAGCAGAAGATACAGCCGACGGCGGGCGGTTTTGATGCGGCGGCCGTCGACGCGAATGTCATCGGCGTCGGGATCCGCTTTGGATCCCAGCTCGGTGATCGTCGCGCCGTTGACTGAGACGCGCCCGTCAGTGATGTAAGACTCGGCCGCACGTCGCGAGGCGATGCCGGCGCTCGAAAGGATCTTCTGAAGCCGCTGGTGCACGACTAACCCGCGCGGTCAGTGCACGGTCTCGTCAGACACGGGCAGCGCCTCGTCGACGATCGGGGTGTCGGCGGCCGGACCATCGGCCTCGAATGGGAGCGGGTTCGTGATCGCGGTCGTTTCGGCGAGTGCCCCCGGGAGTTCGAAGCCAAGCGCATCGGACATCTCCTCGACCTTCGGCAGGTCGTTGAGATCGTTCAGGCCGAATCGATCGAGGAATTCGCGAGTCGTCGCGTACATGAACGGACGGCCGATGACCTGCTTCCGCCCGACGGTCTTGATCAGGTGTCGTTCGACGAGCGTCGTCAGCACGCCGCCGCTGCTGCTGACGCCGCGGATCTCGGCAATCTCTGGAGCCGTGATTGGCTGCTTGTAGGCGATCACGGCGAGCGTCTCGAGCGCCTGCACCGACAGCTTCTGCGTCGTCCGCTCGTGGAACAGCTTGCGCACCCACTCGTGCAGTTCGGTGCGCGTGACGATCTGATACCCGCCCGCGACCTCGACAATCTGCAGTCCGCCGGGACGCTCGTAGTCGATTTTCAACGCCTCGAGCGCGGCTTCCACATCCTCGCGTGGCTCGCCGTCGAGGAGCTTGAAGAGCGTTTTCGGGGTGATCGGCTCGGGCGAGGCGAAGATCAGCGCTTCGACGATCGGTTTCAAATGGTCAGACACGTTCGACCTCTTACTGGCGTCAGACGACGGTGACGGCAGTTACTCAGTTTCCGTAGGCTTGGCAATCGGCGGCGCCGGTTCATCGGTTGTAGGGGCCACCGCGTGCGTCGCGACTTCGTGCGCGTGCCGCTGCTCGGGATCCAGCAGCGGTTTCGGCGCGTCAGCGGGGCGGGCGCGTTTGTAGACGCGAATCGGCCCCATGGCGCCTGACTGGAACACGCGAATCAACTTCAGACGAATCATCTCGAGCATCGCGAGGAAAGTAACGACGATGCCGGCGCGCGACTGGACGTCGGCGAAGAGATCTTCGAACCCGCACGCTTCGGTTTCCGACAGCTTCGCCATCAGCTGCTCGATGCGATCTTCAATCGGAATCTGCTCGCTCGGCAAGTAGACTTTCGGCCGCTGTTTCGCCCGCTCGACGACGGTCCGAAACGCCGCAATCAGGCTGAACAGGTCGACGTCGATTTCCGGTTCCGGCGCCTCGCCGGCGATCTCGGCAATCGGACCGTCGGGTCTTGTCCACTGGGCGCTACGCAGCGTCTCGCGCTCGTGCAGCAGCTCGGCGGCCGCTTTGAATTTCTGATGTTCGAGCAGGCGGCGGATGAGCGCCTCGCGCGGATCCTCTTCCGGATCCTCCTGTGTGGGATCGGCCCGAGGCAGGAGCATGCGCGACTTGATGTGGATGAGCGTCGCCGCCATCACCAGAAACTCCCCCGCGACGTCGAGGTTGAGCTCCTGCATCAAGTCGATGTACTCGAGGTACTGCTGGGTGACCACCGCGATGGGGACGTCGTAGATGTCGACCTCGTGCTGCTTGATCAGGTGCAGCAGCAGGTCCAGGGGGCCCTCGAACTTCTCGAGTCGAACGGGGTAAGCCTCGAGGATGGACTCGAACTCTTGTTGATGTTCCATATCGAGATAACGGAGGCGACGGAGGCGCTCCGTTGACTCCTAGCGATAGCTCAGTTTAACCGCGCCCCTGACCCGTTCCATCGTCTCCTGCGCGATGGTGCGCGCCTTCCGCGAGCCCTCATCGAGAATGTCGCGGAGCGTCGAAGGGTTGGAAAGTACGCTCGCCCGGCGCGCGCGAATCGGCTCCATGTGGGCATTGAGTGCCTTCGCAAGCTTCGTCTTGACTTCGACGTCGCCGACCTTGCCGGCACGGTAACGGGTCTTCAGATCGTCGACCTCGGCTTTGTCGGGGTTGAAGGCGTCGTGGTACATGAACACCGGGTTTCCTTCCACCGTGCCCGGAATGTCGGCGCGCACGCGTTTCGGGTCGGTGTACATCTGCATCACTTTCTTCCGCACCGTTTCCGCATCGTCCGACAGATCGATGGTGTTCCCGTAACTCTTCGACATCTTCCGGTTATCGAGGCCAGGAAGCCGGGGAAACGTCGTCAGCAATGGCTTCGGTTCGACGAACAGCTCGCCGTAGAAGTTATGGAATCGTCGAACAATCTCGCGGCTCAATTCGAGGTGCGGAACCTGGTCTTCCCCGACCGGCACGAACTGCGCGTTGTAAATGATCACGTCCGCCGTTTGCAAGAGCGGATAGCCGAGAAAACCTAGCGTCGACAGATCCTTCTCCGAGAGCTGGTCGATCTGTTCCTTGTAGGTCGGCACTCGCTCGAGCCAGGGAATCGGGATGGTCATCGAGAGCAGCAGGAACAGCTCCGCATGCTCAGGGACGAGCGACTGAACGAAGAGCGTGCTTCGTTCCGGATCGAGCCCCGCCGCAATCCAATCGGCGACCATATCGTACGCATTCGAGACAATCTGGGTCGTGTCCGCGTAGTCGCTCGTCAGAGCGTGCCAGTCGGCGACGAAATAGAAGCAATCGTATTGGTCCTGGAGCGGTGCCCAATTGTTCAGCGCCCCGACCAGATGTCCAAGATGCAACTTTCCTGTCGGGCGCATGCCCGAAACGACGCGAGGCTTCATTCAGATCGCAGAGTGAACCGAGGCGCGAGCGCGCTCAAGATGCTCAAGAATAGAGGAAAAGAGCTGGTGTATCAAGGTTCTCGGAGAGGACGAAGAGAACGAAGAAAGATTCACAACGAAGAAACGACGTTACGAAGACGCACTATTTCACCTCTGCCGCGAAGTGCGCGAGCACCGCATCGGCGGCCTTTGCGCCGACGACTTTCATCAGTTCTTCACGCGTCGCGCGGCGCACGCCCGTGAGACTTCCGAAGGCCGTCAGCAAGAGCCGCCGACGACGCGGGCCGATACCGGCGATCAGATCCAGCTCCGAGTGCATGTCTCGCTTCTTCCGCGACAGCCGGTGAAACGTCACGGCGAAGCGATGCGCTTCATCGCGAATCCGTTGGATGAGCAGGAGCGCCGGGCTCTCAACCGACAGCGCGATGGCGTCCTCGCGGTCGCGCGTAAAGAGCAGCTCTTCCTTCTTTGCAATTCCGACGGCGACGAGTCTCGCCAGTCCGAGCTCTTCGAGCGCGCTATACGCGGCCGACAGCTGGCCCTTCCCGCCGTCAATCAGAATCAGATCGGGGAATGGCCCGCCGTTTTCGAGCACCTTTCGGTAGCGACGAAGGACGACTTCGTGCATGGCTGCGAAGTCGTCATTCACTGCGCGTGGGGTCCCACCGCCACGCGCTGCCGCTCGACGGCTCGAAGACTCGCCGCTCGCGGCGGCCGCGGGCGCTGGCGTGTCTGCGCTTTCCCGCGTTTCAGCGTTCATCGCCTTCGCAGGTTCTGTCTCGAACCAACGAGCCGCGAGCCGCAAGCCGCGAACCGCGTCTCCTCGGATTCTGAACTTCCTGTATTCCGACCGTTTCATCCGCCCGTCTTCACAGACGACCATCGAGGCCACGGTTTCGCTGCCCTGAATCGTCGAGATATCGAAGCACTCGATGCGCCTCGGCGCCGATGGCAGGCCGAGTACCGCGCGGAGGGTCTCCAGCGCGTCGTAATTGGCGGCGACGTTTTCATTGAACCGCGCCTGGTAGGCCACCTGCGCGTTGCGGCTCGCCAGTTCGAGCAGCCCGCGCTTTTCACCCCGCTTCGGCACGACGAGGCGCACTCGCCGGCCCGCTTCGCCGGAGAGCCAGTTCTCCAGCAGTTCCGCGTCGGCAGCCGGGAACGGTACGGGAACGTGGACTTCCGGCGCGGCAATCCGTTCGGCGTAGAACTGCTGAAGCGCTGCCTGAAGCACGTCGCATTCAGTCAGATCTGACGATGATTCAGCGGCAGTCAGCGACTCACGGGATTCAGTGACGAGCTCGATGCGCTCGACCACTTTTCCTCCCCGCATCTGAAAAATCTGTACGACCGCGCCTGCCGGACCAATTTTGAGACCAAAGGCGTCGCGATCGCCCAGTTCGTTCGATTCCATCTTCTGCTGCCGGGTCCGCACCGTTTCGATCGTGCGGATGGCATCGCGGAGCTGCGCCGCCTGCTCGAACCGCTCGGCGCTGGCAGCTTCCGTCATCCGCTCGCGCAGTGTCACCAACAGCTCGTCGTTCCGTCCTTCGAGAAACAGCCTTGTGTGTTCAACGGCGACCCCGTACTCCTCGCGTGAGCACAGGCTGTTCACACAGGGCGCGATGCAACGCTTGATATCGAACTCGAGGCAGGGGCGCCCGCGGTCACCGGTAATCACCTCGTTGCACGATCGGATGCCGAACAGCTTGTGTGTGAGCGACATGGTCCGCCGCCCAAGCGCCGCCGGCATGAATGGACCGGCGTAGAAGTGTTCGTCCCGTTCGACGCGCCTGGCGACGAGGACGCGTGGATACGCTTCACCGGTGGTCAGCTGCAGGTATGGATAGGTCTTGTCGTCGCGCAGCAGGATGTTGTATTTCGGCGAACGCTGCTTGATCAGGTTGTTCTCGAGGGCCAGCGCCTCCACGACCGAGTCGGTGACGATGACTTCGAGACGTTCCGCTTCGTCCAGCAACGCATCGATGCGCGGGCTCGTCCCGTACGCGCCAAGGTAGCTGCGGACCCGATCACGCAGGACGCGTGCCTTACCGACGTACAGAGTTTCTCCCTGCCCGTTCGAATACAAGTACACGCCGGGCTGTTCCGGCAACCGGGCTATCTGGGCCTTGAGATCACGGATCGGCATACGGTACACTGCGCGTTTTGGCGCATTGTGAACCTTTCATTATACTGCGGGGCCCACTCACTTCTATGACCGTCACCGGGCTCATCGGCCGGATCTGCATGTTTCCGCTCCGGCTCATCATCAACACCTGCGTCGCGCTGCGGATTCATCCGAACATCCTCACCTTCGTCGGGCTCCTCATCAATGTCCTCGCGGCGTTCGAGCTGGCAAGGGGTCACTTCATCCGAGCCGGCCTCATCATCATCGCGGCGAACATCTTCGACTTCATCGACGGCAAGGTGGCAACCGAGCTCGATGCGGTCAGCGCATTCGGCGGATTCTGGGATTCGGTGATCGATCGATTTTCCGATATCGCGCTCTTTCTCGGGCTGATTTACCTGTATTCCCACCTCGGCCGTACCGACTACGTCATGATCACCGCAATCGCGATGATGTTCGCGATCATGACCAGCTATACCCGGGCGCGGGCGGAATCGCTGATCAAGAAATGCAAGGTCGGCTTCATGGAACGTCCGGAACGGATCGTCCTCTTCATGATCGGGGCGTTCACCAACCGCATGGCGGCGGTGATGTGGGTGATTGGCGTGCTGTCCGTGTTCACCGTCGCCGATCGAATCATCTACACGTATCGCGAGCTGCGATCGAGCGAACAGGTGATCGTATGAAGAATCCCGTCAGCCTTCCGATGCGTGTTCTGTGGAATGGGTTCTTCTGGACCTACGAACGCGCGACGTGGCAGTACGACGTGATGGTGATCGCGATTCTGGCGTTCGTCTGGCTCACACCGCCGTCGTGGCTGGGAGATCCGATGGCGTCAGGCAGTGGACCGGTGGGATGGCTTCTTCGATTGCTGATTGCGGATTGATGATTGCTGATTTGAGCGATTGACGATTGTGGATTGAGATTGACGATTGTGGATTGGGCGCACGTGCCTCAATCAGCGATCGGCAATCTCAATCGGCAATCGGCAATCGGCAATCGGCAATCACCAAAATCCGCAATCTTCAGTCCGCAATCCACATTCAGACATCGTCCCGTTCATCGTGCATGCCGAGATCGAGCGGTTTGCCGGCAAAGTGGATGTCGTAGGCGGCAATCTTGTCGCGGAGCAAACGACGGACGGCGCCGTAATAGATCTCGGGCACGACCAGAATGCGTGCGAACGCCCGCATCCGGTAAATCAACACGAGCGTCGGCTTGTCCCCCCGCCGCCACGACAGCCCGCCGATTTTCCAGTACGGAATGAAACCGGCGTCCGCCCAGATCCCGTCCTCGTAGAATCCGCGCCCGATCTTCAGGCTGAGCGGCAGCGCGTAGCCGTAGTAGACGAGCATCATCGTTTCCCCGAACACGTTGATGATGCTCATGCGGAGAAAGGCGAGCTTGTAGACAATCAGCACACTCAACACCGCGCCGAGCACGACGACCAGCACGGAAAACGGATGCGCCGGGCTCGGCCAGGTGAGCAGCGCAGAATGGCGGAGGCGCCGGAAACGGAGGAACTGATAGAAGAGCCGGAGGTCGGCGATGAAGAAGCCGACGCCGAGCAGGACCAAGAGGTTTGCGGGGTTTGCCAGAAATGCGTTCAACGAGGGCCCTCGGGCCCGCATTTTATTACTGTCCCAGATTTGGATCGAAGCAGTGCCGGCAGCGGGCTTCGTAGGTACCCTGGGCTCCAACGAGCACACGCTCGTTGCTGGCGACCAGGCGCTGGGTGTGGTTCGCCGGCGCGCCGCACACCATGCAGATGGCCAGCGTCTTCGTAATGTACTCGGCAATTGCGAGCAACTGGGGCATGGGTTCGAAGGGTTTCCCCAGGTAATCCTGGTCGAGCCCGGCGACGATGACGCGCTTGCCCTGGTCGGCCAGCGCGCTGCAGACAGCCGGCAACTCGCCGTCGAAGAACTGCCCCTCATCGACCCCGACCACCTCGGTATCAGGCAGCACCTGCGCCAGGAGTTCGCGCGACGACGACAGGTTCACCGAGGCAATGCGCATCTCGCTGTGCGAGATGATGTGATCGTCGGCGTAGCGATTATCGATCTTGGGTTTGAAGATCTGTACTTTGCGGCGGGCGATCTGCGCTCGCCGGAGCCGGCGAATCAGCTCCTCACTCTTGCCGCTGAACATGCTGCCGGTAATCACTTCGATCCAGCCGGCGTTCGGTCGGTGCTGAGAAATGTCCATTCAAGGGTGATCAAGAAATGCTGAATGCTGAATGTTGAATGCTGAATTTACTCAATCAGCATTCAGATTTCAGCACCCGGCATTTCAACTACGCTCTGGACAAATATTCGCCCGTTTCCGTATTGACCCGTATTTTGTCGCCGTTGTTGACGAACGGAGGAACGTTGACGATGAGGCCGGTTTCGAGGCGGGCAGGCTTGATCTGGTTGCTGGCGGTCGCGCCCTTGATGCCCGGCGCCGTGTCCTCGACCACCAAATCAACCGTCTGCGGCAGCTCGATTCCCACCGGCTCGGTGCCGTAGAACTCGACCTTGATCAGCGCGTCAGGAATCAGGTAGTTGACGTTATCGCCGAGCGCCTCGGCGTCGATATGGAGCTGCTCGTACGAGCTGGTGTCCATGAAATGGAAGGCGTCGCCGTCACGATACAGATACTGCATCTCCCGCTCGTCGAGTGTCGCCCGCTCGACGAAGTCTTCCGACCGGAGCTTCTGATCAGACAGGGTGGCTGTGCGGATATTGCGGAACTTGACGCGCACGAAGCCCCGCAGGTTTCCCGGCGTCACATGCTGCAAATCGAGCACGCGGAACAGATCCTGCCCGATCTTGATCAGCATGCCCTTCTTCATTCGAGTCGCTTGTAAAGAGGCCATATTCTCGTATCCAGAACCCTCGGATCGTAGCACAGGAGGGCTCAGTTCTTCCCTGAGCCCTGAACCCTGAGCCCTGACAGTGCTACGATCAGCCCATGTCGTGGGATCCCATGCGTGACCTGCGCGTCCTGCAGGAGCGACTCGAGCGGATGACCGCCCATCACACCGAATCCTGGACGCCGGCGATCGACGTCTACGAGACCGCTGACCGCTACGTCATCGCGGCCGAACTGCCGGGGCTCGCGCGCGAGAGCATCGATCTGGCGGTCGAGGATTCGCGGCTGACGATCCGCGGCCAGCGCGTCGATCGAACATCGGGCGACGTCGTCCATTTCCACCAGGTGGAGCGCGGTCACGGCGCCTTCGCGCGCACATTCGAGTTTGCCTCGAAGATCGACACAGAGGCAGTCTCGGCCGATCTCGCCGACGGCGTGCTCACGATTACGCTGCCAAAAGCGCCGCCGCCGCCCGCGCGCAAGATCGAGGTTCGATGATGGCTCGCAGAATCGCGGTTTTTACGTTTTTCATGACGATCGCGTTTTTTGCCGGTCTGGTGGTGACCGGCCGCATGAAGGGCGCGAGCGAGAGCGGGGCCGCAACCGCCGCTCCGCCTCCGCAGCCGACACGCGGCCCGGCCGTGATTTCCGGGGGCATGCCCGATCTGACAGGCGTCGCCCAGCGTGCGATCGGGAGCGTCACGAATATCTCGTCGACACAGATCGTTCGTACCCCCAACTCGCCATTCGCGAACGATCCATTTTTCCGTTACTTCTTCAACGATCAGGACGACGCCTTCGGCTATCGCGAACGCCGAGCCCAGAGCTTGGGATCGGGCGTCATCGTGTCGCCGGACGGCTACGTCCTCACAAACAATCACGTCGTCGAGCAGGGCGTCGAAGTGACCGTCACGATGCCCGACCAGCGCGAACTGCGCGCCAAGGTCATCGGCGCCGATCCGGCGACCGATATTGCGGTGCTCAAAATCGACGCGTCCAATCTGCCGACCATGCCGTGGGGAGATTCGTCGCAGCTCAAGGTCGCGGAGTGGGTGCTGGCCATTGGTAATCCATATCAGCTCAATCAGTCGGTCACGCTTGGCATCGTGAGCGCGACTGGGCGACGGCTCGAGCAGCGACTCGCCAGCTACGAAGATTTCATCCAGACCGACGCCGCCATCAATCCGGGCAACTCGGGCGGCGCACTGGTCAACGCGCGTGGGGAACTCATCGGGATCAACACGGCGATCTTCAGTGAGACGGGCGGCTACCAGGGAATCGGGTTTGCCGTACCCAGCAACCTCGCCCGCCACGTCATGAACGAGCTCGTGAAATATGGCGAGGTCCAGCGCGGCACCATCACCGGCATCACGCTTCAGCCGCTCACCACGCGGCTCGCCGAGCAGCTCGGCGCCCCGAACACGCACGGGATGGTCGTCGTCAACATGCAGCAGAGATCGGACGCGTATGCGGCCGGGCTCCGGCCGGGTGACATCATTGTCAGCTTCAACGGGACGACCGTGGAGGACCAGAGCCACTTCGTTCGTCTGTTGTCGGACGCGAAGATTGGAAGCACCGTGACGCTGGGGCTGCTTCGGGAAGGTCGAGCGATCTCGGTGAAGGTACCGATCGTAAAGTCGACGCCGACCGGACAGCCACGCCGCCGGTAGTTATCGCCGATAGCGCTTCACCCCTGACAGCGCTTCGCTGCCCGTCGCGATGCAGCGCCACTCGGATTCCACCCCGACATTGATGCCAATCCGAGGCGTCCACGCGACGTCGCGCGGCGGCAGGCGTCGATCCTCAATCCGCAGCGTGCTGGCGGTGAGATCCTTGAGGTTCTGCCGTCGATCGATTCCCAGCGCACGCGTCAGGTTTCCGGGCCCCCTGCACAATTCCGCGGTCGTGAAATCGCGCGCCGACCGTGCGGTGCCGCGCGCGCGGCGCCGTCGCATCAGGAGCTCGCCCTCGAACGGCTCCAACGCGCGAATCAACACCGCCGCAGGCCACCCTTCGGATTCGGTGACCGCATTGACCAGGTAATGGATGCCGTAGTTCAGGTAGACGTAGGCGATCCCCGGCGGACCATAGAGCGGCGCGTTCCGAACCGTCGGTCCGGGAGCCGCGTGGCAGGCAGGATCGGATTCGCCGATGTAGGCCTCGGTTTCGACGATGATTCCCGAGGCGGTGCCTGACGGTGAATCGTGAATGAGGACTTTGCCAATGAGCGCGCAGGCGACATCCAGCGTCGGCCGCTCGTAGAAGTCACGCGAGAGCACCGGCATGCTTACGGAATCGATCGCGGCTTTGGTGGCGACGCCTTGATTCTCTCGATCGCACGCGCCGCAGCCTGCGCGACGTCGCGGTCCTTGTCGGAGGTCAGCGGTTGAAGCGACGCGAGCGACGCCTCGTTCCCGATGGCACCGAGGATCGTCGCCACGTTGCCGCGAATCGCCGGGCTTGGATCCTGCAGGTGAGAGACCAGCGTGGGAGCAACGGGGGGTCCGAGCTCCAGCAAATACCCCGCGATCTGCGCTGCCATCTTGTCTGAATCGAGCGACTCGACCAGCCGGGGAATATAGTTACGCCCGAGCTTTTGCAGCGCAAACGCCATCGCGGCGCGGACCATCTGCGACGTGTCGTTGCCGGCTCCAATCTCCAGCGCCGCCAGCTCGGAGGTATCACCGGCGCGGCCGAGACCTTCGGCCGCGGCGCGCCGAAGAAACGGATCCTTGTCAGCGAGACGCGACTTGAACACCGGTACGCTTGACGGATCCGCGAGGCGCGCCAGCCCATCGAGCGCCGACCACCCGCCTTCGCCTTTTCCGTAGAACTTGAGCTGCTCGGTCAAAGCGTTGATCGCCTGGCGCTCGCCAATCGCGCCAAGTGCGCGCATCGCCGCATAGCGAACCGGCGGCTGCGAATCGTTGATCCCGTTGATCAACGCGTGTCCGGCGGCTTTGACGTCGAGCCGGCCGGCAACCTGCGCCGCGGCTGCCCTGATCGTTGGATCGTAGTGATCCAGCGCTTTGATCAGTTGTGCGGTAGCGCTTTCGCTGAGCGGCGCCGTCGCGATCGTGCCCAGGGTGTAGATCGCCTCCACCCGGACTTTCGGGTTGTCATCGTCGACCGCTTTCAGCAGCGCGTCGATGAGTTCGGCAGGAGCCGGGCGACGCTCGACCCCGAGAGGACCCATTTCGAATGCCGCCGCAGCCTGGCCGGGATTTCGAACTTCGACGACACCACCTAACCGCTTCTTCGACTGCACGTCATGAGTGACGAAAAACGACAGTTCCGCCCAGATCGCTTCGAGCTGGATCTGGTCCATCGGATCGTTGATCAGCGGCGCGATCGGCCCGATCGCTTCCGGATATCTCGACTCATGAAGCAGCCTCACCGACGCCAGCCGCACCTTGGGATCGGGATTGCGCAGGTTCCGGATCACATCGTCGAACCGCGCCTGCTGCGCCACAACCACCGACGATGTGCACAGAAGGGTGAGAGCCCACGCGGGTGAACGCAGATATCGCGTCATGAGACAGCTTCCAGGGGAGTCCAGGTATTTTACGCCAGGAGACTAATTCCGCGCGGTGCCGTACGCGTTGGCGCGGCCGACGGCGAGAACTTCCCGAAGATACCGGCCGGTGTGAGATCCCTCGACCTTCACCACCTGCTCCGGTGGTCCCGCGGCGACGAGCTGGCCACCTTCTTCACCACCCTCGGGGCCGAGATCGATGATCCAGTCGGCGGTCTTGATCACGTCGAGGTTGTGTTCGATGACGAGAAGGCTGTGTCCTGCCTGCAGCAACTTCCGAAATGCCGCGAGGAGCTTCGCGATGTCGTCGAAATGCAGCCCGGTCGTCGGTTCGTCCAGGATGTAGAGAACGCGATCGCCGGTGTGCGACGACAAATGCGCCGCGATCTTGATCCGCTGCGCTTCGCCTCCCGACAGCGTCGTCGCCGGCTGCCCCAACCGCAGGTAGCCGAGCCCGATCTCGTCGAGCACCTGCAGGCGACGTAGAACTTTCGGCGAACTGCTGAAGAAGGTGAGCGCCTCGCGCACCGTCATGTCGAGCACCTGGTCGACGCTCCGGCCACGGTATTTCACTTCGAGAACCTGCGGCTTGAAGCGCTTCCCCTCACACTGCTCGCAGGGCACGAAGACGTCGGCGAGAAACTGCATCTCGACCTTGACCTCTCCTTCCCCTTCACACGCTTCGCACCGCCCACCGGGGACGTTGAACGAGAAGTGGCTGGCGGTCAGTCCCCTTGATCGTGCGTCTTTGGTGGACGCAAACAGCTCCCGGATCGGATCGAACGCCTTCAGATACGTCACCGGGTTCGACCGCGGGGTGCGGCCAATCGGCGCCTGATCAACCAGGACGACATCGGTCACGAATTCAGCGCCTTCGATTTTCCGGTGGGCTCCCACGCGCCGATCCCAATCGCCTTTGAGGCGCTTGAGCGCCGCGTAAATGACGTCGTGGACGAGGGTGCTCTTCCCCGAGCCGCTGACGCCAGTCACGCACGTGAGCACGCCAAGAGGGATTTCGACGTCGATGCCCTTGAGATTGTGCTCCGCCGCAGCGAGCACGCGCAGCTTCTGATTGGTCGGCTTGCGGCGAACCGACGGGACCGGGATGGCGAGCTCGTCGCGAAGGTACTTGGCGGTCAGCGAGCGCGGTTCGTGGAGGAGCGACTCCAGCGTGCCGCTGAAGATCACGCGTCCCCCCTGCTCTCCCGCACCGAGGCCCATGTCCACGACGGTGTCCGCGACTTTGATCATGTCCGCGTCGTGCTCGACGACGAGCACCGTGTTTCCCTGGTCCCGCAGCTGCCGCAGAATCGCGATCAGCCGTTCGTTGTCGCGCGAATGAAGGCCGATTGACGGCTCGTCGAGCACGTAAAGCGTGTCGACCAACGCCGATCCCAGCGATGTCGCGAGATTGATGCGCTGCGACTCTCCGCCCGACAGCGTCGATGACAGCCGATCGAGCGTTAGATAGTCCAGGCCGACGTCGCGTAGAAACCCGAGGCGCTTCCGGATCTCGCGCAGCACTTTCTCCGCGATAGCGGCTTCTTTCTCCGACAGCACGAGGGCCGAAAAGAACGCATCGGCGTCACGAACCGTCAGGCCGCAGACCGCATCGATTGTGCGGCCGCCGACCTGGACGTCGCGCGCCTCCCGACGCAGCCTCGCACCGCCGCACTCGGGACAGATCAGGTAACCGCGGTACCGGCTCAGGAATACCCGGACGTGGACCTTGTACTTCTTCCGCTCCAGCCACCGGAAGAATCCCTTGACTCCCTCGTAGCTGGCACCGTCACCGTCGATTACGAACCGCTTCTCGTCGTCGGTGAGCTCCGACCACGGAACATCCATGCGCAGGCCGCGCGTGCGGGCGGCGCGCTTCAGTTCGGCCAGCTGGGCGCGATAGTGCGGCTTGCTCCAGGGCTCGATCGCGTTCTGCGTGATCGACTTCGTAGGATCGGGGACGACGAGATCCATGTCGAGTTCGATGATGTTGCCGAAACCGTGGCACAGCGGGCACGCGCCGAACGGGTTGTTGAACGAGAAGAGGCGCGGCTGCGGCAGTTCGTAGGGGATGTCACACTCGCGGCACTCGAACCGTTCGCTGAACCGAAGCGTCAACGCGCCCGCCTCTGTGTCGGTGGTCTGAGGCGGCAGCTGAATCGCGAACGCGGCGCCGCCGCCTTCGGTGTACGCCGTCTCGATCGAGTCGGTCAGCCGGGCCCTTAGGTCGCCTTCAATCTTGACGCGATCGACGATGACCTGCAGTGTTCCGCGATCACGGAGTGCCGACGCGTCCACGTCATCGAGCGAGACCGCACGGCCATCGATATAGAGGCGGCCAAATCCTTTGCGACGGAGAGCCGCCAGCGTCTCGGCGACCGGGTCAACGAGGTCGGGCAGGTTCGGTTGCGGCGAATCGACTGGCCCCTCTTCCGCGACCGTCGCTTCTTCGTCCTCCGGTTCAGGAATCGACGGCGTGGCCGACCCGGTGACCACCGGCATGTCGAAGCCGATTAGCAGACGCGTGCCTTCCGGCAGATCCGCCAACCGTCGCGCGACGACTTCAGCGGTCTCGCGAATGACCTCGCGTCCGCACTTGCGGCAGTAAGTACGCCCGACCCGCGCGTACAACAAGCGGAGGTAATCGTGAATCTCCGTCGTCGTTCCGACGGTCGAACGCGGATTGCGGATGCTGTTCTTCTGCCGGATGGCAATCGCCGGACAGATACCTTCAATGGCATCGACGTCGGGCTTCTCCATTCGCTCGAGGAACTGGCGCGCATACGCCGACAGCGATTCGACGTATCGGCGCTGGCCTTCGGCGTAGATGGTGTCGAAGGCCAGTGACGACTTTCCGGAGCCGCTGACGCCGGTCATCACAACCAGCGAGCGAGGCGGCAGCGTGAGATCGACGTTCTTGAGGTTATGCGTCCGCGCGCCGCGGATGATGATCTGCCCCCGTTGGGTCTCGCGTGTGCTCGGCATCTCGTGTATACGGCTCAGCGGGGGGTGTGGCGAAAACCGCCCCGGGGCGATTCGCGGACAGCCCCCGCCGGGTACCCCGTTACTGTGCGCTCTTTCGGAAATCCCTGAACAGTGCATCGTAGCGCAGCCGCCAGATTCCCTCAACCTCGTCAGGAACCATTTGTGCTATTTTGTTGGGGCTTTGCCAGCCGGTGACGGAGGGGTAGTCCAGCCGTCGCCAGTCTGGCACGAACCAAGAGGGCCCTGTGCCAGTCCGTTTGTTTATAGGCAATCTGCCGTACGCGGCATCCGAGGCAGAGTTACGAGAGCACCTTTCCAGCGTTGGTGAACCCACCCAGATAGTTCTCCCGGTCGATCGCGAAACGGGCCGCCCGCGCGGCTTCGCGTTTGTCGATTACGCCGATCGTGCGGTCGCGGAGGCCGCGATCAGCCGATTCGATCAGCAACCCTTCAAGGGCCGTCCTCTCGCCGTCAGCGAGGCTCGGCCGCGAGAAGAGCGTCCGGCCGGCGCCCCGCGGCCCGGCGGGTTCGCGCCGCGGCCAGGGGGAGGAGCTCCAGGCGGCGGAGGCGGAGGTTTTGCTCCGCGCCCCAGCGGATGGTCGCCAAGGCCGGACAGCTCCGGCAGTCCAGCGTCGGCACGGAATCGCAACTTCGGTCCGGATGCGCCCCCGAAGAACAAGCGCAAACCGCCTCGCAAGGATGCTGATCGTGGTCCCAGAGGCCCCATCAAGGAGCGTCCGGTCAGCCGTCTTTATGAGAACGACGAAGACTGGCGCAACGAGACAGACGACGATCCCGAGATCGACGATGTCGCCAAGAGCGCGAAGCAGGACGACGACGCCGGGAACGACGACGAGTAGGAAGTGCGCTGACACAAAGCGGGTAACGCTTTGAGAGAGGCCAAATGCAAACGCACGTGAAGGTCCTCGGCGTGGTGTATCTGGCGTTCGGCGCCTGCATGCTTCTCGGCGCGTTGTTCCTGGTGCTGACGATGGGCAGTGTGGCGGGGATCGTGGGTGCCACGGCAGAGCCACGGGATGCCGCGGTCGCGATTCCGATTCTTGGCCTGGCCGGGACGGCATTGGCCACCATGCTCGGCATCTTTTCGCTGCCGAGCCTGATCACCGGTTACGGACTCCTCTATTTCAGGCAATGGGCACGAATTGTCGGGATCGTGTTATCGGCCGTGAACCTCATCAATGTCCCGCTCGGGACAGTGGTCGGCGCGTACGGACTCTGGGTACTGCTGAATAAGGAAACTGAACGCCTCTTCAATACCGCCTCAGCGTCCACCATTACTCCCGCCTGAAAAAGAAAAGCACACCTCTTGCATGGCACCTCTGCGTGCCGGACCAAGGTGTGCCTGCCGACGACCGAACTGCCGCCCATATCTCCAGCCCTGAATGGCAGAGCTTTGAGACGCGCATGCGGGCGCGTCGTGCCGATCGTTGTTTTCATCGCGCCGCATCGGCAATCGAAAATGGGTCAGCCGAAGAGGCCCGGGAGGCGCTGGATGAAGCGCGCCTCCTGAATCCTGTCGATCCACGCCTCGGCGAATTGGCGTCCCGACTCATCGGGTTGCAGCCCGTTGGCGATTCTGTGGTCGAGCCAGTCACCGCGGATCAGCTTGAGTTGCATCCGCTCGCGGCGCCCACGCTCGTCGAACCCGCCTCGACACTGAGCATCCAGGCGGTTCCTCTCGAGACCGCGGCTGCGCCACAAGCCGAACTGGATCAGGAGTCGAGCGAGAATGTCGCGGACGGGGCGTTCGAACCAATGGTGGAACTCGACAGGATGCGCCCGCCCTCACTCGAAGGATGGAGCGGATTGGCGCTCGCGCCACCGTCGCGTGAGTGGAATCGGACTGCCGGCGTTGTCGCGTGTGGGTTATTGGTCTCCGCCCTGGCGGGCTGGCAGGCGTGGACGCACAAGGACTTGATGGCAGCGCTTCCGACCGCACAGCCTGACATCGACGCGACGACGGGGCTCGCGGCGAGCCCGACTCGTTCAGCGCCCGTTGCGGCTGCGATCGCTCCCGACGCCGCAAGCGGAACCGAGGCCGCGGCTCAACCCGATCCGAAAGTGGTTGAGGAGTCCGTACCCACAGCGTCACCGGGCGATGCAGAAGTTACGCTCGCGTCGGATCCGAAACCGATAGGCAGCACGGGCGACAATCGCCCGCCAGCAACGTCCGCGACCATCCCGTCGGAGCCTGCGCCAGCGGTGGGATTGGCGAACCGCGAAGCCGTCGTTCCCGCAACCAAACCAAGCTATACGCCGCGCCGGCTCGAACCAATTGCGACGCCGCCCGTGTCAGATACTCGTCCGACGGCGGCTTCCGCGCCTGCCATGCCTGCAACGACTGATTCGCTGCCCGCGCCGTTGCCCTCCCCTGTTCCGGCTCCGCCAGCCGTCGTATCCGACATAGCACCGCTGACCGGGTCAGGCAATGCGGGATCCTCACGGACGGAACCGGCGCCGCCGCTTCCATCAGCACCGCCCTCTACGCCATCGCCATCACCGTCGTCGGCGCCGTCATCCCCGTCGTCGTCAGGCTCCTACGCGGTTCGGGATCAATCCGCAGCCGTCCGTGCGGCGCTCAACCGATACGAAGCGGCGTATAGCAGACTCGATGTTGCGGCGGTTCAATCCGTGTGGCCCTCACTCGACGAGCGCGCGCTTGCCCGCGCGTTCGATGGCCTCGCGTCGCAGCGCGTGTCGCTCGGAAGCTGCAGCGTGAACGTCAACGGAATCGCTGCCCGCGCCGATTGTTCGGGAACCGCGGCATGGACGCCGAAGGTGGGCGGTGGTGAGCACATCACACCGCGCAAGTGGACGTTCGATCTCACCGAGTCCGACGGCGCCTGGCGGATCGTGCGCGTCCAGGCGAGGTGACGAAGTCGGTGAATTAGTGGGTTTGGTGATCTGGTTCAAAGCGCGGCGGTAGCCGCGCGATGCGAATTCACCAATTCACCAATTCACCAATTCGCCAATTGTCAGAAGGCGTACTCAAACGTCAGGGTTGGCGTCACGGACGCCGTCAGCCCACGATGGTTCAACGCCCAATTCAGGTGGCCACCGATCACCGCGGTATGAGCCACGTTCCACTTCACCCCAGTGACGGCGACCGCCAATGTCTCGGCGTCGCCGGTTGGAGAAAGACGATAGGTGTCGACCCCGACGAGCGTTGGATGCGGCGCCGCAACGAGCTCGAGGGCGTGAAGTTCGCTCACGCGCCGCACCAGCGTTTCTCCTGAGACCGTCACGCGCGGGTGGACGGCGACCGACAAGGCGCCGCCGAAATCGAGCTCGGAAGAAATCCCGCCGGTCAGCACCGAGGCATTTCCGTGAAGCGACACGGGACCGTTCTCGACCGATCCGATTCCCATGATCCGAAGCGAAGTTTTCCCGGTGCCGAGCAGGTTGCTCGCGTCGCCTGTTGGCAGGCGCACCTCGCCGGCGAGCGCCACCCCGCCGGCGCGGCTGGCGACGAGATTGAGCTTTCCGCGAATCGCGATATCCGCCAACCCGCTGGCCGTGGCGTTGCCGGTCGCCTGGATCAGTGTGTCCCCGCGGTAGACGTTGAGGCGCTGCCCGTCGAGGCTCAGCTTGACCATCGGGACCGCCGCGCCGATCTCGCCGCGGCTGCCGATGCCGACGCTGCCGAAGATGGTCATCGTGCTGCTGCGAAGCTGCAGGATCAACGACTCGACGTCGAACGGCGCGGGTTCGTCGCGGAACTGGTTCGCGATGGTGACGAGCGCGCCGTCGCGCAAGCTTCGACCGTCGAACTGATTGAAGTCGGAGGTCGAGGTCGAGACACCGAATGACGCGTGGCCCGAACCGGGCGTGAGCGCTCGTTCAATAAAAAATGCGCCGAAGCTGTTTGTCGCGCGTTCAACCGTTCCGAGCTGCGGATTCAGGCGATAAAGAAAGCCACTCGACGCCGTCGCGAGAGGAACCGACGTTAGATCGATGAGGAGCGCTCGGCCAATCGCGATGCGCGCGGCTTGCGCCGCCGCCTGATCCTTCTGAAAGTCTCCGGTCTGCACTCTCTGGTTTGTGACCAGGAACCCGATCACGTCATCCACCGTACCCTGCGCGGCCGCGGCATTCGCGATCGACAGGCCGATGACAACGAGGAGACCCCGCGCGCAGGAGCGAGTCATTTCTTTGTAATCACGTCGGCGCGAATGCGCTGGTCGGACATCTCCCAACCACTGATGGTCAAGTCGGTGCCCTTGTCGATTTGATCGCACGACGTCCTCCTGAAAACGGTCACTACCGTGGTGTAGATGTCGCGGTCTTTCAGCACGAAGGCGATGGTGGGGCACGTACCGGACACAGCTTGGGCCTTCCCGGACAGCTCGATCTGTTTGACCGGAACGGGCACCGGAGGAGGAGGAGCGGGCGGTGGAACTGGCTGCGGCGTCGGAGTCGGTGGCGGCGCTGGAGCGGGTGGCGCTGGAGCGGGTGGCGCCGGCGGCGCGGGGGGAGCCGGCGGTGGTGCAGGCGCTGAGGCGGCACCCTGCGCGACCGTCACGACTGTGCCTGCAACGGCTACCGATAGATTTCGCGCGACCCCGGCATTTGCCGAAACCACGACCCGCACGGTTCCGTCCCCTCGTCCAGTGTCGGGCGACACCGTCGCCCACGTCGCATCACTCTTGGCCGACCACGAACACGCCGAGTTTGCGTGAACCGCAATCGTCAGCTCTCCCCCGGCAGACTGCATTGCGTTTGTACTCGCCGTGACGTCGTAGCGACACGGCGCCGCCTCTTGCGAGACGGTGAGCTGGTGGTCGCTGACCGTGATTACGCCGTCCCGGTTGACCGGGTCCGCGTTCGCTGAGACGCGGAACCCCACCGTGCCGTCGCCCTGTCCGCTCGTCGCGGACGTGATCGAAATCCAGGACGACTGGCTCGACGCGTTCCAGGTGCAGTCGCGATCGACATTGACGGACACGGTGCCGCTGCCGCCGGTTGCGCCAAACCGAGGAGCCGAGGACGCGACGTTGGCCTGACATCGGGCGGACGTCGGACTCGAAGGCGCTGCGACGCTGGTTGAGGTCGAGCTGCCGCAGGCGGTCGTCGCGGCGACGGCGGCAACGAGGAATAGGCCAAGAATGAAGGGAGGACCTGATCCGACCCTCGGCGCCAGTTCACGCGGTAGAGCTACCCGGGACACGCCTCTTCCGGAATGCAGGAAAGCCGCCATCGGATTTGGGGTGACCGTGGTATACTGAAAGCACTCCAGCGGAACAAGTTTGATTAGGTCAAGGCACTCCGGCCAATCCGGCCGGAGGATGTATCCCTTTCTTTTCCTTTTATTGGTCGCGGGCCTCACACCTGCGTGTGTCGCCAGCACCTCCATCGTCTCGCGCAGCACCGCCGAGCTGGTCGCGGCGCCCCAGCATGTCGCCTGGTTTGGCCCCGATGATCGAGGAGAGGACGTCTCGCTGACTCGGTGGCGCCGCAGCGTCGGTCCGCCGGTGACGCCGGAAGCGCACCTCGATACTCATCCGCACGACGCGATTACGATCGTCAGCTGGAACACAGCGGTCGGTGACGCCGACGTCATCGAATTCGTGCGAAGCCTGCCGCCGATCGATCGTCCGCTCGTGCTCCTCCTTCAAGAGGTCTATCGCGAAGGGACGGCCGTCCCCGCACGGCTCGACGGCGACGCGGCGTTTGCCGGACACCTTGGCGGCGCCGGTGGCGCGCTTGACGCGCGTGAGATTGAGGAGATCGGTCGCCGTCTCGGCCTGGCGGTGTACTACGTGCCGTCGATGCGCAACGGCGGATCCAGTTGGGACGAAGATCGTGGCAATGCGATCCTTTCGAACCTTCCGCTCACTGACCTGCAGGCGATGGAGCTGCCGTTCGAACGACAGCGACGTGTCGCGATCGCAGCGACGCTGACCGGATGCGACACCACCGGCAAGCCATGGCGCATCCGGGTGGTTTCAGCGCACCTCGACAACATGGGGAGTATTAAGCGCGCCTGGGTGGGAGCCGAGTACGGCCGCGCGAGGCAAGCCCGGAGCCTGGCTTCACTGCTCGACGATGGTGAGCCGACAGTTTTGGCTGGCGACTTCAACACGTGGTTCGGATTTGCGGATCAGGCCTATACG
>Ga0070684_100000796_pt1 | contig 21934 bp, 10 predicted proteins | sample KBSC723LmetaG_FD_65653 | JGI IMG/M metagenome (GOLD analysis project Ga0070684, IMG submission 65653) | Corn rhizosphere microbial communities from Kellogg Biological Station, Michigan, USA - KBS C7.2-3L metaG | ecosystem: Host-associated > Plants > Roots > Rhizosphere ...
CTGCTCCTGCCGCAGCTGGTGGTCGGAATGGGATCCCACGTAGGCGATATCAGCCACGAGGTTGTATGGCAGCTTGTGCTGCACGCCGAGGTTCCATTGCTGGACTCGCGGCGGATCGAAGTCGAAGGCCGTGGGGCTCAGACCCAATGGGGCATTCGGGTCTGACGATGCCGCGGAGCCGCCGATATCCTGGAGCCGGCCCCACTGGACCGAGGAGCTGAGGACACCGGGTGCGTTGCCGCCCAGGTCGAACACCATGTTGCCCTGCGGGCGGTCGTAGAAGATGCCCCAGCCGCCGCGGAGGATGGTGGTCCCGTTCCCACCCGACAGGTCGTATACGGCGCCCAGTCGTGGCGAAACCTTGAACGCGTTGCCACTCTGGACGGTGTTGCTGATGCCTTGGCCCGCCTGGAAGGCGCCGTTGAAGCGGTTCGAGTCCGGCGTGAGCCGACCGATGAACCGGCCCTCGACGGTGTTGCCGAGCGTCGGCGTCACGCCCTGCGCGATGAGTGTCGGGTCCATGCCGCGCCGGTTGGCGTCCGAGCACGGGGGCGCGCCGATGCACACGGGGGTGTACAGCCTCGCCGCCGCCGCCTTGTTGAACTGGTCGGGCAGGAAGTTCGACACCTGTTCAGTCGTGTCCCACTGCGGAGTCATGGCGTAGAACCGCACGCCGTAATCGAGCGTGAGCCGGTCCTTTTTCCAGTTGTCCTGCACGTAGAACTCGTTGTTCCGGTAAACATAGTTCGGGATGGAGAACTTGTTCGCCTGGGTATAAGTGTTGAACACACCGGTCGCCGCGTTCGCGTAGCTGTACCCGGTGTCGAACGGGTTGCTCGAGTTGTTGGTGAAGTCGACGCTGCCGTTGAACGCGAAGAAGATGCTCTGCGGCTTGCGACTGTGCTGGTAGTAATACCCGGCCTTCGAGGTGTGGGCGCCCCAGACTTTCGTGAGGTTCGCCACGATGTCCCAGGTTTGGTTCTCGTTCGTGAACGGCCCACGATCGGTCTGGTACTGGCCGGCGTTTCCGGTGTTTCCGCCGCGGAACTGGAACCAGGGAACGTAGTCGGACTGGACCGCGTCTGGATACAGGTAGGGGAACGACGTCAGCCCCGAATTGCTGCGGCGAAGAGGGTCGAGTTCCAGGCCGTAATTGAGCGAGTTCTTCGCCGTGCCCACGCTCGCCTCGAACGACGTCGAGGTGTTCAGAACCCCCTGCGTCGACATCATGAAGTTCTTGCCCGGGTGCATGAACAGCGTCGGCGTCGGCAGCTGGTCGCTGCCGTTGCCGGCCCAGGTCGTCCCGTACGCCTGCAGGGTGTTCTCCTTCGTGTTGATGAACCGGCCCGTGACGTGCCATTTGTCCGTCGCCTGGTAGTCGAGGCGGATCAGATCCTCGCGACGCGGTGCCTCGTCCGAGACCTGGCTCGAGAAGTTCTGGCCGCCACCGAAGCTGCCATTCGCCTGCGGAAAGATACTCAGGGTACTCAGCCCGACCGAGGACAGGCGGTTCGCGGGGATCTTGCCGAGCACGCCGCCGTCCTGGAAGCACCCGCTCGTATTGCTGGCGCTGCAGGGGAGGCCTGTCGTGTAATCACGAATGTACGGAAACGGGTTGCCGCTGCTGTCCACGCTCTTCGAGAAGTCGCCCTGGCGCTCCAATGCTGTGGGGACCGTCGCAAAGTGGATGTTGGGTGGCGTGAACCGGCTCTGGAACTCCTGGCTCCAGAAGCCAAACAACTTGTTTTTCAGGATCGGCCCGCCCGCTGTGTAGCCCCGGTCGTCGCGCGTGTTCTTTGGGCGGTCCTGACCGTCGCGGTTATTGGTCCAGAAGTTGGCGTTCCACGAGGGGCGACGTCCGTACCAGTAGCCCGATCCACTAAAGATGTTCGAGCCGCTCTTGGTCACAACCTGGAGCTGTCCACCCACGGCCCGCCCGTACTCGGCCTGGTAGGAGTTGGTCAACAGCTTGAATTCGGCGACGGCGTCGATGTTGGTCGTCGCCATGTTTCCGCCGTTGTCACCCGTGTCGATGTTGGCGACCCCATCGATCGTCATGTTGTTCGAGTTCGGCCGTTGCCCGTTCACGACGAAGCCACTGACCGAGCCGAGCTCGGTGCCGGCGCCAGCCTGCGTCGAGAGCGCGCCAGGGACCAGCGTTGCGAAGTTGAACATCATGCGGCCGTTGTTCGCGATGTTGGTCAGCGTCGAATTCTCCATCGTGAACGAGCGCTCGCCGCTGTTCGACTGCAGCTCGATGGAGCGTGCTTGAACGGTGACGCTCTCAGCGACGGTCCCGACTTCCAGCGTCAGCGTGCCCGCCGAAAGCTTGTCGTTGGCGTTCACGACCATGTTGGTCTGCTCGAGGGTCTTGAACCCTTGAAGCGTTGCCGTGAGCGAGTAGGTGTCCGGCCGGACGATTGGGAAAACGAAGCGGCCCTCTCCGTCCGTCACGGCGGTGAGGACGTCTGACTGGGTCTTGCTCTTGAGCGTGACAGTGACACCTGGCAGCACGCCCTTCTGCGGGTCGACGACGGTGCCCTGCACCGACGCGCTCGTGGTTTGCGCCGCTATGACTGGGGGACTACCTGCGAACACCAAGGCTACAACGGCGACACTCATGGCCGCCTTGAGCCTTCCGAACTGAAACATGACCGCCCTCCTCTTCTCCCCTTTTTATCCTCCTCCTGCTCTCGCTCACGTCTTTCTCCTTTCTGGTGTTCCTTCCAACTCTCGCATCTGTCGAACGATCGATGTTGGTCCGATCCCACAGAAAGTCAAGTTGGAATCAGTAACCTTTCCACTGCCTCAGCAGTTCCACGGCGATCGAATTGCTGGGGTTGCGCTGAAGGAGCCGTTCGAGTACCGCGATCGCCTCCTTCTGGTGGCCGAGGTTGTAATGGATCTTGGCCAGCGTCACGTAAGCGGACTCGTAGGACGGTAGCCGCATCAGAAGCTCATCAAGCAGCTTGATCGCCGCGTCCGTTTGCCCCCGAGAGACGAGCACGAGCGCCAGATTGTTGGCGGCTTCTCCGTAGTCGGCGCGGCGGGTCAACGCCTCCCGGAAATAGTGCTCTGCCCGGTCCATATCGCCCGCCCGCCCGAGCAGCAGGCCCAGGTTGTTCAGGGCTTCTGGAAAATCCGGCTGCAGCACCAGCGCCTTTTCGTAGAGACTGCGCGCTTCCTGGTCGTGGCCGGTCAGAAGGAGGGCGTAACCAAGGTTGTTGAGCGCGTCGGGGTAGTCGGGAGTTGACGCGAGTGCCGCACGAAAGTGATCGATGGCTCCGTTGAGATCGCCGCCTTGCGCGAGCAGCGCCCCAAGATCGTTGTTGGCCTCCGACAGATCGGGTTGCAGCGCCAGCGCCCGTTCGTACGCGGTTCTCGCCCGTGCGGTCTCTCCCGTTTTCGCGAGCAATGTTCCCAGTCGATAAAGCGTCGAGGCGCCCGGGTTCGCTTGCGCTGCGCGTTCGAACGCAATCACGGCGGCAGCCTCGAGTCCTTGATCGAGCAGCTCCCGCCCATAAGGCAGGTAGTTGCGCTGTGGCAGTCCAGCGTAAAAGGTGCCCCGGAACGGCAGCGCGCGCATGAGCCGCTCCTCGGCAGACGCGGCGATCGAGGCCGCATCCTTCACGATCTGACCGACGTCCAGGCGATCGCGGTAGACCTTCACGACGTTGCCGTTGGCGTCGAGGAGTAAACACGTTGGCAGCCGCAGATCCTGGCGATTCATGAACAGGTGCCGGTTGAGGATCGCGTAGCTCAGGCTTGTCTCCTGGTTCCGCTGATCATCGACGGCAAGCGAGGCCACTCCTACTCCTCCCTGCTCCAAGGCTGTCGCGCCACGCCGAAGTGTGTCGAACGCCGCGCGAGCAGCCGGAACTTGCGAAGACCACAGCAGCACGGCTGCCGGCTTCCCCTTCAACGCCGAGAGAGACTGCACTCCGTCAGAGGGGCCTGCCAGCGAAAATTCTGGAGCCGGAAATGGTTCGTACAACCACGTCGAACTTGGGGGCGACGCCGCCGGTGGCACCGACGTCGATGTGGGTTCTGCAGATCGTGGAGCAAAGGGTTGCGACTTGACGTCACCTCCTTCGACGATCCGAATGCGCGTATTGATCGGCACATCCGTCACGACCTGCGTTCCGCCGGAAGGCCAATCAACGGTGAGTTTGACGATGCGCTGGCTTGGACCGAGTCCGATGAGTAACTCCTTCGACTGCTCCGACAGGAACCCGGAACCAGCCTGCACGACTTTCATCTTTTTCAGTCGATCGGTCTCGACGACCACCCGAGCGCCGACCGCGTCCCTGTTGCTCTTCGTGCCGGTCAGGCGCAGCGCGAGCGATGCTGACTGCGTGTCGAAATCATTCCTGAATACCCGAAGCTGCGGCGCCTGACGGGCGGCCATTACGACGAGGTCGGGATCGCCGTCGCGATCGATGTCGAGCGCGGCAAACGATCGGCCGTCCTGATCCATGTCGAGTCCGAGGGCGCCCGAGATCTCATCGAACCCGCCATGTCCATCGTTGCGCAGGAACACGTTGCGCTGCCGGCTGGCGATCGACCCGTGCATCAGCAACTCATTGATCGCGCGCCAGGCGTCGTCGTACGGCGTCCCGGGCACGCGGGTGAGCGGTGAGTGAGCGACGACCTGTCGCCAGAAGAATCCCTCCAGGTCGTCTCTGTCAGCTTCTCGTAACGCTCGCGGGGCCCCACCCCCGCTCGCACTCGCTCGCGCGTCCGCGCTCGCCCGGGCCGCAGGCGCTGCCAGCTCGGTGTCTTTGCGGGTCAGCATCCCGTTGACGATGTAGAGATCGTCCCAACCGTCGCTGTCGAAATCGAAGGCGTCCGAGGACCATGCCCAGCGCCCCATCTCGGCGTGAGCGTCGAGTGTCTTGTCCTCGAAGTGGCCGTCGCCGAGATTTCGCAGAAGCGAGTTTCCGCGAACGTGATGGCGATAGAAGGCGCGTACGTCCGGTGGGGCGTCGGGCATGAACGTCGGCGCTGCGGTGATGCGCAGGCCGGGCGCGCTCCACATGTTCCCCGTATAAATATCGAGCCGTCCGTCGTTGTCGTAATCGAAGAACGTCGCGCTCATTCCGGCGCCGTAGTCGAGCGTGCCCGCAGAAGCGGCGACGTCCTCGAACATCACCTTGCCGTTTCGGCGACCGAGGTTGTGATAGAGGTTCTTGGTCCCGAAATCGTTCGCGACGAGCAGATCGGGCCAGCCGTCGCCGTCGTAGTCGCCCCAGGCAGCCGCGAAGTGATACCGATCGTTGCCGATGTCGAGACCGGCTTCCTGTGTCGCGTCGACGAATCGTCCGTGACCGTCGTTCTTGAAGAGGACGCCCGGCGGCCCGTTGCGGGCGTCATAGTACGGTGCCGGTGTTCCCGCCTTGTCTTCGCCGGCACCGAAGAAATACGAGTAGACACACACATACAAGTCGAGAAAACCGTCCCGATCGTAGTCCGCCATGGTGATTGACGTCAGTACACCTTGCAGCGGACGTGCAGACTTGAACGCGTCTGGAGCGGGGGTGAAGTGCCCCTTGCCGTCGTTGACGAAAAGAAGAAGCCCGGTCGCGGTTGCCAACACGAGATCCTCGTCGCCATCGTTGTCGACGTCGGCAAAGAGCGACTGCGCGGTGTCGTCGAGCACTCCGACGCCGGCCTGATCGGTGATGTCCTCGAACGTCGAGTCCCCGCGATTTCGGTACAGTCGATTGGGTAATCCAGCCGGTTGGGCCACGTACAGATCGTCGAGCCCGTCACCATCTGCGTCCCCGACTGAGACGCCGTGATGGCCATTGGAATCGCGCGTCAGGACCGAGTCGAACGTCGCCATCCAGGAGTCGAGACCGATGTTCAGCTGACGTGTGAACGAATCGTTCTTTCCGAGTGCGGACTCGGTGATCTCGGCAAAAATCGGGGTGCGCGCCCGGCTGACCAGATGTGACGAAGCGGTCCATCGAACGACCTGCCAGCCTGCCGCGTTTCGCCGCCACCCGATCTCCCACGCCCCGACGTGTTCGACGCGGTACGCCGTCGTTCCCGAGCCGACGATGTCATAGCGGACTGTGGTGCGGACGGCTGACAAAGGATTCGGTGGACCCTCATTCTCGATGGCGGTAATCAGGAACTCGGCGACCATCACGCTGCGAAGATCGCCGGCAAGCCGCTGGACTTCGGCGCCGAAGGACCGCGCATCGAAGGTGAGATCTTGCGGGAGGTCCTTCGCTCGATCGATCTCGAGAGGCGCGTGATTCATACTCGCGCCCTCGACCGGCAGCAGCCGCGCACCATGGAAGCCCGGGTCGAGCAACCCTTTCATGACGCTTGCCGTCTGCGGCGCTCCTGCACGAAATGCGCTCGACAACTCTCCAAGTCGTGCTTCAAGTTCTTGCGCCGGCCGCTCCAGTGGGAACGCGTCACTTCCAGGTTCGAGATGCTTCAGGAAAGGCTGTATCGAGTCGGAAATTGCCAGCTTGGGTTGATAGACGGTTTCTTGCTGCGCGAGGCCGGCGACGGAGGCCAGGATCAGCAGGAACGTAGGGATCAGAAGTCGCGGCGTCATCGAGAGCGTTCGACCTTCGGGAGACTGGCCGACTCAGAAAGATTCAGTAACTGAAGCCTGTCAGTTGGAAGCTGTTTCCATTCCCAACGGCGTCCGCCAGGCATGCGAACCTCGACGTCGACAGGACCGGCGTAGTCTCCGAGGCCAAAGTTCGCGCGCAGATCGTTTTGCGACAGGAAGCTTCCACCCGAGCGGATCTCGCGCACCTGCTTCAGGCCGCCGCCGCTGACGGTGACCTTCGCGCCGATCGCGAATCGATTCCCGGTGGCCGAAACAGGCTGCACTGCCACCCAATGGTGTTTGGTCGCCTGCCGATTCTCGAGCAGTGTCGGTGTGTCGTCGATGTTGTTGACGACGATGTCGAGATCGCCGTCATTGTCGAGATCGCCGACGGCCAGCCCACGGCCGACCCGGGCGAGCTGCATGCCACCGCCGGCGCGATCCGAAACATCACGGAACCGGCCGCCCAGGTTCAGCAGCAGCTGGTTCTTTTGACGGTACGTTTCGCCAAGCTGCGGGTACTGGTCGATGTCCGCGAAGATATGACCATTGGCGAAGAAAAGATCGAGCTTCCCATCGAGGTCGGCATCGAAAAAGGCCGTTCCCCATCCCATGCGAACGAATGTGAGGGCGGCAATGCGCGTCGGCGTACTGGCGTCCTCGAAGTGCCGGCCATCGAGGTTGTGAAACAGCGTGTAGTGATCGTGAGCGAATGTCGTGAGCACGAGATCGATTCGGCCGTCGCCGTCGTAGTCGCCGGCGTCGACGCCCATCCCGGCCTGGGCGCGAGCCTCGCCGTCGAGCGCCACGCCGGCGTCGAGCCCAACGCTCTCGAAGCGCCCGTTCCCAAGATTGTGATACAGGAAGTTCGGGTTCGAATCATTCGCGACGAACAGGTCCACCCATCCATCATCATCGTAATCGGTCGCCACCACACCGAAGCCGTAAGCCTTACCCTGATCGGTCAGTCCATGGCCATCGGTCGCCTCGACGAACTTGCCGTTGCCGACATTTTCAAAAAAGAGGTCGGACTCCCCAGGAAGTCCGGCTGGCCCGACCATGATGTGAGGACCGTTGCGCCAGACAAGCGTCCGTGCCGCGTGCACCAGCGAATCCCACGTCGTCTCGACATAGCGCGCAACGTAGAGGTCCAGGTCGCCGTCGCCGTCCGCGTCAAACAATGTGCAACCAGTGCTCCATCCGCCGGCACCAACGCCGGCGCTGGCGGTGATGTCTTCGAACGTGCCGTCGCCACGGTTCCGGAACAGCACGTTCGAGCCCCAGTTCGTGACGTAGAGATCGAGACGCCCGTCACCATCGACGTCACCGACGCATGCGCCGCTGCCCCAGGCAGCGAGGTCCACGCCCGCCTTCTTCGAGACGTCCTCGAACTTCCATCCGCCCAGGTTGTGGTAGAGCGCGTTCCGGTGCGGAACGCGCTCACGTTCCGGAGTGAGCTCTGCCCCGGTGACCACGTAGATGTCGAGCAATCCATCGCCGTCGTAATCGAACAGCGCGACGCCCCCGCACGCCGATTCCAGGATGTGATCTTTGGTCGGCCCGCCGCAGTACATCTTGGTCGGCAGATGCGCGCCTTCTTCGAAGGTCACGGGCACGGGCGCGCCGTCTTCGGGTGTTGGCGTGTTTGCCGGCGCCGGGCCCATCGCCGACGCATGACCTCCGTACGCCTGATCCTTGGGCTTCGTCTGGCTGTAGCTTCCTTGAAACGTCAGGCCAAGCGCGACCTCCTCGAGTTGAGACCGTACCTTTTCGAGAAGCGCGAGGACGGGGCCGACTGAGGATGCCGCGCGTTGCGGATCGCCTGACGCGACGGCGGTGAGTTCGGCCGCGGCGCGGCGAAGTTCAGCTCTCAGAGAAGAATCGAGAGGCGGCGTGACTGAAGGTCCAGTGGCGGGATCAGGTTCGGCACCCAGGCTCTCCAGACTGTGGCTCGCGTCAAGGAGCGCTTGACGAACCTGATTGGCCGCTGCGCCCTCGCGTACCGCCTGCTGGAGTTGACCGACTGCGGCCCGTTGAAGCTCGAGCAGTCGAGTGCGTTCCTTCGCGTCGGCCGGCTGGGTCGGCGGCTTCTGCTGCGCTGCGCCACGGGCTGGTGCCAACGCCGCGGCCGCACCAATCGCAACGAGGAATACGACGACGAGGACGCGCGACGTAGGCCTCGCGCGAACACGGTGACCATCCGCGCTCGAGTGCATCACACAACACCGATGGCCTCATTGTGGACCACAATCGAGGGCCGTTGCACGCACACCCGAGCTGGTCGCGTGAACTTGTCAGCTCTGCCTACCGCAAGACCATCACTTCGACATTCGACGGATGCGCCTGCGTGCGGAGCACGCGGTGTGTCTGGGCGCGATAATCGGTCGCCGTCGCCTTGAAGATGTTGGGAACGAACGTCTGCGGATTGCGATCGTAGAGCGGGAACCACGTGCTCTGCACCTGGACCATGACCCGGTGACCACGCTGGAACGTGTATGCGAGTTGATGCAGATCCACGGTGAATTCGACCGGTGTATTGGATGGAATCGGCGTCGCGACCTGAAATCCCTTCCAATATCGGCCGCGCATGACGTCTCCTGCCACCATCAGTTCGTAACCGCGCATCTGGACAGGGCCTTCGACGGAATCGGGATACACGTCGATCAGTTTTGCCACCCAGTCGAGATCCGATCCCGTGGTGGACGCGAAGAGGTGCGCGGTGACATCGCCTGCAATCGTCAGGTCGCGATCGAGAGGGCTCGTCTGCCAGACAAGGACGTCCGGACGGCCCTCGACAAATCGCTGATCTTCGGTCATCCACTGCGACCAGCGCGATCCCTCTCCATACGTCCATTCCACCGGCCGCGGCCGATACGGCACCGGATGTGCCGGATCCGAAACGAATGCATCGTCACCGCTCGCAGCTGAAGGAGCATCCATCCTCAGGGTTCCCTCCGGCCCGAAATACAACTTCGTCCCAACCGTGCCTTTGGGCGGCCACGCGTCGAACTTGCGCCAGGTGCGCGCTCCCGCATCGAACACCGTCGCTTCAGAGAAACTCTGCGTGCCTTTGTCTTTGAGCCAGTACGCAAACCACGGCGCTTGGATCTGCTGGCGGTAATAGTCGCCGGTCGCGCTGCCGAACCTGATGTTGCCCAGCGATTCGGCCCTGCCGCCCCACTCCCCATGCGACCATGGCCCGAGGACAATGTAGTTGAGATGGCCGGCGTCGGTCGCTTCGCGTGCGCGGTAGGTGGCCTGGGGTCCGTACAGATCTTCTTGATCCCAGGTGCCGCCGACGGTCAACGTCGGCACGGTCGTATGCGTCAGATAGTGAGGAACCGCTTTCTGCTCCCAGAACGAGTCGTAAGCCGGGTGTTCCACAAAGCTGCGCCAGGTCGGCCAGTTGAGAGCGCCAATCGATTGAGCCAACGCACCGAGCGTGGGAAACGAGAGATACCAGGTGTAGGTGTCGAATCGGCCGGGTGTCGGTTGAACGCTTTCGTCCTTGCTCGCCTCCATCACCCAGGCGTATTCCGTTCCGTATGTCTGACGCCAGGCGCCCTGGTGAAAGAAGTCGTCCCCCATCCAGGTATCTCCCATGCTTGCCTGCGGACTGACGGCCCGCAGCGCAGGATGCGGATCGACCATCGACTGATCGACCAGCCATCCCGGATAGCTGACACCGAGCAGCCCGGCCCGACCGTTGTTGTCCGGCACGTTCTTCACCAGCCAATCGATCGTGTCCCATGTGTCGGTGCTCTCGTCGGGAGGCGACGAATGCGGCGGACGATTCATGACGAACGTTCCCTCGGAGCGATTGCGGCCGCGGATGTCCTGAAACACCAGGATGTATCCTTCGGCGATGAATTCTTTGTGCTGGTTATCGGGCAGGCTTCTGGCGTTGGCATCTGCGCCGTAGGGCGTGCGCGTGATGAGAAATGGCAACGCTCCAGACACGCCAGCGGGGCGCACAATCGCGGTGAACAGGCTCGTCCCGTCGCGCATTGGAATCATTGCGTCGGTGCGGTTGAGTTGAACGCCGCCGCTGTTTTGAGACTGCGCCAGAATTGGCGCCACGATCGCGAGAAGAATCGTTAGTGCCGCACGCCTGAGCATCGCCACCCCCACACGAGCAGCTCGCACGGTAATCAACGGGCGGCGCGGGCTTGCGCCACCCGTTAATCAGCACAGCCTAGTGCGCTGTCCCCGATTTCGTGATCGGCGTGACGACCAGCTTGCGAAGGCCGACGTGCGAGTGATCGCCCTGGATCATGATTGGACCGGGCGCCAGCTCGTCGTTGTCGAGGGCGCCGCCGGTAAATGCGGGAAGCACCGCGTTGTCGTGGACGCGCTTGCCGTTCAGCGTCGCCGTGATGTGGTTGCCGACGACGACCACGTTCAGGATCTGCCATTCTCCGGGAGGGTTGCCGGCATAGGCATCGGCGCGCTTCCAGCCGTAGATGTCCATCAGCAGGCCCGGGTAGGTCGAGGCCGCTCTCCGGGCGTCGTAGTCTGTCGCGAGCTGCAGTTGCAGCTCGTACCGTCCGCGAATGTAGAAGCCGCTGTTTTCGCTTGGACTGGCCAACATGATCTCAGCGTCGGCCTTGAAGTCCTTGAACTTCTCCTTCGTGTAGATGTTGCACGTGGACCGCTCGCCTCGAGCCGGGACTTCGTTCTTCAGCATGCCGTCGGCGATGCTCCAGCGATCCTCGCAGGGACTCTGCCACGTCTCAGGCGTCAGTCCTGACCAAGTCTCCTTGCCAACACCTGATCCGACGATCACCACTGGCTTGCCGTAGGTGTGGTTGCCGTTCGCGTTCGATGGCGGCCAGACCGGCTGACGCACGCCAACCCAGTTAATCGTCCGCGGCGCCGGTGCCGCTCTCTGCGGCGGCGGTGGAGCGGCTGCAGTAGCTGCCGGAGCCGCCGCGGCCGCACCTTCACCGGCTCTGCCTCCCCGCGCGCTCGGGCATGGATCCCCCGGCGTCTCGTGATGCCCGATCAGTTTGCCGTTCTCGATCTTCGCGTGATACACGGGACCGCAGGCCGGCTTGGGCAGCGTATCGCCCGGCCCGAACTGCCACGTGAGCTCGCCGTTCTCGACCTTGATCATCGGAATCGGTTGCGCGTGCGCGACACGGTCGAGGAACATGCCCTCGAAGTGGTCGCCGACCTGCTTCACTTCGAGAAAGTAGATCAGGTGACTGTCAGATCCGGTGCCGGTGAGGTTCCATCGTCCGACAAACGGGTTCTGCTGGGCCGCAGCGACGACATAGGCGGCGGCCAACACAGTGACGACGACGGTGAGTTTCGCGCGCATGAGAGCATCTCCCCCTTGCCGGGCTTTGGCGCAGCCGGGCCGGCGCGCGCAGATTATCGCGGCTCGCGCGGGCGGTCAATTGACGGTAGGAAAGTTCTTCCGCGGCCGCCTCTGCTCTACGACGCGCGAACGAGCTCGGTGGCGAGCTGCGAGGCGGAGACGTAGTCGATCTTTCCAGTGGCGAGAATCGGCACCGCAGGAACCGGGACAATCGATCGCGGTACGAAGATCTCCGGAAGGCCGGCTTCCCGAGCGGCAGACGCCAGCGCAGCTCGGTTCACATCAACATGATCGGTCACGAGCACGAGCTGCTCGCCGCGCTTCGGATCCGGCAGCGTGACGACGGCGTGCAGACCGTCCGGCCACACCTTCGCCACGAGGTCCTCGACGGCACCGAGGGGCACCATCTCGCCCGCCACCTTCGCAAAGCGCTTCGCCCGCCCCTTGATCGTGACGAAGCCCTCGGCGTCGATATCGACGATGTCGCCGGTGTCGTACCAGCCCTCCTTCGGCGGCTCGAGCACGCCTGGGTTCTCCACCCGTAGATAGCCGAGCATCACGTTGGGACCGCGAACGTAGAGACGCCCGCCTGCGTCGATGCCTGGCACTTTCTCGAGCCGATGCTCGATGCCGGGCAGGAAACGGCCGACCGTGCCGGCCTTGAAATGCATGGGTGTGTTCACGGCAAGACCGGGCGACGTTTCCGTCGCACCGTAGCCTTCGAGAATGCGGATGCCAAACTTTTCGAACCAGGCACGTCGTGTCTCCGGCTTTACGCGCTCCGCTCCGGCAAACACATACCGCACCGAATAGAAATCGTAGTTGTCCGCGACACGCGCGTATCCGGCAAGGAACGTGTCAGTGCCAAAGAGAATCGTCGCATTCATCGCATAGGCGAACTCAGGGACCGTCCGGTAATGCAGCGGCGACGGATAAAGAAACGTCCGCACGCCCGCGAGCAGCGGCAACAGCAGCCCGCCGGTCAACCCAAAACTGTGGAACACCGGTAGCGCGTTGAAGACCACGTCCTTCGGGCTGATGTCCACGACCGACGACAACTGATGCCGGTTCGCCAGCAGGTTGCGGTGACTCAGGACGACACCTTTCGGCGTACCTTCAGATCCGGACGTGAAGAGCACTACCGAGGGATCGTTGGCCCGCTCGGGTCGATAGCGCGGCCTCGCCGTCAGCGATCGTACCAGCGCAACGAGTTTTGTGAACGCGCCGATCTCGCCGCGAATGTCTTCGAGGTACACGATTGTCGCGTGCGGCTCGAGCGCGGCGACGAGCGGCTGCAGTTTTGCTTTGTCGACGAACCGGCGCGCGGTGACGATGCGCGTAATCACTGCCCCGCGGCACGCGGCGATCGCGGAGGCAGGACCCGTCGAGAAGTTCAGCATCGCAGGGACGCGGCCTTCGGCCTGCAGCGCAAAGAACGTGACGAGCGCAGCACGTGAAGTCGGCAACAGCACACCGACGCGTTCGCCGGCGCGCGTGTCTCGAGCGAGAACGGAGCCGAGGGCGAAGCTTCCGGTCACGAGCGCGCGGTAGCTGAGCGGTCGTATCTCGAGATCGTCCGCGATGACGTGGCTGCCACCATGCTGCTGGCGCGCGTCAAGCAGCGCGTCGAAGAGTGTCGTGTCGATGCGCGCGCCAGCGAACATCGACTCCACCATTTGATCGCGGAGCGCGCGACGCAAGGCGACCCGGCGTGCGCGGCCGCTCACGCCGGCCGGCGCGGCCAGCATGCGCGGCGGCAGCACACGGATCCGAATCTTCGGCAGGAGACGCCGACGGACCTTGCCCGCGAGTCGTGAGAACGGGGTGAATTCCACGCCGTCGATCCGGATGGGCAGGAGCGCGGCCTTGGTGCGCTCCGCGATCACGCCCGGTCCCTCGTAGACCTTCATCAGCGAGCCGGTCGTCGTGATGCGCCCCTCCGGGAAGATGATGCAGGCCGAGCCCGCCTCGACCGCGCGGATCATCGCCCGGATCGACAGCGGGTTGGTCGGATCGACCGGCAGCGCGTTGACGAACATCAGGAACGGTTTGGCCCACCATTGCTTCGCGATGAACGTGTCGACCGCGAAGATGGGGTCCCCAGGCAGGAACGCGCCGAGCAGGAGGCCGTCCAGAAACGACGCGTGATTGGCGGCGATCACCGCATGCGGCATGACGGCTTTCGCGTGTTCGAGCCCGTCGATTTCGACTCGATAGAGCAACCGAAGGACCAGCCGCACCAGGCTTTTCGCCAACGTACGCCGGAGGATCCACGCCGCGATGAGCGCGACCGGCAGCGTCGCGGCGCCGCACAACCCAAACAGTTCTCCCATCGACATGCCGCGCGCGAGGAACGCGGCTGCGGCAACCGCAGCCACCGACATCGCCATCGCGTTGATGATGTTGTTGGCGGCAATCACCCGGGCACGATGCGCCGGCTCGCTCTCGTGCTGCAAGATGGCGTAGAGCGGTACTGTGAAGAGCCCGCCGGCGATCGCCAGGCCGACGAGATCGGCGAGGATGTGCCAGCTTCCCGGCTGCGCAAGAAACGTGGACACGTTTACCAGTACGCCGGTCGTGGAACGGCCGCGGCTGGCGAAATGAAGATCGAGCGCGAAAAGCCCCATCGCCAGACCCGATCCGGGGACATGACGCGCGCTGACTTCTCCGTGCAGCAGCCGCTCAGCCAGCATCGAGCCCAGGCCTACTCCCACGGCAAAGAGCGCCAGCATCATCGTCACGACCCGCTCGTTCGCGAAGAGTACGTCCTTGGCGAATGACGGGAGGCCAGAGACGACGGTCGCCCCGAACAGCCAGAACCAGGAGACCGCGAGAATCGGCAGCAGGAGTGCCGGCCGCCGCCAGACGTGGCCGACGACATCGATCGTGTCGCGGAGGAGTTGCGGGCGCGGCGCATCGGCGCCGAGAGACGAAGGCGCGGGCGGAATCTGTCGTGACGCGAGCCAGCCGACGAAGGCTGCCGTGACACCGCAGCCACCGACGATGAACGCGCCGTTGGCAACGAGCACGATACTGCCACCGAGAATCGTGCCGAGGAGAATCGCCAGAAATGTGCCGGCTTCGATGAGCGCGTTCCCAGCAACGAGCTCGTCCTCGCGCAGATGCTGAGGCAGCAGCGCGTATTTGATCGGACCGAAGACCGTCGAGTGCGTGCCGAGGCAGAACAGCGAGGCGAAGAGGAGCGGGACGCTTCCTTGCCAGAGTCCCCAGGCGCCAAGCGACATGATGCCGATTTCGGCAACCTTTACGACGCGCGCGATCTTCGACTTGTCGATCCGATCGGCCAGCGTCCCCGCCGCACCCGAAAACAGAAAGAACGGCGCGATGAAGAGGGCACCCGCGAGCATGACGAGCGAGGCCGCGCCCATGCCCGTCTGTTGCGCAAGCCGATATGTGACCACGATGCCGAGCGCGCTCTTGAGCAGGTTGTCGTTGAACGCGCCGAGGAACTGCGTGACAAACAGTGGAGCAAAACGCCGGGCCGTCAGAAGCTGCACAAGTGGCGAACCCATCACACCTACTCCTGGTTCAGACCGTCGTCACCGCCGCCCACGAGGCAGCGATGAGACGGTCGCACATCGAAGTCACGGCGGACGACAGTCGTCCGTACGCTGCGAAGGTTACCGGCTGAAGCACGATGCCAAAGACGAGCGCCGCCGCGAGATCGGGATGCTGCTCGGGGATCTCCTTCGAGGCGATCCCGCCTGCGATCACGTCGCGGACCGCGTCGACGGGCGTGGGAGATCCCGGTGCGAGCCTGGTGAGCTGGCCGTGCTGCACGAAGAGGAGAAAGCGGAACAGCCACGGGTCCTCGTCGTGCGCCAGGCAAAAGCCGCGGATCATGGCCGCGAGCTTGCCCCGTGCGGTCACCTCGGGGCGAGCCAGCGACTCGAGCCGTTCGGTGAAGTGCACGTACTCGCGCTCGAAGACCCGCCACACTAGTTCGTCTTTGCTGACGAAATGCCGATAGAGCGCACCTTCAGAAATATCGACCGCACGAGCGATATCCCGCACGGTCGTCTCGGCGACGCCTCGCTCGACGAAGAGGCGAATGGCAGCCTTCTCGATTCGCTCTCGCGTGTTTGGGAAGCGGTGTCTAGGCATAGTAAGTAAACGTTTACTTACTATAAGCTCGACCGGATAGGATGTCAAGTCACGCTGTTTTGCTCAGGAAAGTTGGCCGCTCGGAGAATCCGGCGGCGGATTCACGCCCGGCCAGCTGGTCCGGCTGGCGGGCAGGAAAACCGGTTTACATTGAAGGAACTCGTTCCGGAACAGGCAAAGTTCTTGCGCCGGTGCGCTCCTTACGGCAGGACGGTAGGCGCCCGGGTCGCTCAGCGGCGCGCCGTCGATCGTCGCCTGGGGGTCGGACGCCAGATCGAGAAGGCCGTTCGCGCAGACGCGAAGCTCGGTCTCGTCTTCACCATGAAACGGCGGCTCCTCTGCCACCGAGCATTCGACGGTGATGATCGGGACGATCAGTTGCGTCCCGGGGGAGATCGTGGCCGCGACTCTGACCGTCGGCGATCCCGCCGGCATCACCGGACCCGCGAGGAACACCGTTCGGTTGTTCCCTCCGATGGCGACTACGGATTTATCGAGCGAGACCCGATCTTCAGGCCGCTCGCGAACGACGCAGGCGTCGTGCGTGTGCTTGACCGGATGCGCCGCGATGTCGAGACGCAACGCAAGCGCGCGCGCACGCGTGGGTTGCTCGAGTTGAAGTCCCTGATCGGGCGATAAGAGAGGAATCAGCGCAGACGTGTAGCCAGTAAGGATAGCCTGCGATCCGAAGCTCGCTCACATCTTCAGGCGAGCGAAGGATGGTACCGGTACGGGGTTTTGCGAAAGGTTGGATCCTGCTGTTTACGGGGATGGCCGCCTGATAGCGCCGGGAATCCGATCCGCAGGCGACCCCGTTGAGCTCGCTGAAGCGGCCGTCAGCTCAGAAACTGCTTCGTCCCCCTGGCTAGAATCACTGGCATCGCTCGGCTCGGGCCTCGTGATTAGCCGTCCGAAATGTGGTCCGTCGTCCTTCTCTCTCGTTCTACCCAACTCATCAACATTGACCACAATCCTCCTCCAGGCGCTAGAGACCACACGTCGGGGCTGACAAAGATCGGAGTGGCGCCAAGTTACTGGGCAGCGGAGCGTCGAAGCCACTCGACGAGACGTTCTACGAATCTTCGTCGCTCGCCTAGTGCGGGATAGTTAGTTTCGGTGACCGCGACTCCGAAGCGGTCGCGATTGTAGCGACTTATCTTATCGAGTGCTGAAATCAGCCGCTCGGGGTTCACTCCAACGCGCTCGAGTGTGATGACGGCGATACCGTCGCAGAGCAGTTCCAGTCTCCGCAAGAACGACTGCCTGTTGTCCCGACGCGCCAGGAAATAGTCACCCCAGAAATACTCGTGGCCAACCTCATGCGCTACAAGCGCCTTCAGCTCGTCGGCGTCGAGGAGATCGAGCGCCCGTTCCGAGATCAGCACCACCCCACGAGCGTGCAAAGCTACGGCGGCCTGGGCAACCTGAATGACTCTGATGATATAGACCCCTTCGCGTCGGTGCGGTTGGAGTACGCTTCGCACGTCAGCGAGCTTTTCTTGCTGAGCTGCATCCAGTTCGCGCACGTTGCCTTCCGTGGGTAGCGTGGCGAGGATGCGCCCCCGCTCCGCGTCGCTCACCGGCGCGGGACGAGCGGACTCGAATAGCTTGAGGATTTCACCAGCGTTATGTCGGGTGAAGTACTGGAGAGCCGGTTCCAGTACCGAGTCCTCCTGCGCCGATGCAGCCGGGGCGACGGACGCGAGAATCGCCGCGAGCCACACCGCCCGGCGAGTGCCACCTGGCGTTTTTCGTACCATGGCAGCAACCTATGTCGGGGGCCATGAGGAGGTCCTTTGCGGGTGATGGTGTTTTCCGGAGAAACCTGAAAGGAATCTCTTTATGGAACGACCGCCACGATCTGCGGGGTTCGGAGGAGCGGCAATGACCGATCGAACTGTCGCCTACGAGTTTGGCGAGTTTCGCCTCGATCCAGTGGCGCGCATGTTCACTCGTCAGCACCAACCGATCGCGGTGGCGCCGAAATCGTTCGACCTGCTGATGCTGCTGGTGGAAAGGCGAGGGCGGGTCCTGGAGCGCGGCGAGCTAATCAGGGAACTCTGGCCGGACACGATTGTCGAGGAGGCCAACGTCACGTTCCAGGTCTCGACACTGCGCAAGGCGCTCGGTGGGGACGGTTCGAAATGGATAGAGACCGTGCCAAAGCACGGTTACCGGTTCACGGCTCCCGTTCGCGAAGTCCGGCCAGAGGAGATGCCGGAGCGTCAGGCTCAGTCGACGCCCCCGGTGCCTCGCGTTCGGTTCGGCGCGCTGATGCGGCGCCGCACCGCGACTTGGCTCGCGCTCGTCGCGGTCGTCGTGACCTTATCCTTCTGGTACGCCTCTCGTCCCGACGCCCCGGTCCCCAGTCAGATCCGGTTGGAAGCGGTTCCGTTAACCAGCTACACCGGCTTTGAGGCGGAGCCCACGTTCTCTCCGGACGGGTCGCACGTGGCGTTCACGTGGGACGGCGAGAACCAGGACAATTACGACATCTACGTCAAGGCGATCGGCGCGGAACAGCCGCTCCAACTGACCTCCGATCGCGCACGCGACGGGAGCCCGGCCTGGTCGCCCGACGGCACCCGGATCGCCTTCCTCCGCGACAAGCCCGGGGGCGGCTCGGAAGTGCGCCTCATCCCTCCCACTGGCGGGGCAGAGCACACGATCGGGGACGTGGAGGGGCAGGCCCACCAGGGACTCTCATGGTCTCCCGACGGCCGCTCCCTTGCCGTCGTGGATCGATCATCTCACGGAGAACCCCGCGGGATCTTCGTTCTGAGCATCGTGAGCGGTGTGAAGACGAGGCTCACCTCCCCCTCCACCCACGACGACATTCTGCCAGCCTTCTCGCCCGACGGTCGGACCCTCGCCTTCACCCGGCAGCTCTCCAGCCCGGTGTTTGGTGCTTTCGTGTACGTCGTTCCCGTCGCTGGGGGCGAGCCGAAAGTGGTCGTGCCAACCAGCGTCCGGAGGGGTCGACCGGCGTGGATTGCCGGCGGCAAGGAGATTCTCTTCTCCGCGGTGCCTCTCGCACAGGACGGAGATCAGCCGAGGCCATCGTCGTATGGAAGAGCCAGCACGTACTTGTGGAGGGTCCCTGTCGATGGCGGACAGGCCCGCCCTCTGGCCGGGAGCGAGAGGGCGCTGGACGTGGCCGTGGCCCGGGACGGGCATCGCCTTGTCTATTCGCAGGGGACGATCGACTGGGACATCTGGCGCCTCGATCTGGGGCGGGGGCAAGCGACGGGTGAAGTCCAGACCCGATTCGCCCCGTCTACCGAGGACGATGCCAATCCACAGTTTTCCCCCGATGGCGAGCAAGTGGCGTTCACCTCGGTCCGGAGCGGCCAGACCGAGATCTGGGTGGTCGACGGGCAAGGCAGGCACCCGCGCCAACTGACCTCTCTCGGAGGGACTGGGGGATCCGTTGGTTGCCCGCGCTGGTCCCCGGACGGAAAGATGATCGCGTTCGACTTTACCGCGAAAGGTGGGATTAACGTGGACATCTACGTGATGAGCGCCTCAGGCGGCACGCCGCAGCAAGTGACGACGTCTCCCGCGATCGACTCGTTGGCGAGCTGGTCGAGAGACGGGCGCTTCATCTATTTTGGGTCCCATCGGGATGGCCAGGTGCAGGTCTGGAGGGTGCCGTCGAGCGGGGAGAAAGGGGGGAACGCCCGGCAAGTCACTCGCGGGGGCGGGTTCGCTGCGATCGAGTCGACCGACGGACACGTGTACTTCACGAAGACAATGTCGGGCACGCTGAATCCGCAGAACGCCCTGTGGAGGGTCCCGGTTGAGGGCGGGGACGAGGAAGTCGTCATCAAGGGGTTCCGCTCCTCGCACGGCAACTGGGACCTCACGGCCAAGGGACTCTACTTCGTCGACGAGGAGCCCTCCTCTTCGGGAACGAGCTGGGTCGTCCGCTTCCAGGGGTTCGATTCGCGCCACGCAATCGAGGTGGCACGACTCCAGCACCCTCCCTTCCTCGCCGGACCTGCGATCACTGTCTCGGCCGACGGCCGCTGGATGCTCTCCACCCAGAGCGAGCGAGTGTCCGATCTCATGCTGGTGGAGAGCTTCCGCTGATGCGGGCTGACGCTCTGAGCGGCCCTTCCAGCGTCGGTAAAGACACCGCGCTCGATCACACCCCCGTCAAAAATGCCGCTGCGCACTAGCAGCGCGGCGCCGTGGTGGAAGTGTTTTTGGTACCGGTACGGCGGTGTGTGATTGGTTGGACGTGCGGTTTTCAGGAATCGCGGCCTGAACCACGCGCCTACTTCGTCGGCGTGATCACGAGATTTGCGAAATCGCCGCCGCTGTCGTTACCGACCCAAAGGCCGACCTGTCCGCCATACAGCTGGCCAAGCTTCCGGACTTCGAGCGTGACCTGAGGGACAGTGCCGACATAAATCTGAACTTTTCCGCCTTCAACGATCACGCGCAGCTTGACCCAGTCCGTAGGTTCGATCGACGCGTCCACCGGGTTTTCGAACTCCTCGGGAAAGTCGCTGCGAAGGCGGTCATAGTCGAACTTCGGGAGGGCGATGTATTGGACCGCGTGCTGCCTACGGGCCGGATCACTTGCGCGGAAATTGAATGGCCTCAAATAGACGGCCTCGTAAGTGTTGTCATCCTTGCGATGGAACGCGACGCCGACGAAGTTCTGCCGCATGTATTCCCGGCCACGCACGTCCACCTCGATCGTGCCAGATTGAAAACCAGTTCCCTCGACCCAGGCCACGGCGTTCCCCGACCCGCCTGACAGGCGCACGCCGTTCCGATCGTCGATTCTGGTGGCCGTTCTGTTGACCACTCGGAGGGTCTGACCACCAATTCCAAACCCGTTGATCGTCGCTTGTCCCTGTGAACAGGCTGAGAACGAAACAATTCCCACAAGCAGCGCAACGGTTTGCGTTCGCACTCTCACTTGTCCTGGTTGGACACCGCAGCCGGCGGGAAGTGCCTGGACGTACGTAGTCGAGTATTTGCCCGGAGATCACCGTCGCGCCCGAGGAGAGAAGGCTTACCGGTGTGCGCTATCTCGAGTGTCGCTTGGCGAACGCTACGCCTGACCCTGATTTCAGATAACGCTCGAAGGCAATGGCGCGTCGCTCATCGCTGAATTTGATGATCACGTCGACCGACCACGGACCGTGCTTGGTGGTGTGTATACAGCTGCCTTGATTATGCTCGGCCAGTCGTCGCTGCGGATCTGAGGTGAGGCCTGTATAGTATTTGGGTGGCGACTCGGAGTTCTTGAGGACGTAGACGAACTGCTTCAACCTGCCCGGACAGAGGGCAAAGCTCCTACCGTAGTGGAACCGGCCACTTTTCGCTAAATGGCGACCGCCATCGGTCGAAGTGGAAACACCAGTAGTCAGTTGTGCGAGCGCCTACGGGCGGCAGACAACCTTGTAGCTGCCACGGTTGAGGTATCCACCTTCGCTCGCCACCATTGAGCGCGAGCTACGGTGGACCATCCTTCGCCTGTCTGTGATGTGAGCTCGCTGAGGATGTAACGGCCTTCGCGTGGATGCCAGGAGAGGATGGCTTGCCATCCGAAGCTCGCTCAACGTCAGTTCCGCGAGCGAAGGATGGTACCGGTACGGGGATTCGAACCCCGGTCCCGTGGCTGAGAACCACGTGTCCTGACCCCTAGACGATACCGGCACGGGCCCAGAAGGAACCTTCAATGTTAGCAGCCCGCCTCAAACAGGGTCAAGCAAACGCATCTCACTTCGCGTCAGCGATTCGGACCTGAAACGATCGGCTGTTTTCTGAAACAATAAGCGCGATGCGCTACCTGATCGGACTCCTTCTGCTCCTCTTAATCGCGCTCGGCGCGGTCTACGTCGCTGCCGGCCGCGGCGGGCCCCCTTCCATCACGATTGCCAAGCCCGAGAAGT
>Ga0070684_100000800_pt1 | contig 21874 bp, 18 predicted proteins | sample KBSC723LmetaG_FD_65653 | JGI IMG/M metagenome (GOLD analysis project Ga0070684, IMG submission 65653) | Corn rhizosphere microbial communities from Kellogg Biological Station, Michigan, USA - KBS C7.2-3L metaG | ecosystem: Host-associated > Plants > Roots > Rhizosphere ...
AAGCGACTTTTCATTTGGGGAAGAAGCAATCCGCTTGGACACGGATGGAAAACGCCGACCGCACCTCCGATCTGCTGAAAGCGGCGGCCCCTTCGGCTGAGACGGTGATCGGACGTGTGCAGGCCTACACGGCCGGATACGCACATTCTCTTTGGACAGGGAATCTGGGCGCGGCCGAGCTCGGAGCGCAGGCGACGGGATATGCCACGCCCGCGCGACTGGTCGCGGACTACTGCGCGCATCCATGGGGAGTTGCTGCATTCGTCCGGTTTCAGTTGGGGAAGTAGACCGCTCCCGCGAACAACTATGCTTGCCGCGCGAATCATCCTACCCTCCGTCCGTGCGCGAAAGCATAGCCGCGGTAAGAGGGAGAAGGAACATGGCGCGCAAACCAAAAGGCCACGAAGCAGATCGCGGAAGAAACAGCGGATCGACCCAGAGCCACAGCTCAAGCGGCTCGAGCACCACACAATCCAGAAGCGGAGACAAAACCCGCGGCGGAGCTGGCGACGGCATGAGCGGGCGCCCCGACGAGTCTCGCAACCGGCCCGCCGAGAGCGTTGGCCAGCAGTCGAACGCGGACACGGACGGCGGCGCGCCCTCGCGCCAGACAAGCACGGCAAGCGAAGAGAAGGGTCAACTGTAGGAAAGACTCGATCCGGTCCGAAAGGCTACGCCTCCGGACCGGATCGCATCCTTACGCGGCCATTGATGCCGACGAATTTGTGCGCTGTGAGATCTGCGTGAGCAGGTGGTCCGCATGCTTTTCTTCGTCCAGTGTCTTTTGCAAAAGCGAGACGTGGTTGGTAAGTCCCAGTTGCTTGGCCCAGTCTCGCGCGCTCCCGTAGGAGGCGATTTCGTAATGTTCGACCTTCTGCGCGGTGGCGATCAGGCCCGCATCACGAACCGGTCCCGCACTGGTTTCCTTCGTGATGTTTTCGCCCGAGCCTACGATTGCGGTGAGAATCGGGTCAGTCTTGTCGCTGCTGTCGCCTTTCAATTCTGAAAGCAGCCCCTCGATGCGCGTGACATGCACTTCAGTCTCCTGCAGGTGCGATTGGAAGGCTTGCTTGAGCTGTTCATCGTCCGCGTGCTTGATCATCGCGGGCAGGCCTTTGACGATTTGTTGTTCAGTAGATAGCAGATAGCGGAGCTGGGCGGTGTAGAGCTCTCGCAGATTCGGAAAATCGTTGGGCGTGATCAATCCCATGGCATACCTCTCTCCATTGGCATTTCATCGTGCGTAGGGTTGGAAGGGATAGGGCGCTTTCGCGTTGTCCGGCGGTCAGGGCGCGCTGAGGCAGCTCCGCCGGAGTAAATTCCTGTTCACGGAGCCAAGGCGGTAGTATCCTGTTGGCCCGGTTTTTCCCTGTTCGCGGAGGTCACGATGAAAAGTATTTGTGTGCCCCTGATGGCCGTGTTCCTGGCGTGCGCCTGCCCGGCACAGGATGCCAAGCCGCCCCTGTTGATGGCTGGATTGAGCAGCCTGCACCATCCGGTCTCGACCAACAATGCCGAGGCGCAGCAGTTTTTCGATCAGGGACTTCGGCTCGTGTATGCGTTCAATCACGATGAGGCAGCACGGTCGTTCCGGCGGGCGACGGAGCTGGATTCCCAAATGGCCATGGCATGGTGGGGAGTGGCGCTGGCCGTGGGGCCGAACTATAACCTCCCTGTTGACCAGGAACACGAAAAAATCGCAATTGACGCGATCGATAAGGCCGCTGCACTGGCTGGGGGCGCTCCACAAATCGAGAAGGACTATATTGCAGCGCTGGGCCGGCGTTACACGCATGCCGCGCAGCCGGATTACCAGCAACTTAATTCCGACTATTCGAAAGCGATGGGAGAGCTCAACAGCAAATATCCCGAAGACCTTGACGCCGCGACGCTCTACGCCGACAGCCTGATGAATCTGCGCCCGTGGAAGCTCTGGAATCCTGACGGAACGCCGGCGCCCGGAACGGAGGAAATTGTTGCCACTCTTGAAGGCGTGCTGCGGCGCGATCCCAATCACATCGGCGCTATGCACCTGTACATCCACGCGGTCGAGGCATCGCCGCATCCGGAGCGGGCGCTGCCGTATGCCGATCGCATTGCGACGCTGGCTCCCGGAGCTGGGCATCTGGTGCATATGCCGGCGCACATCTACGAACGCACTGGAAATTATGACGGTGCGCGTGTGCAAAATGCCGCGGCAGCGAAAGCCGACGAGGATTTCCTTTCGGCCAGCGGCCAGCAAGGCATGTACATGATGATGTATTACTCCCACAACCTGCATTTCGGCGCGCTCTCGGCGAGCATGCAGGGTCACTGTGCGGAAGCGCAAAACTCGGCTGGACGGCTGGCCGACAACGTGCGTCCCGGCGTGAAGGACATGCCCATGCTGGAGACGTTTCTGACCATTCCGCTGGTCGTCGATGTGCGGTGTGGGCGCTGGGACAATTTGCTCGCGATGCAGGAGCCGGCAGCACAGACGCCGGCACTGAAGGCCATGTGGCTATACAGCCGCGGCATGGCGCTGGTCGCGAAGGGAAAAGCCGCAGAAGCAGAGCCGCTAGAGAAACAACTTGCGGCAATCGAAACCTCTACTTCGCGCGACGACATTTACATGCCGCCTGTGGAGAATCATTCGTGGCAGATCTTCCACCTGGCCGACGACGTGCTCGCCGCGCGCGCATTGCAGCGGCCAAAGGTGACCGGCCGCACGCAATCGAATTGCTGCGCGATGCCGTGGCCACTCAGGACAAGCTGCTCTACGACGAGCCCACAGACTGGTATTACCCGGTGCGTGAAACGCTGGGCGGAATGCTGCTGCAATCGGGTGATGCAAAGGGCGCGGAAGAGGTGTTTCGCGCCGACCTTGACCGGAATCCGCGGAATCCGCGATCGCTTTACGGACTCGCCCAGGCCCTGAGGCAGCAAAAGCGCGACTACGAAGCGGAGTGGGTAACCCAGCAACTGAATGCGGCGTGGAAAGGCGCGGATGTTCAGCTGAAGATCCAGGACCTTTAAGCTGGCGGCGCGTGGGGCTTAGGCCCCGGTCGGCGTGCGCAGATCTTCCAGTGCGGCGTTTAGATCGGTGCCGAGCACACGCTGCATGTCGTCGGTGAGCTTTGACCCGCCGCGCGTCAGATAAAAGACGTCGATGGCGGTCTCCCCCTCCGTGTCGATGAGCGCGACTTCGATATTGCAGCGGTGATTGCTCAGCACCAGCGCGATCTGGCGCAACAGGCCCGGCCCGTCCTGGGCGATCACCTGCAAAAGCGTTGAGTGGGTAGAGGAGAGCGAATCGAACTGCAGCCGTGTTGGCACTTCAACTTTCATGCCAGCGCTGACACCGGCGCGACGGCGTGATTCCAGCATTTGCGACACCGGCACTCGTTGCGCTACCACGTCATGGACGGATCTCAGAAAGCGGCCTTTTTCGCTGGGATTGAGCTCGAGCGTTCGGAAAACGTCTGAGAACTGAAAGCTGTCGACGATCACGCCCTGGTCATTCGAGAAAGCGCCGGCCTTGACGATGTTCATGCCCCAGGCGGCGAGCGCGCCGGCAACGTCGGCAAACAGGCGGCTCCGGTCTCGAGCGATCACCGTGAGATCGAAGAGCTGGCGCATTGGGCGCAAATCGAGCTGTACGGGATCCTTGTGCAATTTGGCAGCAAGCAGGAAATGGTTCCGAATGTGCTCGGGAAGCCGCGTTTGCAGATAGCGCTGAGGCAGTCCTTCGAGGAAAAGTCCCAATGCATCGAACTGTGCCGCGGGAACCATGGCGCGGATCCGGTTGAGCAGGGTAGGGTCAATCGAAGCGTGGTAGCGAACTTCGTCCACGCTGCGGTCCATGTAGTTGGCCGTGGCCATGTAGAGCTGCCACAGGTTTTCCGCTTTCCAGGGCGTGAGCGCGTCGGGGTTCACCGCCTTGATGTCGGCGTAGGTGAGCAGTGTGAGCATTTTCACCAGCGTGGGATTGCCGATCTTTTCCGCGAAGCTGCGAATGTTCTCCGGATCGAAGATGTCGCGCCGGAGCGCATTCGACATTTCGAGGTGCTGCTTAATCAGGCGTATAACCGTCTCGCGCTCTTCCGCATCGAAGTCGAGTCGCGCCATAAAGCTGTCCGCCAGCTCGACGCTTGCACCGGTATGTTCCTCGTCGCGGCGTGCTTTGCCGGTGTCGTGCAGGAGCAGTGCAAGCAGAAACAAGTCAAGGCGGTCGATTTCCGGCAGCAATTGTCCCAGGCGCTGTTCATAATCGTGCGTCGGCGTGCGCAGCCGGTGTACGTTATCGATCGTGAGGAACGTGTGCTCATCCACGGTGTAGCGGTGATAACTGTCGCGAATGACCAGGGCGTCGATGCCGTGGAATTCGGGAAGCAGCATTTCAAGCACGCCGAGAGCGTGCATGGTGCGCAGCGCGTGCGCCGCATGCGGCCCCAGTAGCACCTCGCGCAGAGCATTCCACAAGTAGGGCCCCTCGGGCACATGGATGGCGAGCGCAGGGAGCGCGTCGGTAATGCGGTCTTCAGCGGCCTGCGAAAGTGTGTAGCCGTGGGTGGCCATCAGAGAAAAGACCCGCAGAATGGCCGTGGCATCGGAAAACTGCGCACCGGCAAGCATGTCAATGCGGCCCTGGTCGAGAACGAAATCGGTGCCGGCAATCGGCGTGCGCTGTCGGCGGAATTGCTTGTAGAAGCTCACCGGCGCGGGAAGGTTCTCCATGATCAGCACAGCGCGCCGGTAAACGACGCGCGCGTGGCGATAATAGGTGCGCATCCAATACGCCGGGTCGGCGGTGCCGGCGGTCTCCAGGCCAATGGAGTTGGCCGCGGCGTCATCCTGCGATTGCCAATCCAGAGCGTTGTCGTCCCGGCCGTGACGAAAGTGCAGAAAACATCGCGCTGCGGCAAGAAAGTCAAACGCCGCTTCGGCGTCGCCCCGCGCGCTCTGGAACACGCCTCCGCGCTGGCGAGGCCATTCGCGTGTCTCCTTCAGGTGGAATAGCACGGCGAACCATACAGCGAGGTGGAAATCGCGCAATCCGCCGGGGCAATCCTTCAGATTCGGCTCGAGGTGAAAGATGGTGTTCCCAAACCTCGCGTGGCGCGCGCGGGCAATCTCGCCAAGCTTTTGCGCGATGGCATTCCACTCGCTCAGCAAAACTCCGGGAAAAACGGTTTGGTGCAATTGCTGGTATAGCGGAAACTGGCCGGCGAGAAAACGCCGATCAAGCGTCGCGAGGGTGAACTCGAGGTTGTCAGGGTCGAACCTCCCGGCTTCCTTCACTGTGCGCGAAGCGGGACTGGCGTGCAGTCCCACGTCCCACATGCCCTGCACGATGGCACGCACGTTCTCGCGTGCCTGCTCTTCCGTCTTGTCGTCGGAGAAGGCGAACAACACGTCGATATCCGAGCAGGGGAATAGGTCTTTGCGCCCATATCCGCCGAAAGCCAAAAGCGAAACGTTATATGCCGGGTTTCCCGTGAACGCGCGCCGCCACATTTCAATGAGAATGCGGTCCACGATGGCGGAGCGGCGGCGGATTGCGGCGGTGCCATCGCCAGTGCGCTCGAACGTCTGGCGCACGAGCGCCATCTCCCGGTGATACTGCTCCCGTAAATCGTCAACCGCGATGGCGACTGGATTCATCTGGTTTGTGGGTACTGGGTTCCGAATCGAACGGATGTGCATTCAGAATAAGCGATTTAGCGGGAAAGGAGAATGGAAGCGGCGTAAAGTTGCCAGTTGGTCAGTGATCAGTGTCCGTGTGAGCCCCGATGCCGGAATAAATGCCAATCCACCATGGAGAAGTGGAAGTCCGGGGCCAGGAAGCCCCAGCGGCATGGCGCTGAAGTTGCTGGATATTGTGGAAAAGCACGGGCTAAAGGTGCTGGCGTAACCTGCCGCGTCCCTCATCCTGCGCAGCCGGAACCCGTCCCATCCCATTCAGGACCGAGGGAATTTCTTTGCCAGCGTCGGCGACGGAAACAGCAGGCCGCGCTTCCGATGCGCGGCCACCGTTTTTATAGTGCCGTTTCACCACGTTCGTCATTGCGGATGCGGACAGCGTCGTCCACGCGGCTGATGAAGATCTTGCCGTCGCCAATGCGTCCGGTCCGCGCCGCGCCGATGATGGCCTGCACCGCCTTCTCACGCAGGTCGTCGGGCACCACCATCTCGATCTTGACCTTGGGAAGAAGGTCGACCGTGTACTCGCGGCCGCGATAGAACTCGGTGTGCCCCTTCTGGCGGCCGTGACCGCGCGCCTCCAGGATCGTCATTCCCTCGATGCCCGCCTCCAGCAGCGCATCCTTCACGGCATCCAGCTTCGACGGCTGGATGACTGCTTCAATTTTCACCATTGCAAAGTGCCTCGGATAGTTAGCCTAACAGGACAGACGCGATCGGCGGACAGCAGCAAGTGAGATTCGCATAAAGACGGATCAAGTATTGAAATCATAGCCCTCCTCACCGTGCTGCGAGAGGTCGAGACCGGCGTTCTCCTCCTCGGGCGACACCCGCAAGCCGATGATTTTGTCGACCACGAAGAGCAGCACCAGCGTACCGATTCCCGATATGCACCATGCCACCGCAACGCCCGCAAGCTGGTTGAGAATCTGCATCCAGTGCCCATCGAGCGCGCCCGTCGCAATCGGATTGCCTGCCGAATCATTTCCATATGCCGCGTTGATGGCGCTGACGGCGAAGACGCCTGTGAGGATCGCGCCCAGAGTTCCCCCGGCGCCGTGCACGCCGAAAGCATCGAGCGAGTCGTCATACCCGAATCGCGCCTTCACCTGGAATACCATGAAGAAGCAGAAGAACCCGGCAGCCAAACCAATCGCCAGCGCAGACATGGGCTGCACGAATCCAGACGCTGGAGTAATGGCCACCAGGCCTGCGACCGCGCCCGAGATAGCGCCCAGTGCCGTCGGTTTGCCATTGTGAATCCATTCCGCGATCGTCCAGCCGAGCGCGGCCGTCGCCGCTGCAAAATGCGTGTTGATGAACGCGCTCGTGGCCAGCGGCCCGGCATTCAGGGCACTGCCCGCATTGAATCCGAACCAACCCACCCACAAGAGGCAAGCGCCGATAAAGCTGAGCACCATCGAGTGCGGCGGCATCGCCGTGCGGGGATACCCCATGCGCTTGCCCAGGTAGAGAGCCGTGACGAGCGCCGACACTCCAGAGGTGACATGAACCACGGTGCCGCCAGCAAAATCAAGCGATGGAATGTGGTTGCCGGTGGCGTTGAGCAGGCCCCCGATGCCCCACACCATGTGCGCCATCGGGCAGTAGACCAGCAGCGACCACAAAGAAAGGAATAGCGCCATGGCGCTGAACTTCATGCGTTCAGCGAATGCCCCGGTGATGAGCGCGGGGGTAATAATGGCAAACATCAACTGGTAAACCATGTAGGTCTGTTCGGGGATGGTCTTCGCGTAGTCGGCGTTCGGAGCGAGGCTGACACCCCGCAGGAAAATGTGTTCGAACCCGCCGACGATCGCATTGCCGTGCCCGAACGCCAGCGAATACCCCACGATAGCCCACAGGATGGTAACCAGCCCCATCATGGCGAAGCTCTGCATCATGGTCCCGAGAATGTTCTTCCGGCGCACCAGCCCGCCGTAAAAAAGCGCCAGTCCCGGCCCGGTCATCAGCAAAACCAGGGCCGCGGAAACCAGCATCCACCCGTTATCGCCGGATGTCTGCGCATTCTGGACGGCTTGTTGCAGCGCCGCGATCTGCGCCTGCGTGGCCGGAGCCGAGGGCGAAGCCGTTTGGGCGAACGAGACTGTGGAAATGACGAACAATACCAGGGGAACCACTAAGCGCATTGCCAAACGACGCATATCTCTCCTGCCGGGTAGACTGTTTTCGATCCTTCCACCTGTGTTCTGGGCCAACGGATCGGCACCTCCTGGCGCAGCGCACTGAGAATCTATGCTGCAAGTCCGCCGAAGGAGATCGATCAGCCACTTCCTCGGGCGCGGGTCAAGAGTTGCCGGTGGAATCAAGAATGGCATGATGCGCATAAGGACGGCATGAGGAATTCCAGCAGCATTCTGGCAAACTCACGGGAGCCTGTGTATGGTTCTCGCCGCACGACTCACAACCTGGGTGAGGCAGCCTTTGCAGGCGCGTGTCGGTCGGCAGCGCGGGTCTTCCGGCACCTCCGCTCTACCCGTTTGCTGCTGCTTGTGTGTCTTGCCGCCCTTTCCGCGCCGGGTCTTCGCGCCGCCCAGGTGTGCCGGCAGTTGACCCTCGAAGAGGAGGTCTCGGCGGCGCGGGAATGGAGGGCGCCCATCGGAGAAGGATGGGTGATTCGGCTGGTGCCGATTCCGCCGCTGCAGGCCGGCTACACGGGCTGGGACCTCGTGGTAGATAGAGAGCGTCCGGCCGGTTTTCCTGATGCTCTTTACCTGGCCACTCCGCCGTACAACTCGATAAACCAGCGGGAAATCGGCACTACCTACGGCCTGCGCGCTCAGGATGCGATCGGCTGGAATCCGCGGAGTTTCCGTTTCCTGACCGACCCTGCTGCCTTCCGCGCGGCAAAGCGGGATTACGACTTGGCTTTTCAGCTCCACCACGATCCCGCCCCGGCAGACGCGATTGCCGCGGCCGTGTCCCGGCTGCTCAAATTGCAGACACACGCGTCCACCGGCCAGCTCACCATTCTGGATGCGCGCCTGGTCCCCGGCACCGCCGATCCCGCCGCTTTTGCACAGCAGTGGTCGCGCGCTGCCTCGCGATCCCGGTACCAGGTGGAAGCTGCTGCCCCGGGCAAGTCAACGGCTCGCGGACAACTAAGATGGATGCGCTTCCGCATTATGTTGTGGCTTCCCCTGGACTGGCTGATGCCGGCCGGCGTCCGCGCCGTCCAGGGCCCGTGCGGAGTCTAAAAGTCCTCCGTATCCAAACCTTGTTCATGTACCTCGGGCACGAGCCCCTCCGTCGCAGGTTGCCGCGCGTTATCATGGAGTCATGGCAGAAACCGCGGAACGCGATCGCTACCTGTTTGGAAACCTGGAAAGCAGCGCGTTGAACCGCGCCAAGGTCCGGGAAGTGAACTACGGGTACGAACAGCCCGAAGGGGTCTTCCTGACCACGCTCGATTTCGCCGTCAATTGGATACGCAAGAGTTCGGTCTGGCCCATGACCTTCGGGCTGGCCTGCTGCGCCATTGAGATGATGTCGATGGGGGCATCGCGGTTCGATATTGCCCGATTCGGAGCCGAGGTGTTCCGCCCCTCGCCACGCCAATCAGACCTGATGGTGATCGCCGGCCGAGTTTCGCAGAAAATGGCCCCCGTGATACGCCGCCTCTACGATCAGATGCCGGAGCCCAAGTGGGTCATCTCCATGGGTGCCTGCGCGACCTCCGGAGGCGTGTTCCAGAATTATGCGCTGGTCCAGGGCGTGAACCAGATCATTCCGGTGGATATCTATGTCCCGGGCTGCCCACCCCGGCCGGAGCAGCTCATCTACGCCATCACATTGCTGCAGGAAAAAATTCAGCGCGAACCACGGAGTTTTCTCAAAACCATCAACGCAGGCTAGGCCATCGGAACGAGCTCCGCGACAGCGGCGCGCACGCCAGTGGACGGGGTTCGATAGCCCTGCAGCCAGCGCATCGCGGTCGTAAAATCACCCTGCCGGGAGGTGGCAAGTTTGGGCCATCTTGTTGAAGAAATTGTGCGGTCGGCCGCCCAAGCTATGTTACGTTTATAACTGCCGTAATTTCTATCTGCAGCACATGTGCATAGAGCTTGCCTAAGCCGCACATGGGTCACTGTTTTTGAATTGTTTTTCAGCTTGCTTTGTGGAGGATACAGCATGCAATCTCGTGTATTGAAAACTGTGAGCCGGGTTCTCGCGCTTGCGGGGTTGGCCGCAGTGTCGGTTTCCCTGGTGGCACAGACGGCCCCCAAACCTTCGATGACCTATGCGGATGCGCCATCGCGGTGGGACATCTTCGCCGGTTACAGCTACCTCAACCCCCAGGATACCGTTCAGGTCGTGAAGGCGGATGGGACCATCGTGCCCTATTGGTTCAGGGCAGACAACCGGGGCGCGATCGCCAGCGGCACCTATTTCTTCAACAAGTACGTCGGTGCCCAGGTCGAACTCGCTTCTCATGCTGAAACGGTGAACGATTATCCAAGCAACAACAACGCGCTCTTCACCGCCGGTGCCGGCCTTGAATTCCGCGATCCCATGGCCCGCTTCACGCCATTCGCGCATGGCGTGATTGATGCGGAACGCGGGATGGGTCCCTTTCACGAACCATACAAATGGGGTCCTGGCCTCACCGCGGGCGGCGGCTTCGATTTCGAGCTCTCTCACCACATCGCCATCCGCATCGCCCAGGTCGACTACGAGTATTTCCATATCAACCACGGCCCCGGCGCATTCAATTCGAACGGCAGATTCATTCCTGGCGGACGCGTCAACGTCAACGCTCTTCGCCTGAGCGCGGGCATCGTGTTCCACAAGGGCAGCATCCTGCCTCCTCCGCAGTTGACGGTTGCCTGCGCGGTCAACCCGACCTCGGTCTTCCCGGGTGATCCGGTCACCGCGACCGCGACCGTCGGTTCGCAGGAACCTAAGTCCAACGTCGTGGTTGCCATCACCGGCGACGGCGTGAGCGGCAACGGCGCCACCGCCACGGTGAACACGGCTGAACTGCAGCCTGGCCAGCACACCGTTACCTGCAACGCCAAGGAAGGCAAGACTGGCCATGAGGGCCTCAAGCCCTGGCAGCTTGCGCAGGCCACCACCGCGAGCTTCACGGTGAAGGAATTCGAACCGCCGACCGTGAGCTGCTCGGTTAATCCGACCACCATCAAGCCGGGCGACAGCGCCACCATCACAGCCACCGGAATGAGCCCGCAGAACCGCCCCCTCACCTACACCTACTCGGCCAGCGCCGGTTCGGTGAACGGCAGCGGCAACAGCGCCACCTTTGCATCGACGGGTGCGCCCACGGGACCGGTCACCATCACCTGCAACGTGTCTGACGACAAGGCCCACAACGCATCTGCGAATACGACGGTGACCATTGAAGCTCCGGCGCCGCCGCCGCAGCCGCACGCGCAGGCCCTGTGCTCCATCACGTTCTCCAAAGACAAGGCTCGTCCGGGCCGCGTCGACAACGAAGCCAAGGCGTGCCTCGACGAAGTGGCTCTCGACCTGCAGCGTCAGTCCGATGCCAAGGCTGTTGTGGTTGGCCAGATGAACGCCAAGGAAAAGGCCAAATTCGAGAAGGATCAGAAGATGGCTTCCCGCGGCAAGCACCACAAGGACGTCTCGAGCCTCGCAGCGCAGCGCGCCGTCAATGCCAAGGATTACCTGGCTACCGATAAGGGCATCGATCCTTCCCGCATCTCCGTGGCCACCGGCTCCGGCGATGATCAGAAGGTCGAGAACTACCTTGTGCCATCGGGCGCTGACTTCAACACCGACGTTCAGGGAACCACGCCGGTCGACGAGTCGACGGTGAAGGCGCAGAAGCGGAAGCCGCTCGCCGAACGCCACCATCATCACGCAGCCAAGAAAGCCGCGAAGTAAGCGGCGGCTGCCATAACCCTATGTGCCTGCCGGGTGCATCTTCATATCGACCCGGCAGGCTGCACGTATCCTCCTGAATTTTTCGAGGTTGACCGGCAACACGCCGGTCAGCCTCTTCGCTTGCCCGGGCTCTGCTGAGACAAAAACTTCTCCCGCACTGCCGCATCCCCAATATCGCTGGATGATCTGTTTGCGCCTTCTTTCGCACTCCTTCCGCGCACCGTTAGTCGGTGTGTCCGTCCTGATCGTCGCATCGCTTTTTGCGTCACGAGCCGCCGCACAGCCGTGGAACCCAATCGGCCCTGACGGCGGCGACGCCCGCGCCATTTCAGCCGTCCCCGGCGAGCCCTCCCATCTTTACCTGGGAACAACGAACAGCATCCTCTACGAGTCCACGGATGAGGGCGCAAACTGGCACAGGATCGCCAGGCTCGGTTTAACCGACGACCTTGTGATCGACCATATTCTTGTAGATCCGGTCAATCACTCGCTGATCTATGCCGCCGCGTGGAAGCTCGGTCGACCCGAAGGCGGAGTATGGGTCAGCCACGATGCAGGCAAGAGCTGGGATGAGCTCAAGGGCCTTCACGGGCAGTCGATTCTCGCGCTCGCCCAGGCCCCGTCCGATCACAACATGCTGTTTGCGGGAACCCTGCAGGGTGTCTATCGTTCCAACGACGCAGGAACTACCTGGAAGCAGATCAGCCCACCCGGCAGCACGGAAATCCACGAGGTGGAATCGCTCGCGATTGATCCGCGCGACCCCGATATCATCTACGCGGGAACCTGGCATCTGCCCTGGAAAACCAGGGACGGCGGCGCCCACTGGTCCAACATCAAGCAGGGCGTCATCGACGACTCAGATGTCTTCTCCATCATCATCGATCCCGAACATTCCAACATCGTCTACATGAGCGCCTGCAGCGGGATCTACAAAAGCGAGAACGGCGGCGCACAGTTCCACAAGATTCAGGGGATCCCCGCGACGGCGCGGCGGACGCGCGTGCTGCGGCAGGACCCCGTACACCGCGATACGGTTTATGCCGGAACCACCGAGGGCCTGTACAAAACGACCAATGCCGGCCGCACCTTCCGCCGGATGACCGGCGAGGATGTGATCGTGAACGATGTGTATGTCGATCCGTCCAATCCCGAGCGGGTGCTCCTGGCCACCGACCGCGGCGGCGTCCAGGCCAGTTCCGATGATTCGGTTCACTTCGCCGCTTCCAACCACGGGTTCTCCCAGCGCAAGGTCGAGGCTTTGATTGTCGATGCGAACGATTCGTCTCGCATGTATGCGGGCGTGGTGAACGACAAGACCTTCGGTGGTGCGTTCGTCTCCTCAGACGGCGGCGAGAGCTGGAAGCAGGTTGCGGAGGGTCTCGACGGCCGCGATGTTTTCACCCTGGCCGAATCAGCAGGCGGTACGGTGCTGGCCGGAACCAACGACGGATTTTTTGCCCTCGAAAAAGAAGCGTGGGAACCACGTAATACCATCGCCAACACCGTGGCAAAAGCTGCTCCGCAAGTCGTCCGCGGCAAGCACGTGATGATTGAGAAAAAGGTGAAGGAGCCCACGCGCGAATTCGATGGGCGGGTCTACGCTCTCAATCTTTCCGGCGAGGTCTGGGCCGCGGCCACGAGCGGTGGGCTCTTTACCAGCAAGGACGAGGGAAAAACCTGGCAAGGGGGCCCCGGACAGGGCGTCAATTACACGTCGGTCACGGTGCACGGCCGCACCATGGCCGCGTCCAGGATGGCAGGGGTGGTGCTTTCCAACGATGCCGGCCAGACCTGGTGGCCCATGGGGATACCCACCGCGGTCACACGCATCTACCGGGTCGCTTTCGCGGCAGACGGCACCCTGTGGCTGGGGTCGCGCGAAGGCGTCTACTTTACACGCGACAAGGGCAAGACCTGGATGTGGGTGCACCGGCTACCCCTGGTCGACGTGAGCGATCTCTACTACGATCCGCATGCTGACAAGGTGCTGGTCAGTTCGCGCGGCAGCGACTTCATCTATTCCATTGACGAAAAGACGCTGGATTGGAAGTGGTACCAGACCGGCTTCCGCCTGTCCCTGGTGCGCGCTGCGGGAGACCGTTTGCTCGCCGCGTCCATGGACGATGGCGTGCTGGCCGAGCCGCATGCCTCCGAGGCCCAGACCGCACACCGGTCCGACCAACTCCCGGCGGACGGCGCAAAACCTAAGTGAAAATTGGCGACCGGGTACGGATCGTCGCCCTCCCGCCGAAACTCGCAGACCTCGATGACCCTGCCACCCAGCACCTGTTTCGGCGGTGCCTCGGTCGCACATTCTCGGTGGTTGGTTTTCTCACTCCTGAGGGCTTGCCCGGGCCACTGGTAGAACTACACGTGGGCCGCGTGTTGAAACAGCCTGCCTGGAAGCACTCGATCTGGGTGGAAGAGGAGTACCTTCAGCCGGTCGAGTAAGTCAGAGATGGTGCGAAGACACCCATCGAAGTATCATCTAGATATGCAGGTAGCCGCCCACACGCCGGGAAACCACCCATTTCGCACCTACGATCCGCGCCTTGAGCCCATCGCGGAGAAGGTCTTTGCCGGGCAGCGCCTCGATTTTGCGGATGGACTCGCCCTCTACGGCACCAGCGATGTGCTCGCCGTGGGGTGGCTCGCCAATTCCGTTCGCGAGCGCCTGCATGGCGACACCACCTACTTCAACGTGAACCGGCACATCAACCCCACCAACGTCTGCGTGGCGGCATGCAAGCTGTGCGCATTTGGCCGCAGGAAGGGCGATCCCGCCGGCTACACCATGGCGCTCGAAGAAGCCTGGCAGACGGCGGCCTCGGGTTATTCCGAAGCGGTCACCGAGTTTCACATCGTCGGCGGACTGCATCCCGATCTGCCGCTCGAATACTTCCTCGACCTGGTGCGCGGCCTCAAGCAGCGTTTCCCCAAGGTCCACATCAAGGCGTTCACCATGGTAGAGGTGGCATTCCTCGCCCGGCGCGCCAAGCTCACCATCGAGCAGACCCTGCTGAAGCTGCGCGACGCCGGCGTCGACTCCATGCCAGGAGGCGGCGCGGAAATCTTCTCCAGCCGTGTGCGATCCATCATCTGCGACCACAAGATTGACGGCAATGAGTGGCTCGAAACAGCGCGCCTGGCGCACAAAATGGGATTCCGCTCCAACGCCACCATGCTCTACGGTCACATCGAGAATGACGAAGATCGTGTCGACCACCTGCTGAAGCTTCGCGCGGTACAGGACGACACCGGTGGCTTCCAGACCTTCATTCCGCTTGCCTTTCACCCCGAAAACACTCCGCTCGACCATCTGCCGGTGACCACAGGTCTCACCGACATTCGCCAGATCGCCGTCAGCCGCCTGCTACTCGACAATTTTTCCCATATCAAGGCGTACTGGCAGATGCTCACGCCGAAGATCGCGCAAATCGCTCTCCGCTTCGGCGCCGACGATCTGGATGGCACGGTGATCGAAGAAAAAATTTACCACGACGCCGGCGCGACCACTCCGCAGGGGATGACCAGAAAGGAACTCTGCCGCCTGATTACTGAGGCTGGAAGGGTTCCCGTGGAGCGCGATACGCTGTATCATCCGGTCACACGCACAGAAGACAGCTTCGTGGTTGCTGTGTAGGGGGGCAGAATGCCCAATGGTTTCGGATTAGCGACTCTTCTCGGTTTGATCTTCGGATTCCTCTGGGGCATCGGCTGCTCGCTGGCCGTGATGTACTCGATCTATTTGGGCGGGTATCGCAAGGCCATCAAGGAATCGGTTGCCCAGCCGCCACCTTCCCGCTATGTCAGGGCGCTCGAGAAGGTCCAATCCAAGCGAGCGAAAAAGGCCGCCCAGGGCCAACAAAATTCTGTGCCGCTGTAGCCCGCCCGCTCTGCGCGAACCACCTCAGTCCTGGCGCGCGATCACGCCGCCTTTCATTACAAAGCTCACGTGCGTGACGGCCGAAATGTCTTCAAGCGGATTCCCCTTCACCGCGACCACGTCCGCGTAGAATCCCGCCTTCAACTCGCCAATCTGGCCTTCCCACCCCAGCAGCTTCGCGCCGTTGATCATGTCGGCCTGCAGCACCGCCGCCGGTTTCATTCCGTACTTCACCATCAATTCGAGTTCGCGCGCCTGCGTGCCGTGCGGAAACGGTCCTACGTCCGATCCGCAGGCGAACGGCACGCCGGCGGCAACCTGCTTCTTGAACTCCGCAATTTTGTACTCAAGCATCTCGGCTTCCGTCGCGGCCTGTTCCTGCTCGCGATGGGTCGCGAAATACTCGAAAATCGCGAACGTCGGCACCGCGAAAATGCCCTTCTCCTTCATCAGCCGGATCGTCTCATCACTCAGGTGCGTCGCGTGGTCGATCGAGGCGACGCCCGCCTGCGCCGCATAGAGTGTGCCGGGCTCTCCCATCGCATGCACCGCCACCACCGTGCCCATGCGCTTGGCCTCCTTCACGGCGGCCGCCAGCTCGTCGGCGGTGTACTGGTACGGCGTATGCAGCTCGCCGTCGATCATGCGGTCGGGGCCGGTCTCGTAAATCTTCGTGAACGTCGATCCTTGCTTGTGCTCTTCGCGCATCGCCTCAACAATCTGCTCCGCGTCGTTCGCGTAGTCCGCGTTCGAAAGCACGTGCTGCGCGGGATTGTAGTGATTCGCGTCTTCGTGCCCGCCGAGAATATCAATCGCGTTGCCGCTGATCTGCAGGCGAGGCCCTGAAATCAATCCCTCGTTGATCGCTCTGCGCACCGCGGTGTCGGCGGAGCCCGCGCCCTCCGTGCCCATATCGCGCTCGGCGGTGAACCCGGCCATCAGGTCTGCCTTGGCGGCCTGCTCGGCAAGAATGGTCCGCCAGGGAACCGACTCCACGACAGTCTGCAGATCTTCCGCGCCCGGATGAAGGAACAGGTGAATATGCGCATCGATCATCCCCGGCATCAGCGTCACATCGCCAAGATCGATCACGCGCGCGCCCTGCGGATGGTCGACATGCGACCCCGCCGACTTGATCCGCTCGCCCTCCACCAGCACTTCACCCGGCTGCACCACCGTGCCGGCGCGCACATCCAGCAGCCGTGCGGCGTGCAGAACAATAGGAGCGGAGGGAGATTCCTGCGCCACCGCAGTAGCACCATGAAACAAGCCCAGGGCAAGGGCCGCGCACACAAGCCCGAACACAACACCACATCCCGGCAAAGCGATTCGATCCGTTAGTTTCGGCATGCCTACGACTATGCCGCAGGGCCCCGCGCTTTGTCGATATCTTCCGCTCGCGATCAGTAAGCGCCAATCCCCGTAAGGTTATGCCCCAGAATCAGCGTGTGAATATCATGCGTGCCCTCATACGTTTTCACCGATTCGAGATTCATCATGTGCCGCATGATCGGGTAATCCTCGGTAATGCCGTTCGCGCCGAGCACGTCGCGAGCCATGCGCGCGCATTCGAGCGCCATCCACACGTTATTGCGCTTGGCCATCGAGATGTGCTGGTGCTCCACCGTCCCCGCATCCTTCAGTCGCCCCACCTGCAGCGAGAGCAGTTGCCCCTTCGCGATCTCGGTCGCCATCCACACCAGCTTTTCCTGCACCAGTTGGTGCCCCGCAATCGGCATGTTGTGGAACTGCTTGCGCATCTTGGCGTATTGCAGGGCGGCGTCATAGCAGGACATGGCCGCGCCAATCGCGCCCCAGCTGATGCCGTAGCGCGCCTGGTTCAGGCACATCAGCGGACTCTTCAGGCCGCCCGTTCCCGGCATCAGGTTCGCCGCCGGCACATGCACATCCTCGAGTGACAGCCCGCTGGTCACCGACGCGCGCAGCGACCACTTTCCATGCACGTCGAAGGCGCGAAAACCCGGCCGGTCAGTCTCGACCAGAAAGCCGCGCACCTGGTTCTCCTCGTCTTCCACCTTGGCCCACACGACAGCTACATCGGCGATCGTCCCCGAAGTGATCCACATCTTCTCGCCGTTCAGCACGTACCCATCGCCCGACTTGCGCGCCACCGTCTTCATGCCGCCGGGGTTTGAACCGTACTCGGGCTCGGTCAGACCGAAGCAGCCCAGCTTTTCACCGCTCGCAAGCGCAGGCAGCCACGTGTTCTTCTGCTCGTCCGAACCGAAGGTGTAAATCGGATACATCACCAGCGCGGACTGTACGCTCACAAAGCTGCGGAAGCCCGAGTCGCCGCGCTCGAGCTCCTGCATCACCAGGCCGTATTCCACGTTCGACATCCCGGCGCAGCCATAGCCTTCGAGATTGGCGCCAAAAAAGCCAAGCTCGCCCATGGTCTTCACCAGTTCGCGCGGAAATCGTCCCTCGCGGAAGCACTCCTCGATGATGGGAATGAGGTTGTCATCCACGAACTCGCGCGCCATGCGGCGCACCATGAGTTCGTCTTCGCTGAAGCTTGCGTCGAGATCAAGAAAATCGAAGCCGTGAAATTTGAATGCCATCGTGCACCTGCCGATCCTTGCCTACCCAAACCAGCAAGAGTAGCACACGAGGCTGCAAGCAGGACTTGTTCATTCGGGCTGAAGAGGCAGCGCCCGGAACATGATGTCCTTTACCCGTTCGGGTGTGATGCCTTCGTAGTATTCCTTTGCAAGCGGATGGTCGGAACGCTCGACGCGGAACAGCGGGCGCCACCCGGGCTCTTGGTTGAACGCCGTCATTTTGAGGTTGAGTGTCTCAGGATAATCAGGGATGCTGGTGCTGAGCCAGGAGAACATTTCCCGCTTTTCGGCGCGTTCGCCGGCATGATCAGCCACTCCTCGCACGAGCCACACTTCCAGCGTAAGCCGGCCAGATCCTCGAGCGCCACGATAGGCTTCGTATTCCGAATTCGCGTTCGTTCGTAGCAGCCGCAGCATAGAAGCGTAATTGTTGTCAGTTTCTCGGATTCGTCATTCCACCCGTCATGCGAGGTCCGGATCACTTCGCAGTTATCGCACCACGCATCGGGGTATGGATCGTCTCCCGAGGGTTCTTGACGATTGAAGCCTAATCCGAAGGATTGCTCGGCGAGATGACTGCACACAAATGCCTGCTGGGTTTCACCGTGGAGGGTGCACTGGACTGTGTCGGGCATCCGGAATATCTTCGGTGCGACAATCCTGCGGAGTCAAGCGTCATTACGCCGCCAGCTTAGCCTTTTCCTCCAGCAGATACAGCACATCCAGCTCTTCCCGCCCCAGCGCATGCGGCGACTTCGCCACTTCCTTCTTCACCTGCTCCTCGAACGCTTTCACCATCCGCCCGCTCATGTAGCTCTCGATCACCTGCGGATGCACGTAGCACTTGCGGCATACCGAAGGCGTGTTGCCTAGCCGCTCGGCCACGCTGGCAATCGCCTGCACCACATTCTTCTTGGCCTGCGTCTGCGTCTCGCACAACTCGAATTGCCGCAGCAGGGTGCAAGCGAGCACAGTGCCCGCCCAGGTGCGGAAATCCTTCGCGGTGAACGCCTCGTCCGTGATCGAGCGCAGGTAGTCGTTCACGTCTGACGCATCCACACTGCGATGGTCCCCCTGCTCGTCGATGTACTGGAACAACTCGTACCCCGGCACATCGCGGCATTTCTTCACAATGCGCGCGAGCTGTTTGTCCTGCACATCAATCGAATGAACCTTCCCGCTCTTTCCCTTGAAATGAAAGTGAACCTTCGCGCCATCAATCTCCACATGCTTGTCGCGCATCGTCGTGAGCCCGTACGACTGGTTTTCGCGCGCGTACTCCTCGTTCCCCACGCGGATGAACGTCGTCTCCAGCAGGCGGACGATCGTGGCGAGCACCTTCTCCCGCGGCAGGCCAGGCAGGGCGAGATCCTTGTCCACGTGCTTGCGAATCTTGGGCAAGGCTTCGCCAAATAGCTTCATGCGCTCGTACTTGGTTTCATCGCGCACCTGGCGCCAGCGCGGGTGATAGCGGAACTGCTTGCGTTTGCGCGCATCGCGCCCCGTGGCCTGCAGGTGTCCGTTCGCCAGCGGACAAATCCAAACGTCGGTCCACGCCGGAGGGATGACGAGTGACTTGATCCGCCGCAGCGTCTCTTCCTCCGTAATCCGCTTGCCCTCGGCATCGAAATAGTGGAAATTCTTGCCCCTGCGCCTGCGCGTGATGCCGGCACGTGCGTCAGTTACGTAACGCAATCCGGCCTGCCGCGAACTCTGAACCGGGTCAGTGATGATCTCCAGGTCTGCCATGCGCGCCGGTGAAATCCAATCCCCGCTCAGTACGATGCGCCGCAATCCGCATTCGGCAGGCCGTAAGCCCGCCGCGCGGCGTCAGCCCGCCTTGCGCAGAAGTTGCGAATGAAAGAGATGCCGGTCGAGGAAGTCCGCGCAGCGGACGAGCAATTCGGCCTGGGCAGTACCGCTGAACCAATGTGTCTGGTTAGGAAAGATGGCCACCTGATGGGGTACGTGGCGCTCCTGCAGCAAGGCCTCCAGTTTGTATGCTTCGGCGACCGGTACCACATCGTCCCGTTCGCCGTGCAAAACAAGAGTCGGAGGCATGCCGCGCGCCATCCGGCCTTCCCATCCCAGCGGTACGCCTCCCGAGAGCTCCACGACGGCGCGAATGCGGCGGTCCTCGATACCCAGCGCGACCGCCAGGTAGCCGCCCAGTGAAATCCCGAGTACGCCAATACGCGCCGGATCGACGCATCCACGATCGCATACGTACGAAATCGCATCCTGAATCGCCTTGAGCCATGCCACAAAGTGGTGCCCGTCGAGAATCATCGAGGTGGTCGCGCGCGCGGTCCCCGTCTTCTCAAAGTAATGCGGCGCATAGATGGCCACACCCGCATCCCGAAGTGCAGGGGCAAAGCGGTTCATCCAATATGAGGCGGCGCCTCCTGAGCCATGCAGAACCAGCAGCGCCGGATGCTCTCCCGTCGGCTCTGGCTCGAACTGATCGATATGGATGTTCGCCGTCCCGCTGGTGTACCGCGCCATGGAATGAACAGATGCGATTTGGCGCCATTAGGCTGGAGCGCGTGCAATTACTTCGATGAATGGCGGGCGCTCAGTCCAGGAACTCGCGCACGAACGGGTCATCCGAGTGAACCAGGTCGTGGAGAGAACCGTCGAAGATAAGACGGCCCTCGTTGACCACCAGGAAGGTCGTGTTCGGGTCGAATTCGCCTTCGGGCAACCGGACCATGCTTTCGCTCTCGCTCTCGAACTTGTGCGTACACATCACAAAGGCGTCCTGCAGGCGATGCGTCACAAGGATCGAAGGTGTGCGGTAAAAATCCCTCTGTTTCACGATGAGCTCGATGATCGTGGTGGAAGTCACCGGGTCCAGGCCACCCGTGGGCGAATCGTACAGCAGCAGTTCAGGTTGGCGGATCAGGGCGCGCGCAATGGCAACGCGCCGGCGCATTCCTCCTGAGAGATTGCCGGGAAAAAGTGAGAACGTCGTCTCCATGCCTACGAATCGAAGCGCCTCCCGCACGCGAACGTCAATCTCGTCATCGGCAACTTCTTCCTGAATGAGCTGGTAAGCAACGTTGTCCCGAACGTTCAGCGAATCGAACAGCGCGCCTTCCTGAAACACCATCCCGGTGCGTAAGCGAAGCGGGAACAGCTCGTTCTCGCGCATGCGGGCGATGTTCTCGCCGAACAGCAACACCTGCCCCGATTCAGGACAAACCAGGCCAATTGTCGTCTTCAGCAGGACGCTTTTCCCCACCCCCGCGGGCCCCAGCAACACGCGTGTTTCCCGCGGGCCGACCGTGAAGCTGATCCCGTCCAGCACCGGCGGCCCGTCGAAAGCGACGGTGACGTTACGAAATTCGACCACAGGTTCGCTGACCCTCTGGTCGCCGGAGACCGCCGCTCTTGGATCTTCGTTCATCAACTGAAAATCGACACCATGAAGGTGCTGATGAGCAGGTCAACAAAAATGATCAGTACCGACGCGAATACGACGGCCTTGATGGTCGACTGGCCCACGCCCTGCGTTCCGCCGGAAGTGCGCATGCCATAAAAGCACCCGACCGAGGCGATCAGGAACCCGAAGAATAACGGCTTGACGAGCCCCTGCAGAATGTCAGGAAAGCGCAGGAACTGGTACGCCTGCGAGAAATACTGCGTTCCGTTCTGGTGATTCATGAAGACGGTGACGACCGCCCCGCCCAGAATGCCGCAAAAATCGGCCACCACGGTGAGAAAGAACAACATCGTAATGGTGGCGTAAATACGCGGAGTCACGAGCTTGCGTATGGGATCCACACCCAGCGCGCGCATTGCATCGATCTGTTCGGTAACCACCATCGAGCCC
>Ga0070684_100000801_pt1 | contig 21853 bp, 20 predicted proteins | sample KBSC723LmetaG_FD_65653 | JGI IMG/M metagenome (GOLD analysis project Ga0070684, IMG submission 65653) | Corn rhizosphere microbial communities from Kellogg Biological Station, Michigan, USA - KBS C7.2-3L metaG | ecosystem: Host-associated > Plants > Roots > Rhizosphere ...
TCGTCCGCCGCCGCGTGACGCGGTTCTTCGACGACGTCACGCACTGCGTGACCACCCACGGCGGGATCGTGGAGAAGTTCGCCGGCGACGCGGTCCTCGCCGCGTTCGGGGTGGCGCAGGCGCACGAGGACGACGCCGAGCGCGCGATTCGCGCCGCGCTGGGCATCCTGAAGGCCGTCGGCGAGCTCGAGCTGCAGGCCCGCATCGGCATCGAGGCCGGCGAGGTCGTGGTCGACACCACCGATTCGACCTTCGCGACCGGCGAGGCGGTCAACCTGGCCGCGCGGCTCCAGCAGGCGGCCGGCCCAGGGGAGATCCTGATCGGCCCCGGCGCGCGCAGCCTCGCGTCCGGCCAGATCGAGACCGAGCACGTGGGGGAGATCGAAGTCCGCGGCCGGGCCGACCCGATCGACGCGTGGCGCGTGGTCTGCGCCGCCGACCGCGCGCAGCCGCTGCTCTCGGCGATGGTCGCGCCGCTGATCGGCCGAGAGGCCGAGCTGGAGCTGCTCTCGAACACCTTCGACCGGGCCGTCCGCGACCGCCGCGCCCACCTCGTCACCATCTACGGCGAGCCCGGCGTCGGCAAGAGCCGCCTGGCCCGGGAGTTCGTCAGCGCGCTCGAGGGCGCGACCGTTCTCGGCGGCCGCTGCCTGCCCTACGGCGAGGGGATCACCTACTGGCCGCTGGCCGAGATGGTCAAGTCGGCTGCGGGCATCTCCGACGACGACCCGGTCAAGGAGGCGATGGAGAAGCTGCGGAAGTCCTGCGAGGACGAGGCGGTTGCCGATCTGCTCGGCCTCGCCGCCGGCGTGCTGGAGGCGGTCGAGAGCGAGCGCAGCGGCCAGGAGATCGCCTGGGCGTCGCGCGAATGGGCCGACCAGTTGGCCGACGTCCAGCCGCTCGTGCTCGTCTTCGAGGACATCCACTGGGCGGAGGAGCCGCTGTTCGAGCTGATCGAGCACCTCGCCACCTGGGTGCGCGAGGCGCCGCTCCTGCTCGTCTGCCTGGCGCGTCCCGAGCTGCTGGACGTCCGACCGTCGTGGGGCGGAGGCCGGATGCGTGCCGCCGCGATCGAGCTCGAGGCGTTGCGCGAGGCCGAGGCCGAGGAGCTGATCGACCTCCTCTCGGCCGATACGAAGCTGACCGCCGAGGCGCGGCGCGAGCTGCGCGAGAAGACCGAGGGCAACCCGCTGTTCGTCGAGGAGACGATGCGGATGCTGGCGGAGAGCGGCGACGGGTACCTGCCGTCTCGGATTCCCGACACGCTCCAGGCGCTGATCGCCGCGCGCATCGACCAGCTTCCGACGGCCGAGAAGGCCTTGCTGCACCGCGCTTCCGTGATCGGCCGGATCTTCTGGCACGGTGCGATCGCCTACGTCGCACCCGACCTGGACGTCGACGGGCTCCTGGACGACCTGCTCCTGCGGGACTTCGTCCTCGTGGAGCAGCGGTCGACGATCATCGGCGAGAAGGCTTTCCGCTTCAAGCACATGCTCATTCGCGAGGTGGCGTACTCCGGGCTGACCAAGGTCGAGCGCGCAGAGCTGCACCGGCGGTTCGCCGAGTGGCTCCGGGAGCGGGCGGGCGACGAGCTGCTCGAGATCCGCGCCTACCACCTCGACCATGCGACGCAGCTGCTCGCCGAGCTCGATGGGGCCGCGCCGGCCGAGCTCGCCACCGAGGCGGCGGCTGCGCTCGAAGAAGCAGGCCGGCGGGCGCTCGCCCGCGAGTCGAACCGCTCGGCCCGCAAGCTGCTCCTCCGATCGGTCGAGCTCGAGCCCACGTTCGAACGCCGCTACCACGCGGCGCGCGCGGCGTGGCGCCTGAGCGACCTGCCGGCGGTGTCGGTCGAGATGCGCCGGGTGCTCGACGAGGCGCGCTCGGCGGGCGACAGCATGATCGAGGGCAGGGCGCTGACGGCGCTCGCCGAGGTGGCGCTGCTGCGTGAGGCGAACCTGCCGAAGGCGACCGAGCTGATCGACGCCGCCCTGGAGGCGCTGCCCACCGACGGGCGCTTCACGGCGCTCGAGGTGCGTGCCCGCATCGCCTGGTGGGAAGGCGACTTCGCCACCCAGGAGCGCATCGCCGACGAGGCACTTGAGATCGCCCACCAGCTCGAGCGCAAGGACCTCGAGGCGCACGCGCTCAACGACCTGGCCCAGTCATACCGCCACCAGCAGCGCCTCGACGACGCCGAGGAGCTGCTCACGCGGGGCCTCGAGCTCGCCCGTGAGAGCGGCAGCATCGTCGCGCGGGCGGAGGCGTTGCACTCGCTCGGGCTGGTCAAGCTGGACCGCAGCGAGTCGGTCGAGGGCGAGCGGCTGCTCGAGGAGGCGCGCGCGCTCTTCTCCGAGGTCGGCGGTAACTGGATGCTCGGTCGCACGCTGAACGAGCTCGCGCGCGCCGCCGAGCAGCAGGAGGACTACGCGAAGGCCGAACGGCTGCTCCGCGAAGCGATTCGGCTGCTGAAGCCGCTCGAGGACCGGGGCGCGCTCTGCGAGAGCCAGCGCCAGCTCGCCGAGGTGCTGATCCGGCGGAACCACCTCGACGAGGCCGAGCGCGTCGCGCTGGAGGCGGTCGAGACGGTCGGCGAGCACGACGTCTCTTCGCGCGCGACGACGACGATGACGCTCGGGCTCGTCCGTGCCGCACAGGGCCGCGACGACGACGCCGAGGCGCTCCTGCGGGAGGCGCTGGCGATGGTGGAGGAGACCGGCTTCTTCGGGATCGAGACGTGGGTGATGTCGCGGCTCGAGGAGTTTCTCCGCGAGCGCGGCCGCGAGGAGGAGGCCGCCGCCTACCGCGCGCGCCTGGCCGAGTTCTCGCCGACGACCGCGGTGTCAGCCGCGTTCGCCTCCAGAATCGAACGCATCGCCTAGTCACGGGGAAACCCCTGGTTCTCCCGTGAACCCCCTCCTTTCAGGCGTCCGCTCGGGTCATGCAGGAGCGGAGCCGACGGTGGTCGCCGCGCCGGCTCCGGCGGCCGCCGCTTGCTGTTTACCGGGCGGCTCCTGTCGCTGACGCTTCCAGGATTACCCGGATCACCTGACTGGACGCCTCGTCCGGCGACTCCGAGATCACCGTCGCCGGTCGCTCGAAACGGCTCAGCGCTTCCGCCAACGGCTCCGCGCGCAGGGTGCCGTCGCCGTACGGTAGGTGCTTCGTCTCGTTGCGGTTCGCGTACTGGATGTCGCTGAAATGGATGTGGAAGGGGGCGCCGGGCTCCAGGAGGGCATTCGCGGCCTCGAGGACGGCGGAGAACGTCTCGGCGTCGGTGAAGCCGCCGTCCGTGACCGCATGCAGGTGGGCGAAGTCGATCACCGGCCGCACCCAGTCGAGCTGGGCTGCGACGGCGAACACGTCCTCGGCCGTGCCGAGCTCGTTCACCCGGCCCATCACCTCGACGCCGAACGGAACTCCGCGGCCCTTGCCGACGAGCCGCTCGCGCAGCTCGCCCAGCTGCTCGACCACGTCGGCGAGGGCCTGCTCGCGCGTCCGCCCGAGCAGGAAACCGGGATGCAGGACTACGAGCTCGGCGCCGCAGGCGACCGCTACGCCTGCCGAGTGGTCGAGCATGCCGATCGCCATCCGGTGTTTCTTGTCGCGCTCGACCTGGCCGAGAAAGCCTGCGAGCGGCGCGTGCACGGACAGCGCGACTCCGGCCTCGCGGGCGAGCGCGCCGAACCGCTCCGCCCACGGGTACTCCATCCAGAAGCCACCCTCGAAGTCGATCTCGCACGCGCGATAGCCGCGCTCCAGCAGCAGCGCGACGGCCGCCTCGGGGCTCTCCCTGGAGGGAACGCGAGCCGGCCCGACCCGAATCTCACCCATGCCGGCGACGATAGCCGATGCCGTCTGGGAACAACCGCCGCCGGAGCCGGGCTTGCGCGGCGGGAGGCACACAACGGAGAGGCAAGGCTCGTCGGACCACACCCTCCATTGGCTCCGCGTACGTCGGAAGAACGCCGACGATCCGCAAGGAGGGGGGCCATGGGGGAACCAGGGGTTCCCCCAGGTTGTGCCGTCCGAAGGTCTCCCTATGGTGATCCTCATGGCACGTAGACCTTCACGGATCGACCTGCTCGAGCTCGACATCGACGTCCGTCTCGCCGACCTCTGGCGGGAGGCGAACGACATCTCCGAATGGAGCCTCGAAGTCGTCGGCGCCTTCATGAGGGCCGCGTACGGCAAGGGGTACTGCGACGCGCTGACCGAGGACGCGCCCGGCCTGCTCTGCGTCGAGCACGGCTACCGCGTGCCCGACCGCCGCACGGAAACGCCCGCATCGGTCGAGCCGTAGTGCTCCGCCTTCGTTAGTCGCAAACAGACGGCCGCCGGAGCCGGGCTTTGCCCGGCGGGAGGCACACAACCGAGAGGCAACGGTGACCGCGCGCTGAGCGCCGCCGGCTTCGCTCAGGCACGACCCGCGCGGCCGCCCGAGAGGAGGGGGGTCCATGGGGGAACCAGGGGTTCCCCCATGTCCAAAAACCCCCCGGATCGGGGATCGATCTCCGAGCCCGCCTGGCGCATGATTCATTGTCGATCCGTCGAACGGAGGAATGACGTGAACGCACGGTTACGCCTGCACCGGCCGTCGCCGGCACTCGTGATCAGCACGATCGCGCTGTTCTTTGCCATCGGCGGGTCCGCGTTCGCCGTCGGCCAGCGCATCGGCGCCGCCCAGCAGCGGTGCGTGAACGGGGCAGTCAAGGGATTCGCCTACGTCACCGGCGACCCCGCAGTGGGCATTCAGAACATGTCGGAGGCGTACTCGAGCAACCCGAGGCTGTTCAGCGCGCGCTTCGACTGCGCCGGCGCAGCCGTCCAGGTGCGGCGGGTGCGGGAGGCGTTCCAGATCAAGTTCAACGGCATCGCCGGCCGCAGCGCCCTCGTCTCGGGCGTCGGCGTGAACCCGCAGACGATGACCGTGACCGCACTCCCGGACGGCTCGTACCGGATCACGCCCATCCCGCCGGCAAACGGGTCGTTGGAGCTCGGGCCTCAGCACCAGTTCGTGGTCGTCGTCTTCTAAGGGGTACCTCCCCGCCCGCGGGGGTAGAATCGAGCCGTGGCTCGCAGACGCAGTCCGGCGCGCCTCGTGATCGCGCTCTCGGTGGCGGCCGTCCTCGCGGTGTTCCTGCTCTACTCGTCGATCGCGGGCGGCGGCACGCCCTCGCTTCGGCCGAGCTCGCTCACGGGCCACTCGGGCAAGGTGTCCGTCACGGGCGTCGTCCTGAAGCCGGTCACGGGCGACGCGCACGGCGCCGGCCTCCGTTTTCGCCTGCGCGACAAGAACGGCACCGCGAGAGTGCCCGTCGTGTACAAGGGCACGGTCCCGGACGCGTTCAAGGCGGGCGGTGACATCGTCGTCGACGGCCGGTTTGCGAACGGCGTCTTCACGGCGATTCCGGGCACGCTGATCACCAAGTGCCCGTCGAAGTACACCCCCAAGCAGACCACCTGACCCATGCCCGAGCTCGGTAGGGCAGCGCTCGTCGTCTGCTTCGGGCTCGCGCTCTACGCGGTCGTGGCCGGTTTCTGGGGCGCGCACACGCGGCGGCGGCGCCTCTCGCGCTCGGCGCAGAACGCGCTCGTCGCCGCCTTCGCCAGCACGCTCGTCGCCTCCGTCGTCCTGCTGGTCGCGCTCGCCCGCAGTGACTTCGCGTTCAGCTATGTCGCCCAGCACACGAGCCGCGAGCTGCCGATGCCGTACAAGCTGGCCTCCTTCTACGGCGGTCAGGAAGGCTCGTTGCTGCTCTGGCTGCTCGTGCTGACCGGGTACAGCACGGCGGCCGTGTTGCTCGACCGGAAGGCCGGCCGCGAGCTGGTCGTCTGGGTCGTCCCAGTCCTGGGGGTGGTGGCGACGTTCTTCTCGATGCTCGTCGTCTTCGTCGCCAGCCCGTTCCACACGCAGCTCGCGAACGTGGACGGAGCGGGGCTGAACTCGAGCCTCCAGAGCCCGTACTTCCAGATCCACCCGCCGATGCTGTACCTCGGTTACGTCGGGCTGACCGTGCCGTTCGCGTTCGCGATGGGCGCGCTTCTCTCCGGCCGCACCGACGAGCGCTGGATCGTCGCCACCCGCCGCTGGACGCTGGCGGCCTGGATGTTCCTCGGCGTCGGCCAGCTGCTCGGGGCCAAGTGGGCCTACGAGGAGGTCGGCTGGGGCGGCTACTACGCCTGGGACCCGGTCGAGAACGCCGCGCTGATGCCCTGGCTCGCGGCGACCGCCTTCCTGCACTCGGTGATGGTGCAGGAGAAGAAGGGGATGCTGAAGGTCTGGAACATGCTGCTCGTGATGCTGGCGTTCTCGCTCTCGCTGTTCGGGACGTTCCTGACCCGCTCGGGCGTGCTGAACTCGATCCACTCGTTCACCGAGAGCTCGATCGGCCCCTGGTTCCTCGGGTTCATCTGCTTCGTCGTCGCGGCCTCGCTCGCGCTGCTCTTCTACCGGCTGCCCATGCTGCGCGCGAAGACGAAGCTCGAGTCGCTCGTTTCTCGCGAGGCGACCTTCCTCTACAACAACCTGCTGCTCGTCGCCCTCTGCCTGACGATCCTCTGGGGGGTGACGTTCCCGATCCTCTCCGAAGCCGTGCGCGGCGAGGCGGTGACCGTGGGCCGGCCCTACTACAACTTCTTCTTCCGGAGCTTCGGGCTGCCGCTCCTCCTGCTGATGGGGATCGGGCCGCTGATCGCCTGGCGGCGCGCGTCGCTCTCGTCGCTGAAACGGATCTTTTTCGGGCCGACCGTCTTTGCGCTCGCGGTCGGAATCCTGCTGATCGCACTCGGTGCAGGCTCGTCGTTGCCCGGGCTGATCGCGTACACCTTCTCCGCCTTCGTCGCGGCGACGATCGTGCTCGAGTTCGCCCGCGGGACGGCCGCGCGGCGGACGCTCTCGGGCGACTCGGTCCCGCGTGCCTTCACGTCGTTGATCGCGCGGAACCGCCGCCGCTACGGCGGCTACGTCGTCCACGCGGCGATCGTGCTGCTCGCGATCGGAATCGCCGGCTCCAGCGCCTACAACACCTCTCGCAGCGCCCGGCTGGGCCCGGGCCAGTCGCTGAAGCTGCGCGACTACACGCTCGTCTACCGCGGCGTCACGAACACGCGCTCGGCCAACGCGATCGAGGAGCGGGCGACGATCGACGTCTACCGCGGCGGCTCGCGGATCGCAGTGATGCATCCGGGCAAGAACGACTACCCGGTCGAGCAACAGGTCTCGAACGAGGTGGCGATCCGCTCCGACTGGCTGACCGGCGAGGATCTCTTCCTGATCACCGAGCAGGTGAACGGGAACGGGACGATCGACTTCAAGGCGATCATCAACCCGCTTGTGAACATGATCTGGCTGGCCGGGCTCGTCTTCGTGCTCGGATCGGTGATCACGCTCTGGCCGGACGCGCGCGAGGAGCAACGGCTCGCGATCCGCTACGGGCGCCTGGCGCGTGCGCCCGAGCCCCAAGCCTGAGCGTGCTCACCGCCGCGCTCGTGATCGGCGCGCTGCTGGCCGTCGCCGCCGTCTGGTTCGTCGCGCGCCCGTTCCTCGGCCGGGAGCCGGACGTCCTGCCGGCGGAGCCGCCGCCCGAGCGACTCGCCCTCGAGGAGGAGCGTGACCGCGCGCTGGCCGCCCTCAAGGACCTCGAGTTCGACCACCGGACGGGCAAGATCTCCGACGACGACTACCGCGGCCTGGTCGGAGATCTGCGCCGCGACGCAGCGGAGGCGTTGAAAGCGCTCGACCGGGGAACACCACGGGCAGATGCCCGCGTCCCGGACTGAAGCTCCTGAGCCCGTCCCGGAGCCGTCGCCCGTTCCCTCCGATCCGCCCGGGCCGGTGATCGTCCCCGAGCCGGAGCCCGTGCCGCACGAGCCGCCCGGGCCCGTGATCGTGCCCGAGCCGCAGCCGCCCCAGAGCTCCTAGCCGCGCGGCCGGAGGGGGCAGGGTCGTCCGCCCCGTTGCCGAAACCAGCAGGATGCGCCGCCTCGCCCTCGGCCTGGTCGCCCTGCTCGTCGTCGCCGCGCCCGCCGGCGCCGACATCGTCGACCGCAAGCAGTCGGTCGACTCGAGGATCGCCGGCCTCCAGGACCGGGTCGCGGCCGCCCAGGAGAAGGAACAGGCGCTCCGGCAGGAGATCGACGACGTCTCGGGCCGCATCCGCGGGCTGGAGCAGCAGGTCGGCGACGTGTCCTCGCGGCTCGCCCCGCTCGAGCACGAGCTCCACCTGCGCGAGGTCAAGCTCAACCGGCTGAACGCGCTATACCAGGTGCAGACCGACCGGCTCGCGTTCCTGCGGGCCGAGTACCGGATCGCGCTCGGGAGTCTCAACCGCCGCCTGGTCGCCGCCTACGAGTCGAACACGCCGGACGAGCTCTCGATCCTGCTCTCCTCGAGCAGCTTCTCGGCCTTCCTCGACGGCGTCGACTACATCAAGCTGGTCGCCGGTCGCGATCGCCAGATCGCCGATGCGGTCCGCTCGTCGCGGGACGACGTCGCGGTCGCGCTCGCCCATACGAAAGCTGCACGCCGCGACATGCTGCGCCAGGCGAAGATCTTCGCCGTCCGCGTCCACCAGGCCCGCGTCCTGCGCGACCAGCTGCTGGCCAGCAAGGGCGCGCTCGTCGACGCCCAGAACGGGAAGAAGGCGGACCTCGCGACGCTGAGCGCGCAGGAGCGGGCGGACGCCGGCGAGATCGACTCGCTGCAGGAGGTCAGTGCCGAGCTGGCCGCGAAGATCCAGGCTGCCCAGTCGCATTCCACGGTCCGGCACACGGGCTCGGGGCAGCTGGGCTGGCCCGTGAGCGCGCCGATCACGAGCCCGTTCGGGTGGCGCTGGGGCCGGATGCACGAGGGCGTCGATCTCGGCGCCGCCTACGGCACGCCGATCGCAGCCGCCGGCTCCGGAACGGTCATCTACGCCGGTTGGCTCGGCGGCTACGGCAACCTGACCGTGATCGACCACGGCGGCGGCCTCGCCACCGCCTACGGCCACCAGTCCCGCATCGCCGTCTCGGTCGGCCAGCAGGTCACCCGCGGAGAGACCATCGGCTACGTCGGCTCGACGGGCCACTCGACCGGGCCGCACCTGCACTTCGAGGTCCGCGTCAACGGCCAACCGGTCGATCCGCTGGGTTACCTCTAGGCGTTGCGCAGGACGTGCAGGTCCGGGAGGTTGCGGTACCGCTCCTCGACGTCGAAGCCGTAGCCGACGAAGAACTCGTCGGGGACGGTGAAGCCGACGTACCGGACCGGGAGGTCGTCGACCAGGCGGCGGTACGGTCGGTCGAGGAAGGTCACGGCGGCGAGCGAGCGCGGCGAGCGTAGCCTGAACGTGCGCACCAGGTAGTTGAGCGTCAGGCCCGTGTCGACGACGTCCTCGACGATCACCACGTCCCTTCCCTCGAGCGGCACGTCGAGGTCCTTCAGGAAGCGAATCGCCGGGGTCCCGCCGGTCTCGTCGGACGTGTAGCCGGCGAGCTCGACGAAGTCGACGTGGTGGAGGATCGGGGTCGCCCGCGTCAGGTCGGCGAGGAAGACGAAGCTGGCCTTCAGCGATGCGACCAGGAGCGGCTCGCGGCCCTCGTAGTCGGCCGCGATCTCGGCGCCGAGCTCGGCCACGCGGGTCGCGATCTCCTCGGCGGAGAGGTACACCTCGCCGACGCGCTCGTCGCGCGGGACTGGCGCGCCTGCAGAGCCGAGGTGGACACCAGCACCGGTGACAGGCTCGAGCCTGTCACCGATGCGGATCAGCTGGCCAGCTTCAGACCGTATCGCTGACCCAGGCGCTCGATGTCGCGCTTGTAGAAGAGCTTGATATTCACATCGGGATACCGTTCTTTCAGCTTGCGCAGCTTGCGGTTCTTGCGCGTGACGAGCGACTGCTTCATCACCGTGATCTCGAGATAGAGGTCCTGCTCGGGCAGGTAGAAGTCCGGAGCGAACGCCTCGAGGACGCGGCCGTCCTCGTCGACCTCCAGCTCGAACGTCCGCGGCTCGTACAGCCAGGGAACGCCGTAGTAGTCGAGGATCTTGGCGCACTCGAGCTCGGCCTCGTTCTGGAAGACGGGCCGCTCGGTACCACGATATGCCTGGAAATCAGGGGTCTCGGGCGCCAACACGGTCAGGATAGCCAGCGATCCGGACGCCGGGACACGCCGCTTTACACTTCCCTCATGGCTGCGGCGGGGCAATTCACGATCGCGCACATCTCGGATCTCCACTGCGGCGGGCCGTACTTCGTCCCCAACCTGATGGAGCGGGCGATCTCCGAGATCAACGATCTCGACCCGGACCTCGTCGTCTGCTCGGGGGATCTGACCACGTTCGGCTTCAAGCCCGAGTACGTGCAGGCCAAGGAATATCTGGCGGCCCTCGAGTGCAAGGCGCTGGTCGTCATCCCCGGAAACCACGACGCGCGGAACGTCGGATACGTCCACTTCGAGGAGCTGTTCGGCCAGCGCAACTCGGTGCTGCGCATCGGGTCGACGACGGTCGTCGCAGTCGACTCGACCGAGCCGGATCTCGATCACGGCCAGATCGGCCGCGGCCGCTACCCGTGGATCGAGGAGCAGTTCGCCGACGACTCCGAGCTGCGGATCTTCGTTCTCCACCACCACCTGCTGCCGGTGCCGGGCACGGGGCGGGAGCGGAACGTCGTGTACGACGCCGGCGACGCGCTCGAGTGCCTCCAGCGGGCACGCGTCCAGATGGTCCTCTCCGGGCACAAGCATGTTCCGTACGCATGGCGGCTCGAGAACATGTTCATCCTCAACGCGGGCACCGTCTCGTCTCTCCGGCTGCGCGGAAACACGCGGCCCTGTTACAACGTGATCGAGATCGAGGGGTCGCACGTGTCGGTCTGGCGCCGCTACCCGTTCCACGGCCAGGAGCGGATCATCCAGTTCTCGACCGAGACCCTCGAGTTCGAGAAGTACACGGCGCGGATCGAGGGAGAGCTCTCGTCGCGAAGCTGAGCCGTTTCCTCACGTCGCTCAGCCTTCGGCGGAGCCCGGCTTCGCCGGGCGGGAGCCGAAGGCGGTGAGCGGCGTGAGGGCCGTTGCGGTGATCGACGGGGAGCACTACCCGCCGGTCGTCTGCGACGCGCTCGCGGAGCTGCCCTACGACTTCGTCGCCGCCGTGCTCGTCGGCGGCACGGAGAAGCTGCGCGGCGGCGAGGACTACGGCGTCCCGCTCGGTGCCGACCTCGAGGCGGCGATCGCCGAGCACCGGCCGGACGTCGTGGTCGATCTGTCCGACGAGCCGGTGCTCGGGCCGGCGCAGCGCCTCGCGCTCGCATCGCGGGCGCTGGCCGCCGGCGTCCCCTACGTCGGCGCCGACTTCCGCTTCGAGCCGCCGGCGTTCGAGCCGTTCGCACTACCGTCGCTGACGGTGATCGGAACGGGCAAGCGCGTCGGCAAGACCGCTGTGACCGGGCACCTCGCCGCGCTGCTCGCTCGCGACCGGGACGTCGTCGTCGTGGCGATGGGCCGCGGAGGCCCGGCCGAGCCCGAGGTGATCGAGGCTGCGCCCTCGCTCGACGACCTGCTGGCGCTGTCGCGCTCCGGTCGCCACGCCGCCTCGGACCACCTGGAGATCGCGGCGCTTGCGGGTGTGCCGACGATCGGGTGCCGTCGCTGCGGCGGCGGGCTCGCAGGGGCCACGTTCACGTCGACGGTGTTCGAGGGCGCCGGGCTGGCCGCGGAGCTCGGCCCGGACATCGTCGTCTTCGACGGCAGCGGAGCCGCGATCCCGCCGATCGCCGGCGGCGTCCGCATCCTCGTCGCCCACGATCTCCACTCCGGGCTCAACCCGTTCCGGGCGTTGATCAGCGATCTCGTCCTGACTATGAGCCCCGAGGTGGCCGCGGCCGCCGAAGCGCTCGGCCGCCGGGCGCTTCGCTTCGAGCTGCGCCTGCGGCCAGCCGAGCCGCTGGGCGGCCGGCGGGCGGCCGTGTTCACGGCCGGGCCGGCTCCTCTCGACCACCTCGAGAACGTGGTCTTCGCGTCGCAGAGCCTCTCCGACCGGCCGCGGCTCGAACGCGAGCTCGACGCCGTCGACGCCGACGTCTGCGTCGTCGAGCTGAAGGCGGCCGCGATCGACGTCGTCGCCGAGCATGCCGCAGCCCGCGGCCTCGACGTCGTCCTCGCCGCCAACGACGTCGTCGCCCCCGGCCTGGACGAGGCGCTGCTCGAGCTCGCCGAGGTGGCGGCCGGGGCCGTCGCGCGGGAGAATGTCGGGCGATGACCGAGCCGAGGCACGCCGACCCACTTCCGCTCGGCGGGAGGGACGGGCTTCCGTACTCGAAGGGCCTGATGGCGCGGGCGCTGATCGCGGCCGGTGTTCCCGCTGTGCGGGCATACGAGCTGGCGCTGCGGGTCGGCGTCGACCTCGCCGAGCGCGGGGAGGAGGCGATCGACCTCGACCGGCTCGAGGAGCTCGCCCTCGAGGTGCTCGGCGAGAACGAGGGCTCGCAGGCGATCCGCCGGCTTCGCCGGTACGAGGCGCTCCGCGAGCTCGACCTGCCGATCATCGTGCTGATCGGCGGGGCGACCGGCACCGGGAAGTCGACGGTGGCGACCGAGGTCGCCTACCGGCTCGGGATCACGCGCGTCACCTCCACCGACTTCGTGCGCCAGACGATGCGCGCGTTCCTGAAGCGCGACTTCATGCCCTCGATCCACTACTCGAGCTTCGAGGTGCCGCCGGAGGAGGAGGGGCTCGGCACCGTCGAGGGATTCCTCGAGCAGACGCGCAACGTCCTGATCGGCGTGCGCGGCCTGATCGACCGGGCGCTGACCGAGGGCTGGTCACTCGTGCTCGAGGGTGTCCACCTGGTGCCCGGCATGCTCCCGCCGGTCGAGGGGGCGCATGTGGTCCACGTCGTGCTGGCGATCGAGGACGAGGACCTGCACACGTCGCACTTCTGGGTCCGCGACGCTCACTCGGAAGGTCTGCGGCCGGTGCAGAAGTATCTCGACGGGATCGGCGAGATCCGGCAGCTTCAGGACTTCATCCTCGACCAGGCTCGCGTGTGCGGCGTGCCCGTGGTCGAGAACGGCAACATGGAGCTCTCGATCGGCACCGTGATGGAGCTCGTCGTCGCCGGCGCCGAACGGTTCGCGAAGGTTTGATGGAGACCGAGCAGGACACTGCACCCTCCTCAGCACACGAGGAGCGAACCGACCTCTGCATCTGCGAGACGTACCTGCGGGCGACCGAGCGCGCAGCGCTGGCGGGCGCGCGCTGGCTGGGTCGCGCAGACCAGGAGAGCGCGGAGGAGGCAGCGGTCTCGGGCATGCGCAGCGGGCTCGACGAGCTGCCGATGACGGGTCGCGTGCTGATCGGGGCGGGTGACGGCGACACGAGCATGCCGGAGACGCTCGGTGCCGGCGGAATCGACGTCGACCTCGCGCTCGACCCGCTGGAGGGCCGCGGCGTCGTCGCCCGGGGCGGCAACGGTGCGATCTCGATGATCGTCGCCGCCGAGCCCGGCAAGCTCCGGCGCCTGCCCGACATGTACATGCGGACGATCGCCGCGGGGCCGCTCGCGCGCGGGCGGATCAGCCTCCTCGCGTCGGTCGACGACAACGTCCGCGCGATCGCGGAGGCGTTCGGCCGCAACGTCGGAGACGTGACCACGATCGTGCTCGACCGTCCGCGCCACCACGACCTGATCGAGGAGATCCGCGCGGCCGGTGCACGCATCAAGCTGATCCAGGACGGAACCGTGACCGCGTCCATCTCCGCCGCGATCCGCGGCACGAATGACCACCTGGCGATCGGCATCGGCGGCACGCGCCAGGCGGTTCTCACCGCCGGGGCGCTCCGCTGCCTGGGGGGCGAGGTGCAGGCGCAGCTCTGGCCGACCTCCCGGCGCGAGATCGAGGCTGCCCGCGAGCACGGGATCGACGACGTGGAGCAGGTGTTCACGACCGACGACCTCGTCGGGGGCGAGGTGATCGTCGCCGCCACCGGTGTCTCGAACGGCGACCTGCTCCGCGGCGTCCGCTTCCTCGCCGACAGCGCCCGCACGCACTCGCTCGTCATGTGCACCCGCTGCAACTGGGTGCGCTTCGTCGACGGCATCCACTTCTTCGCCAGGGAACGCCGCGAAGAGGTGCGGCTACTCGGGTTCTAGGGTCTGAACCCGACGGGGTCTGACCCTGCCGGATGGCGACGCGACCGGTTCTGCGGGGACGGTCCCCTCCGGGGACGGTCCCTAGCCGAAGGGGCGGTCCCTATACTCGAACCATGCCTACGAAGGACGAGGTCGTCGAGGCGCTGCACGCCGTCGAGGATCCCGAGCTCGGGATGGACATCGTCGAGCTCGGGCTGCTCTACGACGTCGAGGTCGAGGGGCCGAAGATCAAGGTGATCCACTCGCTGACGTCGATGGGCTGCCCGGCCGGACCGATGATCCAGGAGGACATCCACAACGTTGCCTCGCAGGTGCCCGGCGTCGAGGACGTCGAGATCGAGCTGACCTGGGATCCGCCGTGGACGCCCGACCGGATGTCCGACGACGCCAAGTTCATTCTCGGCTTCGGCTAGTCAGATCTGACGGCCTCAGAGGCCGAAACTGCGCCTAGTGCAACGTCGCCGTGAGCGCCGGTGTCCCGACCCGAGGCGGATCTCCACCCATTTGACGGAGCGGTCGCCGGGCCGTCACCAGCCATCAGGACGGAGACTCCCCCCGCTGGTCAGATCCGGCTCGAGAAATGCCAAACCCGGCAACTCCGAGGAGCCACCGGGTTTGACTCAGAGAGCTTTTCAGCCTCACGGCTGATTGTCAAGCGGCCCAGTCTCTCGAACCCGGTCAAATGATCATCACCCTCGATCTGCAGGCGAACTTCCCACGTTCCTGGGCGAACCCTGTTCCGCGACTGGGTCGAGACCTGATTCGACGTGCTAGGCGGGAATGCCGAGCAGGATCTTCCCGAACTGCTCGCCGGACTCGAGCCGCTCGTGTGCGGCCCGGGCTTCGGCGAGCGGGAACACCTGGTCGATCACGGGCGTGGCGCCTCCCGCGACCAGGTCGTACGCGCCGTCGAAGTCTGCGCGCGTGCCCATCGTCGAGCCGAGCAGGTCGAGTTGCTTCCACCAGAGCCGGTGCAGCGCCGCCGGCGGGTTCGGGCCGGAGGTCGCTCCGCACACGACCACCCGCCCGCCCGGTCGCGCGGCGTCGAGGCTGCGCTTCCAGGTCGCCTCGCCGACCGTCTCGACGACGACGTCCGCGCCGGTGCCGGTCGCCTCCTTGACCGCCGCGACGACGTCGCCGCTCTCGTGGTTGACGGTCGCCTCGGCGCCGAGCTCCGCGGCCCGGGTGAGCTTCGCGTCGCTCGACGACGTGACGATCGTGTGCGCGCCGAGCGCCTGCGCGATCCGGAAGGCTGCCGTCGCCACGCCGCCGCCGATCCCCCAGATCAGGACCCACTCGCCCGCCTGCAGCGCCGCCCGGGTGACGAGCATCCTGTACGCGGTCTCGTAGACGAGCGGGAAGGCAGCCGCATCCTCGAATGAGACGCCGTCGCGCAGCGGCACGACGTTCGTCGCCGGGATCGCAGCGAGCTCCGCGTGGACGCCTTGCGTGTGCTCGCCGATCACGTGGATGACGCCGTCGTGCTCGAGCCCGGGATTGATCACGACCGGCCGGCCGGGCTCCAGCCCGGAGACGCCCTCGCCCAGCGCCTCGACCACGCCGGAGCCGTCCGCCCCGAGGATCCGCGGCTTCGGCACGGAGGGCAGCCCCTTTCGCGTCCAGACGTCGAGGTGGTTCAGCGACGCAAACCGCAGCCGCACGAGGACCTCGCCGGGGCCGGCGACCGGATCGGGGACGTCCTCGTAGCGCAGGACCTCGGGGCCGCCGTCCTCATGGATGACGATCGCTTTCACCGCACGATCGTATAGTCGGGAGGTGTTCCCCAAGCTCGCGATCGCAGGAGCTGCCCTGGTTCTGCTCGCCGGCTGCGGCGGCGGCTCCCACGGCCGGCAAGCTCCTCGGCCGACGAAGGCCGGCTTCGCCGCCGCGGCCGACCGCGTCTGCCGGGAGACGAAGACGCATCGGGGGAGGATCGCGGGGCTGCGAAAGCTGCAACCGCCCGCAGCCGAGCGGGATCTGTACGTGCGCTGGCTCGGCGCGGAGCACCTCGCGGTCCATGCCGGCGACCTGATCACGGGCCGGAAGAAGCCGGCGTCGGGCGAGAAGACGGACCCGCTCGTCCAGCTCGCTGTCGCGCAGGGGAAGATCGCCGGCTACGCGGGCCGCCTGGGTGCGCTCGCCTGCCGGGGCGCGCCAGGCGTCACAATGTCCTCGTGACGACGGTCGAGCTCGACCGACTCGCCGACGAGCTCGGGATCGATGCGATCGGGGCGGCGCCCGCCGCGCCGTACACGGAGACCGAGCTGCACATCAGCGAGCGGCGCGGTCGCGGGCTGTTCGCGGACATGCGCTTCACGATGGCGCAGCCCGAGGTGTCGTGCCACCCCGAGTCGCTGCTGCCGGACGCACGCACGGTCGTGGCCGCAGCGCTCTGCTACTACGCGCCGGCGGCCCCGCCGGGCCGCGGCGAGGGACGCCTGCCCCGCTACACCTGGAGCGACCGCTACGGCGAGCTCCGGAAGAAGCTCGAGGCGCTCGGCGCGCGCCTCGGGGGCAGGTACCGCGTCCTGGTCGACGCCAACCAGCATGTCGACCGCGAGGGTGCCGCGCGGGCCGGAGTCGGCTTCTACGGCAAGAACACGATGCTGATCACGCGGCGCCACGGCTCGTGGGTCGTCCTCGGCACGCTCGTCACCGACGTCGAGCTCGAGCGGACGCCGCCGCTCGAGCTCGACTGCGGCGAGTGCCGGCTCTGCATCGACGCCTGTCCCACCGGTGCGCTCGACGAGCCCGGCACCCTCGATGCCACCCGCTGCCTGTCCTACTGGACGCAGGCGCCGGCACCGATCCCGGAGGCATACCGGGAGCCGCTCGGCGACATGGTCTACGGCTGCGACATCTGCCAGGACGTCTGTCCCTGGAACCGCGGGGTGGAGAAACGCCGGCAGGACGAGCCGGCGCCGGGCGAGCCGTCGGTGTCGCTCGCCGACTGGCTGCAGGCGGACGGCCCGTCGCTGGTCGACCGCTACCGCCGGCTCTACGTCCCGCGCAACGACCCGCGCTACCTGCGCCGAAACGCGCTCGTCGCGCTCGGCAACGTCGGCGGCGCCGGGGAGGCCGCGCTGGCGGAGCCGTTCGCCGCCGGCGACGACGAGCTGCTCCGCGAGCACGCCGAGTGGACGCTCGCCCGGATCGCAGAACGGGAGGTCCCGGGGTGAGCCAGGCCGGATGGATCTGGGTTGGTGTCGCGATCGCGGCATTTGCCGTGGCCGCCCTGACCGTCGCTTGGCTCGTGCAGCGCCTGCGGGCGGAGGCGAGGCTCGCCCACGACCGCGCCGAGGAGTCGGAGCACCTGCGCGACGAGCTCGACCGGCGCAGCCACATGCTCGACCGCGCCAATCGGTGCGCGCAGGCGCTCGGCTCGTCGCTCGAGCTCGAGGAGGCGTTCGGCTCGTTCATCCGCGAGCTGGACGGCCTCGTGCCCTTCGACCGCGTGGCGATCATGCTGCTGGAGGAGGGCCGCGTGCGGGTGATGGCGACCGCCGGCCTGAAGCACGACGAGGTGCTCCGCCCCGGCGAGGCGCTGCCGGCCGGAGCGCTGGTCGACCAGGTGGTGCACGAGGGCGAGACGGTCTACCGCCGCGACATGAGCGACCATCGCTACCCCGAGGAGGTGACGCTGACCGCCATCGGCCTCAGGTCGCGCGTGGCCGCGCCGCTGCTGCTCGGCACGACGCCGATCGGGATGGTCTCGATCCTGCGCGGTGAGGCGGACGCCTTCGACGAGGACGAGGTCGAGCTGGCTGCACTGCTCGGACGGCTACTCGCCAGCAGTGTCCAGAACATGCGGGCGTACGAGTCCGAGCGCGCGACCGTGGCAGAGCTGCGTCGCCTCTCGGCCCTGCGCGCCGACTTCGTCTCGCTCGTCTCGCACGAGCTGCGCAGCCCGATGGCGGCCGTGATCGGCGCCGCCCGGACGCTCGAGGAGCGCTGGCGCGAGCTGAACGCCGACCAGCGCGCCGCCTTCCTGGCGCTGATCGCGGACGAGACGAACCGGCTGGCGACCCTGATCGGCGACGTCCTCGACACGTCCCGGATCGAGGCGGGCACGTTCTCGTACCGGTTCACCGAGGTGGACGTCGCCGAGCTCGTACAGGCCACCGTTGCCGGCTTCGCGCTGCACCAGGACGAGGTCAGCGTGATCGCCCACGCCGAAGGGGTCCTGCCGAGCGTCCGCGGCGACCGCGAGCGGCTGCGCCAGGTGCTGAGGAACCTGCTCGAGAACGCCGTCAAGTACTCGCCGGCCGGCGAGGCCGTCGACGTTCGCGCCCGCGCTGAGGACGGACGCGTGCTCGTCACCGTCGAAGACTCGGGCCCGGGCATCCCGGCCGAGCAGCACGGGCTGATCTTCGAGCGGTTCGGCCGCGCCAACGTCGGCCTGGGGAAGCCCGGCACCGGCCTCGGCCTGTTCATCGCCCGCTCGATCGCCGAGGCACACGGCGGTACGCTCTCGGTCGTCTCGGCGCCCGGCAAGGGCGCCGTCTTCACGCTCGAGCTACCGGTCGGCGGATGAGCAGTGATCTAGATCGGTAGGCCGCCGCCGCGACCGACATGGCGGGCGCGGCTCCTGACCGCTCGCCCGGGGACGAGCGCGAAGACCGGCGGCGGAGCCGTCCGGCCGAGCGGGGGAAGGGGGCCCACGGGGGAAACCGGCCGTTTCCTCCGTGAAGCGAACGGAGCGAGCGTCAGGCTGGCGCGCGCAGCCGGGTGACGCCCAGCTCGCGCCCCAGCGACTGCGCCCGCTTGGCGATCTGGCGACGCAGATCCGGCGGCTCGAGCAGCTCCGCCTCACCGCGGTAACGGAGGATCTCGCCGACGAGCCACTCCTTGCTGCCGATCTTCTGCTCGTTGATCGCCGATCCGTCGGACAGGGGCCGCGCGCCCCGCTCGACCTCCCAGCGCGCGACCGCCGGCGAGTAGAGCACCCGGGCGACGAGGGCTCCCTCGAGCAGCCCCGGCTCGAACCCTTCGCGTGCCTCGAACTCGTCCTCGAGCATGGTCGCGCTCCGCATCCGGTCGAGCCTGAAGCTGCGCTCGTCGTCGCGGGTGCGATCCCAGGTGTGGACGTACCAGTGCGGCAGCCGCCGCTCGATCGTGTACGGCTCGACGACGTGCAGCGTCGTCGTCCCGTCTTCCTCTTTCAGGTACTCGAGCTCGACCAGCCGGCGGCGGCGGATCGCGTTCGTCAGGATCGCGACCAGCCCCTCCGCGGCCTTGTCGGAGCTCGGCTCGGGCGTCTGTGTCAGCTCGAACTCGCCGAACGTCTCCTCGAGCTTCTTCCGGACGCGGTCCAGCGGGCGGTGCGCCTCGGCCGCGATCAGCGGCCCGACGAACTCGAGCGCCAGCCGGATCGCCCTCGCCTCGAGCGGCGTCAGCCGCGGGGCCATGCGGAAGGTGTCGCCCCAGAGCTCCTTGTCGATGTGCACCTCGTCGCCGTGCAGCTCGGCGTAGACCGCGTAGCAGCCGCCGCCGAAGTTGACGAGGTTGAGGAGCGAGAGGTGGTCCTCGAGCTCCTCGGCGGGGATCTGGAAGCGCTCGACGATCTCGGCGGCCGGCACGACGGCTTCCTTGTCCTCGCCGCAGGCGGCAAGCAGGTACGCGAGCAGGGCCTGGAGCAGCCCGAAACGCTCCGGCGTGACCGGTCCGGAAGTGCGCTCGACGGCGTCCTCCTGGCGGCTCGTCACCTCTCTCGACGGCTTCGAGGGCGCGCCCTGATGGCGGTCGCGCACGCGGCGCAGGCTCTCCGCCACCTCACGGCGCAGGTCGTCGGGCTCGCGCGGGACGGCGCGCCCGTCCTGCCGCAGCACCCAGGAGGCGAGCATCGGCAGGCTCGAGTACTCGGTGACGAACGTCTGGTCCTCGAGCCGCCCGCTCGGCCCGAAGGCCCGTTCGACCCACCAGGCCGTCTCGGGTCGCACCTCGATGCGTGCCTCGCCGACCGGGTCGCCGAACTGCCACGAGGCCCGTCCGCGGTACGCGTCGATGTCGAAGTCGGGCGGCAACCTGAAGTCGCGCTCGCGCCGGGTCGCGAACCGGATGTCGCCGCGGATGCGTGAGACGCGGAACGTGCGGATCGCGTCGCGGTCGTGGTCGGAGCCGATCACGTACCAGACCCCGCGGTCGTGGAGGAGGCCGTACGGATTCAGGGTGCGCTCGGTCTCCTTCCCGCTGGTCATCGCCCGGTAGGCGAATTTCACCGTCCGCTGCTTGGAGATCGCCGTCTCCAGCTTCGCCAGTCGTCCCGGCATCTCGGCCGAGTAGTCGGGGTCGCGCATCTCGACGCGCACGGCGGTCGCCGACGGCGCCTCGTCCGCGAGGGTGGGGCGGCCGAGCGCGAGGTTCTGCAGCGCGAGCCGCAGCGGCTCCGCGTACGCGAACTTGCCCTCGAGCAGGTAGAAGCACGTCTGCAGCGCCGCCAGCTCGTCGTCGGTCAGCTCGAGCTTGGGAAGGAAGTAGTTCTCCGAGCGCAGGGTGTAGAGCTCCTCCCCGGTGAACTCGTCGCGCTGGGAGTGCAGCGGCACGCCGAGATCGCGAAGCTCGGCGCGGTCGGAGTAGAACCGGCGCGCGAACGCCTCGTCCGACATCTCGGAGTAGCCCTCGACGTTCCCTTTCACGTCGCGCGCGGTCAGCGGCCGCCGCTCGGCCATCAGGAACGCAACGAGGGAAAGCTGACGGATCAGCTTGTCGGTGTCGTGGCTCACCGATGCGAGCTTATACGCGTCGTCGAAGGACGCCTTGTGGAAAAGGTCGGGCTGACGAGGCCGGGCTTTGCCCGGCCGGGAGCCGTCACGGCAAAAGCGACGTAGCACCCGGCAGGTGCTTTCGCCGGCTCAGCTTCGGTCAGTGCCGACAGTCCCGCTCGCAAGGAGGGGGTCCGTGGGGGAACCAGGTTCCCCCGCGATTTACGCAGCGACCTTGGAGCGCTCGAGGTGCTGGTGCGACGGGCAGTAGTCGCGCTCGGGGAGCGGAGTGCGCTGGCACGGCTTGCCCTTGCGCGTGGTCGCGCGGCAGCGTGCGACGCCGCCGTCGAACGCGCCGGCCTCGATCTGCGTCTGGACGAAGGCCACGGCCGCGCCGACGCCCTCCTGCACCGCCCACGCGACCTGGGCCTGCTGCGTGATCGGGAAGTACCGGCGGATGTCCTGGAAGAGCGTCTTGTCCGGATTCGCGAAATAGTGCGGGTCGGTCGCGAGCCGCTCCATCGTCTCCTCGCACGCCTCCAGCACCGCCCGGCGGTACTCGAGCTGCTCATCCGGGTCCGCGTAGGGGTCGATCAGATCCTTGATCGTCCGGTAGATGGCACGCGAGTACTGATACATGCAGTTACGAATCTGAGCGTTCAACTCGTCCATAGCCAGTATCCAGGTCTCCTGTTAAGTCGCAGAAAAGCTTTGTTACGCGCCTGTTAAGCGTCGAGGCAGCGCTTTCGCGAGCCCAGTCTACCCCCTTTCGCTCCCTGTTACAAAGTCGGCGCTTCCGTTGTCAGAAATGCCAACGAAGAGCAATTAGCGCGCGACTTCGCGGGCGTACGTGTTCGGATACTTGGATCGGGCGGCGCGGGCCGCACGCTCCGCCTCCTCGAGGGAGCCGTAGACACCCGCGAAAACGACGTAGTACCCGGGGTGGAGGCTGGCAAACTTGCCCGACTCGAGCACGCCCGCGCGGAGCCCGCGCCCGCGCGCCTCCTTGGCCCTGGC
>Ga0070684_100000803_pt1 | contig 21845 bp, 19 predicted proteins | sample KBSC723LmetaG_FD_65653 | JGI IMG/M metagenome (GOLD analysis project Ga0070684, IMG submission 65653) | Corn rhizosphere microbial communities from Kellogg Biological Station, Michigan, USA - KBS C7.2-3L metaG | ecosystem: Host-associated > Plants > Roots > Rhizosphere ...
GTGTCGGCGGCCGAGCTGGCCTCGACCAGCAGGATGTGGCAGCTCGGGCAGATCGCGGAGACCATGTCCAGGTCGAGGGAGATCTCGCCGGCCCAGCCGGAGTCGGCCGACGGCAGCGGGTTGGCCTGCCCGTTCTGGTTGACCTTGCGGAAGCAGCCGTTGGCTGTGGTACAGGCCGCCAGCCCGAAGTTCGACCGGTAGGTGGCCAGATCCGACTCGGCGTTCGGGTCGTCATAGGCGTCGACGATCGCGACGGTCGCGCCGGAGCCGCCCGCGCCGAGGTTGTACGCGCTCTGCAGGTCGCTCGGGCCGTAGCCGGAGACGGCCAGGTTGGCCGAGGCCGGGTGCGCGGCGATGTCGGTGCGGCGCAGCGCGAAGCAGGACATGACGCCCTTGGTCGCGGGCCGGGCACACGAACGCTCGAAGGTGACGCTCGTGGTCGGCGCGGCTTGGGCCGGCGTGCTGGCGGCCAGCGCACCGCCGATCAGCGTGAGTGCGCCGAGGGCGCTGAGGAGGACGGGTCTGGACATCGGGGGGATCCCTCCAACTGGGCGGTCCCGGTTCTTGGCCGGGGCTGCATCCATCAACAGTGATGAATGCGGAGGGCGCCACGCACAACCCACACAACGCCTGGACGTTTGCGGGTCGGCGCGGGGTTAGGCGAGGGTGGTGTTGACAACCTCTTTCATTAACGTCGATCTGATGGAAGACTTTCGGCTGGTCAGCAGCGTGGGAGGCATGCATGGTGCCGCATCAGTCGTTCGGTGCGACATTGACCCGGCTGCGCCGCGAGCACCGGCTGACCCAGGAAGAACTCGCCAGCCGATCGGGGCTGAGTGTCCGGGCGATCAGCAGCCTGGAGTGCGGCGTCCGGCATCCACGCCGCATGACCGTCGAGCGTCTCGCCGGCGGGCTGAGCCTGGCGCCCGGGCTCCGCCAGCAGCTGATCGACGCCGCGGCGGACGAGCGCTGGGCCGCCGGCCCGGCCGTGCCCGCGCCGGCGACCGGTCTGGTCGGCCGCGACACGGAGGTCGCGACCCTGCGCTGCCATCTGCGCGGGGACGGCCCGCCGCTGCTCTGCTTCCTCGGTGAGCCGGGTATTGGCAAATCACGACTGCTGGCCGAAGCCGCTTCCCTGGCGATTCGCCGAGGCTCCGTTGTACTGGCGGCAGCCTGTCGACGGGGCGGCGAGCCCTACGCGCCGATTGTCGACGCGTTCGCGGCCCATGCGCGGCGGCTCGACCCGGCTGCGCTCGTCCGCGAGTGCCCCGGCCTGGAACTCCTGTTGCCCGAGCTGACGGTCACCTCGCCCGGCGTGCCGTCCGGCCAGCGTCGGCGGCTGGCCTTCGAAGCGGCGAGCCGGTTCCTGCGCCTTGCCCGCATCGGCCGGCCGCCGGTAATCCTGCTGCTCGACGACCTGCAGTGGGCCGGTCCAGCCGCCGCCGATCTGCTCTGCCATCTGGCCCGTCAGGCCGGGAGCGGCCTGCGAATCGTGATCGCGGCGCGGGCCGGCGACCTGCCGCCCACCGGCCGCCTCGCCCAGTGCCTGGCCGACCTGGCCCGGCTCGGCCTCACCAACCACCACGACCTCCGGCCGCTGCCCCGGCCCGATGCCGACCAGCTGATCACCGCGGTCGCCGGCGACGCGCCGGTCGGCCCGGCCGCGCGCCGGGCGATCCTGCGCCGCTCGGCCGGGCTGCCGTTGTTTCTCGTCGAGCTGACCCGCGCCGGCGTCATCCCATCGCATCTTGTGCTCGCCGTCGGCCAACAGGTCGCCGACCTCCCGGAACCGGCCGCGGACGTGCTGCGCCGCCTCGCCGTCGCTGGTCCGCTCGTACCGATCGAGGCGCTCGCCAACGGCTCTCCGTCGACCGAGCAGCTCCTGGACGCGCTCGACGCCGCCGTCCGTCACCGGATCCTGGAGGAGACCGCGCGTGGCTTCAGGTTCCGGTACCCGTTGATGCGCGAAATCCTCCTGCAAAGCCTGGGTCCCGCGCGGCGCTCTATCGGACATAGAGGTTGACGAAAGAAACCTCCAGCTCTAACGTGAAGTTTGACGTCCGTTAGAGCCTATACAAGGAGTTGCGCGTGTCTGCACCGTGTGTCATTCGAAGACTGGCAGTCGCGGCGGTCGCGATCCTGTCCACCCTGCTCATGGGCACCGCCGCGGCGGCGGCCACCCCCGACAGGACGCCGCCAACGGCACCGCTTTGGGGCTACGCCGAGGGCTTCTACTGCCTGACGCTCATCGTCGGCGTGGTCGAATCGACCGACAACGCCACGCCCCAGTCCCAGATCAAGTACGTGGCCTACGACGACGGTGTGCAGATCGGCTCGCTCGTCGACCGGGGCAACGGCCCGTGGGGCGTCCTGGTGCTCCGGCACTCGGGCACCAACATGGTCGCCGTCCAGGCGATCGACCTGGCCGGCAACCGTTCCGCCTTCAGCCGGTCGGTTCCCGTGACGGGCTACTTCACGCCCGGCTGTACGCCGTACCACTTCTGAGGCTTCGACGCACGGCCTCGGATCGTCCACCATGGACTTGGTGGTGGGGGGGTATGTCGTTGGTGGGCGGTTCGGGGCCCGTGCTATGGTTACCGCCGTTCCAGTGAGCGCCGCTAGCTCAACTGGCAGAGCAGCGGACTCTTAATCCGCGGGTTCGGGGTTCGAGTCCCTGGCGGCGCACCGTTTGATCAAGGCTCTGACCTGCGGGTTAGGGCCTCTTCCGGGTCTGGCATCGGGCGCACGGTGCAGTGGCCGGGACGGTCCTGGCCGGTCGAGCACATGCGCTTCCCGGCCGAGACATTCGGCGTTCGAGCGGGAGATCTCGTGACGGGTGGCGGTGGGCCGGCCCGACCGTGTCGCTGAGGCGGTCGGCGAGGTCGCGCTGGCTGGGCCCGAGTTGGGGCCGACGCGCGGCGACGAGGTGTCCGCGCGGCTCGAGGAAATCATCAGGGCTCCGCTGCCGCCGAGGCCTGGACTGACGGCCGTTGGTGTGAACGTCACGTTGTGATGTTGTCGGAAACTGCCTTGCACGGCCTTTCCAGACGCGCCTACCATCGCATCCATGACGCGCGTGCTGAAGCATCGAGAACTCCGGGGGACCGCCCCGTCGAGTTCGATGGCGCGTGCTCGCTTGCAGCCACGGGGCACTGAGAATCCCGGCTTCGGTTATACAGCCTCGCGCTGTCGGTAAGGGCTTCTGATCCCGTCTTGACGGGACGAGTCTGACCAAACAGTCGTGTCGAAGGTTCGAACCTTCCGACTCTGCTTAGGTGTCCTATGTGGACACCGCATGCCCTTTGACAAATGGATGATCGCATGGAGTTCGGGCGGGCGCCATCCTGCCCACCTGGGTCGGCGTGACCACGTGGTGAGGTCAGCTCGCTGTAAACGAGTCGCTTCGGCTTTGGGGGTTCGACTCCCTCCCGGCCCACTATCCGAGCGTTCCTCGAACCCGTCCCACGTAGGGTGGTTCGGAGTAGATCGGGGCGGCGGGCAACGTCGACCAGCGGGTCGGCGGTGGCTCGATGTTGATCGTGGGAGCGAATTGTCGCCATGGCAGCAATTTGGTCCCACGATCAACTTCGGCGGTCGCATGGTTGTCGGCACGATCTCGACGTCCCGTTCGGCCGCGCGGCGTTGGATTGCGCGCGCTGCGCCGGTAGCCAGATGCCTTCCGGGTCGTCGTCGGCGGTTGACCCGGCCGGCCGACGAGACGCAGTCTCTCTCGGTGGTCCGCACGAACGTCCGTCCTTGTCCGTGCGTCGATGGGCGCGGATGCGCGCAAGCGCACGGACGTCCGCGCGGACGTTCAGCCGGGTTCGTTCAGGGTGCGCCAATGGCCTGGGACGACGTGCTCGACGCGGCCTTTGGATCTGCAGGCTGCCGAAGCTGCGTCGGCCACTAGCGGGCGCGGCGATAACTCGACCGCGCACGTCGACGCGGTCAGGGGTTCGAGCAAGCAACCATCAGCCCACTTCTGCTTCTCTGTCGAGGGGAAGCGCTCATGACCACATAGCTCAGTGGGAGAGCACGGGCTTGTCACGCCGAAGGTCGAGCACCCTACGAAGGTGAAGGGTGAAGGTTCGAATCTCGCTCTCTCCGCTCACGCCGCTGTGGACGAATTGGAAGAGTCGCCAGGTTTTCACCCTGGAAACATTGCGGGTTCGAGCCCCGTCAGCGGTTCTCATGGCCCTGTGGTGTAACGGAAGCACGCCTGGTTCTCAGCCAGGCGGCCGGGGTTCAACTCCCCGCAGGGCTACCAACGGGATGTAGTGAAACGGAATCACTCCGCGTTTGGGACGCGGCAGCGGAGGTTCGACTCCTCTCATCCCGACTCATTGCCAGGCAGCTCGATTGGCCGAGCAGCGCGCTGTTAACGCGACGGTTGCGGGTTCGAGGCCCGCCCTGGCAGCTCTGACGCTGTGGCCGAGGGGGCAAGGCATCCGCCTGCAAAGCGGTTCACGCCGGTTCGACTCCGGCCAGCGTCTCGATGTCGTAGTGGCGCAGCTGGTAGCGCGCAACCTTGCCAAGGTTGAGGCCGCGGGTTCGAGCCCCGCCTACGACTCTATCCTGTTGAGGTGTTACGGCAGCACTCCTGTCTTCCAAACAGGCGGAGCGAGTTCAATTCTCGCCAGCGGGTCCATGCCGTCCTCGGGGGGTCGGCTCACCATCCTGCGGTCGCTCAAGGTCCTTCATCGCATTCATTCAAGTGAATGAAGGCAGGCTGATCGTAGTTCAGTCAGCGCCTACGTGCCTACCGTGAAACGACACGCACGCATCGGTGGTGGGCGATGAGCCAGACGAGAGCCGCGGTCGCGTCGGAACCGCGCAAAGCAATCAACCCTGAAGTGGCCGGGGTGGTGGTCGCGGTCGAACCGGAGTATCCCCGCGAGGTCGGCATCGGCTGGCACATTATCTTGCCGATTCTGCTCGGGGCCGGGGTAGCTCGGCTACCGGGTCTGCTGGTCGCCACCCTTCTGCGCAACGGCAGATCCAGCGGCGGTAGTCGGCGCACGCTGAAGGAACTGCGGCGCGGGCCCGAGTTCCTGGTGACCGAGTTCATTGTCCGGGGAGCCGACGGCACGCTTGTGGAGCTGGAAATCCACGGCCATCTCCCCACGTCGGCGTTGATCCCACGCGACCGCGTCCGAGCCGAGGTTCGCCGGCAACGCCGCAACGACCTGCCGCCGCGGGCGCACCGGTTGGAGAACCACACCAGCGGCCGGGTGCACCGGCCACATACGTCCACGATGTTGAGTCACCTGGGCCTGCCGTTGCTGCTGCAGGCGATCCTCGGGTTGGCAATCATCCTGCTGGTTGTCGCAGCGCTGGTGATGTGGCACACCTAAATGCGTTACCCGTGACTGGTGCAAGGCCACGTCGACGCCCGCAACACCAGCGTCGTCGGCATCAACAGTTCCTCCGGCACCCACCCCGGGCTGGTCATCGCCCGTTGTAGCATCCCCGCCGCCAGGACGCCCTGCTCGAACACTCGCTGCCGAATTGTGGTCAAGTCCAGCAGAGCGCTCAACTCGTGGTCGTCGAAGCCGATGACCGATACATGGCGGCCCGTGCGCCGGAGGGCGCTCAGAGCACCGAACGCCAGTTCGTCCGACTCGGTGAAGACGGCGGTCGGCGGGTGCGGCAGCGCCAGCAGGCGCCGCATCGCCTGCTCGCCGCCGTGCAGGCCGTGCGGCACCGACATCACCAGATCGTCGTCCGGGGTGATACCGGCCGCCGTGAGCGTCTCCAGATAGGCGCGCCGCCGGGCGTGTGCGACCGGCAGGAAGAAGTTCTGCTCGCCGTACGTCGAGATCATGCCGATCCGGCGGTGGCCGAGCTCGATGAGATGGCGGACGGCAGTGGCCACCGAGGCGGTGTCGTCGATCCGGACCGAGCCGGCGCCGGGCATGCTGTCGCCGACCACGACGATCGGCACGTTGAGGCTGCCCAGCGCCTCGACCTCGAAGTCGGTGAACTGCATCGCCACGACCAGGACGGCGTCGACCCGGCGCCGCAGCGGAAGGTGGTCGAAGAAGCGCTGGCGCGACGGCGTGTCGCCGAGGTTGTAGAGGAGCAGGTCGAGCTCGTGCTCCCGCAGTACCGACTCGGCACCGGCCACGATCTGGCCGAAGAACCAGCGGGACGCATAGGGCACGATCACCCCGACCGTCGAGGTCTTGCCGGACGCCAGGCGGGACGCGAACGGGGAGACCACATAGGACAGCGAGGACGCAGCCTGCAGCACACGGTCACGCGTCTCGTCCGAGACGTTCGGCAGCCCGCGCAGAGTCCGCGACACGGTGGCGGTCGAGACGCCGGCCAACCGGGCTACATCCTCCATGGAAACCGGACCGGCCACAACGGGAGGATAGCCACCCAAAACAGTTGTGAACCAGCCCCCGTCGGATCCATGAGAATCCGACGGAAAAACATGCTGTGTAATGCGCATGTTGCCAACTCGTTATCGATCAAAGGTCCGGAAGGGCTCGACAAACGATCGTGCAAACGCTTACATGCGGGTGACACAGCACACACCGGCACCGCGGGCCGAACAGGTTGGCAGGGCCGGGTTTGAGCTAAAGGGAGGCAAACCATGGCCGTCCTCTCGAGGCGGCGTCGGGCTTTCACGCTCGCCGGTGTGGCCGCGCTGGCCTTCGCCGTGACGGGCTGCGGAAGCAGCGACAACTCCGGAAGTTCCGACACGAGCAAGCCCGAGTGCGCGCCGTACGCGCAGTACAAGGTCGACAAGAAGAAGACCGTTTCCATTTACGCCACCATCCGGGACGCCGAGGCCGACAAGCTCGAATCGTCCTGGAAGCAGTTCTCGGACTGCACCAACATCAAGATTGACTACGAGGGCACCGGCGAGTTCGAGGCGCAGATCAAGGTGCGCGTCGACGGTGGCAACGCCCCGGACATCGCGGTCTTCCCGCAGCCGGGTCTGCTGGCCACCTTCGTCAAGTCGGGCAAGCTGAAGGAAGCGCCCGCGCCGGTCAAGGCCAACGTCGAGAAGAACTGGTCCAAGGACTGGGCCGCCTACACCACGATCGACGGCAAGCTCTACGGTGCGCCACTGGGCGCCAACGTCAAGTCGTACGTGTGGTACAGCCCGCAGCTATTCAAGGAGAAGAACTACCAGATCCCGCAGTCGTGGGACGAGATGATCGCGCTGTCGAACAAGATGGTCGCCGACGGCATCAAGCCGTGGTGCGTGGGCATCGAGTCCGGTGAGGCGACCGGCTGGCCGGCCACCGACTGGGTCGAGGACATCATGCTCCGCGACCAGGGGCCTGAGGTCTACGACCAGTGGGTCAACCACCAGATCCCGTTCAACGACCCCAAGGTCGTCTCGGCGGTGGATCGGGCCGGCAGCATCCTGAAGAACCCGAAGTACGTCAACGCCGGCTTCGGTGACGTCAAGAGCATCGCGACCACCTCGTTCCAGGAGGCCGGTCTGCCGGTCAAGGACAAGAAGTGCGGCATGCACCGCCAGGCCAACTTCTTCTCCAACCAGTGGCCGAAGGGCACCAAGGTGGCCGAGGACGGCGACGTCTTCGCCTTCTACTTCCCGTCGATCGACCCGGCCAAGGGCAAGCCGGTGCTGGTCGGTGGCGAGTTCCCGGCCGCGTTCAGCGACCGTGACGAGGTTGTGAAGGTGCAGACCTACCTCTCCTCGCCGGAGTGGGCCAACAGCCGCGCCAAGCTGGGCGACTGGTTCTCCGCCAACAAGGGCCTCGACCTGAGCGCCTTGGCCAACCCGATCGACAAGTTGTCGGCGCAGATCCTGCAGGACCCGAAGACGGTCATCCGCTTCGACGGTTCGGACCAGATGCCGGGTGCGGTTGGCTCGGGTTCGTTCTGGAAGGGCATGACCGACTGGATCAACGGCAAGAGCACGACGGACACGCTGAACTTCATCGAAAGTTCGTGGCCGAAGTAAGACCATGACGCCGGCGGCCCCGTGAAAACGGGGCCGCCGGTGTTGGCACTCCGGAGGGCCCCCAATGGATTACGACTTCTCCGACGACATTCAGAAGATCTGGCCGATGCTGATCGCGGTCGGCGCCTTCGCCGCCGTGATCGTCGGTCTCCTGCTCGTCCTCGACGTTCTGCCCCGCTGGGGCAGACACCGCTGGCACGTCCTCGGTTTCCTCGGTCCGGCGATGATCCTGCTGCTCATCGGGTTGATCATCCCGGCCATCCGCACCATCTACCTCTCGTTCTTCGACGCCGGCAGCCAGAACTTCGTCGGGCTCGAGAATTATGGGTGGATCTTCCAGCACACCGAGACGCTGCACATGCTGCGCAACACCTTGCTCTGGGTGGTCTTCGTGCCGACCCTGTCCACCGCGATCGGGCTTCTTTACGCGGTACTGGTGGACAAGGCGCGCTTCGAAGGCATCGCCAAGTCGCTCATCTTCATGCCGATGGCGATTTCGCTCGTCGGCTCGTCCATCATCTGGAAGTTCATCTACGCGTATCGCTCCGAGGAGCAGGACCAGATCGGCCTGTTCAACCAGATCCGGGTCTGGCTCGGCCTGCAGCCCAAGCAGTTGCTCCTCGACCCCCCGATCAACACGCTCTATCTCATCGTGATCATGATCTGGATCCAGGCCGGCTTCGCCATGGTCATCCTCTCGGCGGCCATCAAGGCGATCCCGTCCGAGATCGTCGAGGCGGCCAAGCTCGACGGCGTCACCGCGTGGCAGATGTTCTGGCGCGTGACGCTGCCCAGCATCCGGCCGTCGGTGGTCGTGGTCATCATGACCATCACGATCGCGACCCTGAAGGTCTTCGATGTCGTGCGGACCGGCACCGGTGGGCAGTTCGACACCAACGTGCTGGCGTTCGAGATGTACAACCAGGCGTTCCGATACTTCGATGACGGCAAGGGTTCGGCGCTCGCCGTGTTCCTGTTCCTGCTCGTTGTGCCGATCGTCATCTACCAGGTCCGGACGCTGCGGCAACGAACGGAGTCCCGATGAGCAGTGTGACCGCGGCCGCCGCGGAGACCAGCCCGCTCTATCGTCCCGAGGCCACCACGGCAGCGGGCCGCGTCCGCCGCCGGCTGACGTCACGCACCGCGAGCGTCGTGTCGATCATCATCGCGGTCCTGTGGACGATTCCGACCTTCGGGCTCTTCGTCTCGTCGTTCCGGCCCGAGGAGCAGATCAAGACGACCGGCTGGTGGACGTTCTTCAGCCATCCCCAGCTAACCCTGCAGAACTACAATGACGTCGTCTTCGGCCAGTCCAGCTCGCAGGGGCAGATGGCCAGCTACTTCATCAACTCGCTGGCGATCACGATCCCGGCGGTGATCTTCTCGGTGTCCCTCGCCGCGATGGCCGCCTACGCGCTGTCCTGGCTCGACTTCAAGGGCCGGGACTGGATCTTCATCGGGATCTTCGCGCTGCAGATCGTGCCGTTGCAGATGGCGCTGGTACCCCTGTTGAAGCTCTTCTCCGACGGCTTCTCGATCGGCGGGGCGCAGATCATCCCGGCCGTCTCGGGCGACACACCGTCGACCGCGTTCGTCCAGGTGTGGATCGCGCACACCTGCTTCGGCCTGCCACTGAGCGTGTTCCTGCTGCACAACTTCATGGCCGAGCTGCCGCGCGACCTCTTCGAGGCGGCGCGGGTCGACGGCGCCGGGCCAGCGATGATCTTCCGGCGGATCGTGCTTCCGCTGATCACCCCGGCTCTGGCCTCGGTGACCATCTTCCAGTTCCTGTGGATCTGGAACGACCTGCTCGTCGCGCTGACGTTCACCCAGTCGGACAACGCGCCATTGACGGTTCGACTCGCCCAGTTGGCGGGTACAAGGGGCAACGAATGGCAACGGCTGACATCCGGCGCCTTCGTCGCGATGCTCCTGCCGATCATCGTGTTCCTGTCCTTGCAGCGCTATTTCGTCCGCGGCCTGCTGGCCGGCGGAGTCAAGGGGTGAGTCAGCTCGTGTGGTGGCAAGACGCCGTGATCTACCAGGTCTATCCCCGCTCGTACGCGGATGCGGACGGCGACGGGATGGGCGACCTGCCCGGCATCACGAGTCGCCTCGACCACCTGGTGGAGTTGGGCGTTGACGCGCTGTGGCTCTCACCGTTCTACCGCTCACCCCAGGCGGACGCGGGGTACGACGTCGCGGACTACCGCGACGTCGACCCCCGATTCGGCACGATGGCCGACTTCGACGCCCTCATGGCCGGCGCCGGCGAGCGGCAGCTGCGGGTCATCGTCGACCTGGTGCCCAACCACACCTCGGTCGAGCACCCGTGGTTCAAGGAGGCGCTGCGGGCCGGCCCGGGCAGCCACGCCCGTGACCGGTACCACTTCCGCAAGGGCACCGGCCCCGACGGCGAGCAGCCGCCGAACCGGTGGAAGAGCGTCTTCGGCGGACCGGCCTGGACCCGGGTCGACGACGGCGAGTGGTACCTGCACCTGTTCGACGCCAGCCAACCCGACCTCAACTGGGACCTGCCCGAGGTGCGGGAGGAGTTCGAGTCGATCCTGCGCTTCTGGCTCGACAAGGGCGTCGCCGGATTCCGCGTCGACGTGGCCAACGCACTGGTCAAGGAGAGCGGCCTGCCCGACTGGGTGGACACCGGCGAGGCCATCCCGCCCGGCCATCCGGGAGCGCCGCCGATGTGGGACCAGGAAGGCGTGCACGAGATCTACCGCTCCTGGCGGCGGCTCCTGGACACCTACCCCGACGACCGCATGATGGTCGGCGAGGCGTGGGTCCGCCCGCCCGAGCGCCTGGTGCGCTACGTCCGCCCCGACGAGATGCAGCAAGCTTTCAATTTCGCGTACTTGCTCGCCGGCTGGACGGCCGTCGACCAGCGCACGGCGGTCGATGCTTCGATCAGCGGGGCGAACAGCGTCGGCGCGATCGCCACCTGGGTGCTGTCCAACCACGACGTGGTCCGGCACGCCACCCGCCTCGGCTTCCGCGTCGCCCACCCAGCCCAGCAGGGCATCGGGGTCGGCGACCCGCAGCCCGACCGCGCGCTCGGCCTGCGCCGGGCCCGGGCGGCCACGCTGTTCATGCTCGCGCTGCCCGGCTCCGCCTACCTGTACCAGGGGGAGGAACTCGGCCTGCCCGACCACACGACGCTGCCGGACAGCGCCCGGCAGGACCCGACGTGGGAACGCTCCGGGCACACGATCCGCGGCCGGGACGGCAGCCGGGTGCCGATCCCGTGGAAGGCCGACGCCCCCTCCTACGGCTTCGGACCGTCCGACCGCAGCTGGCTGCCGCAGCCGGCGCTATGGGCCGAGTACGCGCTCGACCAGCAGCGCGGGGTGCCCGGCAGCACATACGAGCTCTACCGGGCGGCGCTGCGGCTGCGTCGGCAGCACCGGCTCGGCCGGGGGACGCTGGACTGGCTGCCGGGTGACGTGCTCGCGTTCACCAACGGCGATGTCACGGTCGTCACCAACTTCGGCCCGGCACCGGCCCCTTTGCCGGTCGGTGAAGTGATCCTGACCAGCGGCGACCTGGCCGCCGACGGCACCCTGCCGCCCGACACGACCGCCTGGCTCATCGCGTAGCCCAAGGGCCGGTATCAAAGTGGATGGCCGGGCCGCGGGCAGCCTCGCACCGACCCCCACGCTGAGACGGGCCCTTGTACCGTGGGCCAGATGAAGGACCTGGCATTGCTGCATGCTCCGGACGTTCTGGCGATCGCCGATGAGGTCGAGCGCCGGCGCCGGGGTTACGGGGGATTCGGCATCGGCGCGTGTTGCTGTCTCTTCGTCATCATCGTCATCGTGGTCGTCGTCGTCCTGATCCAGCGGCGGCGGCGCCCGAACCCGCCTCCACCGCCCCCGCAGGCATAGCGGAAGCCTGCAAAATGGGATTCCCAGTTCATTCAGGTTTATCGGTATGATCGGCTGATATATTGACCGGCGTAATGGCGTCTTGTTCGCCGGAAAAGGCCCCATAGCATGGATAGAGTTCGTTCTCGATGCTGGGGGGCCGCCATGCAGACCGTGGATATTCACGCCGACATCGAAGACCGGATCGTCCGGCTTCTTGACCGGCTCTGGCGGGCGGCCGACGCCGACAGCCCGGACCGGCCGGTCTATCGGGCGGCCGGAGCCGAACTCACGGCCGCCTATGCAGCACTCTCCGCCGGTCCCGACCCGCGGGCCGCATTGCCGCGGCTGCAACGGGTCCGGCACCTGCTCGGCCTCGTGAAAGACGCGACCCCGCTGGCCGAGGCGGCCTCCGCGATCGTCACCACGATCGCCGGCCCAGCTTCGGGGCCGTGACCACCGCTCCCGGCCGACCGAAGCTCAACGCCGATACCTGGTTGGCCACCGGCCTTCGGGCCTTGCACGAACGACGCTTTGAAGAAGCCGGAGAACTGTTCGGGCGCGTGCTGCGCGAAAGTACCGCCGAAAAAACGCGCACGTCGGCCCACTGTTATTCGGCGCTGGCGGCAATCGCCGGCGCGCCGCCGTCCCGCCGGATGATCGGGCCCGTCAACGCCGCCGTGGCCCATTTGCGATCAGCCGGCGGGGCGGCGCTCGCCGGGGTACTGGCCGCGGTCATCCGCGACGACTTCCGGGCCGCGGGTGCGCGCCTACCGCTGCACGTGGCGCCGCTGGCCGATGAGCGGGCCGTGCACCGGCTGACGCGCGACGAACTGCGCCTCCTGGCTGCCACGCTCGTGCCGGTCGCCGGGCCGACCTGGTCCCGACTGGGGGAGTGCGCGACCGACCTGTTCGCCTCGGGCGGCGTCCCGCCCGAGAAGGACGATCCGCAGCGGCGGTCCGGCGTACCGGCGTACTTCCGGTCCCGGCCCGAGCTCACCGTTGCCAACCCGGGCGTCCGGGCGCCGATCACGCTCGGGCTGGCCGGTGTCGTCGCGGTCGCTGCCGTCGTCGCGATCCTGCTGGCCGGCCCCTGGTACGAGGTGGTCGAGGTCGTGCTCGTGGCGGTCGCGTTCGCGCTGCCGTTGACGTTCTTCGGGCTGGTCGGGCTGCATGACGTGCGGGCGTATCGCCGGGCGCGGTCGTCCTATGACCGGCAGCTCACCGAGTACACGATGCGCCCAAATGATCGCCAGATGGACGCGTGGCTCGAGGAAGACGTGCGCCGGCTGGCCGCGCACGGCGCGGAGCGCCACCGGATCAACCCGGATCACCTGCTCGCGCCGCCGCAGGCGATCGTCGGCGTGTCGAACCGCCTGCACCAGCGCATCGCCTACCGGCAGGAGATGGTCGAAAGCTCCTACGCCTACCGGGTCGTCGCCCGGCCGATCGTCGAGCCGCTGGCCAAGGGCCGGCTGGGGGAGGACGGCCGCCTGCGCGCCGACCATTACCACGTGGTGCTGGTGTACCTGACGCGGCACCGGGTGTGCGTGTTCCGCGGCGAGCTGGAGTTCCGGACGGGGCAACTGGTCGGGCCGGCGACGCACGCGTTCCCGTACAACGACGTGGTCGCCGTCTCGTCCGGGGCGGCGGCCACCCAGATGCGCTTCGACGACGGCTCCGGGCCGTGCCGCGTCACGACACTCGACGGTGGGTTCGCGGTGACGCTGGTGGACGGCGACTCGATCGAGGCGAGTACCGGCCTGATAAACCACGTCCAGGCGGGCGGCGATCGGCGGCTCGAGGTCGCCTGGCCGAACGAGGCGGCGCTCTGCACGGTGCGTGCACAATTGAGTGGTGGATGAGTGGGTGCGCTACTTCCGCGACCGGGCGCGGCCGGTCGAGGCGATGCACGCGCACTTCGACCGGCACACCTACCACCGCCACGCGCACGAGACCTACTCGTTCGGGGTGACCGAGATCGGGGCGCAGGCGTTCACCTGCCGCGGTGAGGCACACACGAGCGCGGCCGGCATGGTGATGGCGTTCAACCCCGACGAGCCGCACGACGGTTGGTCCGCCACCCCCGGCGGCTTCACCTACCGCATGGTCCACATTGGACCTTCTCTCATTTCCCGCGTACTGGCGGATGCCGGCGATTCCCATTCTTCCTTGCCGTTGTTTCTGTCGCCGGTCCTCGCCGATCCCGTGCTGGCGCGCGGAGTTGAGCGGCTCCACGAGTCGCTGACCGAGGACCCGTTGCGCCAGGCGGAGGTGTTGACATCGACGGTGCTGCGGCTGATCCGCCGTGGAGCGACGAAACCGCCACGGGTGGCATCGTTGCCGTCGGCCCGGTCGACGCGGGAGATCGCGGCGCGCACGCGGTCGGTGCTGGCCGAGCGGTTCGCCGAGCCGGTGACGGCCGACGAGCTGGCGGCCGCGACGGACGCCAGCCGCTACGCGGTCTACCGCGCCTTCCAGGCGACGTATGGTCAGTCGCCGAGCGACTACCAGCGCCAGTTGCGGCTGCGGCTGGCGCGTGACATGTTGAGCGCCGGCCGTTCGGCCGCCGAGGCGGCAGCGGTCGCGGGCTTCGCCGACCAGGCCCACATGACGCGGTGGTTCGTTCGATACTTCGGCCTGACCCCGTCGGCATACCGGCAGGCGGCTCGGCGGCCAAGCCTCGACCAACTACATGGCCGACCTAAGGTTGTCGTCGCCGGCTAGGGCCTCAGGACGGACGGCCGAGAACCGAAACTTGCTTCGTCTCGTGTGTACTTCGACGTTGGCGAATCCAAGCGACGACAGGCGCGATCGTAAATCGTGATGATCTACCGCGACAACTGCATCTCCAAAATGAACCAGATGCCACTTGATGCCCACCGCCAGGCCCTCGACGCCCACCAACACACCACCGGGCTGAAGAACCCGCCACGCCTCCGAGAGCAGGCAGTGTTGCAAAATGAGGGGGCTCACATGATGCATCATCATAACGGCAATCACAGCGTCAAATGCGCCGTCTGGGAATGGCAGCTGTGCCGCGCTCCCCGCAACAACCGACACGTTAGATCCTGTGAAGCGACGACATATCTTTCCGGCCTGCGCCCTGTTCTGTTCGAGCACCGTCAATGTGGACACCTCATGGCGCAGCGCATCCGTAGAGTGACCAGCGCCTGGACCGAGCTCCAGGGCAGATTTGCCAAGCGACTGATCTTCAAGCATCCACGGCACAACATCTTGGGTGAGCTTCCGAGCCCATCGGGCGGACCCGCAGTATAGTCGATGATGGAGGCTCAAAGCAGCTTCCAGCCATTAGCTAGGTTTAGGTGGAGTGTCATACGCCAACCAGACTGGGGACGGGATGCTGCCAATGCTATTCGGCCCGCCGGGCGCGGGCAAGGGCACCCAGGCCGAGTTGCTATCACGCCAGACGGGCTTGCCGCACATCTCTGGAGGAGATCTTGTTCGCGAAGCGGCCGCTAGAGGTGGCGAGATCGGATCCAAGATTGATGCAGTGATCCGATCAGGAGGTATCTTCGACGGACCGCTCGCGCTGCAACTGATTGTCAAACGACTACAACTACCAGACTGTGCACTCGGGGCGATCCTCGATGGCTGTGCACGGACCGTCGGTCAGGCTTCAATGCTAGATCGCATGTTGAGCGATCTCGGAAGACCAATTACCGCGGTCATCGCACTGAACGTGGCTGACCGCGTCGCTCGCCGGCGTCTTCTGTCGCGTGTGGTGGCCCCCCCTGTGCACGGAACAGCTGATCGGGCAGCAGTGGCAGGCCTCGAAGCGACGCCAAGACATAAACTCGAGACGGTGTATCGCAGGCCGGACGACGAACCATCCGTCATCGAGAAGCGGCAGTTTGTTTACCACCAGTCAACCGCTCCGGCACTTGAGTACTACCGGCATCGCGGCCTCGTAAGGGACATCGACGGCGAACGGCCGGCAGATGAGGTGCACCTGAGCATCCTGGATGCGCTCCGGCTGGCCGAGGCATTCTAGGCTCGATGCTGCCACTGATCTACGAAGCCCTTCAGCTGACTTCTCACCATGCCAAGTTGGTCGTACAGAAACGTGGCACCCGATGACTTTTCTACCTTGAGCGTTGCGAGAAGCGAACCAAGGTGGCTGGCGGTAACGAAATCCAGGCCGGATGCAATTCCAAACAGCGTGCTCGCCGCAAAGGTGTCTCCCGCGCCAACAGTCGAACTCAGCTTTTCGATCGGACGTACCGGAATCTCCCACTCCCGGCCTCCCCGATCGTGCCCTTGGCCTGCGGTGGCGCCACGCGTACGAAATGCGCAGACCAACGACGGCGCATAGCGAAACAGGTCCGAGGCGGACGTTAGGCCAATGCGGCTCTGGAGAGCGAGCCATTCGTCGTCGTTGAAGAACGCAATAGACGTCGTCTGCAGAAGAGCCGTCAGCAAGGCGTCACTGGCGTACGGAACAAGACCGTTGCAAAAGTTGACCGCTGTCCGCAACCCGTGACTTGCCGCGAATTGCAGGCAGCGTTCTATCGGTCGATGTGGATAAAAGCCGGCGACGTAAAGAAAGTCGACAGTCCCCAGCGTGTCAAGTTGAGCCTCTGAAATGGTCTCCTCGAGATCTGTCGGATGTAAGAACGTGTAGGCCTCGCCCGTCCCGATCTCGACGTATGTATTAGTCGAGTAGCAGGGAGCGTCGCCGCTCCTCGTGGTTGCAGCAAGGTCTACCCCCACGTGAGTCAAGAACTGTTCGAAGCCCGATTCGACAAAATCATTGCCTACCGCGCTGAATAGAACCGCTTTGCCGCCAAGCATGCCGAACGTGGACGCCGCCCCAGCCGCTCTTCCGCCAAAGGCTCGGTAGCTGGATGCAACAACGGCCGCGTTGCCTCGCACCGGCAGGTTTTGGACCTCGAACATGTTGTCTATGACCGCCGTACCTAAGAATGCACCGCGTGCAGCCACCGCGCCGTGTCCTCCTTAGTGAGGTAGCCCCGGTCGGTCGCTACCTTCAGCTCCGGACGAATAGCTTGCTGGATCGCTGCCCGCTGCTAGCTCAAGAAACTCTTCCACCAGGCCCTCGGTGCGTTTCGGTAGGTTTCCTGATCCAACCAGCAACCGCACCATTTCGGGCTCTCGGCTTCGCTGCGTCACAAGGTAGTGCGACATCGCCCGCTCGAAGCACTCAGGTCCGCGGACCGATGTGAACGCGTCCTCGGGTACAAGGGCTGCCCCGGCTTCAGCCACACTTCGGGCGATCACGTCGGAGAGTTCAGACAAGAAGGGGTGAGTCCATTCGTCAACGAGCTGCCCCATAAGGAGCACGTTCGTCCGGTGATAGTGCGAGTTGGGTGGCACGATAGTGACGACCGGAATTCGTTGGCTCTTCGCGAACAGAAGCTCCGCGCCTACCCCGATACCCCTTCGAGCGCGTGCATCAGCGATGACAACATCGGATGTGAAGACCTGCAGGATATCCCTCCCAAACGTCGCCCGAACGTCACTCAAGTCGTCTACTCGGTCGCCTGGGTTGAGAATCACGAGCTCCGTCGGCTTTGCGCTGCGTCTCAGTTCGGCAATATCGTCATCGGACCAGAAAATCGAGCGTTTGTCGGTGGACCCCTTTTGAATGCTACCGCACAGATACACTCTAAGGTTACGTGTCATAGCGCCTCTCCACTCGGGGTCAGGTACCTTTGGATCGACGGTCGCGGCTCATTCGCTGCAACTCGACCAGAATCATTTCTGGTGCAGTAGGTTTGCTGCCCGACCAGCCGAAGAATCGACTGGCGTTCCGCCGGCTAAGTATGGGCGGGAGGACCAACTGCAAGAAGCTCCAAGCTCTGGCCTTTTCCGGCCCCGATCGTCGTTGATCTTGGCGAACTTCCCACATGTAGTCAAAGAACTCGTCGACAATGAGGCTAGTTAGCCGTTCGACCATTGCGTCTCGCTCGTCGAACAAGAGCTCCTCGTTGCCCATGCTTCGAAGCAGTCGGTCCCGAAATGGCGGTATGTGTCGACGGGCCGACTCGATCTGATCGATGTCAAGGGTTGCCGCGTCTGGAAGATGGAGTCGTACTGCAACCTGTTGTACGACGTCCTCGGCGACGAGCAACTGGCCCACCAGTCCCTTGAAGTACCGCTGCACGTTTCCGGCGCCGCGCTGGTCCAGCAGGATCCCGTTGGTTTGAAGATGGTCCTTGAGACCAAACAGGAACAGCGTGTGTTTGCCCTCTACCACTTCAGAGATTCCGTCGAATGACTCGGGGCCCCGAAAATGCTCGCGATTCTCCACGAGTCTTGCCATCATCTGTTCATACAGGCCACTGTAGTCTTCACGAGTAATTGTCACGTCGGCAGGTCGAGAAGTGAGAGGTTCCTCGCCGTCCAGCGGCCTCATACGGTCTTCAGAAGCCCAGAGTTTCACCGCACCGATCTCATGTAGGCCGTGGAGGCGCGCACGGATATGGTCCTTGTCCTCCGGTGGTGCGGTTGGCTCGATAGCTGCAGTGTAAGGTATGTAAACGCACTCAGCGAGGTAGACCACCGCTTGGGTGATGCGGTCTACATCCTCGCGTGTCATACGTGACTTAAGAGGATAGAGACACGAATATTCCTCGGTTGGCTCGGCGTTCATCGGATGAGATCCATCGCTACCGGGAAGTCGATTTCGTACAAATGATAGCTGAGGACGAAGAACGTCGCTGTGCCCGGGCTGTGTCCGCACATCTTGGCCAATTCACGGAGCAGTTGAATGAAGCCGACGAACATTGGAAAGGCGCCCATCCAGGCATCAACGCTTCTTGCCGACAGCGTGCCATTCAACACTCCCGAGCGTACTCGGAACGAGGCGTGCAGCGGGGAAACGGGATTTGGCAAGAACGGATCGACGTCGGGATCCCAAAATGCTGCTAGCACAAATCTGCTGTCAGGCCGCTTGTGTAGCATGTCCCTCATCAGCGCCACCTGGTCGAGTGTCTTGGGCGTTTCGGTCGACCGTCCTGTCCGGCGAGGCCATGCGTAGAGGCGTTGGGCAAGCGTGGAGTTCGCCGATGTCCCTATCCCTTTGAAGGCCGCCGAAACACCGTCGACAAGGGGAGCGAATGAGCTCGGATAGGCACCTGCAACGAGCGGATCACTCGCTGCCTGTCGCACCGTTATTAGAACGTCTTGCCTTTCTATGCACGGTCCTCTATCACTCTCAAAACGGCTTAGGCGCGAGCCATCGTTGAAGAGCTTGAGGCTCGAAAGCCATGCTTCCGGCATCGTGTCTTCTTCAATCATGAGTTTGTGAGAATCGCCGAAGCGGGATCGGACGGCTCCCGGCTGCCGTCGTGCGATGCAGTAGGCGGTCTCCTTGGTGGCTTTCGCCGCGCCGGTGCATGAGAGACGGGTTGTCCCATATCAAGACGTCACCGCTCCTCCACTCGTGCTTGTAGCACCTCTCCGCCACCAGGGTGTGCCCGTACAGTTCGGAAAGAATCGCGTTGCCAGTGTCGTCGGCGAGACTCTCCACCTTCGCCACGCAAAGTTGGTCCAGGTATAGAGAGCCGCGTCCGGTAACAGGATGCTTCCGCACCAGAGGGTGCACGACGTCAGGGTGGTCCTCAAGCTCTGCTCGGTCGTCAGACCCATACCGTGTCGTCTGGAATCCGTATAAACGGTAGCTGTAGGAGAACCGGAGGTTCAGCACCTCCAAGGTTGCCAGCCGAGCGGGTGGTAGGGATTCGCACGCCGAGCGCGTGTCCACGAACAGGGTGTCCCCACCGCTTTGAGGAAGATGGATACTCGCGAGGAAGGTCGCTATTGGGGGTTTTTCCAGGAAAGATCCATCGGTGTGCCAGTGCTGACTCGACGAGGGAGGAGCGTCCTTAGGGGCTGGTGCGCTACGCATCACCTGCACGTGTGGTTCGTCGGGATGGCGGCTGCGCTTGTCCCATGCCAATTCCGGTTCGCCGAACATGCGGGTCAACCGCACCTGGTCCCGAGTGCCTAGATCTTGATTCCTCAACACGAGAACGAGATGTTCGAATAGTGCATCCCGTAGTTCTCGCCTGATCTCCGGATCGGCTAGCGCAGGACCCGTGAGGCCGATGATCTCGGCGCCTAACGGCTCTGGGAGGCTTCGCACTAACATTGCGACTCCATCTGAACCCGACCCTCCTACGCTATTTTACCGAAATCAACCGAAAGGCCCACTTCGGTCATCTCTCGTGCCACCCGGAACCGCCAGTCGACGCCCGGGGCGTCGACTGGAGTCGAAATTACGCCGTCGAAATCCGAGAACAGTTCCAGTTTGCCTTTGCGTAGACAATGCACGCGCGACCTTCCTAGGCGCCCAACGAAGAAGCCTAATTCAAAGATGACATTTTGGCGGGCGCGTCCAGCCGGGTCCGCCGAGTCGCTGCCGTTCTGGCCCTGTATGTCGTCCGGCGTAAGCAGCACAATCGCATATCGCACGTCGGCATAACGCTCGACTTGCTCAATCAGGGTTCGTCCGCCACTCGGGCGCTCGGCAAGAATGATCGCCTCAAATCCGAGGCGCTCGATGAATCGCGCGACGTTGTCCCTGAGCTGCAAGTCGTGACCGTGCACGACGAAGACCCTCTCCGTGGTCACCTTCGTCCCCTTCGCGTCGTAACTGACGGACACCGTCGAAATCGGGTCGATCGGGCGCCCCATACTCACATTCCGTAGGCGATCCCAGTCGATTTCTGCGCGAAGGTAGCCTGCGGAGATGAGCCGACACAGTGTGGCAAACGCGTTTCGAGCGCCATCCCGCGTCGCCGGCTGCCCAATCCAGCGAGCGACTGTTGCGTATGGAAGATCAAGTGGACCGTCGTGCACGTCTGCAGCGGTGCGAACTGTTGCCAGTACTTTGCGCTCCTGGTCCGACAGGTCCACCTGCACTTCCTTGCCGTCGTGGTTACGAGCAAACTCTACCGGGTACGACAGTGTGCAGCTAGGATTCATTTGCGTGGTTCCGGGGCGGTGTCGCTGATCATGTCCGGGATCTTCGAATACCTCGAATTCGAAGATGGTAGACAATGTTGATCGTTCGACATCAGATGGATGTTATTCGATCTTGTTGTGGCGACCTACGCCGCAGCCATCGTGCCATCGGTGACGTCGACAGCCTGCTTGATTGGCTGTCGCACAATGTCGATGCGGTGCTCACGGGTGTTCGGCATTGCGGAGGGCGCACGAGCGTTCAAGACCCACCCGCCCTGGCGGTGGCAGGGTGAACAGATGCGCTTTCCCACCAAGGTCGCCATCGTCGTGCGTGAGGAGCTTGCCGTCTGGCAGAAGCTCAACGTCACCGCCTTCCTCACCAGTGGCATTGCCCACGCGACGGGCGAGATCATGGGCCAGCCGTACGTCGACGGCTCGGACAATGTGTACCTGTCCATGCTGCGCGAGCCGGTCATGGTCTACGCGGCCGGCACGAATGGCCTCACCACCGTCCATGAGCGGGCCCTCCGCCGCGGTCTCGCCATGGCCATCTACACCGAGGAACTCTTCGCCACCGGCAACGACGACGACAACCGGGCCGCCGTCCGAGCCGTCACGGTCGACAAGCTCAACCTCGTCGGCGTCGCCGTGTACGGGGCCCGCAACGAAGTGGACAAGGTCGTCAAGGGGCTGAGCCTGCATACCTGACCGCAACCGTCACGCACCAGCGACTGCTCCGGGCACTGCCCACGATGGTCGCCATGCGTGTTTCGCTTCGTCGTATCGCGGTCGCCGCCGCAGCGGTCGTCACCGGCATCGGGCTGATGGCTGCGCCGGCCACCGCCGCCCCCGCTGAAGGAGTCATCGACGGAGCCGGCGAGCCCGGCGCGATCAGCGGCAGCTACATCGTCACGCTCAAGCCGGACGCGGTCGCCCCGGCGGCCGTCGACGCCACCGCGGAGGCCCTCGCCGACCGCTTCGGCGGCGACGTCAAGGAGGCCTTCAGCGCGTCGTTGCCGGGCTTCTCGGTACGGATGACCGAAGCGCGCGCCAAGCGGTTGGCCGCC
>Ga0070684_100000806_pt1 | contig 21838 bp, 15 predicted proteins | sample KBSC723LmetaG_FD_65653 | JGI IMG/M metagenome (GOLD analysis project Ga0070684, IMG submission 65653) | Corn rhizosphere microbial communities from Kellogg Biological Station, Michigan, USA - KBS C7.2-3L metaG | ecosystem: Host-associated > Plants > Roots > Rhizosphere ...
CGCAGGTGGCGCAGCAGCAAGAACAGCAGCATCGGGTTGAGGCCGGCCCACAGCCCGTTGAACAGCACGTCGTTGAACGACAGCCCCCAGATCGCGACGAACGGCGCCATCAGCACCGCTGGGAACGGCGGAAACGACACGTACCGGATCGACGTTCGCGACACGATGTCGCCGGCGGGGATCGTCTCGGGCGTGCCGCGCAGTGGGTAGAACCGGTCCACCGGCCCGCCCGTACGGCTGCCGTAGATGCCGCGGACCTCGCGGCCGTCGCGCAGCTTCAGCACGTCGACCTTCGCCCAGTCGTTCTCGTTCGGTGGCTGTCCGGGGAGCGCCAGGCGCCCGTGCAGCCAGCCGTCCGCCAGGTAGACGTAGTGGTTGTACGGCGAATGTCCGCCGAGCCGCCCGCCCGCCGTGCCCAGGTACGTCGCCGCGAACACGGCGTAGACGACGGCGGCGCCGCGGCGGCCGCGGAACAGCCGCAGCCAGCGCGGCGCGGGCGCCTCGGCGATGCGGTCGCCCGCGGACGCGGTCCGATCCGGTGCGGTCACGGCGCCCCTCGCCGGTACATCGTCACCAGCGGGACGCCTTCGCGCTCACGCACCATGAACGGCTTCGTCGTTCCGTAGCTGTCCCAGAACCAGCCTTCATAGATTGCCCAGTGCTTCTCGTAGAACAGGATCCCGACCTGCGATCGGCGCAGGCCGTCCTCGCCGAATCCGGTGTCACCGACGTCCAGCGCCAGCCGCCCGTCCCGCTTGTACATGTTGAGCGCATCGTGAATGACGTCGTGCCAATACATCGCACGATTCTCCGGTTCATCGCGATTGATCGCATCCATCATCGGCAGCACCGAGTAACCCCAGAACTGGCGGTTCATCCCCAGCGACGCGCCTCCGGCGAACCCGCCCGCCAGCAAGTTGTAATGCGACAGGCCGTCGGGATGCGAGCGCCGCGTCTCCACGACGGCCGGCAGGCAGACCAGCGCTGCGAACACGACGGGCGCCGCGCGCAGGAGCCGCGCCCGCCCCGCCGGCAACACGCCCGCGAGCACCGGAAGCAAGCGCGCGACGCCGATGCCGGCGAGGACGGCGAGGTATGGCATCGCGGTCATGAAGTGCTTCACGCCGCCGAAGATCGGCGTGGACGGGACGGCGAGCACCGCGAGCGGGCCCAGCGTCTGCACCAGCATGAACGCGCCCGGCGCGCGATCGACGTCGGCGCCCGGGCGCACCCAGCTCGGCCTGCCGTCGCCGGCGACGGGGCCCTCGCCGGGGCCACCGTCGACCATGGGCTGGCCGCGTCGGCGCCGCACCAGCACCGCGATCCCGACCGCCGCCAGCGCCAGCGTGGTCACCGGAACCGTCAGGCCGGTCTCGACGAAGGGCGCGGTCGACCGGAGCAACTTCCGCGCGGTCGTCGTCGGCGGGTTGTTCCAGTTGATGCCCAGGTACTCGAAGTTGTAGTGCTCGTGCTGCAGGTGACGGTTCACGTACGCGCGCGTGCGCGCGACGGGCGAGTTCCACAGCCACGGCCAGTGCGCGTAAAAGATGATCGGGCCCAGCACCAGCATCGCCACGAAGGCGAGCGGCGGCCGCGGGAAACGGCGCGCGCGCAGATCGCCCCGCCGCATCCACAGGTAATGGCCGACGAGAAAGATCGGCATCAGCCAGGCGTTGTGCTTCACGCCCAGCGAGAGGCCGAACAGCACGCCGGCTGCGATGCCCCAGCGCGGGCTGCGCAGCGACTTCCAGTAGGCGAAGCCGACCGCGAAGGCCATCGTCGTGATCGGCGCGTCGAAGCAGGAGATCGGCGCGTGAAAGAAGTAGTGCGGCTGCGCCAGCGTCAGCACCGCCGCCGCTGCCGCGGGCGGGCGCGACAGCCACCCCCGCGCGAACCGGTAGACCATCGCGACCAGCAGCGCCGCAAAGATGATCGCGGGGAAGCGAAAGGCCGTCGACTCCCGCTCGAACAAGGGCAGCGTGACGTGGCGGCCTTTCACCGGGATCGGGTGCAGGCCGCGCGTTGGACCGGTGCAGTGGCAGCGGTGAAACGCCCGCCACGAGAGCCCGTAGAGCGTCTTCATGATGACCGGATGGTCGGGGGCGTTGTCGCTCCAGTAGCGATCGATGGAGCCGGCGCTGAACGATCGCGTGAGCTCGCCGTGGGCGAGGTTCGACCCCAGCTCCTCGAACCAGCCCCAGTAGCGCTCGCCCGCGCGGAAGTATTGGCCCTCGTCGCGCCCGAACCCCTGCCGGCCCTCGACGGCGAGCAGCCAGGCCATGGTCGCGATCGCCAGCGCCGCGGTGATCAGCCAATCGGCGCGCCGCGCGTCGAGCTTCGGCAGCGCCAGCTTCACCGGCGCGCCTCCGCGGCGAGCGCGAACTGGCGCGACTGTGGCGCCGCCGACGTGATCTCGAAGCGCACCGCCGCGACCTGCCCGGCGCGCGCCGACGTGTCGATCCGGCGCACCACCCAGCCGTCGTCGTTGGCGGTGGTGAACGACGCGGCTTCGGCGCCGCCCACGAACACGCGCAGGTCGACCGTCCCCGCGGCGGCCTTGCGCATCCAGACGTTCGACAGCCCGGTCGCGACCACCAGCGTTCGCCCGAGGGGAACGTCTGGGTATTCGACGACCGTCGTAGCCTGCGACGCCGGCGGCGCGAGCAGCGCCACGCGCAACCGCGTGTCGACCTCGACGATCTGGCGGCGCACGAAGTTGTCGCCGGCGCCGGGGCACTGGGCGCGATCGCCGACGGGCGGGCAATCGACGCTGGCACCGGCCGCGCCGCGCCGGCTGACGCGCGCGTCGGACCAGCGCGCGACGAAGTCGTAGCGCACCGGTTCAGGGTCGCGCTCGACGCGCCGGACGGTCAGCGCGCCGAAGCGGCGTTCCTCGGCGACGGCGCCGCGCCTGGCGGCGGCGTCGCGCGCGCCGCGCTGGCTGACCTCCCACACACGCGGGAATCGTTCGTCGTCGAGACGGCCCGCGACCTCGACCGGGATCAGATCGCCGAGGTGCGTGCGCAGGATCGAATCGGCCCACGCGGGCGCGGCGACGATCAGGTCGCCCGGCCGAAAGCCCGCGCGGATGGCGCCCGCCGCCGCGCGCCAGTCCGCGTCGGTCGGCGCCCGGTACGGCGCGACGATCGCCGACGCCGTCTCGACGAGCGCGAGCAACGAAACCGCCGCCAGGACAGCGAGCCCGGCGCGCGTGGTCAACCGCGACGGGGCGTTCTCCACAGCGGCGCCGAGACTATCATCGCGTTACTTTAAACGAGAGCAGCCGGAGCCGATTGTTCCCGTCGGCCAGCGCGGCCGGCGTGACGGGCATGCGCTCCGGCCCGCGGAAGGCCCCGACGTAAAGCGTGTACGTCCCGGCGGGTGTGCCGGCCGGAATGGGAATTCGCTGGCGGTCGCGCAGCTCCTGTCCCGGACGCCAGCGCTCGAGCGGCATCAGCCCCTCGACGGGAACATGGTCCAGGTTCCGGTAGCCCGCCGGACCTTCGAGGTGGAAGAACAGCCGCCACCCCGCGGGTACGGGTTTTCCCGCGGCGAAGTGATACGTGATGTCCAGCGTCCCGCCCGCGGCCACGGCGTCGCCGCTGGCGTCGTAGCCGCGCACGAGTATCGAGTCGCCCAGCGACGCCTGCAGCGGATGTGTCGGACGCGGCGTCGCGCCGGCGGGCGTGACCGCCTGGCGCAGCTTCTCCCCTGCCCCATCCGGCAGCGCCAGCCCCGCGACCACACGCTTCAGGCCATGCGAGAGCGCGGCGCAGGAACGCCCCGGCGACTTTGCCAGGGCGTCGGCCTGCTCGAGCTGCCAGACGTCGTGGTCGTCGGCCGGGTCGCGCGTGCGGTCGTAGCACTCGGTGGTGTCGCTGGGCACGGCGTTCCAGATCAGGTGCCGGGTGGTCGTCGCGAGCGCGCGCTTCTTGCCGCGCTCGGAGGTCACCTCCTGAAACACGGCGCGCGTCTCGGTGTCGGCCGCCGGCGGTCCCGCCGCGTCGGGCAACAGCGATCGGCCGATGAACGCCGGCTCCGCCTGGCCCCGCGCCAGGTTCACCAGGGTCGGCGCGATGTCGATGTGGCCGACGGGCACGCGCACGCGCCGGGGCGCGATGCCCGGCACGCGCACGATGAACGGCACCTTGGTCTGCGCCGGATAAAGGTCAAAGCCGTGCTCGGTCACGCCGTGCTCGCCGAACCCCTCGCCGTGATCGCCCGTCAGGATCACGGCCGTGCGATCCCAGAGCCCCGCCTTCCGGAGGTGCGCGATCAGCCGTCCCAGGTGCAGGTCCGTGAAGCGAATCTCGCCGTCGTAGCGATCGACGCGGGTCGATCCGAAGGGCGGCACCTCGGGGTGCGTCTCGTACGAGAGGTGGGGATCGTAGTAGTGGATCCACAGGAAGAACTTCCGGTCGCGGTGCGCGTCGACGAACGCGATCGCGTCGTCGGTGATCTCGCGCGACGACGAACCGCGCGACTCCATCGGCCCGTTCACCGCGACGTGCAACGCGGCGCGCTCGGCGTGGTACTCGTCCATGCCGCGTTCGAATCCGCGGTGATCGCCGAGCGCGAAGTAGTTGAAGCTGAACATCCCGCCGGTGAAGTAGCCGTCGTCGTGCAGCGCCTGCGCGGTCGTGCGCACGTCAGGACCGAGACGCGGCCACCAGATCGATTCGTCCCAGGTGATCGCCGAGGGCCAGCGGCCCGCCGCGATGGCCGGCATCGAGTAGCGCGTCGACGGCGCGTGCGCCCAGCCGTTCTCGAACAGCGCGCCCTCCGCCGCCAGCGCGTCAATCACGGGCGAGGTCGCGCGCGGGTAGCCGTAGCAGCCAAGGTGGTCGGCGCGCAGCGTATCGACCGTGATCAGCAAGAGGTCGAGGTTCGGCGGCACCGTGTCCGGCACGGCGGCCATCTGCGCCGGCGGCGGCAGCGGATCGGTCGCGTCCTCGCCGTCGCAGTCGGTGTCGACGCCGTCGCCCGGCACATCGAGCGCGCCCGGATGGATCATCGGGTCGCGATCGTCGCAGTCGCCGCCGCCCAGCGCGCGTGCGTAGCCGTCGCCGTCGAAGTCCAGCAGGCGCCGCCCGGACTGCAGCGTCTCCGTCACGAACGCCGCGCGCGCGCCCGCGATCTTGCGGGGCGCCTCCCGCGGCGAAACGCGCAGGACGACGCCGATCGCCGCGAACCAGAACGCCAGCGCGATCGCCGCCATCCGGTCGGGCCGATCGGGCAGGCGGCCCCGCGCCGCCCACGCCAGCACGGCAGCGACCGCCGCGATCGCGGCGCCCGTGGCGATCTCGGCCCACGGCGCGAAGCGCAGGTTGTCGCCCCAGGCGCGCGCGATCGCGAACGCCGCGGCGCCGCCGTAGACGACGGCCGCCAGCGCCAGCGCGCGCCGCCACCGGATCGGCAGCCGCACCTCCGCCAGCATCGCGATCGCCAGCGGCAGCAACAGCGCCGGCACGGCCGCGGCGTACATCTGGTACGTCAGCTCGCGCCCGATCAGCCAGCGCGTCTGCGACAGCGGGACGAAGATGGCGGCGCCCAGCACCGCGGCCGCGAGCGGCGAAACGAGCACAGCCGCCGGTCCGGGTGGCGGCAGCGGCTCGGGCCGCGATCGCCCCGCCGCGAGCAAGCGCGCCACCGTCGGTGCGATGACCAGGCCGCCGATCGCGGCCGCCAGCGCGGCCAGCGTGGTGAGGCCGGCGGCGAGGAATCGGTTGTTGCGCTGGGCAGTCGCCATCACGACGGACGCGGCGGCCGCGGCTGCGCCCAGGCCGGCGAGCAGGAACGTCACCGCCCGCGCCCAGCCCGGCGGGCGCGCGGCACGGCCCCACGCGACCGCGCGCGCCAGCAGCTCGACGGCCGCTCCCGCGCCGACGCCCAGCACGGCGTCGACGCTGGCGACGAGGACCGCGGTCGCCAGCGTCGTCCCCGCGCCCGGGCCGACCAGCAGCGCGGCCCGCAGCCCATCGACGAGACCCACGAACGCGCCGGCCAGGCCACCGGCGAGCGCTCCCGCACCGATGGTTAATCGCGGCGGCCGGTCACCCATGCGGCGTGCAAGCTACCACGCAGGTCCGGCGCGATCGCGGCTAGCCGCTCTCGCGCGAAGCGCGAGCTTGCGGCTACCTGAAAAAACAATAGTCGCACCCCGCGCCTGCGGCGCGTAGCGACTAGCGCGCGACGCAAACCGGAAGCGCGAGCTTGAATCCCCGCGGGGCACCCTCGTGGTAACCCCAGCCGACGATCATCCCGTGCGCGTTGACGGCGTTCGCCTGCACCAGCTGCCAGCCCAGCGCCGGATCGACCAGATCGCCGAGCCGTCGCATGCCGCCCAGGCCGGCCGCATAGACGAAGGCATTGTTGTGGTCGGTGGCGTCCTCCGCCCAGCCGACGACGTCGCCGTACGTGTCGACGCCCCACGCGAAGCTGTTGCCGCCGCCAGCGATCGTACCCAGGTCCAGGACCTTCCCGCTGGCCACATCGATTCTGAAGGCGCGTTTGGCCGCGCCGCGCAGGCCGTAGCCGACGATGAACGATTCGTTGACGTCGTTCGCCGCCTGGAGGGTCCACCCCTGCGCGTCGAAGACGACGTTCATGTCGCGCAGGCGCGGGCTCGCGTCGCGCGGGTCGTAGATGAACGCATGGCCGAGGTCGCCGGCGGCGGCGCCCTCGAGCTGCGCGTTGCCGACCACCACGCCCGCCTCGCTGATCGCGCTGGCAGAGCTACGCGATCCGCCCAGCGTGCCCAGCGTGCGAAGCCCCGCGGCCGGGGTGTACAGGAACGCCTGCCACGTCGCGGGGTCGCGCCCCGGCAGCAGCCCGACCACATGGCCCTGCCCGTTCAGGTCCCACACAGAGCAGCTGGTGGTGCAGATCTCCGTGCGGCCGCCACGAGCCGTGTAGCGGTGCCCGAAAAAGACGCTGGTCCCGTCGGCGCGGTCGGCGTGCCCGCCGATCGCCCCGTCCGACGCGATCGCGCTGGCGTAGCTCTGCGCGCCGAAGCCGGCGAGCGCGCCCAGGTCCTGGACGCCGCTCCCGTCGGTGTAGCGGATCGCGTGCATGTCGCCGCTGGCAGTGGTCTCGCCGCCGACCGCGACGCCGTCGTCGTTGATGTCCTCGATGAACACCTGCTTGCCGCCGAGCGACGGGATCTCGGCGATCTGGGCGCGTCCGTCGCCGGCAACGAAGCCCAGCGTCCCGCAGCCGCGCAGCTCGCGCGCCGTCAGCTGCGTCGGAGGCGCGCCATGACCGCCTCCGTGGTCCTCGACGCACGCCCCGCAGCCGATGCAGGCCACCGACATCGCCACCGTCGCCAGGAAGGAAAACGACCTCATCCGAAGGGCCCATACCCTACACCCAAACAAGGTTCGCGGCCTGCGCCAATGTATGCGCGCACCCACACTTTGAAACGCGCCGCGGCTGCCAACTTCGTGGCGCGCGCGGCGCAGGAAGGCCCCTCTCCCGCTGCGCGGGAGAGGGCGACAGAGCTACTTCTTCGCGGGCGCCGGCGCAGGCTGCGAGTCGGCCGTCGACGGCTGGGCGAGCAGGTTGCCGTCGGGGGCGCGCTTCAGCACGACCACCGTCTGCAGCGATTGCACCTCGTTCGACTCGCGCGCGAACACCTGGACGAGGTTGCTGCCCGCCCACAGCGGGATGTCCGCTTCGAAGTCCATCTTCGTGCGATCGCCCGCCAGCTTGTTGGGCAGGTAGAAAGCCTTCTTCACTGGAATCTTCGCGTTGCGGTTCCACACGCGCACGTAGACGTCGCGCACCAGGCGGTCATCCGACGCGTGGCCCTTGATGTGGACGCTGTCGCCCACGACGACGGTCGGCGCGATCACGGACAGCAGCGGCGGGGTAACCTGCCACTCCGGCTTCAGGGCGCCGTGGGCGGTGCCCCCAGCCTTCGTGTCGGCGGTTGCGATGAACGCCGACCGGTTGCTGTCGAGATCGACGCGCGTGAACGCGCCCAGCGTGCCGCTGGTCTTGAACACCGTGCCCTTGGGCGCGCGGCCGACGACCAGCGAGCTGTCCGCCGCCGCCTCGCGCAGCGGCGCATCCTCGCGCGTGATCGTCGCGGTCCCCGAGGCGGTCTGGGGCGGCGGCCCCGGCGGCGCGACCTTGACCTTGATCTTGTCGGTCAGCGACTCGCCCAGCGTCGTGTCCGCTACCGCGAGATCCAGCGCGTACTCGTCACCCTTGAAGTCCGGCCGGACCTCGTAGACGAACGAGAACGTCTTCGTCTCGCTCGCGGCGAGCTCCTTGGCCTCGAAGCGCCCGGCGCTGATCAGGATCCCTTCCTGACCGTTGCCGTTGCGAAGCACCGCCTCGGTGTGCATCGCCTTCCCTTTGCCGATGTTCTTGACGGTCACCAGCATCCGCACCTGTTCGCCGCGCTGAACCTGCCCGTCGTGGTTGCTGCCCTTCTGGTCGTCGATCGTCTGGTAGGTGTACGCGAACATCGGCCGGTCCTTGCCCTCGATGTTCACCAGCAGATCGGTGCCCGCCGCCTTGACGACCCCGCGCTGGGTGTACAGCCCCGCCTTGATCTGGTCCGTGCGCGTGAACGACGACGTCGGGACCTTCACGACCAGCTCGTAGCTCTTGGATTCGCCGGGCGCGATCTTCCCGAACACCATCTCGTTCTCGTCGAAGATCGGGTTGTCGCTCTCCAGCACCGCGCGCACGCGGTACGCCGGCACGCGGCCGATGTTCTTGACCACGCCCTTCAGCTTGGTCGTCGTCCCCGCGGTGATCTTCGCGTCGGCGGTGGTCGGCTGCAGCGTCAGCTGCAGCGACGGATCCGCGCCGTTCGTCGGGCCGGCGCTCCAGTCCACGCCCTGCTTCTCCAGCGCCTGCGAGACCTTCTTGTCCTCGGCGGCGCGCACCTTGTCCAGGAACGCCTTCGATCCCTGCACCAGGTCGCGGCGGCGGCTGGTCTTGGCCTGCGCCAGCAGGTCGCGCGCGAAGTCGATCAGGAAGTCGGTCTTCTGGTTCTGATCGTCCTCGCTCTCGCCCGACTCGTCCTGATCCTCGACGGTATCCTCGTCCTCATCGACCGTCTTCTTGTGCGCCTTTTCGCCGGGCTTCGGCTGCAGCAAGAACGACACGAGCTCCATCGGCTTCTCGCCCTTGCGCGCGCTCGGGTGCTCGAGGTGCCACTCGTAGTCGGCCTCACGCCGCCGATGGGTCGACGGCTGCAGGCGAATCCACGACCGGTCGCCGTCCTTCTGTACCAGGAGCGGATCGGTCTCGATGTCCGGGATGACGCCCGTGCCCTGGATCGAGAGATCGCCCGGCGTCAGGTACTGCGCGGTCGTCAGCTTCAGGCCCAGCTTGTCGTCGTCCGACCGATCGCCGAACGGGATCGGCGACGGGATGTCGAACAGCACCTGCACCGAACCCTTGCCGAACGTTCCCTCGCCGATGACCACGCCGCGATCGAGGTTCTTCACCGCGCCCGCCACGATCTCCGACGCGCTCGCCGAGTTCTGGTTGACCAGCACCGCCAGCGGGACCGTCGGCTCGTGGCCGCTGTCCGTCGCCGTCTCGTCCTTCCGCTGCGCGCCGCCGACGCCGACCATCGACACCAGCGTGCCCGCCTTGATGAAGGCATCCGACACCTTCTGCGCCTGCTCGTAGAGCCCGCCCGGGTTGCCGCGCAGGTCCATGATGATGCCCTTGACCTTCTCGCGGTCGAACAGCGCCAGCGCGTCCGACAGATCGCCCGCGCTGTTCGCGGAGAAGTGCTGCATGTGGAAGTACCCGACCTTCGCGGCGGGCTGGCCAGGGCCAGCGGGGACCGCCAGCACGCGGGCCGGCGGATCGATCGCCGGCGGGCGGATGAACGCGCGCGTGATCGTGAACTTCTTCACGCCCGGCGCGCTGTCGCGCTCGACGTAGACGTCGACGTTCGTGTCGACGTCGCCGCGCAGGCGCTCGACCGCTTCGTTCAGCGTCATGTTCATCGTCGACTCGTTGTTGATGCGGACGATGTGGTCCTTGGCCTTGATGCCCACGCGGATCGCGGGCGTGTCCGGCATCGGGCGCTTCACCGTGATGCGGTTCTTCTTGTCCATCTCGATGACGATGCCGAGACCGCCGAACTTGCCCTGGGTCTGCGTGCGCATGTCCTTGTAGGTCTCGACGTCCAGCAGGACCGAGTGCGGGTCCAGCGTGTAGAGCATGCCGTTCGTCGCGGCCATCTCGATCTCGACGAGGCGGCGCGACTCTTCCTTGTCCGGCACCGGTTGCAGATTTGGCTGCACGAACTGGAAGATCTCCTGCAGCTTGGTGCGCAGGCTCCAGGGCGCGTCCACGCGTTCGATCGAGAAGCTGCGCTGCTGGCCGTTCACCTTGACCGTGACCTGCTTCGGGTCGTGCTCGGGCCAGCGGTCGATCAGGATCTCGGGCACGTCACGCTGAACGAAGTCCAGCGCGCCGACCAGCATCCGCTTCGGATCCAGCCGGTTCTTGTCGAAGTAGTTCTCGCGAACGTAGAACAGTGTCTTCGAGAAGATCGGGAGTTGCCCCAGGTCGTACTTCCCGGCCACAGTGCGGGTCGCGGCCCGCAGCTGGTTGTCGGCGCCGACGCGGATGCCGTCGTCGTGACGGATGACAGTGATGACCATCGCCGCGCTGCACGCGGCGATGAAGACAATGATCTTGCTCAGCCGCCGCATACGGGACTCCGACTGTGGATGGGGGGTGGAAGACGTTGAGGACTCGTTTGTGGAATCTGGTGATGGACCGTCGATGAGATCCATGGAGGAAACAATGATACCGGTGTGCCCGTCGTGGCGCACGAAGAGTTATACTGGCGCTTCGCATGACCGGCACGACCGGGAGACGGCGCGCGGTGCCGGCCGCTCCGCCTGCGGGTGAATCCCGAACGCTGCAGGATGCCGCGCTGGACGAAGGTCCGTCGGGGCACGCCGTGAGCGATCTCCTCGACGGAGACAGCGGCACGCACCACGTGCCAAGAGGCGACGGTTCCAGCCTGTCGACGTACATGCGCTCGCTGCGCAATTACCCGGTGCTCTCGCGCGAGGACGAACATGAGCTCGCGGCCCACTATGTGAAGACACACGAGCTGTCGGCGGCGCGCAAGCTCATCACCGCGAACCTGCGCCTGGTCGTGAAGATCGCGCAGGAGTACCGGCGCGCGCACCGCAACCTGCTGGACCTGATCCAGGAAGGTAACGTCGGCCTCATCCAGGCCGTGCAACGTTACGATCCGTTCAGGGGCGTGAAACTTTCGACGTACGCGGCCTGGTGGATCCGCGCCTACATCCTCAAGTTCATCCTCGCGAACTGGCGCATGGTCCGGATCGGGACCACGCAGGCGCAGCGCCGTCTGTTCTTCAACCTGCGGCGCGAGCGCGAGCGCATGGAGCGGATGGGCATCGAGACCGACAGCCGCCGGCTCGCGGCCGCGCTGGACGTCAGCGAAGGCGACGTGGTCGAGATGGAACGGCGGCTGTCCGCCTCGGAGATGTCGCTCGACGCGCCCGTGCGCAGCGAGGGACTCCCCGGGCGGACGCAGGGCGATCTGGTGCCGGCGGGCCCGGCCGCCCGGCCCGATTGGCAGGTCGAGAACGGCGAGTTCCAGGAGCTGCTTCGCGCGAAGCTCGACTCGTTCGGCGCCGGACTGCAGGATCGCGAGCTGCATATCTTCCGGAAACGCTTGCTCGCCGACAAGCCGACGACGCTGGAGCAGATCGGCTCGGACCACGGCGTCAGCCGCGAGCGCGCGCGGCAGCTCGAGGAACGGTTGAAGAAGAAGCTCCGTCAGTTCCTGGAGACGGAGCTCGGCGATTCGCTGGGGGACGTCCCGGCCGCCGACGGCCCGCGCGTGGACACCACGAAGTGACTGCGACGGCCGGCGCCGGAACGCTGACGGTCGTCGCCACGTCGCTGGGCAACGCCGCCGATCTGTCGCCGCGCGCGATCGCGGTGCTGCGAGATGCGGACGTGATCGTCGCCGAGGACACGCGCAGCGCGCGCCAGCTGCTACTCGCGAGCGGCATCGCGGCGCCACCCCGGATCCTGTCGTGCTTCGACGCGAACGAAGGGGCGCGCGCCGATGAGGTCGCCGCGCTGCTCGCCGGCGGCGCGCGCGTGGCGCTGATCTCCGAGGCCGGGACGCCGCTTGTGTCGGACCCCGGCTACCGGATCGTGACCGCGGCGATCGCGGCGGGCGCGCGCGTGGTGCCCGTGCCCGGACCGTCGGCGCTGCTGGCGGCGCTGGTCGCGGCCGGGTTGCCGACGGACAAGTTTCTGTTCCTCGGCTTTCCGCCGCGCAAGTCCGGAGCGCGCCGGCGTCTATTCGAGAGCGTGCGCACGCTCGGCTTCACGCTGGTGCTCTACGAATCGCCGATGCGCGTGGGCGCGACGCTCGCCGATCTGGCGGCGGTGCTGGGCGGCGACAGGCGCGCGTGCGTCGCGCGCGAGCTGACGAAGCCGCACGAGGAGATCGTGCGCGACGGGCTCGACGCGCTCGCGCAGCGCTATGCGACCCAACGGCCGCTGGGCGAGGTCACGCTGGTGGTCGCGGGCGCGCCGGAGGGTGCCGCCGCCGAGGACCTGGACGACGACGAGGTGCTGGAGAAGGCGCAGCGCCTGATCGCGGACGGACAGTCGACCAGCGACGCCGCGCGCGTCCTCGCCGAGATGACCGGCCGGCCGCGCCGCGACATCTACAAGCTGATCGCATCCGCGCGCGACGAGTGAAATTGCCCTGAACGCGCATGCGGCGTACTCTGCGCCGCATGTCGTGGCGCGGAATCCGCGGCGTGGTCGTGGGGGCGTGTGCGGTCGCATGGACGGCGACGACACCGACGTCCGCCTGGGCGCGGAAGGCGAAGGCTGCGCCCCAGCAGGAACGGCTGCAAGAGCCGGAGGCGCCGCCGCCGTCGTTCATCGCGCCGCCGCCCGGCTACGAACCGCCGCCCCAGTTCCAGCCGGGCGACGCGACGGCGCCGCCGCCCCCGACCTACGAGGAGCCGTTGCCCGGCTTCATGACGCTGGATCGCATGGACGCCAGCTCGCGCGTGGGCGCGCAGCTGGGCTGGGACAAGATCGACGACGTGCGCGTCGCCGACGCGTTCGCCATGCGCCTCGAGCCGTTCGCTCAGTACATCCTTCCGAACCGGGCGATCGGCCTCTACGGCCACGTTCCGCTGGCGCACCTGTTCGACCTCGACGCCGCCGACGGCACGGGCATCGGCAACCTGGAGCTGGGCGGCTTCTACCTGCCGACCCACAGGTCCGAGCTGATCGTACGGGTCGGCCTCGCGCTGCCGACGGCCTCCGACAGCGTGAGCGGCGCGCTCGCGAACTTCGACACGCGCTTCGAGCGGTTGACCGACTTCGTCCTGATCGGTCCCAGCACCACGTCGCTGCGCCTGTCCGGATCCACCGTGCAGCAGTGGGACATGTTCTTCCTGCGCGCCGACGTCGGGCTGGACGCGGTGCTCGACAAGCCGGGCACCGCCTCGGGCGCGACCAGCGTCTTCGGGCGCGCGAACGTCGCCGGCGCCGTGCGCGCGTCGGGCGTCGACTTCACGCTGGAGTTGGTGAACCTGATCGCGTTCAACGGCACCAGCGTGCCGAGCGGCTTCACCAACCACCTGGCTCACACCGCCGCGCTGAGCGTGCGCTCGCCGGGCGCCGACCAGTTCCACTTCGGCCTCGTGTTCCCGCTGGACAACGAGTTCCGCGGCGACGCCTGGGTCATCGCGCTTGGCTACCAGCGCACGGGCTTCTGAACGGAAATCTAAGGTCGCCAGGTTATCGCGACGAAGGGAACGGTCGAGACGTCCTCGCTGCTGTCGAGGACGTGCATCGCGGTGAAGTCGAATCCCCAGTGGGTGTAGTGCAGGCGGACGCCGCCGCTCATCAGCGCGCCGTTGAACTGCCCGCCCTGCGTGCCGATCGGAAGCATCGTCGCGAGCTCTGCCAGCAGCGACACGTGCGGGCTGACGCGCACGATGGCGCCCGCGCCGTTCACCATCAGCAGCGTGCCGATCAGGACTGCGTTGGCCGACAGCGACAGGCTGGATTCGCACCGCTGCGCGAGGCACACCTGCGCGACCGCGCCGGCGCGTCCCAGGAACGCGACGCCGACCTCCTTGCCGACGACGCCGCTGGCCGACCCAATCGCCGCTGCGCGCACGAGGCCGCCGCGATAGACGGACGACTTCAGGCTGATGTCCAGCGCGGTCACGCTCTCTGACGCGATCGGGATCGCGGTGATCGACATCTGCGTGCTGTCGGTGAACGCGTAGCCCGCCTGGAAGACGATGAGCTCGTAGTTGGAGAAATAGAACGTGCCTTCCGGATGCGTCGTCGCCGTCGGCAGCAAGATGACGCGGTCACCTTGGGGATCGACGACGGGCGGGCGCGGTGGCGGCGGCGGCGCAGCCCCGTAGTAGGTCAGCGTCGGCACCTGATCGCCGCTCGGCGTCGGCGGATACGCTGACGGTGGCGGCGGATACGCGGGCGCGGGATACGCCGCGGGCGGCGGCGGGTACGCGGCCACCGGCGGCGGATACCCGGCCGGCGGCGTCCAACCAGGTTGCGGCGGATACCCGGCGGGCGGCGGGTACGCCGGCGCGGGATACGACGGCGGCGGATAACCGGAACCCGGCGCGTAGGGATACGGACCGTATGGATATTGCGGCGCATACGGGTACGGCGTGTACGGCTGGGCCTGCGCGGGCGGCGATTGAGCGGGCGGCGGCGCGGGCGGTGGTTGCGCCGGCGGTGTGGGCGCGGCGGGCGGCCTCTCCGTCGGTGATTTCTCCGCGGCGGGTTTGTCTCCGGCCGGCTTCTCGCCGGGCGGCTGCGCGCGCGGCTTGTCCGCGCGCTCGGCGAAGGGCGGCGGCTGGTTGGTCTGGCCCTGCCCACCCGCGCCCGCCTGCGCCCAGGCCACGCTCGTGACAAGGGCCACGGCCACCCCGGCGATAGCGCCGATCAGGGGCCGGCCGGTGATACCCTGGGCCTGCGGGCCCCGCGCGCGCCACCTGTGGGCGCGCCGCTTACAGAACCGACCGGCCATGTATTCGACAGACACCGCGACCTCGGGAAAACCTCAACTATTTTCTCCCCCGGGGCGCAGCCGTGTCCATGCCGGCGTGCGGATCGTTTTGATCGCCTGCGTCGTCGCGGCGGGGTGCGGCCGCACCGCGCTCGAGCCGGCCGACGACAAATCGAAGGCCGACGCCGCCGCGGACCATCCCCGCGATCTGCCGGCCGAACAATTCGACGCGCCGCCGGACATGCCGCCGGACCTGCCGATGGAGCACCCGCCGGACCTCGCGGTCGAGCGCATCAGCTGCGTGCCGACGGGCGACGAGACCTGCAACGGCCTCGACGACAACTGCGACGGCCGCATCGACGAGGATCAGCCGGCGATCCCATGCCCCAACGGCGGCAACCGGCTGTGCGTCGGCGGCCGCTACTCGGATTGCCCCAGACGATGCGAAGTCTGCGTCCCGAACAGCAAGCGCACGTGCATCACCTCGTTCTGCACGTTCTGGGGCAGCCAGACCTGCGACGCAGACGGGATGGGTTTCAGCCGGTGCCAGGAATCGACGCCGCCGCCCGAGTGCAAGTCCGTCGCGAACAAGATGATGCGCTCGCCCGAGCTGGAGATGTGCTGCATCAAGAATAACTTCTGCTGCGTCGACGAGTTCGACCTGAACGGGAACGGCGATACGACGGAGATGCTCGGCCGGTGCGAATCGGTCACGTGCGAATGAGGTCGGCCCTGGCAGCCGCGACGCTGGCGCTGGGCGCGCTGGCGGCGGCGCCCCGGGCGCGCGCGGATTCGTGCGGCAAGCCCGATCTCGTCGACATGGTGCCGCCCGACGGCGCGACGGGCGTCCCGCTGAACGCGCGCCTCGGCGCTCACTACGCCGCCGCCACCGAGTACCTGGGCGAAGACGTCGTGCTGGTGCATCCGGGCGGCGGCGAGGAGATCGTCCCCGCGACCTGGGACGCCACCGAGCAGTTCCTGCAGGTCACGCCGACCGCGCCTCTGGAACCGATCAGCATCTACGAGATCCGCTGGCCGGCGCTACGCGGTCTGAACGCCGCCGCGCCCGGCGTCGGCGACAAGGCCCGGTTCACGACCGCCGTGAACGACGACAGCGCGGCGCCCACGTTCGCGGGCGTGGCCGGCGTCGCCTGGGACTTCACGCGAACGCACGACGAGTGCACCGACGACCTCGTGGACCGCTTCGTCTTCGACATCACCCTCGGCCCCGTCAGCGACGACGGCGGCACGAGTGGCCTGACGCTGATGCTGTTCCAGACCGAGGGCCCGCTGGTGGGAAGCACGCCGACGCCGATCCCGGCGCGCGCGTGGCCGCAGGACGGGTCGCAGGTCCAGGTCAGGCTCGCCAAGGACGTCGCGGTCGGAGAGATCTGCTTCGCGGGGATCGCGCGCGACACGACCGGCGCGCTCTCGAACAGCGGCGACGTCGAGACCTGTGTGCACACGACCGCCCCGCCCTTCTTTCGCGGCTGCGGCGTCGCTGGCCCTACGGGCGGCGGGAACGCGGCCCCGTTCGTCGCGCTGGCACTCGCCGCGCTGGTGCTGCGGCGCCGGAGCGGCCGGCCCTGAGTCGTGACATGGCGAGCGTCACCGGCATTTCGAACGAGCGCCTTCATCGCGGCGGCGACGATCGCGCTGCTGGCGCCGGCGTGCCGGCGGCCGGCGGCCGATCGTGCGGGCGGCGGCGCTGCCGGGGGCGACTGCGCGAACGTCGAGACGCTGCGGGTCTGCTGGGACGGCGCACGCGCACGCGTCGTCGGGCGGGCGGCGCCGGCGCCGACACGCGGGCCGGAGTTCACGTGCGCCGACAACCGCTGCGAGCAGCGCCACCCGCGCATGCCCGACACCGGCGAGTGGCAGTGCATGGACAGCGCGGGCGCGACCATCTGCATGGGCGGCGAGCGCGCGGCCGGCGTTGCGCCCGCCGCCGCGGACCCGCGCTGGTTCTGCGGCGTGCGGCGTGGGGAATCCGCGACGCGGATCTGTGTCGATCTGTCGCCGGACTTTCCCGACGGACACGCGCGCGGCTGGCGCTGCCGCACGCTGTACGACGGTCCGGCGCGGCGCGCCTGCGATCGCGCCCCGGACGCGCACACGCTGGCGGAGACGTGCGACGCGCGCCACCCGTGCGTCGACGGCAGCCGCTGCGCCGACGGCTGGTGCGTCCCCGAACGGCCCGCGCCCGCGTGCTGGCGGCAGGAGGATTGCCCCGGCGGCCGCTGCCGCTTCGGGAGCTGCCTGATGGAGGGCGCGTGACCGCGAGGCACCTCGCGCTGGCGGGCGCGCTCGCAGCGGTGTCGCTCGCGTGCCGGAAGCGGGCGCCGGAGCGCGCCGACTGTCTGCGCCTGGAAGGCCCGCCGCAGCCGGTCGGCTTCGACGGCACTTTCTTGATCAAGGCGACGCTCGACTGCCCGTCGCTCGCGGGCGGCCGCATCGTCTGGCGCCAGGCCGAGGGCATCCCGCTGGCGGCGATGTCCGTGACCAACGACGGGTTCCAGCTGACCGGCCGCCTGGCGTCGCTGGCGCAGACCGTCGGCGCGGTCCCGTGGGGCGTGGTCCCGCTGTCGCCCCGAACGCGCGGCGAGATCGCGCTGGTCGCCACATGGGCCGACAACCGCGGCGCGAACATCGCCCGCGAGATTCGCGTCGCCGCCGCCGATCGATCGCGCGGCTTGCCCAACACGCCGGTCGGCGTTCGCACGTACCTGGGCGGCGCGAGCTGGCAAGTGACGGCGCGTCCGGCGGGGAGCAGCGCCGCGCTGGAGATGACCGGCGGCGTCGCGAGCCTGCTCCCCGACGTCTCGGGCGACTGGCGGCTGGCCGACGGCGACGGCCGCACGCTCGCGCTGCGCGCCGGCCGGTATGACGAGACGCCGCTGGACTGCGGGCGCGCCGGCTGCCACCCGGCGATCACCGACGCCGTCGCCACCAGCCCGATGACGACGGTGTTCGCGCGTCTGCTGGACCGGCGACCGACCGGCTACCCGGGCTGCGCGCTGGCGTGCCACACGACGGGCGAGCCGGGCGCGCACGACGGCGGCTTCTCCCACGTCGCCTCCGAATTGGGTTCCGCCGGCGATCTCGGCGTGCGCTGGGATGCGCTGCCGCGCGATCTGCACAGGCTGGGCGGCGTCGGATGCCTCGCGTGCCACGGCCCCGGCGCGATCCCCGAGGCGTCCGCGCGCTGGAGCGTCCTTCGCACGGACGTCTGCGCCGTCTGTCACGATGCCCCGCCGCGCTACGGACACGTCGTGGCGCTGCGCCAGTCGGCGATGTCGCGCGCCGATCAGGATCCGCGCGCGCGGGGCGAGCGCGCGTGCGCGCGCTGCCACACGACGGCGGGCTTCCTGGCCGGCGTGGCGACACCGGAGCGGGCCCCCGTCGATCGGCGCGCGCCCGACGCCGCCGGAGCCGTCGGGATCACGTGCAGCGCTTGTCATGCTGTTCACGATCCCCGACGGCCGCAGGCGGCGCGGCACCTCGTGCGATCGACGCCGGTGCCGGCATTGCTCGCGGGCGCCCCGGAGAGCGTCTGCCTCCCTTGCCACACGCCCGACGCCGCTGACGCGCGGCCCAGCGCCTCGGCGGCTGCGATCTGGCGCGGGCGCGGCGGGCTGGATCCGACAACGGGCGAACCGCTGGTGGGCGGCGCGCCGCACGCCGGGGTCGCGGGCGGATGCGTCGGGTGCCACCGCGGCGGCCCGGACAACGTCGCGCGCGGCGCGAACCACGCATTCCGCGCGCCGACGTCCGTCTGCACGCCGTGCCATCAGCAGCTGCCCGCGGCGACGGATGTGCGCGCGCGCGCCCGGCAGCTGTGGCGTTCGGCGACCGGCGGTGGCGTGGAGGGCCGGCCCGCGCACGCCGGCGACCTGCACGTCGACCGGGGAACGCCGCGAGGTCGCGCGCTCTGGGATCTGCTGCTGGTCCTCGAGGACCCCGCCGCGGCCGCGCACAACGCGCGCTACGCCGAAGCGCTGCTGGACGCCGCGTCGTCGGTCCTCGAATCGGGCGACAGCGCGAGGATGCCGCGATGATGGGGCCCGTCACCAGCGTGCTGGCCGCCCTGCTCGCGGCCGCCGCCGCGAACGCGGACACGAACGCGCCAGCGACCGCAACGGCGGCACCGGCACCGCCGCCCGCACCACCCGCACGCCTACCGATGCGCCTCGCGCTGCAGACCGAAGCCGCGATCGGCGTCTACCCGGCCGATTTCTACAACCACCTGGTCGGCGGTCGCTTCGATCTCGTGTTCTCGCCGCACGTCAGCTTCGGCGGCTACCTCGGCTACGCCAACCTCAAAGGCAAGGAAGGCCGCGCCAGCAACCTCCTGGCCTATGCACAGGTCGAGTATCTCGCCGGCCCGGCGGGCCACGTGCGCATCCCGCTGCGCTTCGCCTCGGGCTATCTGCCGCACAACGGCCCGGTGATGCGCCTGTCGACCGGCTTCGCGTTTCCCATCACGCCCACCGTCGACCTGTTCACCGAGGTGCTGGCGCCGATGATCTGGCTGACCAGCGATCAGATGGTCGTGTCGATGGACCTGGCGGCGGAGCTGATCTTCCGCTTCTAGCCGGGCGCTAGAACATCATCGAACCCTGCAGGAACAGGGTCCAGAGCTTCGTGCCCTCGACGCGGAAGCGGCGGCCCGGCTGATCGATCGCCGGACGGTAGATCGGGTTCGCCTCGACGGGATCGGCGGGATCGACGCGCTGGTCGCCGTTCTTGTCGACGCCCGCGCTCGCTGCCGTGATGAAGTGCGGCATGTCGGTCTGCAGGCCGAACAGCCCGCGGAAGCGGATGTACTTGCCGACCTGCACGTTCAACCCCAGGTCGCCGCCGAACGTCCCGTACGCCTCGATGTCGGTGATCCCGGGGTGGGGCGCATCCGTCAGCGTCCCGTTGGCGTCGACGTAGTTGAGGTCGATGCCGGGCCGGCAGGCCGCCTCGTTGTTCACGTTGCACGCGGACGACCCCGCGAGCGGCTCCCAGATCTCGCTGCGGCCGCGCCCGTAGAAATGTTCGTTGGCGAACGCGCGCGCTTCGATGGTGACGCGCTGGTCGCCGCGCGGGTTCTCCCAGGCGATCTGCTCGACGCCCGCCATGACACCCGCCTGCTGCTGCGGGTTCACGCTCGGCTGCACCGGGTTGTACTTCTCGAAGGGGCTGCCGTTCGTGCGCACCGGCAGGTTGTACCAGGCGCCGAAGTACGGCTCGAACCAGCGGAACCGCTTCGACACGAACGTCGACCAGATGAACTGGTGGTAGCCCTGCCCGACCGCCGTGTTGCCGGTGGGGATCGACGGATCGAAGCGGCGGTCCTTGAACACGTCCAGCTTGGCGTCGAAGTTCAGCGTCCAGGTCGGCTTGGTGTCGTCACGCGTTTGGTTGAAAGGCGCCCAGGTCAGGCCGACGCCGAGGAACTCGAAACCCTTCCGCGTCGGTCCCTTGAACAGGTTCGCGGGCCCCGGGACCTGGCCGGGGGCGCGCGAGTACGGTCGGTTGTGGGCAGCGTCCAGGCCCCAGCTGTCCATCTGGTAGCCGGGCAAGATGCCGTCGCGCAAAACGGTCGAGTTCGACGAGTCGACGCAGGTCGGCCGGCCGGCGTTGTTCTCCGGGTAGACGCAGTTCGATTCGCCGCGATCGAAGTCCAGGCTGGACGTGTCCTGCAGGACCAGCGGCAGATCGATGTGCAGACCGACGTCCCAGAGGATGCCGAAGTCGGCGCGCAGGTTCAGGATGTCGCGCGTCTGCGAGAACGTCGAATCCTTGATCAGCTCCGTGCTGCGCGGCGAGAGGCCCGACTGCAGCTCGCGCTTCACGAGCGCGCTCTTGACGTCGTGAATCCAGCTCGCGGTCAGGTTGAAGTCGAAGCGGTTCTCGCCGTCCATCGCCGAGACGACGCGCGTGACTTCCGCTCCGCGTGCCGGCAGCGCCACCAGCGACAAAAGAGGGATAACTGCCCGCGACAACTTCTTGAATGTGTCGGCAGCCAAGGCGGTGGCCGACGATAACACAACCGCTCCCGGGCCCAGCTTTTTTGGAAGCCGGGTCTTACGTGGTCCGGAGGCCCAGCTCCTTCATCTTCGTCTGCAGGCTCTTGCGCGAGATCTTCAGCTTGCGCGCGGCCTGGGTGACGTTGCCGCCCGTCTCGTCGAGGGCCTTCTGAATCAGCTCGCGCTCGACGCGTTCTGTCTCCGCGCGAACCGCTTCCTTCAGCGACGCCCCCGCCGGCGACACCGCCGCCGCGGCCGGCAGCCCGCCGATCTCGGGCGGCAGGTCCGACACCCCGATCTCGGGGCGGTCGCAGAACAGCATCGTCCGCTCCATCATGTTCTCGAGCTCGCGGATGTTGCCGGGCCAGTGGTAGCTGACCATCCGGGCGATCGCCTCGGCCGACACCGAGTCGATCTGTTTCTTCAAGCGATCGTTGAACTTTGCGAGGAAATGCTCCAGCAGCAGCGGGATATCCTCGCGCCGCTCTCGCAAGGGCGGGATGTGGATCGGGACGACGTTCAGCCGGTAATAAAGGTCCTCGCGGAACGACCCCGCCGAGATGTCCTGCAGAAGATCCCGGTTGGTCGCCGTCACCAGCCGCACGTCCACCTTGATCGTCCTGATGCCGCCGACCCGCTCGAACTCCGACTCCTGCAGGACGCGCAGCAGCTTGACCTGCATCTCGACCGGGATCTCGCCGATCTCGTCCAGGAACAGCGTGCCGCCGTGGGCCAGCTCGAACCGCCCCGGCTTGGCGCCGACCGCTCC
>Ga0070684_100000807_pt1 | contig 21827 bp, 22 predicted proteins | sample KBSC723LmetaG_FD_65653 | JGI IMG/M metagenome (GOLD analysis project Ga0070684, IMG submission 65653) | Corn rhizosphere microbial communities from Kellogg Biological Station, Michigan, USA - KBS C7.2-3L metaG | ecosystem: Host-associated > Plants > Roots > Rhizosphere ...
TGGCCCCAAATTAGGCCTCAAACATGTAACCGGCGAAGCTACCGACCCCAACTTTACCGCCACCGCCAGTGTTGGCGGCTTAAGCGCGGCCCTTAGCATGGTGTCGATGGGCCTGCACCTCGGCTTCCGTAACGCCCAGGAACTAGCCCAACAATTTTTGCCAAGCAGCAACCACCCCGGACGTTTTCCGTTCTCTGCCCCGCGTGATGATGGCTGGACCCTAAACACCGTGGCCGATAATAACGCCAAGGCCCTCACGCATACCGTTCGCGCCCAAGCCTTCAACCGTTTGTACTGGAAGAACGAATTTGACCGTCTAGGCGGCGTGCCCCGCAGCACCAGCACTATCTACGCTTCCAGCAGCTACGACGCCACGCCATTGCCAGTAGCACTCGGCGATGGGGTGTACACTAGCCAGGGCTACACCAGCCCGGCCGAAACCACCCTCGATCTAGACCGGGCCGACGCCAGCATCCATAAAGGCTTTGAAGCCTTGCTGCGCGAGCCAACGGGCGAACAACAACGCGTACCGGCTCTAGTATAAGCAGCAAGAGAGTTTCCTCCTTACAGTAGCTAGATACATAAAAATCACCTCCGCGGAGGTGATTTTTATGTATGCGTGTAACTTTAGCGTAGCAGCGCGACGCTGCCAGCGGCACTAGCCAAGCGAGCAACATCACGGTGCCCAAGCATTTCGGCAAAGCGGGCAAAACGCTGGTCGAGGGTGGGGCCAGGTTGAACGCGGGGCGTTAAAGAGCCGGCGTGGTCAAATAAGGTCAGGTCGCTGGGTTGTACGACCTCAGGCAAAGGAAAGGCTGTTTCGGCACGAACAGCGAGCGAGCTAGGGAATTCCATATCCCGCGTGTACTGCGGGTGGGTGGCGTATGGCATGGACGGGCCTTCGCCCACCCCTACGACAGTGGCTTTCATATTACGTAAAAACTGTTTTACCATGATCTAAAAATGCCTTTATTAACAGATTTAAGAAACATCATACAGTTTAAGCTTTTTTTAATGATTTGTCAAGGGGCGCACCCCTGTTCAGCTCACGCTCAGCCGCCGGCTTGCCAGGCCACTCCTTTAAGCATATCTTGACGGCCCGCCCCAACTGCGCTATGCTTGACACGTTGGAACCTACTGTAATTAGTAGGTTTTTTACATATAAGGGGAGCAACACGTGGCAAAAGAATCGACCAGCCCAAAGAAACGAATCGTCAAAAAAGCCGAATCGGTCCGCGAACAAACGGAACACAACATAGGCAAGCCAGTACCCCAAAAGCACGGCGCGCTGCGCCTCGCCGGGCACTACATTGCCGTGCCGTTTAAACCCATCGGCAAGCTGCTTGCCAAAGTGGGGCGCCTTAAGCCGTTCCGTTTGCTGGGGCATATTCTGCTGCCAACCTACCTGCGCAATAGCTGGAAGGAACTCCGCCAAGTAACGTGGCCCGGACGCAAAGAGTCCTGGCAACTCACCTTGGCTGTTATCCTTTTTGCCGTTATTTTCGGGCTCCTTATTGCCGTGGTGGATTTTGGACTAGATAAAGCATTTAAACAGGTACTATTAAAATAATGAACGCTAAACGCTACGACACATCCAAACAATGGTACGCCATTCACACCTACAGTGGTTACGAAGAAAAGGTCGCCGAGAGCATCCGCCAACGCGCCGACTCGCTCGACATGAAAGACAAGATCTTCCAGGTACTGGTACCCAAAGAAAAAATGATCGAAATTAAAAACGGCAAGCGCCGCGTGGTAGAAAAGCGCATCTTCCAGGGCTACGTGATGGTCCAAATGAAGATGAGCGAAGACGCTTGGTACATTGTGCGCAACACTCCCTCGGTTACCGGCTTTGTCGGCTCCGGCTCCGAGCCCACCCCCGTGAGCGACGAAGAAATCGAAAAAATCCAAAAGCGCATGGGCCTTGAACAGCCCAAGCACAAGATCGACTACCGCCTGGGCGAAGTAGTAAGCATTACCGATGGACCATTTAAGGGCTTTGACGGCAGCATTAACGAAATTGACGCCGCTAAAGGCAAGCTTAAAGTGCTGGTTAACATGTTTGGCCGCGAAACTCCGGTCGAATTGGACAGCCTGCAGGTTAAACGCGTCTAGTGTGATCGGTCCGCTTCCTGCTGAATGTGCGCTTGCTATGGGCAACGAGGCAAAGCTGGCGGCAAGGCTAGCAGCCATACGGCACTTAGCAGGCATCGGGCAACCTCAAGCCGAAACACCTCCCATCACCGATTCGCCCTGCCCCTACATCAGCCCACCGGGCGAGATATGCGAGGGGAGTAGCGGTATGAGCGACGAAGAACTTACAGGTATTTATAGGGATCCGGCCACTGCCCGGTGTCTTGCCGTCCGCGGGCTACTGCTAAAAATGCAAGAATCAGGGTCCGATGTTCAAGCTCGGCGGCGAGCTTTAGAGCTTAATATTAGCCCATATCCCGAGACTAATTAACCTTGCTTGTACCGCAATAGCAAGGCACTACGAGGGAAACCTTAAGCCGCTCCAGTCTCTTTGCCCCTATTTTGCGGCCCAATTGGCAGCCAAGCAGGTAATACCCGAGTCACCTGCAGACGTCTAAGCAGCACAATTGCTTGACAAAATTGCTTTAAAAAGTTAAAATACCATTAAATGAACACCCCACATACCCCCAATCCTTTTGAGATCGTAGGCCGCGGGCCGCAACAACAGCAGCCCGGTTACCCGAGATTTTTGGAAGACCATCTCATGCATTATCTACAACCCGCTCCCGCTGATCCTCGAGCGCCTATAGTTTTTGATAGAGTTACCCCGGCACACCTTGCCCCACAGCCAGCTGACGGCGCCTTTAGCGTCGGATACACATTACCCCCTCGGGTTGACCGTTATGGCAGGCAATTGCCCGCTGCCGACGTGTCCGTCATGCGCGCCGAGAGCCCTAGAGGATTGGGCAGTGCTTTCCGCGACGTCCTAGGCACGGCAACCCAGGCTTCGGCTGAATTCAAAGAGACACCGGAATACAAAGCCTACCACAGTAAAACCACCGTTGCGGCTTCTATTGGCGGCAGCGTGTTACTGCTGGCTTCTGCGGGTGGATACATAGACGGTTTCCACCGACTCGGCCAGGCCACTACCTGGAACGAGCGCTTTGTTGTGGGAGGCGAACTGGCGCTATCGACCGTGAGCCTTATTGGCGCCCTGATAAGCCAGCGGTTTATTAACAAGCGCTACCATGCCAAGGAAGCTCGTAAAAACGAGATCCTAGACGAGCACGTCCCGGCATTGGCAGACCGCATTTTTGGCTAAACAGCACCGGGATAATACATAATTGGTAATTATTGCGGGACGCGGTAGGGCGCCCAAAGGTGAGCGTGATAAACACTCTCCTTACGTACGCAGCTCTATACTCCGTTACTTAAAAGGTAGCCGCTTTTTTTAAGCTCTTTAACCGGAGCTTTTATGCATTTTTGGGGTAGAAAGTGAGCCGGGTTAGTTTAGGGATGAAGTACACGAGAATAAGTGGACATTTGAGCGATAAAAGACTATAATTACCCTGTTACGCACTACTAAAAGGTAGGAGAGCAGGCGCGGGGCTTCTATAACTCGCAGGCCGCTCGCTAAAGGAGAGCTACAACACTATGGCAAAAGCCGTAAAAGCAAATTTGAAAATGAAAATCCCGGCCGGCCGCGCATCTGCCGCGCCGCCCGTAGGGAGCACCCTGGGCCAACACGGCGTTAACATGATGGATTTTATCAATCCCTTCAACGACGCCACCAAAGATCTTAACGGCCAGACGCTCACCGTCCACATTACTATTTACGACGACCGCACCATGGCCTGGCGCTTTGTTGGCCTGCCAACCGACGACCGTATTCGTGCTGCCCTTGGTATAGACAAAGGCTCCGGCCGCCCCAACAGCGAAAAGGTTAGCAAAAAACTGACCGACGCCATGCTCACTAAAATTGCCGAAGAAAAAGCCAGCGACATGAACACCGACGACATTGCTGCCGTCAAAAAAATGGTCGCCGGCACCGCCCGCAGCATGGGCGTTGTGGTCGAGGGTTAGCCCTTACCTCTGTTATATCTTAAGAACGTTTAACTAATTTGTGGGAGGCCACGTGGCCGTTTGCACCACGAAAGGAACATCATCATGGCCAAAGAAGCCAAAAAAGCAACCGAAGAACTAGAACTCGCCGCTGCCGAGGCCCAAGCCGCCGAAGTGGCCACAGCCACTGAATCATCTGCCGAAGCTGCCCCAGAAGCCGCCGAGCAAACCGCAGAAGAAAAAGCCACTGCCAAGGCTGGCAAGCGCAGCGCTAAAGCATTGGCCGAAGCCGAGCAGCAAGCCGCCAAAGAAGAACGCAAAGCCCAAAAGGCCGAGGCAGACGCCGAAGCCGCCGAAAAGCCCAAGCAACACGCCAACCCGACCCGCAGCCGTTTGGAGCGCAGCGGTAAAAACTTCCGCAAAGCTGCCGAGCTCATCGACAAAGACACCAAGTACACCGTAGCCCAGGCCGTAGAGCTGGCCACTAAAACCAACCCGGTTAAATTTGACGCCAGCGTCGAGCTGCACATTAACCTCAATGTAGACCCGCGCCACGCCGACCAAAACATCCGCGACAACCTGGTGCTGCCTGCTGGAACCGGCAAAAAAGTCCGCGTTGCCGTATTTGACGATACTGCTGTAGAAGGTGCCGACATTAGCGGCGTAGACAAGATTTTGGCCGAACTGGAAAAAAACGTCATTACCTTTGACATTTTGGTTGCCACTCCGGCCCAAATGCCCAAGCTTGGTAAGTACGCCCGCGTACTTGGCCCCCGCGGCCTTATGCCCAACCCTAAGAGCGGCACGGTTACGACCGATGTTGCCCGCGCCGTTGCCGAAGCAAAAGCCGGCCGCGTCGAATACCGCGTCGACACCACCGGTATTGTGCACGTAGCAATTGGCAAAGTAAGCTTTGGCGCCCAAAAGCTCGAAGAAAACGCCCGCGCCTTGCTGGCCAGCGTTAAAGGCAACAAGCCCGCCAGCGTTAAAGGCACCTATGTAAAAGCCATCCACATGGCCACCACCATGGGTCCTTCTATTACCATCGACATCAGCGAACTGTAATACTCGTTAATCTAGCTCTTACATGCCAGAACACGTCCCGCCCGAGCTATGGGTCCCTAGGCAAGTATTAAACGCGCCGTACGAACTCCCCACTCAGGAAGATGTGCGGCAGCGTTTTGCGCACCGCGTGTGGAACGGCTACGACGAAGCGGCAATAGTGAGGTTAGAAGACAGCTACAGCGCCTTGCGGTGGCCAGAGCAAACCCCAACCGCGCTGGCTTTTTTGGATATTGACGATTTTGTCGGTGACCTTGGTGTATCGCTGCGGCGAACTATGTACAGCGAAGAGCAGGACACCGGCTACCAACGCCATAGCTACCACGACTACGGCGAAGGTATGTTTTTTGCCGACAAGGGCCAGGAAGAAACAGTCAAATACCCGCTCATTCGTTTGGTAAAGGAGTCACCGGTAGGCCTGCAGCCGGCCGACCATATTGACGCCATACGCAGTATGCTGCATAGTTGGCGGGCCGCCGGCGTGTATGTAACCTTTATTACCTCCACTATAGACGGCGCCGAGCAAGCCGCCGTAGACTTTGTTGGACGCTACTTTAACAAAGCCTGCGACGGTATGATCATCACCAAGGGACACTACGAACTCGCCGACAAAGGCGAGGCCGCCGCGCGCGTAGTTGAGTTTACGGGCGCCGCCCCCGGCACACCGGTGGTACATGGCGACGATCTTACCTTTAACACCGTCAAGGTCCGTACTGCTTTGCAGACCCACCCTCTCAATCTCCAAGTGGGCAGCTTTCAACGCATGCAGGCGTCACACATACCACTCGACACAGAAAGCGTGCATGCGCCGAGCGCTTTAGAAACATTTGAGTGTATGAATCACTTTTTAGAACAAAAACTTGGCCGGCGCTTGTGGCTATCGCCAGCCCATTTTACAGGCGGCCGGAGGGCAGTGCTATAAGTCCTCGACTCCGCCGTCAGGGTAGGGACGGCAGTCGACCACCAGGGCGCTGTCGCTGATACCGATGTGATCTTTGCGTACCTTTACGAGAGTTCGCGCAGTACCTTTGTTGTTGATCTTTTCTTCCAGGCTTTGTAGATGGCGGTCCAGCTTATTACGAAGTATGCCGCTACGGCTACTCAGTTTGTCGTAGCTAACAGCTCGGCCGGTACGTAGTTCGTAGAGCATGATAAGGTTGAGGAGCGTGCGCTCGGCTTTCACCAAAATCGTGTTTTGTTCCGGTGGTTGACTAGCGCCATTACGGATATGCCAATCGTCAACAATACAGAGGTAGGGTTGGCCTGTTAGGGCCCGTTCCAACTCCAAGTTATCGTCGACGTGTGGAATGCCGGCCAAGTTCACAACTCGCTCATTTATAACGGGCCCGCGCGGCTCATGGAGGTCGGGCGCCCAATACTGAGACCAGTCCTCCAGCGGCGCATCGCCGGGCGACACCAGCTCGGCGGGCGCCTCGGAGGCAATACGGTAGCGCAACGGGTATTGTTCCCTGTACCATACCCCAACTTCGTCCCAGGTAGGCGGCAGCATGTATGATGCTATAGTTTCACTAAAGGGTATGACTGACGGTCGAGCTTGCCGGTGACGGCGGGGCTTGCTGGGCCACGCCTTACCCCCATCTAGTAGACTTTGAGCTATAGTTACATCATTGCGAAGAGCCAGCCGGGCCGCAAAGCCCGCGATGCTTCCGCCCGATTCTCGCTCTAAAGCGTCCAAAATAGCATAGGTGGGGCCCCTATGCTTAGGAATAACCGCCCGTAGGTTTTTCAATTTCTGCGGGTCGAGGCCCTTACTCAGAGCCCAGCTGCCGTTATGCCATAGCCGGTGACGCGGTATTGTAAAGCCAGCAAACGGCCGAATGCTGTATGGATTATCAAAACTAAAGGCCGCCGCTATTTTACCCGCTAAGCCAAGACCGGCGGTAACGTCGGGGGCCGTCGGCGGAGTCAACTCGGTACTCCCAGTCGTGGTCTGCATCCGCACCTCCTCTGGTAACTGTACCGGACGAGGAACGGGCTCGTGTACTGCCTCGCTCATCATACTACTATAACATTATTTAGGCGTGTGCCGAACGCTTTGCGAGCTCTACCGCGTAGGGGTAGTCGAGCGCGGCCAGGTGCAGGGCACCGGCTTGGTCTTGCAGGCTGGTGTACATAGGCTCCAGCCGGCGGACGCGTTCGTGCAGCTTGGATTTTACCAGTTCGGTAAAATCCGGGTCGTGAGTGGCCTCAGCCAGGGCGAGGACTTTTTCAAAAAATATACCATTAAAGGCGTTGTCCATATAACCGTCCGGCAAGTGCGGGTTCTGGCGTTGGAGCAAATTTTTATCGAGTGTGTCAAAAAAGACAAACGCCTTCTTAGTTAAGTCAACAGCCATGGCCAGCGGATATTTTTGAGGGTTAGCCATGTTGAGATGCTGCAACGCTTCTATGACTGTGCCCTGGCCATAGGTCCATATTTCGGGGCCCACATCGTTATGCTCGTTGATGTTATCGGCGTACAGGCCGGCCTCATTGCGGAGCCGCAACTGTATCCACGCAAACAGGTCTTCGACGCCCGCCCCTGGGCGCCAATTAAGATATTCGGGCTTGCCGGTTAAAAGGTAAAGCTGGATGCCAAGGGTTATGGCCGGTGCGTTAGACACCAGGGCGCGGCCCTCGACCGGCACGCCAGGCAGATCCTGCATCCAGCGCAAACCGCCCATGTCTTCTCCGGGCACCCACTCGGCCATAGCCATCTTAAAGGTCTGTTCAGCACGAAGGAGCAAAAACGGATCTTTAAACTGTTTATAGGCCGCCGCCAGGGCAAGGCCCAGCCACAAGTTGTCGTCGACAAAACGCTGGGTTTTATCGACATTAAACCAGCGGGCGCCGGGCAGTTCGTCGAAGTTAAAGGCGTTAAGGCCAGCGGTGTAGCCGGCCTCGTAACCGGCCGGGCCGTTATAATAATATTCCTCTAGGCCGTTAAGCGTGTTGTGGTAGCGGCGCGCAGCGCGCCGGGCAAATGCCGCACGATGTTTAGAGCGTCGAGTGCTCGGCTGTAGGTCCACACCCGGGCATAGCGGGTGCTGGTGTCGCGGTTTTCTTCCAGCAGCAGCGCATCGTGCGTACCAAAGTTCGTGACCAAATTGTTATACAGCATAGCCACCCGCTTCAGGTGCGGGTCGGTTATAGTTTCTAGCTCGAGCGGCGCATCGGGAGCCTCAAGCTTGGTAGCCAGCAGATTAGCACCCAGACTAGCCATGCCGCGAGCCCAGGGCGATACCACAAAAGGCGTGACGGCCGCGGCACCCACTATAACGCTGCGGCGGGAAACCCTGGCACCGCGGGTAAGTGTGTGTGGATCTTCCTGGAGCGGCAACTCTTCCGCGCCGTGGGCAAATTCCAGTCCCGGGGGCGAGGCAAGTTCTGGAAACACAGTGATATCGAGGCCAGGTCCCGGCTTAAGAGGCACCACCCGCTCGATATCGGACATACTTTGCAGTATATACTCTTTTTTGACAAGATAAATATCTGAGTGTATACATGCCTCGCACGAGAGGAGTTCGCAGGCGCCCTGAGCCTGCAAGCAATGCGCCGACGCTACTCGCTAACGCTCTTCTTAAGCATATAGCCTGACGCCAGCATAAGCACTTCCGAAACGCCAAAAGGCAACGAGGCCAAGGCGACTGTTGCACCGTGTATCGGACCTTTTATATACAACACAATAGAAAAGAGCACACAGGCTGCCGCGACGGCTAATTGCGCGCTCGCAAACACGCGCAGCGCCCGCGTATATCGTGCGGTCAGGTGGCGCACAATGGCAAAGCCGAGCACCGCAGCAGGGACACTAAAGTACACGCTCAAAACCGTCGAAACGAGCGAAATATCAAAAAAGGGCTTCTCCGGTACGTTTGCCACATCCGGTAATACAATAACAGCCGAAGCAATAAGCACCGCCCCACTCACAACCCACAGCGGCTTTAAAAAGCGCAGACGAATTTCTTGAATTTGCCGGGCATAAATGTAAAGCCCGATATAAAAGAAGCTACACATAAACTGAAACGGCGGCATAAAGCCGGCGTATTTAAAAATGGGCATATCAGTGAGGGCTGGATGAGCGAAAAGAAGTGGAAACTGCACCGACCCGAGCGACGAAATCATAAGGCCAATACATATGTAGCCGTACGCCGTTCGCAAAGCCGTAACAAACTCTTTACGGCTGGACCAAAACAGCCACGCCAGGCCCGCATGCAAGGCAATCAAGAAAAAGGGCGAAGCAAGCTGGAACCTAATGTTGAGCGGGCCAGGCAGCACCGCAAGGCCAATGCCATAGGCCACAAACGACAGCCCAAAAATTGCCAAAAATTGGCGCAGGGCGATCTTGGCAGCCCTGGCTTGGGGGTTACGCGTTTCGGTGTATTTTTCTAATCTTCGCTGTAACTTTTCGGCGGTAAAGGAACGGACGGGGTCGCTGGTGACGAGGTAATTCTTTAGGTCATTTTCGAGGACGAGCAGCTGACTTCTTTCGCTCTCGCCCAGGGAAATTTGATTGCCCGCTCCTACCCGTGCCGTAATAACCCGCAGCGTATCGAGCTTGGAATCTACCGCCTGGAGGTTAGAAACGAGCGAAGCAAGATACGTAATACGCTCAATTAATATCTGATCGGGGAGTTTGGGCGCCAGATTTGTTTGCTCATTTTCCACTCCTCCAGATTACCATAAAAGCATAGCGTCTTGAACGCTTACGCGCCGACGATAAACACATAAAACCATTCCAAAAAACACTGCTCAACGCCGCAGACAGGCCGTCTGTGAACCTCCGCCATACTTTACAAACAAAAAATATCGTGACATAGTTTGGGCATGAATATATTACCGGTGAAAATTGAAAATTCTGCCTACGAAGTTGCTTCTTATCTACAGAGGGGCAGATTACCGCGTGACCTGTGCCGGCCCGCAATTGCACTCGCCCTGGTATCGCAAGATCATAGGGTTGCAGTGGAGAGGGGTCCCAATGGCAAAACTACATTTCCAGTGGGCGAGGAGCTGCCGGTATCCTTCCCCTTACACGAAGGCCAGCAAAGCGTCGGACGAGCCATTGCCAGCCTCTTAACGCCACTATTAGAACGCTTACAAGTTCGAGAGAAAGAGGATCTGCTCGCCGTCCGCGTCCGCGGTCTCTTAAGGAGAGGGGCGCGAGGAGCTGCCCTGGAGGGCGACCCAATGTTTGGCCACGGTCTGCATGCCGGAGTTACCGATGAGACTCCTCGAAGGCTGCTAGTATTAGAGCCTTTCGTGGTTGAACTGGCAAAGACGGCCGGAGAGCATCCGCTGCCTGAGGGCATGCGGTGGATGGATTATGTTAGCGCCAGCGTAGCAATGAGTGGCCCCCAGCGAGGTCTGCAAGAAACGCCGGCGGCGGCTGCCCACCTCAAAATGTTCGATAGGGTGGCCCTCCAACTAACCGACTAATGTTTAAGCAGCGGCTTCTTAGCTGGCCGGGTGATCGGCTTTGAGCTTCTTGATGTCCCCTGATTTAATAAGCTCGATTTCGGTGCTGCGTTCGCTGTCGAGGCTATCTACGTCAACACCATCTATGATATCGCGCTGGTGGTAGCGGCTTTTGCGCGACTCCGTCGGCCCCTGCAGCTTTTGGAAGACCATTTGGCAAAAACGTTCGCCCGGATATACCCGTACCGTTTGGTGCTGGGTATTGTTACGGATAGGGATAACCAACTGGCCTTCGTAGCCGCTGTCGATGATACCGGTTAAATCAACCGATATGCCTTTGCGGTTGGTGCTGGAACGCGGATACATAACGGCCATCAGGTCGTCCGGCACTTTTACGGACTCGAGCGAAGATACTAAGATGTGCTCGCCGGGCAACAGGTCAAAAAACTGGCCTTTTTCGAGTTCTACAATGTCAAAATATTCGGGGCGGTTCTCGTCGTAGTAGTTCATAAGCAGCTGCTCTCGCCCGGCCTTGGTCACATGCCACGATTTGGGCACTAAAAAGGTGAACCCCAAGCGCAGGTCGACCGAATGGGCCTGCATTTGGAAGCGGTCCAGGCCCGGCTTAAAGGCGATTTTGCCCTCGGCAACGTAGCCTAAAATATCTTCTTTAGTAAGTACTGACATTAGTTTACAACCTCGTAGTGCAGCATAATGGTATCCTCGTTGAGCTTAGTAACTTCTTTGAGTTTGAGCGCGGCGGCCAGAGGTGAGCGCGACAGCGAAATGCCGGTGCCAAACATGGTTGGCTCGATCGTGAGATACAGCTCGCTCACCAGGCCAGCCTGCAAAAACATGTCATATATGGTTTGGCCGCCACAGATGGCCACGGTGTGGTGGCCTTCGGACTCCAGGCGTTTTAGCAGGTCCGCCGGGCTTTCGGTTACTACTTCGACACCTTCGTGGTCGATGGGCTGCGGGCTGTACACTAGGTTACGGCGATGCGGCAAAGGCCGTCCCATGGTGTTGTAGGTATTAAGGCCCATAACCACCACGCCGGCTTCTTTGGTCAGGCTCATAAACTGTTTTTTGTCTTCTTTACTGGTCCAGTCGGCAAAGTGGTGGCTGTCACGCCCAATAAAGCCGTCGGCGGTCAGCGCCGCAATTAAAAATACTCGCATACTCATAGCACAATCCTTAGACCTTTAATGGCTTCGCCGGGGTGATATTGGGCGGTGATCGTCTCATTAATTTCGCGTACCAGGCTGGGGTCCTTTTTTTCGGCGCGTTCGTAGGCCTGGGGGGGCAGGCTCAGGGCGACCGGCGGGTGGTTATGTGTGCGCGTTACCATGGTGTTGGCGGCATCGTAATGGGTGTCGTACACATGGGCGTTGGCAATGGTGTGGGTATATACGCCGGGCTTAACGCCTAACTTTTGGGCAAGAATACTCTGCAGCAGGGCAAAGCCGGCTACGTCGTGCGGGAAGCCGAGGACCATATCGTTAGAGCGCACCACATTCATAAGGTTAAGCCGACCGCCCATGATATTGACTGTAAAGCTAAACGGGCAGGGCACATTGCCGCGGGCCACGCCGCCCAGCCCGTCGCCGGCCGGGTCCCAGGTAACTACCACGCCGTGGCGTGAGGAAGGGTCTTTTTGCAGCAGTTCTAACAGCTTGCCCAGCTGGTCGCGCCCAAAGTATTTGCGCCAGCGGTAGCCGTAAGCCACGGTAACAACATCGCCCGGGTTGGTAAAGTCATCCCAAATTTTGGTAAACTCGCCCAAAAAGTCGTCGGGCTTGCGCGACCCAGAAATAAACCATACTTGCTCGGCAATAAAAATCCTGGTGGGGATTTTGCGCAGGGTAAGCAGCGGGAAGCCGTCTTTTTCGATGTCTTGCGAAAAGCTCAGGCCCGGCAGTGCAGCGGTTTGGTGGCCGGTGCGCTCGTTTAGCTCACGTACCCCCGTGGTCATGATTTGCTTAAGCATAGATTGGTAGATATCATCAAAGCGTGCCATTATGGTGATTATATGGAAGCTGCGCTAAAATTACCATAAAGGGGGAGTAAGAAGTGGCTGCAAGCAAACCCAAAAAAGGCATTACAACCGTACATTACCCCTATATGCCAGAAGCGGGACGTATTGTATACGAACCTGCTGATAATGTTTTTATGCAAACGGCTAAGGCCTATGCCCGGGCCCATTCGCTCGACAAAATTATGCCCAACTGCAGCCTGCTGGTTAAAGATGGCAAGATTATTGGGCGCGGCGCCAACGGCAGTACCTACCACGACACTCACGAATGCGAGCGGGTGAAGTGCGGCATACCTACCGGCCAGGGCTACGAACTGTGCGAGGGATGCCACCCCAAAAACCACGGCGAGCCCAAGGCGATTGCCGACGCGCTGGCCCACGGGCATGACGTGCGGGGCGCCGAGGTATACATGTGGGGGCACTGGTGGTGCTGCGAACCGTGCTGGAACGCTATGCTTGAACACGAGATTACCACGGCGCACCTGCTGGCAAACAGCGAAAAGCTTTTTAATAAGGACGATCCGGATAATATCGTGGGCAAGCAGTTTGCCTGAGTGAGCAGCCTTCCTGGCTTGTGGGTTTTAGCTCTTAGCTCCCTCAGTTCTTCTACTGTGGCACAGAGAACAATTTCATATTTCATCCACTACCGTAAAGGCAGTTACTGAAATATGAAATTGTTCCGCGGACCTTTTGTGGTTAGGAGGAAGCTTAGTAGCCTTAGCTTATCTTTTTAGCGCAATAGCTTAAGGAATGACTCATTTAGGTTGTGGAGGTGCTATAGAAGGTAAAGGATTATGGACAGCCTTGCTCATCCTTAATCATTATTTCCTTGGCATCGGCACACCGGTGACAACATGAAACCGTCAAACCATAGAGACCTGAGCTAAGGGGAATGATTTTTTACCTAGGCGTGGGGTCCGCGGAGGTATTTCATTTTTGGGAGCGCCCCTTTGCGGGGAAGCGGACAAAAATGAAATACATCTCTGTGCCACGGTAGATAGACCAAAACGAGCTAGAGTGGGAGGCAATTTGGCGGGGGCCATGAAATATGAGGAGGATAAAGTTGCATAAGATGCGCACATGTGGCTAAATTATGTGTGAATATCGGTGTAGATGTGTGGGAGAGGGAAGTTGCAATGGCACAAGGGACGTTTATTGTTATCGAAGGGACCGACGGCTCGGGCAAGGGCACGCAGTTCCAGCTGCTTAAAGAGCGACTTGAGCAGGGCGGTTACGACGTGGCGGCTTTTGACTTTCCGCAGTACGAGCAGCCCTCCAGTTATTTTGTGCGCAAATATCTGAACGGGGAGTTTGGGACCATCGACGAAGTCGGGCCCTACACGGCGTCGCTGTTTTACGCCCTGGACCGCTACGAGGCCGCACCCCGCATCCGCGAAGCGCTTAACGCCGGCAAGGTAGTAATCTCTAACCGTTTTACCGGGTCGAGCATGGGGCACCAAGGCACCAAGTTTAGCAGCGCCGAAGAGCGCCGCGGCTTCTTTATTTGGCTCGACAACCTGGAGTTTGAAATGCTGCGCATCCCGCGCCCGACCATGAGTTTTGTCCTACGGGTGCCGGCCGATGTCGCCCAAAGCCTGGTTGACAAAAAAGAGGCCCGCAGCTACACCGACAAAAAACGCGACCTGCACGAGGCCGACCTTACTCATTTGGAGCGAGCCGTGGCCGTGTACGACGACCTTACTCAGCTGTTCCCGAAAGACTTCCAGCGCATTGACTGCGTGCGCGACCAACAGCTTATGTCTATCGACACCGTGCAGGAACTGATTTGGCAAAAAGTGCGCCCCATGCTGCCAGAGCCGCACGGCCCCGCCCGGGCAAAAGCGCCCGAAGCGCCGGTACCCGAAGCTTTGCAAAATCCCTACCTCGGCTATACGGCCGAGGGCCACTTGGGTGTTACCGCGGCCGGGCACGAGTTTTTGACTCAAGCCGTTACCAACCCGACAGGTAACGTGTATGCTTTTACCGACAAATTATCACCCCGCGTCATTGCCGCGGTTATGGACCGTCTTGGCTCCCGCGGGGACGATGTGCGGCTGATTATGCTCGACGAGTTTGCGACTGCGCAAGCGAGCGACGCCCTGCTGGCCGAGGCCAATACTCCTCAGCACATCATGTTTGAAGGCGCCAGCAACCTGCTCGCTAAAAAGCTGGAGCGGGGCAGGCGAGCTACCTATGTAGAGCAATCGCCACTAGCCATCCGCTACGACCAAAAAGACGTAAATGGCAACTACAAATATTATGTGCCGGATCATTTGCCGGTAACGGTCAAGGCCCGTTACTGCGCCGACATGGATGAGATCTTTACGCAGTACGCTGCCATGGTCCAGTCGCTAACCGGCTACCTTGCCGGAGTTTCGAGCACGCCAAAAGCCGAACAAAACGCGGCCTGGCAAACTGCACTGCGCGACCAAGCCTGCGATGTCCTGCGGCCGGTGCTGCCGGTAGCCGCTAAAATGGCGGTGGGCGTGCGTGCTGCCGGGCAACCACTCGAGGATTTAGTTACCCGCCTGCTGGCCGACGAACTTCCCGAAGCCCGTAAAGCCGGCGAGCAGCTGCTAGCCGAGCAGCGCAAGCTCAACCCCGCCTTCCTAAAAGACGCAGCCGCCTTAAGCGCTAGCACCACCTACCGAGCCCAGGCCAGCCGCCAGCTTACCGCCCTTGCCGAAAAATATCTACCCGCCAACCACGCTACCGAGGCCGCGCCCGTGCAGCTGACCGACATCTGGCCGCGCAACGAGCTGGAGCTGGTGCCCGACATGCTCTATACGGCCGCTGGTCTGCCACTGGCCGACCTTCGCCGCGAGGTATCGTCCTGGCCTTACAACCGCAAGCTAGAGGTTTTTGAAGCTTATGTGGGAGAGCGCCAAACCCGCCAGCACACCCCCGGCCGTGCCCTAGAAAAAGCCCACTACAGCTGGGATTTGTTGACCGACTACCGCGTCTTCCAGGATTTGCAGCGCCACCAAATGGTCGACGACCTGGAGTGGCAGCAGCTTACGCCACGTTATGGTTACGAGGTACCGCGACTGGTAGAAGACGCCGGGCTAACCGATCAATACGAAGCCTGCTTTGACCGCAGCCTGGCCATATACAGCGCCCTGCAGCAAGCCGGCTACCCGCTGGAAGCCCAGTATGCCACCCTGCTGGGCCACCGCCTGCGCTGGAAGCTTACCTACAACGCCCGCGAAGCCTTTTGTCTGCACGAACAGTACCTGCGCCCGGGCAGCGACCCTGCCTGTCGCACCGTGGTGCGCCACATGCACCAAAGGCTGGCCGAGGCTCACCCCCTCCTGGCCGAAGCCATGCAATTTGCTGGCCCCGACCAAAATAGTTAGCCGCGCCCTGGACCCTCAAAAAATAAGATAGCACCCCGCCTTGACGTGCACGCGCCGCCAGCGTATACTCCCATGCAATATGACAAAGTGCGTTACGTTCCGCCTCATTATTGTGTCCTCTTAAAGGGGCTCGGTTAAGCGCGAACGTCATGTGCCAAAAACCAAACCGAGCATCACCCGCTCGGTTTTTTATTAACCAACAGAAGTATAACTATGCCCAGGCTCACTAACTCACAATTATTAGACATCACCAAAGAACTTATGGCCGTGGAATCGACGGCTCAAAATCCCGCTGGGCTGCGAAAGGCCTACGATATTATCGTGCGCCTGCTGCAAGACAGCGGCAAAAAGATAACTATCGAGCACTTCGTAAGCCAGGGCAAACCCAGCTTGCTGGCCTACAAAGGCTCCAAACGGCCTAAAAAGTTTGAGATTATTTTAAACGGACATTTAGATGTTGTACCCGGCGCGCCCAGCCAATACCAGCCGGTTGTTAAAGACGGCAAGTTGTACGGGCGCGGCGCCTACGACATGAAAGCTGCCGCGGTCATTTTGGCCGATACGTTTTGCGAATTTGTCGACAAAGTGCCATTTACCCTAGGGCTGCAAATTGTTACCGACGAAGAAAACGCCGGCAAAGACGGCACCCTGCACCAAATTAGGCAGGGCGTGCGCGGCGATTTTGTAATTTGCGGCGACTGTGGCCGCTCCAGCACCGCGTACGAAATCGCCAACGAAACCAAAGGCATCGCTGTAGGCGACATTAGTTTTTCCGGCAGTAGTGCCCACGGCGCCTACCCCTGGAGGGGTAAAAACGCCATCTTGCAGGCCGCCCAATTTGTAAACGCTGTCCATGCCCGCTATCCCACGCCTAACGAGGAGACCTTTAAAACCACCGTAACCGTCACTGCTATTACTACCTCCAACCAAGCCCACACCAAAGTACCGGACAACGCGCTGGTTAAAATCGACGCCCGGTTTACCGCCCACGACAAACAGTTTGCCTCCCAAGAAACATTTGCGGCTTTTATTAAGTCGTTCGACCCAGATGCCCAGATCGTGGGCATGTACGACTTTTGCAAACCCGCCTACTGCAGTCCCAAAAATGCCCAACTGCTCCGCCTAAAGGCCGCCGCCGAAAAGGTAGAGGCTCACCCCTTTAAATTTGCCATGCGCCACGGTACCGGCGACGGCCGGTTTTACGCCAATGTAGGCGACGAGGCCTGCGAGTTTGGCATAGCGGGCGAGGGCCAGCACAGCGGCGACGAATATATTACCCTAGAAGCATTCAACAACTACCGCGCCACCATGCAGGAGTTTATGGCCGCCAATGTTGCGCTCCGCCCCGCGCCCATGCTACAAACTGCCGCATAAACAACGCTTGACCTTTACCCCGTCAAACGCTATAATTACCCTTTGAACATTACCGAAGACCGTAGCTGCCCTAAAAAGCTTAATCCGCTACCGAGGCGATGAAACAATTTATTTGTTTTACAGCAGTCTTTGGTAATGAACCAGAGGCTTTTTTATTTCTCTGGTGATCCTTAAAAATCTAAATCAACAGGTCGATAGATTTTAAGTAATATAAGGAACACTCTATGGCTTTAACCAAAGACAAGAAAAACGAAGTTGTCGCCGAAGTTACTGCAGCCTTGCAAACATCGAAAATGACCGTGGTCGCAAAATACCAGGGTACAACGGTCAAAGCAATCCAGCAGTTGCGTCGCGACGCCCGACCCGGCGGCACCACGCTCCGCGTCGTAAAAAACCGCTTGCTTAAGCAGGCTTTGCAAAATGTCGACAACCTCAAAGACGCCGACACCAGCGCGCTCAGCGGCCAGTTGCTGTTTGCCTTCAACCCCGAAGACGAAGTAGCTCCCGCCCAAGCCCTGGCCATGTTTGCCAAGCTTAACCCAAATATCGAATTTGTCGGTGCCTTTAGCGCCCAAGGCAAATTCCTCAGCGCCGAAGAAGTAACGGCTCTGGCCAAACTCCCCAGCAAAGACATGCTCATTGCTCAGGTTCTGGCAACCCTAACTTCACCAGTAAACGACGTTATGAATGGCTTGTCGGGCAACCTGCACGCTCTTCTCGACGGCGTTTCCGCCAAAGCAAACTAAATTTAATTTGAACCACCGAAAGGACCTACCATCATGGCAGACTTAAAGAAATTTGCAGAACAGCTCGTTGGGCTGACTGTACTCGAAGTAAACGAACTCAAAACCATCCTTAAAGACGAATACGGCATCGAACCAGCCGCTGCAGCTGTTGCTGTTGCTGCCGGCCCTGCCGCTGACGCCGCTCCTGCTGCCGACGAAAAAGCAGAGTGGGATGTTATCCTTAAAGACGCTGGCGCCCAAAAGGTTGCTGTTATCAAGGCCGTTAAAGACATTACTGGTCTTGGTCTTGGCGAAGCAAAAGCTATCGTCGACGGCGCTCCTAAGCCCGTTGTAGAGAAGGCTAAGAAAGAAGACGCCGAAGCCGCCAAAAAGGCTCTCGAAGACGCCGGCGCCGTTGTCGAACTGGCCTAGTACCAGCTCGCTTTACGGTGGGGTTAGCCCTTCTAAAATACCGCTCCCTTACCGGAGCGGTATTTTTTGCCCACATTTCAGGGCCTAAAGCACGCCCGGCCGTAATTTATAGTAAACGCCTATAAATTATTATATAATTGTGTTAATGACCCATGAACTGACCGTCCCGGCAACCGCCGATATTCTGCAAGCCGAAGCAGTGCTACACGAATGCCATTTCCCCGGTGGCATGGCCGCCAGCGCCATGGACGGCGAGTTTGGGGCGTCGCGCTTTACCAGGGATTACCTGGCGGTTATGGGCGACCTTATGTATACCCATCCCACGCTTGTACGCGAAGGGTTTAGCCAGATCCCACAGGAACAGGGAATCGACTTTGACCCAGTTACCGACCAACAGCCCGGCCGCTTCTCACATCAGGTTGCCTACAATCAGTGGGGCGGCCTGCGGGTGCCAGCAGCAGTGGTAGCGGGACGCGAATACTGGGCTGACCAGTGGGGCGTGCCCTTCGACGCCGTCAACGGCTTTGTAGTATGGAATCAAACAGACGGCACACGGTACGTGCACGAGCTGAGGCGTTACGTCGACGCTTACGGCCCCGCGGTCCTTGGTGATGAGTTTATACACCGGCCCACAGGCGAGGTGCGCACCGTGCGCCAGGCGACCCTTTTGCAGCTCGACTGGATGGTCCGCACCGTCGAAAATTCTAGCCTTGGACTTTTAGAGGTACAAGAATTCAATCCTAATCAAACCAGCTGGAGCGGGGTCATGCGCGACGGCTACAACTCCTATTTCCACCCGGTTGGAGAATCCGGGCTGGTGGTTAACAAAGATCGACCAATTGCATATATAGAAAACCAGGGTCTCGCAGTACAAGCGTTTTTAGACGCTGCCCAACTCTTTAAAGATTCGGACGATCCCGCTATTAAAGCCCGCGTCAGCACGTGGCAGGATCTGGCCCGTGAACTCCCCCGCCGAACGCTGACCCACTTCCGTTGGGACGAGGCAAATACCCTGGTGCCGGCAGTTGACCGCGACGCCCAGGGCCGACCCCGGCAAGTCCGGCTGATAAGCTCGGCAGTGGCCGAAACGCTGGCCACGCCGGAGCTCTACCGGGGCATGACCACCACAGACATTGACCCGCGCGACCTATTAAGAGGAGTTATCCTGCGCAGTTTTAGCCCAGATTCCATGACACCGGCCGGCGTGCGCATGCTCGACCTGCGCCACAGCGCGCAGGAAGGCCCAGGATACGCCTACCAAGGGACCCGAACCGTCTGGCCCGTGACCCAGTGGCGCATAGCGTCTGGGCTCGAAGGTCTACAAATGCCGACCCTGGCACGCGCACTGCGTGAGCCCAGAACCCTTGCCGCCCTACGCAGGGCCGGAGGCTTCCCCGAAGGCTTCTACGTTTCGCCCGACGGGGTGGTGGGCTACCGCCAAGCAACCAACGGGAAACGCCCGAGCATCGAAGTGCCGGCAGAGCAGGATTGGTCCAACAAACAGGCTTGGACCGCCAGCGGTGCCCGCGCAGCCCTCGCCGCGCAACAACAGGGCGGCCCTGCCGAAACCGGCTGGCAAAAAGCCGTCGTAGCCGAAGCGCTCGCCAGTATTAAAGACGTTCCAGACGCCCGAACCGGCGAAACAACAACCTACGCGCTCGACCAAGAAACCGGCAAGCGCGTGGGCCGGGAACGCGCGCAGGCTATGGGCGGCATGCTGCTTGGCTAATTCCGCAGGTTTTCCGGCATTTTTTAAAGCAGCAGTAGGGGCCCAAAACCGCTCCACCACAATGCAATTTGCCTCCTCAAACAGAGGTTTATCCACAGCAGCTATATGTGTTTTGACTTGACTTATTAATCATGATAGTCTTAGGTGTAAGTGTAGCCAAACAAACACTTCCTTGAGACGGAGAGACAAACAATGGCAGATGTACCAGACAAACAGATCAAGCGGCTGAGGGCCCTGATCCAGGAGGCTGAAACCAATCTAGCAGCAGCGAATGAGTTGCTGATTAGTTTAGTTGGTGACGACGAAAAAGTCTCGGCCGTAGCCCAAGACGAAAACCTGGGCAAGGTCATAGAAGGCGTATTCGACGGCCAAAACATGGTCGGCTCCGACGGCAAAACCTACCCGGTACCTGCTAACTACGCCAGCAAGTCCAAGCTCGTGCAAGGCGACATCCTCAAACTGACTATTGCCGACGACGGCGCATTTTTATACAAGCAAATTGGGCCCATCCCCCGCAAGCAAGTCGTAGGCAGCCTGCGCCTCGAAGGCGGCCACTACTTTGTAGACGTCAACAACAAAGAGTACCGCGTCCTGCTGGCCAGCGTTACCTACTTTAAGGCCAAACCCGGCGACCAAGTAAGCGTTAACTTGCCCGAGGACGACTCCCACGCCGAATGGGCCGCCCTCGAAGCCGCTCTATAAACTGTAAAAAATCTTTATAATCCATGCCACAACTCCCTGACATACATATTCCAACCCCGCTGCCGGCAGAACTTGTCGCCCAAGCATTGAAGGAAGCTGCAGCTGCCAAAGCGGCGAGGGATACGGCAGCCATATCCATCAAAGCAGCAAACGAGGCCCTCCGGCTGGGCGACAACCGCGAAGTGTACCGCTACAAAACCCTCGGCGACGAAGACCTAACTTACGCAGGGCGCCGGTTACTAGATCCGACAATCCCTGTTGCCGCGGGGCTAACAGCCATTGGCCGGGAAGTGACTATAGGCTATGAAGGCACCTACGGCCTGCTCCAATTGTTCCCCATGATACGGCGGCCTCAAGGAGGCTTTGCTTCGAACAGGGTGCGCCTTGGGATTGTACTTCCATCTACGGCACTCGAGGATGGTAGCCTTGAGCCAATCCCCCGGTCTGTTGCAAACAGATTACTTGACCATCCTGATGTTATCTTTGACCCCCGAAATTACATACCCAAGTAGGCGAACGCCCGCGGCAGAGCATATGTAGCAAGGCCTGTGCCTTGCATATATTTTACTAGGATAGCAGGCATACCCTGACAGTTAAGCAGCCATCGATTCTTATGAGACGGGTGGCTGCAATAAAAACGCTTCCAACCCAGGCAGTTCGTGCTATACTCTCGCCGTGAACAAAGACGACATTGCCGATTTAAAGCGTTTTATAGCAGCGACTATCTCGCAGCAAACTACCGATCTGCGCCAGGAAATGGGCAGTTTACGTAAGGAGGTAGAGGATTTACATCAAGATGTAGGGAGTTTACGCCAGGAATTGGGCAATTTACATGAAGCAGTGGGAAGCTTACATGAAGAGGTGGGGGAGTTACATGGAGAGCTCCATGAAGAGGTGGACGGTCTACGCCAGGAAATGTATAGGGGTTTTGCCCAGCTTAACGCAAAAATCGACAATCTTTCTAA
>Ga0070684_100000808_pt1 | contig 21827 bp, 17 predicted proteins | sample KBSC723LmetaG_FD_65653 | JGI IMG/M metagenome (GOLD analysis project Ga0070684, IMG submission 65653) | Corn rhizosphere microbial communities from Kellogg Biological Station, Michigan, USA - KBS C7.2-3L metaG | ecosystem: Host-associated > Plants > Roots > Rhizosphere ...
CTCACGGCGCATCCGGCGTGTTGCCAGGGCGGCAGCGGGGAGCCGATCACGCGCGATGTCACGGGCGAAGAGTTCTACAGCACGCTCTACGCAATCAGCGAGTCGAAGCTCGAGCCGGGTGTGATCTGGACGGGGTCGAACGACGGTCCGTTTTACATCACGCGCGACAACGGCAAGACGTGGACGAACATCACGCCCAAGGATTTGCCGACGGGCGGACGCGTCCAATACATCGAGACCTCGCCGCATCGCAAAGGCTCGGCGTACTACGCCGTGTACCGCTACCTGCTGGGAGATTTCGAGCCTTATATTTATAAAACTGATAATTACGGTGCCACGTGGACGCGATTGACCGACGGCAAGAACGGCATCGCCGCCGACAACCCGACGCGCGTCGTGCGCGAAGATCCCGATCGCGAAGGCCTGCTGTACGCCGGCACCGAGTTCGGCATGTACATCTCGTTCGACAACGGCGCGCATTGGCAGTCGTTCGACGAGAACATGCCCAAGGTTCCGATCACGGACATCAAACGGCATCAGAAGGATCTCATCGTGTCGACGCAGGGCCGGTCGATCTGGATCATGGACGACGTCACGCCGCTCAGTCAGATCACAGCGCAGACTGCGTCGACCGCCGCCATGCTGTTCAAGCCGCGTGAAGCGATTCGCGCACGGCTCGGCGGCGGTCGCGGTGGATTTGGCGGCGGCGGACGGGGCGGTGCGGCGGCTGCGTCCGGCCAACCACAGTTCGCCGAGAACGGCGCGACCATCAATTACTATCTCGGACGTGCGCCGAGCGGTTCGCTCACGATCGACATCATGGATGCGACCGGCAAGACCGTTCGCAGCTATTCGAGCGCAGCGACGACCGCCGCGGCGGAGGATGCGCCAGCCGCCAACGCCGACGACGAAGCGCCCGCGTTCCGGCGCGCAGCGCCGCCCGTGCGTCTGACGGCGAACGCCGGAATGAATCGTCTTACGTGGGACTTCAACAACGCGGGCGGTCTGATGCTGCCGCCAGGCAATTACAAAGTGAAGATGACGGCCGGCGGATGGAGCGACACCGAGCCTCTCGTGCTCAAGATCGACCCGCGGCTCGCGGCGGACAACGTCACGGCGGCCGACTTACGCGAGCAATACGAGCACAACGTCCGCATGCGCGACATGGTCGCTGAGGTCGGCAAGGTCGCGAATCGGGTACGTCAGGCGCGAACGCGTCTTCGCAGCGGCGGCGCGGCTGATTCATTGACCAAGGTGGAGGCGCTCGCCACCACGTTGTTTGGTCCCGACGAAGGAGTGCGCTATGGACGCCCGGGCCTGCAAACACAGATCACCTATCTCGCCGGGATGACGACGCGCGTCGATCAGCGAGTGGGCCATGATGCGATCGAGCGCTATCAGACGCTGCGAAAAGATCTCGATGCGCTGGAGGCGCGCGTCAATCGAGTCCTCGGCGCTCAGTAGGCTGTCATCCTGAGCGTAGCGACGGATCTATTCATCGCGCTTCTACGGCTTCGTCGGTGGGCAAGCATTCAGGGGAGTTGCCACGGAATCCACGGCCCGTGGATTCCGTGGCCGTCTTTTCAAACCCAGGGTAGCGATACTTCAAATGGTAGTTTACAAGACTCTGAAGTACCGCTCGCGCACCAAACGTCGATGCAGGTCATCGACGCTCATGTCGTGCTCGACCTTGATCCGCCGAAGCCCGAACGGATCTGTGCGGCTCCAATTCATTCGGCCTTTGCCTCTGACGGCACATCGATAGCCGGCTTGTCGAGCGAGATTGCGGACAGTCGCGTTCTGATTGCTGAACGGATAGGCGACAGCGTCCACGCTTCGCCCAAGCAACTGTCCGAGCTCAGTCCGCGATTGTGTGAGCTCCTCGAGCGCGCGGTCGGCGGAAATTCTTGCGAGCGGAGGATGCGTATAACTATGCGACCCGAATGAAACACCCTCGCTCTGCAAGGCCCTGATGCGAGGCGCGTCGAGCAGCGCCTCCTGACGTTCGTCGCGATCCCAGGCGTTCGTGCCGCCGATCTGACTTGCGACCAGAAAGACGGTGGCGGACATCCCGAGTGATCGGAGAACGGGCCAGGCATTTCGATCGAAGCATGTGTAGCCGTCATCGAACGTGACGATCAGGGGCTTGCTCGGAAGCAAACCCGCGCGGCCGTCGCGGTACTCGAGCCACCGATCGAACCCTATCGTCTCGTATCCCCACGCGAGGAGTGCGCGCATCTGTCGCTCGAACTGCTCAGGAGCGACGTAGTTGCCGGGAAATCGAACGTCGGCGGAGGGCTCATCGATCTTGTGATACATCAGGATCGTGAGCTTCATGGATTCCCCGAGCGACCCCGCGTGAACAAGAAGGCGTATTTGAGAAACGCGGCGAACGCGCCCAGCGCGGCGGCGACGAACCCAACTGTGCCGTCGCGCCAGCCCGAGTATGCGACGTAGTCGCGCGCAAATCGCCACGCCGGACGTGCGGCGAGCTGCCATAACCCGGCGCGGCGTCCTTGTGCGTACAAGTCGTCGGCGCCCCAGCGAGCGTACTTCACGATCTTGGCGACGTGGTGCGCGATGTCTCGATACGGGTAATGAATGATGGTCCCGTGGAGCGTGCCGACGTTGTCGATGGCCTCGAGATGCTCGTGTACGCGATGGGAGACGTAGCGACGATCGCGCGTGAAGAGCCGAACGTGCCAATCGCGTCCCCACGGCCCGTGATGCAGCTCGCGTCCCAAATAGAAGTTCCGGAACTTCATTCGGTACGCGGCGTGCGTCGGTGGCCCGGCGGCACCGAACATTGCGGCAAGCTCCGCGCGGAGCTCCGGACTCGCGCGCTCATCGGCGTCGAGTGCGAGCACCCATTCGTTACGCGCCGCGGCGATGCCGGCGTTCCGCTGGTCGGCGATCGTCGGGCCGGGGACCACGATGACATCCGCGCCGGCCTCGGCCGCAAGCTTGGCCGTTTCGTCACTCGAGCCGCCGTCGACGACGATCACCTCATCCGCCCACGCCGCGGCGCGCACCGCCTCAGCGATCTGCGCCGACTCGTCGAGGGTTGGCACGACGACCGTCACCCGCACTGACCGGCTCGCAATCGATCGAGCGGCGATGAGATCGAGGTCAGTTTCTGACGGCAAATTCGTCGGTGCGGCGATGGGCGTCGTCATACGAGGGAATCATAATAACGCGCGGAATGTGGACTTGCCGGCGTCGTTGGCGCCGCTCCAGGTAGCGGCTCGGAAGGGCCGCGGGTGCAGCAATATGAAAGCGAAGTGTTGGCGTTGGATACAGTATTCGTAAAAATATCGCTCGAGCCCTAGTGACGTATTGAAACGTGACAGGGTTTACTTCACGTCGCGACAAAGCCCTTGTGTCCCATGCGCCGGTCGCGCGAGGGTGCACAAGGCGGAGCCGCAACACGATTGGTTTCGCCGCGCTCGTGGGCTGCGCGGCGTTTGCGATCGGCCGACGTCGGCCATCCATTCACTAGCCATTTGGCTCTCGATGGAGGAGGCATGGCACTCGCGTTTCGCCGTTTGGTCGCTGGGATCGGCATCGTGGCGTTGTTACCCATGGTCGCCGCCGCACAGGAAACCGCAACGGTTTCCGGACGCGTCACCGGAGAAGGAGGCGCAGGGTTGTCGGGGGTCTCCGTCTCGATTCCCGAGCTCGGGCTTGGCGCTCTGACCCGCGATGACGGGTCATACACCTTCGGCGTTCCGAGCGCGCGCGTCACGCGCCAAGCCGTCACGATCACCGCTCGTCGTGTGGGCTACAAGCCGAAGACCGCTCGCATCACGCTGAATCCGGGCACGATCAATCAGAGCTTCGTGCTCGAGGCCAACCCGCTGCAACTCGGAGAAGTCGTCGTCACCGGCGCGGGGACCGCGACCGAGGTAGAAAAGCTCGGGAATGTCCGCAACTCGGTCTCGGCGGATCTCGTCGAGAAATCCAATGAGTCGAACCTCGTACAGGCGTTGGCGGCCAAAGCGCCGAACGTCGTGATCAACCAATCGGCCGGCGACCCGGGCGCATCCTCGAAGATTCAGATTCGTGGTTTGCGCACCATGAATGGCCAGACGCAGCCACTGTTCGTCGTCGACGGAATTCCCGTCAATAATTCCACGGTGTCGACGACCAACTTCAATCCGATCGACGCGGGCGGCGGCGGCGTGGGCGGCCAGGACAATGGCGGCGAGTTCGAAGGCACCTCGGCGCCGAACCGCATGATGGATCTGAATCCGAACGACATCGAGAGCGTCGAGATCCTCAAGGGTGCATCGGCCGCGGCGATCTATGGCGCGCGTGCCGCGAACGGCGTCATTCTCATCACGACCAAGCACGGTCGTTCCGGCGCCACGCACTACGAGCTTCGGAGCTCCGGCTCGAACGACGAGGTGACCCGGAAGGAGCCGCTCCAGCGCTCGTTCGGCCAAGGTCTGCTCAACGTTCCGGCAGGCACGTGCGACGATATCGGCAAGTCGTCTTGCCTCCGTAGCTGGGGACCCGCCATCAGCGGCGCGCCGACGTACGACCACTCGAGCGAAGCCTTCGACACCGGCCACATTCTCGACAATACGCTGAGCGCGTCTGGCGGCAACGATCGAACCACCTTCTATCTGTCGGCCAACAACAACCACAATGAAGGCGTGTTCATTGGGCCGAACAACTTCTTCAATCGGTCGACGGTTCGCCTCAACGCGGCGCACCATCTGACGGACGACTTCACCATCGGCGGCAACTTCTCGTACGCCGATACGCGCGGCCATTTCACACAGCGTGGGAACAATGTGAATGGATTGCTGCTCGGTCTGTTCCGTACGCCGCCGGAGTTCAACAACTTCCCAGCGCTCGATCCAACGACGGGCCTGCACCGCTCATACCGGCTGCAAGACCCGACGCCCGAGACCGCCGGACAATCGCGCGGCTTCAACAATCCAATCTTCGATCTGACGCAAGAGCTGAACGATCAGAAGGCCGGCCGCTCATTTGGAAACTTGAATGCGCAATACATCGCCAACAGCTGGCTGACCTTCGCCTACACGCTCGGCGCCGACTACTCGAACGACGAGCGGCTCGAGGGCTGCCCGGCCGAATGCTCCGACGTGGCCGCCGGCGGTCGAATCACCGAGGGTAAGGTCGTCGACTACCAGATCGACCATAACCTCACCGGCACCGCGACCTGGAACCTGAGTCAAAACTTCGGTGGAACCGTCACCGCCGGCCAGAATTTGAATTCGCGAAACCTGCGTACCTTCTCGGTGGTCGGCCGCACGTTGATCGCGCCGCAGCCATTCAGCATTCTGAACACGCTGTCGCGCGATCCGCCGAGCGACTTTCAGACGCAGGTTCACAACGAGTCGTACTTTGGTCAGGCGACGTTCGACGTCTATCAGCAACTCTATCTCACCGGCGCACTTCGCGACGACGGCTCGACGACGTTCGGCCGCTCGAATCGCACGAGCTTATTTCCGAAGGCGAGTGCCGCGTGGACGTTTACCAAGTTTCACAACATCCCCGGCCTGACGTTCGGCAAGGCACGTCTGTCCTACGGCGAGGCCGGCAACGAGCCGCAGCCGTACCTGACGTCTGTCACGTTCAGCGGGACGAACCTCGTGGGTGGCATCGCGCAGGGCACAGGGCTCACGCCGACGCAAAGCGGCATTGGTGGCCTGTTCTTCACGACGACCAAGCCGGCAACGTCGCTCAAGCCCGAGCGTACGCGCGAGACCGAAGGTGGGTTCGACGTCGGATTCTGGGGCGAGAAAGCAGACTTGAGCGCGACGTGGTACAAGTCACGTACGACGGACGTCATCTTGGTGACGCCGATCGCTCCGTCCACCGGATACGGCAGTGAAGCGAAGAATGCCGGAATCTTCCGTAACAGCGGCACGGAGCTGAGTCTCAACCTCCGGCCGCTCACGCGGACGAACTACTCGTGGGACCTGGGACTTGGCTGGGGACGTAACCAGTCGTTGGTCGAGAACATCGCCGGTGCCGACTTCCTGTTCACCGGTGGCGCGTTCATCGGGACAGTCGCGATGAAGGGTCAGCCGCTCGGCGTGATTCGCAGCGAGGGCTGGGTGCAGTGCGGCATCACGCCGGATGACTATCTGCCGACGCTCGCCGCGGCGTGCTCCGGTAAGCCGAAGGGCGCGCTCTACATCGACGATGGGACAAACGGGTGCTCCGACGCAGGAATGCCCTGCGAAGACACCAATCTGCGTATTCTCGGCGATCCGAATCCGAAGTGGACCGGTAATGCCCACACGAGCTTCAAGTTCAAGAAGCTCGAGCTGTCTGGGCTGCTCGACGTCCGCCACGGTGGCTTGATGTGGAATGGCACCAAGGGTGCGCTTTGGAGCTACGGAACGCACGGCGACACGCAGGATCGTGCGATCTGCACCAAAACCGGTTCGACGGTCAGCTGCACCGGAAACGAGCATGCCTTCGGTGACGCCGACTGGTATCCCGGTGCCGTGGTTGGACCAGGCGCCGGCCAGAAGATTCCGATCGGCGAGAATTGGTATCGCCTCAGCAATCTGGCCGCGTGTCCATTCACGGGCATCGACGAACCGTGTCTCGAGAACGCCGGCTTCGTCAAGCTGCGCGAGATATCGGTTGCCTACACGTTCGATCAGCCGTGGGTTTCGCGTCTTCTCAATCTTTCGACCATGAACATTCGCTTCGCCGGTCGCAACCTGAAGACGTGGACGAAATACACGGGACTCGATCCGGAAACGAACGCCGCCGGTCCGTTCGAGCAGGTTGGCGCCGCCGATTATTTCAATCTTCCGCTGACCCGATCGTTCGTGCTCACGGTCAGTCTCAACCGCTAACGCGAGGACTACGGAATGCGATTCATCAAATACGCAGCCGTCGCGAGCTTGTGCGTCATGGCGAGCCTCAGCGGTTGCAGCAATTTCCTGGATTCGGAGAAAGCGGTCAACGATCCGAACAACCCGACCGGTGCGACGACGAATCAATTGTTCGTCGCGAGTCTGGCGAACATCTTCGGCCAGCAGGAAGGCCCGGTTGCAATGAACGTTTGCGAATGGATGCAGCAGTGCGCCGGTGTGGGTGGCCGGTTCGTCGAGGTGCAAGGAACGTACAGCATCACGAGCGACAGCTTCGACGGCTCGTTCCAATCGATCTACACCGGTGGAGGGCTCAACCAAATCCGCGCGATCGAAGCGAATACGGATGCGTCCGGAGATAAGCTGTACCACGGCATCGCTGAAGTGCTCGAAGTGATGGACGTGCTGTGGGGCACCGACATCTGGGGAGACATTCCCTACAGCGACGCCGTCGGCGCGAACCCCACGCCGAAGTTCGACGCGCAGCAGACGATCTATGCTTCGCTGCTGACCTTACTCGACAAGGCGATCGCCGACATACAAGCAGGCGGCACCGGGCCGGGCGCCTATGATTTGGTCTACGGCGGCAGTGCGGCGAAATGGACGGAAGCCGCGCACACGCTCAAGGCGCGTATCTATTTGCACCAGGAAGAAAAGCTGGGCGCGGCACAGTACACGAGTGCGTTGGCCGAAGCCCGCAAGGGAATCAGCAAACCGGCCGACGACTGGAATACGGTGCATTCAACTGCGACATCCGAGCGGAATTTGTGGGCACAGTTCCAGCTCACCTCGTTCGGCCAGGATCTCGTTGCCGGGTCCGCGCTCGTGAATTTGATGGTTGCCCAGAACGATCCGCGGCTTCCGGATTATTTCGCGAAGAACTCTCATGGCGGCTTCGGCGGTTACAACGTCGCAACGCAAACCACGCCGGCGGATTCTGTCTCGTCCATCCTTGGCTCGGGTCGTACGAACGACGTGACGTTCGGTCAGCCGATCATCACGTACGACGAGACGCAACTGATCATCGCCGAGGCGGCGTTCCAGACGAACGACAAAGCGTCTGCGGCGACGGCACTCAACAACGTGCGTACGGAGCACGGCAAGTCTGCGATTGCCAATCCGACGCTTGCCGACATCATGAACGAGAAGTACATCGCACTCTTCCAGAACGTCGAGACGTGGAACGATTATAAGCGGACATGTCTACCGGCGTTGAAACCCGCGAAGAGCAAGTTGGCAATTCCAGGCCGGTTCCTCTACGGGTCGACCGAGAAGCAGACGAATCCCGATAACACTCCCGCGGAGCAGCCACTGTCCACGGGCCGGAATTGGAACGACCCGAATGCCTGCACCGGCACATAGGACGCCCGCCGGCGCGCGGTAACACATTTGCACGATGGGGAGAGCGAGCGAGTTCGCTCTCCCCATGTCGTTGCGGGAGCCGATGCATGAAATTGAAATCTAGATTGCATGTTCGTGCGCTCGGACTCATCGCCGCCTTTGGCCTCGATGGGTGCTACGCCTACGTGCGCCCCTCACCGGGGCCGCTCGTTGGCCGTCCCGTGCAAGCGATGCTCACGGACTCCGGAGCCGTCGTGCTCGCGGGGCGGATCGGTCCCTCTGTCGAATTCATGCGCGGCAATGTCGTCTCGGAGGACACGCACAAGATTTCGCTCGCGATGGATGAGACGACATACCGCGACGGAACCGGAACGTCGTGGCGGCATGAGGTGGTCGAGGTGCCGCGTCCGCTCATGCGCGAGGTCGAGGTACGCCAGTTTTCGCCGACACGCACGGCGCTCTTCGCGACGATTGCATCGGTGGTGTTCATCACGGTTGAACGCGGATTCTTGAAAGGTGGCGGCGCGAACGCCGCCGGCACTGGACAAACGGGAGTGCCGACGGGTCGCTGAGGCGTCAGTTCCTGATAGCGATCGACGAGCGCGCGAGATCCGTCTCGAGCGTCCAGTCGGCGGACTGGCCAGGGAAGAGATGCAACACCTCGCTCGTCACACCCTGCGATCGGCCGACCGGATCGGCATAGAACTGCACCTCGTTCCCCGGATACCGACGCAGATGCAGGCGAAACGCGCCTCTCGCCGCCGCCGTCACGTCGCCGATCCGCTCACGATAGCCACCTCGAACATTATAGATGACCATGTCGAGCGGATTATGGTTGATGACGTTGAGTGTCACGACATCCGTCTCGTCATCGACCGAATTTTGGTGTCGGAACGCGCACGACATCGCACTCGAGAGTGCCGCGACGGCTAGCACAACGCCGAGTGTTCGCCGTCCGAAGCGAAGAAGATTTGGCTTGAGAGCGCGCATGTGTCGACGAGCCGATGGCTGCCGTCAGAGTAACGCCTGACGTATAGCCATCTGTTCCGTCTCTCGCAAGCACGCCGATCGTGCCCCCTACCGGCGCAGAATCGACACGCCGCCGTTCGTCGTCACCGCGCGGATCATCGCGCCGCCTGCTCCGAGCTGCGTCGAAAAACGGCGGCCGACCGAGCCCTGAAGCGTGACCGGAAAATCGATGTTGATCCCGCCGTTCACCGTTCCCGTTTCCAGCCGGGCCGAGTAGTTGGTGGGGATGATCAGATGCACGCCGCCGTTCGACGTGCTGAGATCGAGTCCGCTGCCGGCCCATCGGTCACCGCTCAACTCGGCGGTGACACCGCCGTTGACCGTTGTGCCGCGCACATCACCGTCGACGTCGCGGAGATTCAGGCCACCGTTCACGGTTTCCAACTCCATCTTCGAGCTGACACCGTCAACCGAGATGCCGCCGTTTTTCGCAGTGAGTGAAAGCTCGGTGCGTCGCGGTGCCCAAACCTCGTAGCTCACCGACCACGACTCGCGTTGTCGGTTGCGATCGGGACCGTTGGCGCGGACCTGACCGTTTTGCGCGGTGACGAGAATTTCTTTCGCCATCGACTCCGCGTCGGACTGAGTCTCAGCCTGCGCCTGGATCATCGCCACGATCTCGATCTGAGGCTTGTCCCAGCCGTGGACCGTGATGCCCCCGTTGTCGCGCCCGTCAACATTGATGGCGTTCGTCGCCGCGAGCGTGACGTTCCGCGTCTCGCAAAACCGCTCGTTGTCGCCACGGCTGCGGCGACAATCGTCCATGAATTGCGCGGCGCGGCTGGCTTGCGCGAACAACTGGCCGCTAGTGAGCGCGCTGGTGAGGCAGATGACTGCGGCGAAGGTTGAGCGGCGCATGCGGAGCTCCGGTTGGAAGATCGGGTGAACGCGAGCGATCGGGCGGCTGGTCTTCTGACACCGCGCCGGCCTCGTTGGTTGGAATCGGCTCGGCTCGGTATATTCGGCAGCGTCGAGACGGTATCCAGTATGCGGATCGGCTCGATCATGATTCTCCACCCGATACCCAGGAATTGTTCGACATGCGCGCCAAACTCGTTCTCGCGTCGTTGCTGACGTTGTCGGTGCCGGCGTTTCTCGGTGCTCAAGGGAATAGCCGCACCAAATGCGACGCCGATAACGCCGGACTCAAGCTGCCGGCTGGTTTCTGCGCGACGATCTTTGCGGATACGGTCCGCGGGGCGCGCCATCTGTGGGTCGCGCCGAATGGCGATGTCTTCGTATCGCGACAAGGCCAGACGGTTGGCGGCATCACCGCGTTGCGCGACACGAACTCCGATGGCAAGGCCGACGTCGAAGTGAAATTCGCCACGGGCTTCAACTCATCGGAAGTTGCGATGTTCGGCGGATATCTGTACACCGAGAACATCACGGGCGTGCTCCGGTTCCCGTTCAAAGCCGGATCACTCGAGGCGGCCGGCGCGGCGGAAACCGTCGTCGAAGGACTTCCGTCGGGCGGCCATCAGAACAAGACCTTCGCCATCGGTCGCGACGGTGCGCTCTACGTGAACATCGGATCGCCGACCAACTCGTGTCAGGAGAAGGATCGAGCCAAGGATTCGCCGGGAAAGCAGCCTTGCTCGGAACTCGAGACGCGAGCCGGCGTGTGGAAGTGGGACGCGCGGAAGCTGAACCAGAAGTATGCGAACGCGGTCCACTTCGCGCGCGGCATTCGGAATGCGGTCGGCATTGCGATCAATCCAGCCGACGGCAAGCTCTGGGCAATGCAACACGGCCGCGATCAGCTTGGTGGCCCGCTAGGAAGCTGGTCGTTCGACGCGCGGTACAGCGCGGAGAACCCCGCGGAGGAATTGTTGCAGGTCAACCAGAACGACGACTTCGGGTGGCCATACTGCTACTACGCCGTCGAGGAGCACCACCTCGTGCTCGCGCCCGAATACGGCGGCGACGGTAAGAAGGTCGGCGAATGCGCGAGCAAGAAAGAACCCGTCGCCACCTTCCCAGGGCACTGGGCTCCGAACGCACTCATGTTTTACACCGGATCGATGTTCCCCGCGAAGTACAAGAACGGTGCATTCATTGCGTTTCACGGATCGTGGAACCGTGCGCCGGAAGATCAGGCCGGATTCAACGTTGTTTTCCAACCGCTCAATGATGGAAAGGCAGCCGGGCCGTACGAAGTATTCGCCGATGATTTCGCGCCGAACAAGTCTGGCGCACGTCCAACAGGGAATCATCGCCCGACCGGCTTGGCTCAAGGTCCGGACGGCGCGTTGTACGTCACCGATGACGCTGGTGGCCGTATCTACAAGATCGTCTATACGGGGAAGTGAGGCTCGCTGTCAAACTGAGCGAAGCGAAGGATCTGCTGTTCAGGACGCCGTTCAAAATCTAGATCCTTCGTCCGCTTCGCTCCTCAGGATGACAAACGCATTACCTTCACAAATAAGATCTGAACTTGGGAGCCAGTCGTGAGCAATAACCCACTCAAGAGTCTCAACGCAGCCGGCCAGGCGATCTGGCTCGACTTCATCGACCGTCCCATGTTGCGCAATGGCGACCTCGAGCGGCGCATTCGCGACGACGCGCTCACTGGAATGACCTCGAATCCGACGATCTTCGAGAAGGCGCTCGCCGAAGGCAACGCGTACGACGACCAGATTCGCTCGGCCGCCGGCGACTTCACGGCGATGGAGCTATTCGAGTTGATCGCGACGACTGATGTGCGTGATGCCTGCGATTTGTTCCGTGGTACCCACGACCGGACCAACGGCGCTGACGGTTTTGTCTCGATCGAAGTGTCCCCTGGCGCGGCGAACAACGCGAACGCCACGATCTCGGAAGCGACACGGCTTTGGGCGACGGTCGATCGCCCGAACGTGATGGTGAAGGTGCCGGGAACGGTCGAAGGCGCTGTTGCGGTCCGCCAACTCACGGCGAACGGCGTCAACGTCAACATCACGTTGTTGTTCGCCATCGAAGCGCACAAAAGCGTGATCGACGCCTACATGGCCGGTCTCGAGGACCGCGTGCAGGCCGGCAAGGACATCTCGAAAATCCATTCCGTGGCGAGCTTCTTCGTCAGCCGCGTGGACACAGAAGTCGACAAACGATTGGATGCGGCCATCGCAAAATCGCCGGCCAATCAGGAAACGCTCAAGTCGCTCCATGGAAAGGCGGCGATCGCGAACGCGAAGCTCGCGTATCGGCTGTTTCAGTCGGAGATCGCGTCGCCGCGCTGGAAGGCCTTGGCGTCGAAGGGAGCGACCGTGCAGCGTCCGCTCTGGGCCAGCACGAGCACCAAGAACCCGGCGTACCGCGATGTCATGTACGTGGAACAGCTCATCGGGCCGGACACGGTGAACACCATGCCGCCGCAAACGATCGACGCGTTCCGCGACCACGGCGTCGTCGCCCGCACCGTCGATGCCAATGTCGACGCAGCGCAACGCACGATCGATACGCTCGAGCAGAACGGAATCTCGATGCGTGACGTGACCGACAAGCTGCTCAGGGACGGATTGGCCAGCTTCCAGAAATCGTTCGACACGCTACTGGCCGGTCTCGAGAAGAAAACCAAGGCGCTGGGCAAGGAGCTGGTCACGAGTCGGTAAACTGTAAGGCGCCGGCACGGACCGCGCGTCGATCTGAGCGACCCAAACACACGCAACATTGCACTACTGTCGAACAAAAATCGTCTGTACGCTGGGGCCGGCGAGCTCGTCGCGTGAGGCGCTGCGCAGTCTGATGGACGCCGGCCTCAACGTCGCTCGCATCAACTTCTCCCATAGCACGCACGAGCAACACGCCGCCACGATCGCGCTCGTCCGAGCGGTCGCCAACGAGTCCGGTCGTCCGATCGCCATCCTCGGCGATCTTCAAGGACCGCGCATTCGGATCGGCGAGATTGGGGAAACGCGAACGATCGAGGATGGAAGCGACGTCGTCCTGGTGCCGGAGCGATTCGTTCATGGCATGAGCGAAGTTCCCGTTACGTACGAGAACCTCGCCGACGACGTTCACGTCGGCGACCGCGTGCTGATCAACGACGGCCTGTTGGAGCTCGTGGTGCTCGACGTCGATAAGCCGCGCGTCATCGCCCGGGTGCTGCACGGCGGCCCGCTCAGCAGCCACAAGGGCATCAACCTTCCCGGCGTTCAAGTTTCAGCGCCGTCGATCACCGAGAAAGATCGCGAGGACGTCGCATTCGCCGCCGACCAAGGCCTCGAGTACATCGCGCTCAGTTTCGTCCGGCGTGCGCAGGACATCGCCGAGCTCAAAGCGATGATCCCGAAGTCGATGCTCGTCGTCGCCAAAATCGAAAAAGATTCCGCGTTGGAGAATATTGAAACGATCGTTCGCGCCTCCGACGGCGTGATGGTCGCGCGCGGAGATTTGGGCGTCGAGCTGCCGTTCGAGGAAGTTCCATACGCGCAGAAGCGCATCATCGCGCTCTGCAACCGCCTCGGCCGTCCAGTCATTACGGCGACGCAAATGCTCGAGTCGATGATCACACATCCGCGACCGACGCGCGCGGAGGCGAGCGACGTCGCGAACGCGATCCTTGACGGAACGGACGCCGTCATGCTCTCCGCCGAAACCGCAGCCGGCCAATATCCGCGGCTCGCCGTGGAAGCGATGCGTCGCATCATCGCCGAGATCGAAGGCAAGCCGCTGCAGTTCGGACACGAGGATCGGCGTCGCGAGATGGCGATGTCGACAGAATTCGCCATCGCCGCGGCGAGTGCGGCGGCGGTCAGCATGCTCAACGCACCGGTGCTGATTGTCTTCACGAAAAGCGGATTCAGCGCGCGCGTCGTCGCGTCGCATCGGCCGAGTGTGCCGATCCTCGTGCTGACTGACGTGCCGCAAACCTTCCGTCAGCTGGCGCTCGTGTGGGGCGTCATCCCCGAGCTCGTGCCGCACTGCAATACGTATGACGAGATGGTGCGGCTCGCCCTCGAGGCGGTGGAGCGTCGCGGCCTGGCTCGAGCGGGCGACCGCGTCGTCGTCACAGCCGGCGTGCCGTTCGACGTCCCAGGGACGACGAATTTGTTGAAGGTCGAGACGGTGTGAAGCGGTTCGCTGAGAGCAGATCCTTCGCTTCGCTCAGGATGACGCCCGGCCTGCCGCAATCATGAAGCTGACATTCCTCGGCACGGGAACCAGCTTCGGAGTTCCAAAGATCGGTTGCTACTGCGACGTCTGCCGATCGCCCGATCCGCGCGACAAGCGGAATCGAGTCGGCGCCGTCGTCGAGAGCAGCCACGGCACGCGGTTGCTGATCGACACACCGCCTGAGCTCCGTTTGCAACTCATCGCGGCCGCGATCGATCGCGTCGATGCGGTCGCGTTCACCCATGAGCACGCCGATCACACACACGGCATCGACGATCTCCGCGCGATCACTGTGAACCGCGAAGCGCCACTGCCGATCTACGGATCCGCGCACGCGCTCGACGATCTCGCCAAGAAATTTCGATACATCTTCGACGACTCCATGCGACCGTTGCCCGGTACGTTGAAGCCGGAAGGCAAAGCGCACGTCGTCGAGTCAGGGAGACCGTTTTCTGTCGCTGACCTGGAGATCACGCCGGTCAGCGTGCCTCACGGGAATGTCACAGTCTTTGCATATCGAATCGGGTCGCTGGCATACGTCACCGACGCGAAATCGGTTCCGTCCGAAGCGATCGATCTCTTACGCGGAGCGAGCGTGCTGGTGGTCAATGCGCTCTTTCGGACGGAGCATCCGACGCATCTCAGCATCCCCGAGGCGGTGGACGTGGCGCGAGCCGTCGGCGCCGAACGCACCTATCTGACGCACCTGACGCACGACAACTTCCACGCCGACCTCGAAGCCGAGTTGCCGCGCGGCATCGCGCCGGCATTCGACGGTCTCACCGTTCGCATCGACTGACATGACGCTCCGAATCGATTACACGAACATGATGGGCGACATCATCAAAGGTGGTATCGTTGCCGCCGACTGGGCATCGGCGCCCGATGCCTTTCGTCGTGCCCACGCCGGACTCGATCGCCGTCGTGACGCTGGCGAGCTTGGATTTCTTGCGCTTCCAACCGACGACGCGCTTCACCGCCAGTCGACAGATTTCGCGGCGAAGGCCAAGGCCAAGTTCGACGACGTCGTCGTACTCGGGATTGGAGGGTCCGCGCTCGGACCGATCGCGCTGCGCACGGCGCTCCTGAAACCCGCGTGGAACTCGCTGACTGCCAACGAACGAGACGGCCAGCCGCGACTGCACGTCCTCGACAACGTCGACCCACACACGATTACCGCACTGCTCGGCCGGTTGTCGCTCGAGCGCGCGCTGTTCGTCGTGACGTCGAAATCCGGCGGCACCGCCGAGACCATGGCGCAGTACCTCGTCGTGCGCGAGCGATTGATCCAAGCGAAGCTCGATGTGAAGGATCACCTCGTATTCGTCACCGATCCGAAGAAAGGTGCGCTGCGTCAGATCGCCAACGATGAAGGCATCGCTGCATTGGACATTCCGCCGGCCGTGGGCGGCCGATACAGTGTCCTGACGCCCGTCGGAATCCTGCCAGCGGCGCTCGTCGGCATCGACACCGTGCAGCTCATGGCCGGCGCGCGCGACATTGCCGGTCGATGCGCGAATGCCGGTGATGCGCTCACGAAGAATCCGGCGGGACTGTTCGCGACGCTTCAGCATCTCGCGGATACGAAGCTTGGCCGCCACATCCACGTGCTCATGCCGTACTCGGACCCGCTCCGCGACATCGCCGACTGGTTCGTGCAGCTGTGGGCTGAGAGTCTCGGCAAGCATCGAACGCCGGGCGACGCTGGCGTCGGCCCAACGCCTCTGGGCGCGCTCGGCGCGACCGATCAGCACAGCAAGGTCCAACTGTTCATGGAAGGACCGCCCGACAAGACGGTCACCTTCATCGCGGTCGCCGAGGGCGGGGCCGAACTGACCATTCCCAAGCTACATTCCAATGTGACAGAGCTGGGGTATCTGGGCGGGCATCAGCTCGGTGAGCTGCTCTCGATCGAGCAGAGAGCGACGGCGGGCGCTCTGGCGCGGCGTGGGCGTCCCAACATGACGATGCACATCGACCGCGTCGACGCGTGGCATCTGGGCGCGCTGTTCATGCTGCTGGAGATCGCGACGATCTACGCCGGAGAACTGTATGGAGTCAACCCGCTCGACCAGCCGGGCGTCGAGCTGGGTAAGCAGTTCACCTACGCGATGCTGGGTCGCCCGGACGCCGAGCAGGCCCGACAGGAATGGAACCTGCTTCCAAAGCCCGATGCGCGATATAGCGTATAATGATCGTTGACTTTAATTGCGGTCATCCTGAGGAGCGCAGCGACGAAGGATCTGCTTTGGAAGACGCGTTCACAACGGCAGATCCTTCGGTTCACGCCGGATGACACGGAATAACTCCGCACGATAGGTCATCACTCTTATGAATAATCTCGAATCGCTGAACAGCTTGTTCGGGGACGACGTAACCGTCCGTGACGGGCGCGTGGCTGTTTCACGCCCCGCCGCGCTTGGCTCGCCAGCGATGGACCGACTGGTGCGTGCCGCGGTCTTCGGCGACGGCGACGAGAAAGAGCATGCACGCTGGCTCATCTGGGAGCTCGGCCAGGCCGTTGGCGTGCGAGCTTCGTCGATTCAGGATCTCTACATGGCGCGTGGCCGCGGTGAGACACATGGATTCACCGTCCCGGCGATCAACGTTCGCGGCATGGCGTACGACACCGCGCGCGCAATTTTCCGAACGGCCATCAAGCTGAACGCCGGCGCGTTCCTGCTCGAGATCGCGCGCTCCGAGATCGCGTATACGGATCAACGGCCGGCGGAGTACGTCGCGGTCATGCTCGCTGCTGCGTTGCGCGAGGGATTCCGCGGACCCGTCTTCATTCAAGGCGATCACTTCCAGGTGAACGCCAAGAAGTTCGCGGCCGATCGGACCACCGAGGTCGACGCCGTAAAGTCACTGGCCCGCGAGGCGATCGCCGCCGGGTTCTACAACATTGACGTCGACACGTCGACGTTGGTCGACATCTCGAAGCCGACGCTCGACGAGCAGCAGCGCCTGAACTACGAGGTCGGCATCGAGATCATCAAGGCGGTTCGCGAGCTCGAGCCCGACGGCGTGACGATTTCCGTGGGTGGCGAGATCGGTGAAGTCGGCACGCAGAACAGCACGGTCGAAGAGCTCCGCGCTTACATGGACGGACTCAATCGCAATTTGCCGGCGGGGATGATCGGCTTATCGAAGATCAGCGTGCAGTCGGGTACGTCGCACGGCGGCGTCGTTCTTCCTGACGGATCGATCGCCGATGTCAAACTCGACCTCGACACGCTCGAGCGGTTGTCGAAGGTCGCGCGCGATGATTACGGACTTGCCGGCGCCGTACAACACGGCGCCTCGACGTTGCCCGATTCAGCCTTCAATAATTTTCCGAAGCGCGAGACGGCCGAGATCCATCTGGCGACGAATTTTCAAAACATGCTGTTCGATCACATGCCGGCCGATTTGCGCGCAACGATCTATGATTGGTTGACCACCAACGCGAAGGACGAGCGCAAGGCGACCGATTCCGACGAACAGTTCTACTACAAGACGCGCAAGAAGGCGCTTGGACCATTCAAGCGACAGCTGTGGGATCTTCCAGCCGACACCAAGGCCGCGCTCGCGAAAGCGTACGACGAAAAATTCACGTTCTTGTTCAACCAGCTCGCGATCGGCAACACGGCGGACGCCGTGGCCAAGTTCGTGTCGCCGCCGACGATACATCGCCTCGATCCGAGCGAGGCGGTCGCCGTTGCCGCCGCGCCGGACGACGCGGACTTGAGTGACTAGGAACGGAGCGCATGGCGTCCAACGTCGCGTCCAGCGAACGAATGACTGAGGACCTGCCGTCCGTCGACGCGCTTTGGCTCGACACGCTTCAGCGCATCTGCACGCGCGTTGCGCACGAGCTCAAAGGCGCCTTGAATGGCGTGTCGGTCAATCTCGAGGTCGTGCGTTCTCGGAGCGAACGGCCCGAGGCGCCTGCCTCTGGCGTCGCGAGGTACGCCAGTTCGGCGTCCGACCAACTGGATGCAGTGATCGCCATGACCGAAGCGGTGCTGGCCATGGCGCGAGCTCCGCGTGAGCCGGTCGATATCGGTTCCATCATTCGCCGCCTCGATGCGCTGCTGTCGCCAACGGCTCGGGTCGACGGCCGGACGCTGGAGTTCCGCGGCCCGATCGACGATCTTGGCATCACGTCGTCGATCGGCAACGGCGCGCGGCTGGTATTGTCGGTAACTCTGCTCGCCGCGCTCGATACGTCGATGCACGTTATCTGCGAGGCCTGCGCGGCGAGCAATGGCGGCGTGGGACCGATGGTTCGGATCGAATGCCGCGGTGGAACCGCGCCGGCGCTCGACGCCGATGTCGTTGCCGTCGCGGCGGAGCAGGGTATTGGGCTACAATGCGACTCGTCAGTGATCTCAATTCGTTTCCCGCGCTAGGCGGCAGGTGGCATCGATCGTATGAAGCACGCGAATGCGAAAATTCTCATCGCCGATGACGAAGCGGCGATCACCACCGGCCTCAGCGCGATCCTGGCCGATGAGGGGTACGTCGTCGATGTCGTGGCTGACGGACAGAAAGCGCTCGAGCGCCTGTCCGAAGACGGCTACGGCGTCGCTCTCGCCGACCTCAAGATGCCCAAGCTCGATGGCCTGAGTCTGCTGCGCGAGTTGCAGCAACGACAGATTCCCACCGAGTGCATCATCATCACCGGGCAGGCCACGGTCGACTCCGCGGTGCAGGCGATGCAACAGGGTGCCTATGACTACATCGAGAAGCCGCTCAACGCCGACAAGTTGAATCGTCTCAAGGCGTTGATTCCCAAAGCGCTCGAAAAGTTTCACGTCCAGCAGAAGAACCGCGAGCTGACGTCACGCCTCGAAGGTCTCACCCACTACGGCGAGCTCACCGGACAATCCGAAGCGATGCGTGGCGTCTATCAGATCATCGAAGCCGTCGCGCCGTCGAACGCCAGCGTCCTGATTCTCGGCGAGTCTGGAACGGGCAAAGAGTTAGTTGCGCGCGCGCTCCACTCGAAGAGCGAGCGATCGAAGGGCCCATTCTTCGCGCTCAACTGCGCTGCGCTGCCAAAAGAGATTCTCGAAAACGAATTGTTCGGCCACGAGAAGGGCGCCTTCACCGGCTCGACGAACGAAAAGCCCGGCGCGTTCGAGATGGCGAGTGGCGGAACAATCTTTCTCGACGAAGTGGCCGAGATGTCGCCGGACATTCAGGTCAAGCTGCTTCGCGCGCTCGAGACACGGCAGGTCCGGCGTCTCGGCGGACGAAAGGAGATTACGGTCGACATCCGCATCGTGGCGGCGACGAATAAGGAATTGCAGCAGGCGATCGCCGACAACGAGCTCCGCGAGGACTTGTACTACCGTCTCGCGGTCGTCGAGATCAGCTTGCCGCCGCTCCGAGAGCGGACGGACGACATTCAACTCTTGGCAAACGAATTCCTCGCTCGATACGCGAGCCAAAACGGAAAGCAACTCACCGATTTCGAGCCGAGCGCGTGGGACTGGATTCTTTCGTATCACTGGCCAGGCAACGTTCGCGAGCTGAAGAACGCCGTCGAGCGTTCGGTGATCATGTCGCGTGGTCCCAAGATCACGCTTGCCGACATCATGCCGCGGCACTTGCGAGGGGCAAGTTCCGTCGCGACGTCCGTCACCATTCCAGTCGGCGCAACGGTCTCGGACGCGCGCCGTCAACTCGTGTTGCGGACGTTCGCGTCGACCACCGGTGACGTCGAACGCACGGCGAAGGTGCTTGGCGTGACCGCCGATGAGGTGCGGCGTGATGTGCTCTCGTTCCTGAGCCCCGAGATTGGCGCCGACAACGCTGTCGATGTCGGCGGAAACGGCAAACATCCGAGCGGTGCCGAACAACCTGGTGCTTCCGCGCGAACGCCGGTAGTGCCGAAGAAGCCTGGTAAGAAGCGCTAACGCCACGAGGACTCGAGCATGTCTCGCTATGATGAATTCGACGACGAACCGTACGTCGTGATCGAACGAGAGTCGGCGGGAGTCGCGCCGTTTCTCATGGGGCTCGCGCTCGGCGCCGCGGCGGCGTTGTTGATGGCGCCGCGGTCGGGCGCTGCGACGCGTCGCGACATCAGGCGCCGCGCGTTGCGCGTGCGTCGCGCCGCCGAAAACGTCGCGTCGGATGTGACGGAGACGGTTGTCGACACGTTTCAAGATGCGCGGCGACGCGTCGAGGAACAGATCGACACCGCGCGTCAAGCCGTCGAGATAAAGCGCCAGCAGGTCCATCGCGCCATGGAGGCTGGGCGTCTTGCCGCGCACGAGGCGAGGGAAGAGCTCGAGCAGCGGATCGCCGAGACGAAGGCGGCGTACAACGCCGGCGCGGCGGTGGCGCGGAATGGGCGCACCTCGGTCGCCGCTGACGAAGGCGGCGGCGACGAGGGCTGAGGCAACCATACCTCCGCCCTCGATCCTTCGTCATGGCCAAGCGTCCATTTTTCGTCAGCTTTGGCTGGACGCTGCGCGACTACCTCAAGCGCGTTTGGGACAATAGCGGTGAGGACAACGTGCTTTTTCTCGCCGGCGGGATCGCATTCAATATCATTCTCGCCGCACTCCCGTTCATTCTGCTCCTCGCGACCGGCGTCACGTATCTGCTGCCGATCGTGTACAAGGGGACGATCAACTCCACGGAACAGATCGGACTGTTCCTCGATCGCCTGCTGCCGGCGCATTCGGAGATCAATTCTCCGTACCACAAGCTGATCAACGACCTGCTGCGTACGAGGCGCTCGATCACGATTTACAGCGCCGTGGGTTTCATCTGGTTTTCGACGCGGCTCTTCGGATCCTTGCGGACGGTGCTGGCGAGCGTATTCGACATCGAGAGCGAGCGCGGGATCATCGCGGGCAAGATCTTCGACGTGAAGATCACGATTGTATCGACGCTGCTCTTCGCCGCGAGCGTGATGGTGACGTCGTACGTCGCCCTCGCGTCGAGCGCGCTGGTGTCGTTCAACCTCGGCACGGACGTCATTAGTAATCTGCAATACTGGATTGGCCGCATCTTGGGCTTCATCTTCATCGTGCTGATGTTCTTCGCGCTGTACAAGTACTTGCCGATCCGCCGCGTTCCAGCGAAAACGGCGTGGGTGGCCGCGACGTTCACGAGCCTCTGCTTCGAGGGCGCCCGCACCGCGTTCGCTTACTACACACAGACGTTCAACCCAGCATCGCTCTACACGGGCACGCTGACCGCGATTGTCGTCGTGGTGGTTTGGTGCTACTACGCGGCGCTGATCTTCATTCTTGGCGGCGAGGTCGGTCAGGTCTTCCAACTGCGTCGGGTCAGGCGGCTACAGAGAGAGGTGTTGACAGACTGACCGGCTGGACGGGCGCGGCCCTCGGCGGTTTTCTCGGCATCGCGATGACGACGTTGAGCCCAAGCTACGAAGCTTCGAGCTTCGAGCTTTGCGCCTCGAGCTCGCGGACTCGGGCCACGCGGTGGCTCGCGACCATCGCGAATTCCACGGTGAGCCCAAGCTTTAAG
>Ga0070684_100000813_pt1 | contig 21783 bp, 18 predicted proteins | sample KBSC723LmetaG_FD_65653 | JGI IMG/M metagenome (GOLD analysis project Ga0070684, IMG submission 65653) | Corn rhizosphere microbial communities from Kellogg Biological Station, Michigan, USA - KBS C7.2-3L metaG | ecosystem: Host-associated > Plants > Roots > Rhizosphere ...
GGATGATGATGGCTCATGTCACTGATTCGGCCCCTGCCGTACTTCTGCGACAGATCCTGCAAACGCACTGGCGCGTCTCTCAATGTCACAACGAGCAGCGGCTCATGCTTTGAGGCACCACTACGAGGCTCGCGAAAGTCAACGCTTGCCACTAAACCGGATGATTGATGGGCCTCGTAAATCGACCAGTACTGGTTCGCCTGGCTTACTGGCGCGGTGAAGTTCGGCGTACCCGAACACTCAATGGTTTGATCGGGGCCCGCTTGGCCGATCGTCGGCGCTGTGGTGTCCTGTACGGTGATCGATAGGGTCACGCCGAGAAGAGACTGCAAGCCTACTATCGTTGGTCGCCCTAACGCGACTAACTGTTCGACTAGCGAAAACACGGCGTTCACACCAATGATTCTCTTTCAAAACACGGTGGTGAAGCAAGCCCGCAAAACGGCGTTTATGATTCTTTGAGACGGCCCGTCTGCTCGAGTAGGTAACGCTCGGCTATGTCGCGCAGGATCTCATAACGGTTCAGCTCGCAGACGACGCTCAGTTCCGACCCTGCGGCGACGTGCGTGAAGACGAGCGGAAAGCCGATCCTCTGCAGCATGCGGTTCGCCATCGGGTTATCGGCTTTGGGCTCGCAGATGATTTGCTTCAGATTGAATCGCTCGTAGAAATCGAGCGCGGACAAGCAAAACAGGCGTGGGCCATAACCTTTACCCCTCAGATCGGCGCGCCACGTGTGCAAATGTATGCTGCCGAATTCGCCCGGCACGATGTCTTTGAGCGAAGAATGTCCAATGGTTTTGCCGTCGAGACACCATGCGAGTACGAAGCTACGAAGCCGATCGACAGGCGTTTTGATCATCGCCTCCAGATCGGAACGCAGTTGGGTGGGCGACGGCACTTTATCGATTGCGAGCCCCATGCGCTCGGCGTCGGCTTGAGACGCGCGCGTAAAGTAAGCGATGAAGCCGTCAAAGTCTTCGCTGGTTAGCGGACGAACAGTCAGTCGCGGCATTCTACTAATGGTTAGGTCGCATGCTGGTCATTCTTGACCATGATGCTTCAATCTATTCGGGTAACGAGTTGGTTAGGCAGTAATCGAACCGACTTGTAAGCCACGATCGAAAGCCACAATAGGAACAGGAAAATGAAAACTCGCTGCTGCAATCCTGGCATCCCTAGATCGGCGACCATTAAAAACAGCATCGCAAGCATTGCTAGACCAACGAAGACCGCTAGCCAATAAATCGTTTGCCACCCCGCAGCTCGCCGAAATGTCCATGACAAAAGCAACACCGCCATGACCATGCTTGGAAAGGCTACCACGCCGGCTAGCAGATGAGGTATGGAATCCCTGAATATCCCGGCAAGCCAAATGAAGATCGCCGCGACTACCAGTAGGCCCAGTCCGATACGAATACTCCGGGACGATTCGTATACGTTTTGGAGTCCGACTGCGGTTAGAAAAGGGGCCAGGCCCAATGCGAAAAATGTGGTGGTCATGAGCCATCCATAATCGCCCAACGCATACTCGCTCATGAACCTGAACCGTGGATCGAATTCAGGTTCAAGGATGTGAAGGACTATGAGAACAATCACAAAGTATGCTGCACAGAGAAGCACGATCCGTGCGGTGATCCTTGCAATTCTTGCCTTAGCGTTTCCGCTCGTAACGCTTTGCGAACCGATCATACGAGGCAATCGATGTCGTCCAAACCATTGCGCAACCAACGCGCTCAAGACGAGTGCCACGCCTGCTCCAGCAAGATTCAGGATCCATTCAGTTTTCGATCGCTTGCACTTTTCTTTGGCAAGATTGGCGACATGATCAGCAAGTTCGACACGATCACGCTTCGCTATCAAATCATCCAGGAAGGCCAATTGCGCGTCCGGCACGGACTTCATCAATATCTCGTACACTCGCAGCGCTCCTTCAACTCCCGCTATGTATGCGCCATTATCATTTCTGAGATGATCAGGATGTTCCAACTTGAATGCTGCAGCGGAGAATATGATCTGTTGATTGACTTGAGCTGAGTAACGATATTGATCTCCAACGCCCGGGCGCAGCAGGCCAGCGCAAGATTTGAAGCGAATATCAGGAACTTCGATAATCCAATTCAGCAACCACTGCCTGTTCGCGGCAGCATCCTTAGCCAGAGGATCTCGTTCGAGCGACCGTGCGATGTTTATTGCGTTCGCTCTTTCCTCAGGGGTCGAAAGCCCACGCCCGAGGGTGCACTGAATCTGAAGCACAGAAAGGAGACAAAGCCCAATCACGCAAACGACATCGCGATTAGGCTTCATTGTTCACCTCTAAATTTGCCCTAACGAGCCGGAGCCAAGCCACGATCATGCTTAGTTACCGCGGCGTCGGACGGTCGCGTCTGCATCAATGTGCGTTGTGCATTTGTGGTCACAGATACTTTGAAGCTGCGTCGCAATCGGGGGCTGTAGGATTCAGCGAGTGTTTGGATGTGCCGTTTCACCGAAGATCGTCCTCAGAGTCTGCATTCCTGGAATAACGATTTAGAAGGCTGCGGCGGAGGGACGCCAGCCCGAACGCGAAGAAACCGAAGAATAAGATACCAGCAACCATCGCGATCATCCCGGGAACGTCCTCGCCAGATCTCCCGACAACGAGCCAAGTCGCGGGAAAAGCCAGAACACCAGCGATCAGGTAAATATAGCCCGGAGTGTAGGAAAACGACTTCACGCACTCACCATCCAAAGAAAAAGAAATAACCGTCGGCAGGCTGCCGTGACGAGCATGCTGCACTTACATAACAATGGGGCTGTTGGATTCATTGATCGATTAGACTTATTGCTTCATCCATCTCTCGCGGCTGCCATCCTGGTAACGGACGTTAACGACTGTGTGATCAGAGTATCGAAAGAAACCTATAACTGTGATGATCTCCGCGTCTGCTGTTTTCGGATCGTCTCTGAGAACGATCTTGTTACCGCCACTCAAAAACCAATCGCCCTCTGAAATACTATCAAAGCACCACTTTTTGTACTTTCCATTCTCGCTGAGGAGATGCTGACCCCGGCTGCAGTTGCCGCCAACGGTGACCCACATGCCGACGAGATCATTCAGCGTGACGTGAACTGGAGCGGGCGTTGGTGTCGCTGCAAACAGAATGACCGACGCGACTACAGCTGCCGCCATGGGTGGAACTATAATTCGATTGCATCTTGCAATCTATAGCGAAGATCTTGCATCTATTCTCGACGAACTGCTGCCGTGTCGGTAAAAGAGGCACCTGTGATTCGACGGATTGCGTTGGCGTCTTGCATTTTGATTGTCATTAGCGACGACACGTGGGGGCAACCGTCACCGACACCAAACCACATTACTTCGCGAATTCCCCGACAACCGGTTCAATCGACTGCGATCGCAAAGGTTGGTTACAGCAAGCGGCGTCACATTCTCGAAGTCGAATTCGTTAACGGCGCGGTTTACCGCTATTTCGACGTCCCGTTTTCGGTGTATCACGAGATAATGTCGGCAGAATCAAAAGCGCGCTTCTACGATTCCAACATCAGGAAACACTATCGTTCGGCTCTGGTTCGGCAGCGTCAAAAGCAAGAAGCGGCAGGAAACTCACGCGCCGCCGCGCAGGACCACGGCGCGGCAGCGCAGGAGTAAAACAGGTATTCGTGGTTAGCAAGCGCCGGCGTTTCAGACTCGATGAAGTGAGGCAACGATTCCGCCTCACCTCTACTGAGACACTTGTGGCCGCGTTCGTTGCCGCGGCTTTTGTACTCGGCCTGGTCACGAAATGTTATCGCGATGCGCATCCGTCCCCTGCCCCTGTTCAAACTCATCCCGGCGGAACAGCGACGAGCATAAGCAGGAGCACGAGTAAGAAAGCGGACCAAACGCGCGCTATGAAGCTGCGTGGCCCTGCGAGACGGCCGCCAGAATCCGAAGAAAAACTTGATTTATCAGATTCAGCGACGAAACAAGACTACCGGCAAAAGTAACAAGCTGGAAACTCTTTTCCCCCACATCATGTTTGCGAAAGGCATTGTTCCCGCAGATCGTCCCGGAGTGACCGATCACGTTGAGGCTTTCACGAAGCAGGTTTGTGAAGTCATCGTAGGCAAGAACCAGGCGGTAAAGCTTTCTGTCGCCTGTTTGCTCGCGCGCGGTCACCTGTTAATTGAAGATATTCCCGGCGTCGGCAAAACAACGCTATCCCAAGCGCTCGCACGGTCGCTGGCGCTGGCATTCCAGCGAATTCAATTCACAAGTGATCTGTTGCCGGCCGATATTCTCGGTAATTCCATCTTCGATCGGACCGAACAACGATTCGTGTTTTATCGCGGCCCGCTGTTTTCGCAAGTAGTACTAATCGACGAGGTCAATCGCGCGACAGCGAAGACGCAAAGCGCACTGCTTGAAGCAATGGAAGAACAGCGCATCTCGGTTGATGGCGTAACCTATGATTTGCCCGAACCGTTTTTTGTGGTCGCGACACAGAACCCGCAACACGCGGTCGGTACCTTTCCACTGCCGGAATCTCAGCTTGACCGTTTTCTGATGCGGATTGAGCTGGGCGTGCCGGATCGCACCAGCGAACGCGCAATGCTGCTGGGAATGGATCGCCGCGTAATGCTCAAGGAGTTAAAACCGGTGATGAGTCCACAAACATTGATCGAGATTCAAGATAACGTGCGAAAGGTGCATGCTTCACCCGCGTTACTCGATTATCTGCAAGACCTGCTAGACGCCTCTCGACAACGCCACATGACGGGACTATCACCGCGCGCAGGACTCGCATTGCTCCACGCCTCGCAGGCCTGGGCGCTGATGCACGGACGCGAGATGCTTCTTCCCGAAGACATCCAGGCCGTGGGAGTGGCAGTCATGGCGCATCGCCTCGGGCACGATCTCGATCAGTCCGGTCAAAGCGGACGAACACTCGCTGACGATCTGCTTCACACCGTGCCGGTCCCGTGAAGGCAGGAAAATTTCCGCTGGCCTATCCAACTGCAGGCTTTGGAGCGCTGCTGTTTGTGCTTGGCGCGATGTGGTACGCGGCTTCGAGTCAAAACAGCGCGGCAATTTACCTGCTTTTGTTTATGCTGGCTTCGGTCTTTCTCGTATCAATTCCGCATACTCTCACCAACCTTGCCAGCGTGACGCTGAAGGTTGAATCCGCGAAGCCAACATTCGCAGGCGATGAGGTATGCCTGCCAGTTGAGGTCGTGAACAGCTCCCGTGCGACACGCTATGGAATCGAGGTAGTCTTGCCCGACGCACATAAAACGCGTGAACGCGTCGACTGCATTTCTCGCGAGAGCGCCGCACGTTTGACCCTTCGTTTTCCCGCGCATCATCGAGGCGAACATAAGATAGAAAAATTGGACCTAACGAGTTGTTACCCTCTGGGTTTTATGCGTGCGTCGAAGAAAGTTGTGTCCAATCAAACCTACCTCGTCTATCCCAAACCGGCGGGAAGTTCTCAGCTACCAACGAACGACTCACGATTTGGCGACGGCTGGGCTGAGCAAGGCCTCGGGCCTGGCGATGATTTTGCAGGAGTCCGCGACTATGTCCCCGGCGAATCCCAGCGTCACATTGATTGGAAAGCAGTGGCGCGCGGGCAACCGCTGATGACAAAAGAGTTTGCCACCGAAACGAAAGGCGCGGTGCGTCTCGATTTTTTCAGGCTCCGCTTTGCTGATGTGGAAGAAAAGCTGTCACAGCTCACGCTGTGGGTGATCGAAGCTGAACGTGCACGGCGGCCTTATGGCCTTCGTCTTCCGGGTGTTGAAATTTCCCCAGCCCTTGGGCAAATGCATTTTCACCGCTGCCTGCGCGCTTTGAGTCTGTTCCGGGGAAAAACGCATGAGCAAGAGTAAGAGCGAGAGCAAGCGAGACAGGAGCATCCCCCGGCGACCGCTGCTTTGGATGGCGACAGCATTGGTCTTCACACTACCTCCCTTCTTCGACTCTCTCGCCGTTTGGGTGCCATCGCTCTTTCTATTCTCGCTTGCACTGAAATTTTGGATGGAACCCAGAGGTTACCGGCTTCGTTCTGTGGTTTTGAAGCTAATGCTCGTCGCGACGGCGCTTACGACAGCTTTTGTCACTTATGGTCCTGCTAGAAGCGTCGAGACAGGCATATCACTCCTAGTGGTTCTCATGTCTCTAAAGATTCTCGAAGCGCACACGGCACGCGAGTTTCGAGTCATGGTACTCATCGGGTGGATGCTTTGTTTGTGTGGACTTTCCCTGTCCCAAGACTTCACGACAGCACTTTGTCTCCTTATCGCGTTTGCCTTGCTCGTGGTCGCACTGGTCCAGTTTCATCGCGGAGCGGCACCGGGCCCGGTGTGGCCTCCGGTTCGCACGACGTGCAAACTCCTCCTTCAGGCCTCGCCGCTGGTCGTCCTTTTCTTTCTCGTATTTCCCCGAATCAATGCTGGTCTCCGGCTTGAACTGCGTCCCTTCCGTTCGGCAAGCATTGGCTTCTCCGATCGACTTGCTCCTGGAAGAATCGCAGCTCTTGCAAGTTCTTCAGAGGTTGCGTTCCGCGCGGAGTTTCCTGGAAGCAGCGCTCGACCGTCTGGTCCCATGTATTGGCGCGGGGTCGTCATGTGGCGTTGCGACGGCATGGAATGGCGAGCTCCGTACGAGCCGCGGCCGAAGGCTCCATCTAACACGCCAGAAGTCGCGGGCAGCCGCGGCCTCTCAGTTCAATCGTCGAACGCCAAGGAAATCCAGCAGCGGATCACGTTAGCGCCGCACGGGGCGCGCTGGATGTTTGCGCTCGATCACCCGATCAAACCTGTTCGTGGTGCAATGCTCGCACGCGGCGATTATCTCTGGAGCATCCAGCCGATTCGAAAATCCCGCCAATACGATGTGGCGTCATCAGAATTCAGCGGGAACGAGCTCACAGCGAAGGAACGAGCGGACTCGCTCGAGGTGCCGGCCTCAATCAGTCCGGCGGTGCGCGACCTGGCATACTCCTGGGCGGTGCAAAATCATGACCCGCGGGGCGTGATAAGCAGCGCGCTTCGGTTCTTCCGGACGCAAGGCTTCAGCTATTCGTTGACGCCCGGCGAATACGATGATCTGGCGGAATTTCTTTTCCGTCGTCGCATGGGGTTTTGCGAACATTATGCTGCGAGTTTCGCTACTCTGATGCGGTTGGCAGGAATCCCTGCGCGCGTTGTTGTGGGCTACCTCGGGGGTGAGTACAACGAGCTAGGCCACTTCTTTCTAGTGCGGCAGGCGGACGCGCACGCGTGGTGCGAGGTTTGGCTTCCGGAAAACGGATGGACTCGAGTGGATCCAACCAGCGCAGTTGCGCCGGGAAGAGAGAGTCTCGATTTAACTTCGTTTTTAGAGACACGCATCGCTTCCGGACAAATGGGAGTTCGCCGGAACGCCTTGATAGCGGGGTTGCTGCGGTCCGCCGTTTTCACCAACATCCGGTTCATTTGGCAAACACTGAGTTATGAGTGGGACACGCGGCTTCTCGCGTTCGACGCCGACGTACAGGAGGTCTTTCTAACGTCGATGGGAATCTCCAGCCGCGGTCCGGTCTTTCTCATCGTAGAAATTCTGCTCATCGCAATCGCACTGCTCGCGATTTATTTCGCATGGATGCAACTGCGGACGCGCTCGCGCGCGGACCGGGTAAAGGCGTTGTATGAATATTTTTGCCGAAAGATTGCCCGTCTCGGTGTGCGGCGAGATCCTTGCGAAGGCCCGTTAGATTTTGCATGGCGCGCTGCTCAATCACTGCCTAACGAATCTAATCGCATCCGGCAAATCGCGGACACGTACATTCTGCTGCGGTATGCGCCACAACCTGCGCCGGGAATGCTGGACAGATTTACAAAAGAGGTGAATGCGTTTGGTGCGCGCACACGAAACTGACAACGTGACGGTTGGCAGAGTGTCGTGGCAAACACGCTCAGGTTATTTCGCAATCAAACGCTTTTGTTCGCGAAAGATTTCGGAGTCGGCTTCATCATCTGATTAGGTGGCATCACGGCGCCAAGCAAAAACCGCGTCAAGCGAGAAACGATCCGCTTCGCGCGGAACCGCCAAAACAAAGAGCAACAGAACCAGCCGCGGGATAACATGCTCATGAAGCGCATATAGCGGTTGTTTTAACAGGTGGCCGAACGTCACGACGACGAGAACACAGCCGAGACTGACTAATGCGAGACGAGTGCGCCACCCAATAAGGACCAGTGCGCCGCCTACGAGCTCGATAAAGGGAATCGTATAGCCCACCACCCACAGTGACCAAACTGGAAGGAAAGTATCGGAATACGGCAAGAACAACTGGCGAACGTGACCGGCGGGTCCCTGCTGGAAGACCTTATAAACACCAGCCATAAAGAAGATCAGGCCCAAGACGGCACGCGCAAAAAGAACGGCCCAAGCTAGGCCGGGTCGAACCTCTTGGCTGCCACCGCGATGATCAGTCATGCTGTAATACCGTCTAACGAGACACAAGATCAGCGACCGCGAGATCTGCCGCGAGGATCGTCAACTGAACACCGTTAAAACGATGATGATAGAGAAAGTCACCAATGTTTCTCCCAACAGGTTCCTGAAGATCACTGAAGGAAAACAGGAAGCGGAAGTGCTGAACATCAAACCTTCTGAATCCAACGTAGCGAAGGAAGAAAAACCCTGCGGACATCATATGCACTAACGACGAAGGAAATGGATAAGATTATTTTTATTATCCGGATCATTTTTTTCTGTCTCCGGCTCAAATCCATTTTTCAGCAGCAGTTTTGTTGAGGCACTATTGTCTTTATGTGAATAAGCTTCCAAAACGGATAACCCGATCGTGTCAAATGCAAACCTGATCACTAGAGCAATTGCTTCCTGCATATAGCCTTTTCCCTGGTGATCGGGGTGCAGTTCATAACCCAGTTCTGCAGTCTTTCTGTCGACAGATAAATTCCAGATACAGATAGTGCCGATCAGCCCGGGTTGATCTTTTAGGGTAATGGCCCAGTAGAACGATTGATTTCCGGCGATACCATCCCGGATCTTGCTGATGAATGCCTGTACATCCTCAACAGAACGGGCAGGCGGACGATCGAGATACCGGTTCACCTGTTCATTGGAACGTAATGCATACAATACGGTCAAATCCTCGTCCTCTAATGAACGAAGCTTAAGCCGGACGCTCTGTAATTCGGGAAAAGACATGGGTAGACCTTAAATCAGTTGTCGTTTGTATAATTGAGCTATTTTTTCAAAACCAAGATCGATCGCATCGCAGATCAGGGCATGACCGAGATTTCGCCTGCCACCGGACTCAGCGTTTAAGATATTTTTGCGGGATCGCGTGGTCTGCACTCTCGTGCTGCCAGTAGACGGACAGGATCCACCAGCGTTTGCCGTCATTAAAAAGCTGAAAACTGTTGATGCCGCGCATGAATGGCTCGGGATCGCGCGAATCGTAACGCGATTCGTAAGTGCTCCAAACGTGAGCGATCCGGCCAAACTGTTCGGTGCGCCGCGCGACCTCCGTTTCGTAGAAACCTTGCTGTAAAAGCGGTTCCGCGCGCGCGATATACTTTTCGACATCCAACATTTGCGGCTCAAGCTCGACGTCGTTTCTTCCCGGGACGCTCGCAGTCGGCATTATACGTGCGCCGGGATAAAACAGAGATCGCTCGCGATTCCAGTCGCGCTTTTGTCCGGCCGGCCCGGAGATCACGTCATAAGCCGCAGCGATGATTGCATCGATCGACTCCACGTCGCGCGGATCAACTGAATGGGATGTTGGGCTTTCAGGCATGGGAATTCTTTCGACAGAGTTCCAGCACTTTCATTGCCGCGTTATGCCCGGGGATCCCGCTAACAGCGCCACCTCGCAAGGCGCTGGATCCGCAAAAAAACACATTTTCGTATTCCGTCTCAACACCCCACGTCCCGACCTGATCTCTGCGCTGGGCAAATGGAAACGTCGGCGCGTTATGAAAAATGTTTCCGTGATACATCCCCAGAGCGTCTTCAATGTCGACGGGGCTTTTGCTTTCGATGCAAGGTGTGCCATCACGCGCCAAAGCCACGCAACTTTCGATCGGTTCTTCCAACCACTGGTCGATGCTGGCGAGGTATTTTTTTTCCGCTTCCCGGCGCATTTTTTCATTATCTCGCACAAACAAGCTCCACGGCGCGTCCAATCCGAAGAGCGTCATCGTGTGAAAGCCCTGTTCACGCAACTCCGGCCCCAGAATGCTGTCGTCAGTCAGCGTGTGGCAATAGATTTCGCACGGCATTTTCGCCGGCAACCTGCCGCGAGACGCTTCGTCGTAGCTGAGATTCATCTGTTGGTAGCCTTCGTCGCTGTGGAACGTCCCGCAAAACGCTTCATTCGCGTGAATTTTCTTTGCCTTCAGTTTCGGCAAACGGCTCAGCAGCAGGTTGATCTTGAAAACTGATCCTTCATCTGTGCGATCGAGCTGAAAGAATCGGCCTGTAAACTTTGCCAGCAAATCCCGGCCAAAGTTAACAAGAACAAATCGTGCTTCGATGGTCTCGTCTTTTCCGTTCGCGAAAAATTGAATCGTGCGTGTTTTGCTCGCGACGTTCAGCGCGTTGACATGAACATTCGTTAGCATTTCGGCGCCTGCTTTGCGTGCTGCGCGTTCCAGTTCGGACGAAACCGCCCCCATCCCGCCAACTGGCACCATCCATTCGCCCGTTTTATTGCCGATTAAATGATAAAGGAAACAGCGGTTTTGTAGGAGCGAACTGTCGTGCGAATGCGTGAAGACGCCGACTTTCGCATCTGTAAACACGAGGCCGCGCACCAGATCGTCTCGCAGGTAACGCTCGATGGCATTGCCGAGCGGTTCCTCTACCAAAGTGCGCCAGGCTTCGCGGGAGATTTCGTCAACCTTGAAACGACGCGCCATTTCTTCCCTGGAGACCAGCGGCTCGAGCATCGAGTCCCAGACACGGTCGGCAAACACCCGCGGCAATGCATAGAAGCGTTTCAACCCGTCGTATTCAGTGGTGTTTCCGGTCAGTTCACACATCGACCGGCGGCCCACATCTTCATCGACATTGCTCAAGAGCAGCGCGCCGTGGTGGCCGTGTCTCATGTATGGCGTGCAGGATGCGATGGTGCGCCGGCGTAGTTCCAGCTTCAACCCAAGGTCCTGAATAATCTTGTGCGGAAACAGGCTGACCAGATACGCGTACCGCGACAATCGCGCATCGTAGTCCGGAAATATTTGGTGCGAAATCGTCGCCCCGCCGATGTAATCATTTTTTTCCAATAACAGCACGCTCAATCCCTCTCGCGCGAGATAAGTCGCGGCCACCAACCCATTATGGCCGGCACCCAGGATTACGACGTCATAACTGGATTTCATCGGAAATCAGTATCACGCAGGGGACCATTACTTGCCACGCCGAAGCGTCGGCGAAGGCGGGTGGCCGGCGTCCAGATTTTCACAGGATAGACGGAAGTATCAATGTAGATGTACTGATCTTGTAGTGCCGAAGAAGGTCCGCCTGCATAAAACCCACTCATTGCTCCAATCATCGTATTACGCCACCACCCATGAAATTTAGAATTGTTAAAGTTATAAGTAGAATTCGCATTGTTGAGCGCCAGCGCTGCGCCGCCAACACCGGTGTTGAAGTTGCCGGTCGTAAGCGGGTCGCAGCCTTCTGCTGGAGTAGGATGGCACGTTTCTGGCCGCGGATATGGCGTCGGCCGCGGCCGGCGGCGTCGGAGTAGGTCTTGGTTCTGGCGTCTGGCTGACAGCTTGCACCTGTGGCAAGAGCCCCAATGGCGCAAGGACGACGAGCGCGAGTGTTAGGTAAATAACTCGGTTAATTATTCTCATGGTGTTCTTAATGTTTTGTTAATATGCAAGAGGAGCGATGATGAACTATTGCACCGCCACCGTTACGGTTTGCCCCGGGTCCCCGAAGAGTGTCAGGTAGCCGAGCCCGTTTCCGGCAGGCAGGGAAGTCACAGCATTTCCTTTTCCGTTCGCCACGGTCTTAAATGCCGGGTCGTAGAGGTGCCACGCGCCGGTTGTGGTAATGGTGATTTGCTCCGAGGTCGCGTTACTCGCCACGGCACGCCACTCGGCATAGCCTTCAGGGCCGATGGTGACGACCTCGTTGGTCGCCTTGGGCAGCACCGGCACCGATGCGAGCGGCTGGTGCATGTAACTCCCCCACCGAGTCCACTCCGCGCCATTGCGCTCCACGATCTCGAGGTCGTCGAGATCGCGCCCGTTGAGCTGCGGGATGATGAGCATCATCTTTGCGACGGTGTCGCTTGCCGATGCGTCGACGATATGGGCATCGATGTATCCCGCAGCCGGCGCAGCAGCCGGTGCGGGAGGACGGACGGCGATGAGGCCCTCCAGGTTCGGCACAGCGGCCAGACGCAGGCGCGGATCCATGCCATCCCCCCAAAAAAACGCGAGCTCATCCGGGTTCTCGTTCACGACGAGCCAGGTCGAGGAGAGCCTGGCCCGCCAGGCGGCCGAGAGATTGCCGGGCCTGCGACGCACTCGCTCAGCGAACACCACGTGGTCGAGGTAATGCCCGTAGCCGCCAGGAGCGCGATTGAGGATGTACGAGGTAGGCACGCCCAGCAGGTCGGCGTCGACAACCTTGAATGCCTTCAGGGGATCCTGGTCGCTCGCGAACCATCCGTCATGGCGGTACTTCAACGGTGATCCGGACGGCGTCCAGCCGGCGTCGGAGAGCAACGAGACCAGCAGCGAGCCGTCGGGCTGAGCCCGGAGCTGCACGATAACACCCCCCTGGGCGTATTCCCCGGCGATGGCGGCAAGTAGCCCGTCGGGAACCGGAGCCACAGAGGGCACGACGGGTAGGAGCGGCGACGGAAAGGCAGCGATCCGCCCATTCTCATTCAGCGCGCGGAGCAACACCCGCTCCGCTACGGCGGTCGCTCGTGAAGAGTCGAGGCCCGAGGTGAGCACCACCATGCCGAGCTGCGCGCGCGCGGAAACAACGAGCGCCGCGTGGTAGTCATTGCTGTCGCCACCCTTGGCCCATCCATCAAAACCGACGGCTGCAAGCCCCGGCTGCGAGACACTGTCCCACCCCAACCCATAAGCGAAGGAGTCGTTATGGATTGGGTCGAAGCTGCCGATGGTTTGATCCTTGGCCATTTCAGCCACCGAAGCGCCGGAAAGAATACGTGTCGTCCCGACTCTTCCACCGTTCAGGAACATCATGGCGATGCGAGCCATATCGTCTGCAGTACTGTAGACCCCGCCCGAGGCGAAGAGATTCACGAACTCCTGCGGCTTCGCCGCGCCCTTCACGTAGGCCTTGGCGTATGATCCGGCCGGGAATGCGCTGAGCGGGTAGCGGGTGTTCGCCATGCCGAGGGGTGTCAGGATCTCGTCCTGCACGAACTGGACGTAGCTCTTGCCGCTCATCGCCTCGACGAGGGCCTCGGTAATGGTGAAGCCGTCATTACAATAGACGCTCATGTAGCCTGGCGGGGCCTTGAGCCGCGACATGGAGAGCGTTTGGAGGACCTGATCCAAATATCCCGGCACGGGAGAGCGGGTGATGGCATTGCGATAGTCGGTGCCCGGGAAGCCCGATGAGTGGTTGAGGAGCATCCGGACGGTGATCTTCTCATATCCTGCAGCAGCCATCCGGAAGGCCGGCAGGTAGGTCACAAGCGGTGTGTCAAGGTCGACGACGCCCCGATCCACGAGCTTCATCACGGCAATCGTTGCAAACATCTTGCTCACCGAGCCGATGCCGAACATGGTGGAGTCGGTTGGCATCTGGCCCGTGTCGCGATCGGCCAGGCCGAAGCGCTGGCTCCAAATGATGCGCTTGTCATCCACGAGGGCGATCGCGACCGCGGAGGCGCCCTGATTGATGAGCTCTTGCGCAGCGGTCTGCCCTTCCTGAATCGCAGCATCGTAGGTAGGCTGCGACGAGTTCGAACGGCAGGAGGCAAGAAGGAATGCCGTCACGGAGGCAAGCAAGAATGTCGTCACGCTGGCAGCGGCTGTGACACGACGCAGATTCTCACTCGCCTTCGCCCTCGCCTTGTAGATTGGGTAGGTACGCGCCATCACATGAGGGACCAGAACTTGTGGAAATGGGGGTTTCATATTCGGGGAGTTTGGGAGAAATCTCGCCAGCTTGTCGAAGCAATTCATACCAATGCAACGGATTAGGAGTTCGTAAATTCACTTCTCACCAGCTGATCAACGTATTTTTGACACAAGTGACTTTGAAACACTTGTTTCTACGGCAATTATCGCTGGTCAGCGTTACGCATTTGCTTCATCGACGTTTCCGTCCAAGCTGCGAAACCCGTCATCATAACCGCCGACAAGCCATTTGCGGTTGCACGTCTCGCTCATTGTGGCCACGGTCGCAGGGATGAAAGATGTAGCCGAGGCCGAATCTGTGCTCGCTGCAAGTGCTTCTCCAGATCCGAAGGCGCCGATCCCGAAACAGATTCGCTACATCATCGGAAACGAAGGATGCGAGCGGTTCAGTTTTTACGGAATGCGGAACATTCTGACTGTTTTCCTCGTCTCGTCTTTGCTTCTCTACCTCCCCGAATCAGAACGCGCGCGCGGCGCGAAAGACGTTTTTCACACGTTCGTGATCGGCGTCTACTTTTTCCCGTTGCTGGGCGGTTGGCTGGCTGACCGGTTCTTCGGCAAATACAACACGATCTTCTGGCTAAGTCTGGTTTACTGCGCGGGCCAGGCGTGCCTGGCGATGTTTGTTACGAACCGCACCGGTTTTTATATCGGTCTCGGGCTGATTGCGCTTGGCTCGGGCGGGATCAAACCGTGTGTAGCCGCATTTGTCGGCGACCAGTTCGACCAGACTAACAAGCACCGCGCCAAGGTCGTGTTCGAGGCGTTCTACTGGATCATTAACTTCGGCTCGTTCTTCGCGTCGCTATTGGTGCCGATCTTTCTGCGCCACCTCGGGCCTGCGATTGCATTCGGTGTTCCCGGCGTTCTGATGTTTGTTTCTACTGCAATCCTGTGGGCTGGTCGCAAAAAATACGTGATGGTTCCGCCCGCGCCGCCGAATCCGCATTCGTTCCTGCGCGTGTCGCGCGATGCGATCGCATCCGGGTTGGGCGGTCAGGTGCTCGCTGTGATCGCCGTTGCAAGCGTGTTCGGATCTTTTGCGCTCACGACAAAGTTTGGATTTGTGATCGCGGCCTGTCTCGCACTTGTGGGACTGATCGCATTCGGCGGGCTCGGCGTTTGGCTTCAGCTCGATTGCGTGCGCGACAAACATCCCGCGGAAGCTATCGAAGGAGTGCGTTCGGTTTTGCGCGTCCTTGTGCTGTTCGCGCTGGTCACGCCGTTCTGGTCGTTGTTTGATCAAAAAGCATCCACGTGGGTGTTGCAGGCGGATGCGATGGCAAAGCCAAGCTGGTTTCAGCCATCACAGATGCAAGCGCTGAATCCGGCGCTGGTGATGCTCCTGATTCCGTTCAACAATTTTGTGCTTTATCCCGCGGTCACACGTTGGGGATACGAGCTGACACCGTTACGGCGTATGACTGCCGGCATCGCCTTTGCCGGTCTCGCATGGATCGTCGTGGGCACGATGCAACTGGTGCTCGATCATGGGGACGTCTTCACGATCACGTGGCAAGTGCTGCCCTATGTGCTGCTCACATTTGGCGAAGTGCTGGTTGCAACAACTGGACTTGAATTCGCTTACAGCCAGGCGCCGCTATCGATGAAGGGAGCGATCATGGCGTTTTGGAATTTATCGGTAACAATCGGCAATCTCTGGGTCCTGGTAGCAAACGCGGGTGTGCAAAACTCCGCGGTCACGAAATTCATTGCCTCGACAGGGTTCGGCGTGACCGCGTTTCAAATGTTCTTCTTCGCCGTGTTTGCCTTTGCCGCCGCGCTAGCGTTCGGCCTCGTCGCACGCACTTATCCATTGGTAGATCATTACCGACGGCACCAAGACTAGCTCAGGTAGGCCGGGGACTAGGCGTACGCCGCTTAACTGCAAGCCGCCCCAGCGCGCCACACTTCACATTGTGCCTCGTCATTCCCGGCGATTGGCGAGGGCGCCCTTCGCAGCACGCGAGGCGCATGCGCTCCCCAGCATGTTCGCGCGATTTTATTTGCCGGCGATATCGAGAACGACGCGGAAACGCGCTTTGCCGCTCATCATTCGCTCGTACGCCTCGGCGGCTTTTTCCAATGGAAAAATTTCGTTCATAGAATGCACGTCCGCTGCCGCACTAAATTCAAGTGTGTCCTGTGAATCAATTGAAGCGCCCGAGTACCAGCCTTTGACAGATCGCTGACCCATGATGAGAAGAATGGGATCGACGGAGAGCGGTCCGGCCGCGCCGATTACCATGAGCACACCGTTCGGCGCAACCCCGCCGAGGACTGCTGCCATCGCTTCGGCATTCGTCACGGTCGCGATTACAACTTTCGCGCCGCCAAGCTTATTTAATTCCGCCGCCGGATCGGAAGTCTGGCTGTCGATGTAATGGTGTGCGCCGAGTTTTTTGGCGAATGCTTCTTTGTCTTTTCCACGTGCAATCGCCACGGTGTTGAATCCCATCCGTGCTGCGAATTGCACGCCGAGATGACCGAGCCCGCCAATCCCGAGGACCGCAACAACATCGTCGGCCGTTGCGCCGCTGTTTCGCAACGCGTTGAAGGTCGTCACGCCAGCGCACATCAGTGGTGCGCTGTCCACGGAAGCGAGTTCGTCAGGCACTAGCGCCAGCGCTTGAGCCGGCGCAACCATGTATTCGCCGTATCCCCCATCGAAAGAAATTCCCGTTGTGAGCAATGCCTCAGTGCACGCAAAAAATTCGCCTCGCCGGCAGTGATCGCAATAACCGCAATTTCCGCCGTGCCAGCCAACGCCCACGCGTTGGCCAGTTTTCCACGGCTTCACCCCCTCACCCACGGCATCAACCACACCAATGACTTCATGTCCCGGCACGCGTGGATACTGAATACCGGGCCAGAGTCCTTCTTTGACTAACGAGTCGCTGTGGCAAACACCACACGCGTCCACCTTCACGCGCACCCAACCGCGCTCCGGCTCAGGGATGTCGCGTTCGACTAACTCCAGCGGACCGCCTGCTCGCGGGACTTGAACAACACGCATTTTCTTGCTCATGCGTTTCAATCGTCCACTCATTGAAAAATACAAGAGCTGCGCGCCGCTGTGAGATACATTTGCGGCAGATGATTCGAATCCGCGCGATATTTGACGCCCGAACGATTCCACTGAGATGAAAGCTCGTCGATTGAGCGATCCAATTTTCCGCGTTGTCTTTTTTGCAGGTATTTTCGTCATCCCCGACATAATCGCCCAGACGGCAGAAAAAGGCGCGGTCCTCACCGGCAAAGCCGCGATGGGTGATTGGACGAGCGATGCGCCGGGCGTCACGCGCAAAATCTCGGTGCAGGATTTGCCGCCACCCAGCTCGAATGCTCTCGCAATTAATCGCTCGCGCGTTGTAGACCGGCCATCTGACGCGCAACCCAAAGTTCCGCCGGGGTTCAAAATCGAATTGTTCGCGACTGGATTTCTCGATCCACGATTTCTTCTCAGCGCACCGAATGGCGACATCTTCGTCGTAGAGAGTCGCGCCAATCAAATCAAGGTGCTGCGCGATAGCAAGGGCGATGGTAAGCCGGACATCACTGAACTTTTTGCAGCAAAAGGTCTGAACAAACCGTTCGGGATCGCTTTTTATCCACCGGGCGACGACCCGCAGTTTTTGTACGTCGCGAATACTGATGGGGTGGTTCGATTCCCGTATCAGAATGGCGATCTCAAGGCGCGCGGCGCCGCCCAGCATCTGGCGGCACATCTTTCGCCTGGGGCTTTGTTGCGCGGCGGCGGCCACTGGACGCGATGCATCGTGTTTTCACCCGACGGTAAAAAAATGTACGTGTCGATCGGCTCGCGCTCGAATGTGTCCGATAAGGCTGAAGAAGAAAATCGCGCGCGAATCTTCGAGTTTAATCCTGACGGCACCGGGCAAAACGTTTACGCCTGGGGAATTCGCAACGCCGTCGGCATCGCATTTCGGCCAGGCACAAACGAGCTTTGGATGAGCACAAACGAGAGGGACGAGATCGGCGAAGATCTGCCGCCCGACTACATCAGCAGTGTTCGTCCCGGCGGATTTTACGGCTGGCCGTGGTATTACATCGGAAATCATCAGGATCCGCGCCACAAGGGAAAGCATCCCGAGCTCGCCGATAAAGTCATCGTTCCCGACGTGCTTGTGGAGGCGCATTCGGCTTCGTTGAACCTATGTTTTTATACCGGCGACCAATTTCCGTCCGAATACAAAGGCGACATCTTCGCTGCGTTCCACGGTTCATGGAACCGCATGAAGCGCACTGGTTACAAAGTCGTGCGCGCACCGTTCGACAAATCGACCGGCAAAGCGCGCGGCGAATACGTAGACTTCGTAACCGGGTTCATCACTCCCGAAGGCAAAGTATGGGGTCGCCCCGTTGGAATCGCTGTCGCGAAAGGCGGCAGCCTTCTTATCAGCGAAGACGGTGGCGGTACGATCTGGCGCGTGAGCTACAGCCGATAGATCGAGCGGGGGTGGAACGCGTTGTCCTCAACGCGTTGCTAGTAAGAGTGCGGATTCGCCGCCTAATAATCTGCGCCTTCGGCGAGTCATTTGTCATCGTCTTGAGGACAAGCCGATCCACCTGCTGCAAAATTCCGCACCGCAAGACCATTGCTGTAAATGAAGTTGCGCATAATTTCTCCTAAGGCCCGATATGAAGATCGGTTTCGCTCAAATTAATCCGACCGTGGGAGATTTGAGGGGAAACTGTGAACTGATCATCCGCGCGTATGAGCGGCTCACGGCAGCGGGCGCGGAACTCGTGCTCACGCCCGAGCTGGCGATGACCGGATACCCGCCGCAGGATTTGGTTCTCAAATCGCGATTCGTTCCGGAAAATTTGGAATTGCTGGAAAAGCTGCACGCTCGTGTCGATGGTGCGGCGTTGCTCGTCGGGTTCGTTGATCGCAACGAGGGGCGCGGCAAACCATTTCGAAACGCTGCGGCTTTACTCGAACACGGCAAACCGATCCGGAAAACTTACAAATCCCTTTTGCCGAGTTACGATGTGTTTAACGAAGAGCGATATTTTCAGCCGGCCGAACACGTCGAGCCCTTTCTTGTTCGCGGAAAAAAAATCGGCGTAACGATCTGCGAAGACATTTGGACCGAACACTACTTGCCGCGACCGCTCTACGATTGCGAACCGGTGCGCAGCCTGGTGGAGCAAGGCGCGGAGATCATTGTCAATCTGAGCTCGTCACCGTTCAGTTTGCATAAGCCGGCGATCCGCTATGAGATGGTGGCAGGTCTCGCACGCGCTCACCAACGCCCGATAAGCTATTGCAATTTGATAGGCGGCAACGACCAACTCATTTTCGACGGTAATTCCTTCGCGGTGAATTCAGCGGGGAATGTGATCGCGCAACTCGCTGCGTTTCGTGAAGACGAACGAGTCGTCGACACGAATTCGACTTCGGCAATCGAATTTCACCTGGGCAAAATACCAGAGCAAATTTTTGCCGCGCTTTCTCTCGGGCTCCGCGATTACTGCCGCAAATGCAACTTCCACTCGGTAGTTGTCGGTTTGAGCGGCGGAATCGATTCCGCCGTCACGGCAGTCATCGCAGTTGATGCGTTGGGCGCGGAAAACGTAACCGGCGTTTCCATGCCAAGCCCATACTCGTCGCGCGGCAGCATCGAGGACGCGCGGGCGCTCGCGCGCAACCTCGGGATAAAATTTCTGGAGATTCCGGTCACTGACGCGTTTCAAGTTTTCAAGGCCCAGTTCAAGGAAATTTTCAAAGGCCTTCCCGAAAACGAGACGGAGGAAAACATGCAACCGCGGCTGCGAGCAATGATCCTGATGGCCCTCTCGAACAAGTTCGGTCACCTCGTTTTGTCCACGGGTAACAAGAGCGAACTCGCAGTCGGTTACTGCACGCTGTACGGCGACATGGCCGGCGGGCTGGCTGTAATCAGCGACGTGCCGAAGACAATCATTTACGAGCTGGCCCGCTCGATCAATCGAGAGCGCGAAATCATTCCAAGATCTACAATCGAAAAACCGCCGAGCGCCGAGTTAAAGCCTAACCAAAAAGATCAGGACACCCTTCCGCCGTATGAAATTCTCGATCAAATCCTCCAGCTTTACGTCGAAGAAAACCTCAGCGCGCGCGACATCATCTCGCAGGGCTTTGACGAGAAAACCGTGCGGTGGGTACAGCGACGGGTCGATCTCAACGAATACAAGCGCGAACAAGCCGCGCCCGGACTAAAAGTCACCAGCCGCGCCTTCGGCATTGGCCGCAAAATGCCCATCGCGCAAAAGTATGTTGATTGACACCGCTGCGGCATCTCGCCCGGCGCCGCCCCTTGTGCCATTCTTCGCAGCGAAGAATGCGTGGAGGCGGCATTGTCTAGTCTTGGCAATCAAGTAGGTTTGGTCAGCAGCTGCCAGTTCGCATGATTAAAGTCGTAATGTTTGACTTAGGCCAGACGCTGATTGATGAAGCGAGTCGGCAGCCTTTTCCTCACGCCGTGGAGGCATTGACGGCCATCACTGAGGCGCATCCGGCTCCAAAAAGTTGCCTCGTTTCAGACTTCAAAATGGAACTTACGCCTGCCAAGGCGATGAAGGAATATGTGGCGATTCTTGAGGCTGCGGGGTTGCGCTCTTTCTTCGAGCCTGTCCAGAAGCGCGTCACCCTTTCCAACCATGCTGGCACGCTAAAACCGAGCCGAAAGATTTTCGAGAAGGCCTTGCAGCGGCTCGGTGTGCCGGCCACTCCTTTCAAGCATTGCTGTTTCATCACTGAGAATGCGGCTCATATCAAAGCAGTGCGCGAGAAACTGCATATGCAGGCGTTTCAATTTGGCGTGGACTTCACCGACTGGGCCGAGGTTCCGCCAATGTTGGGTGTGATATCGCCGTCCGCCAGTAGCAGCAGTTGGCACACGATCTCCGTGCCTCGGCACGAAGACCTCAAGGACATCCAGGTGGAAGTGCCCGATTCTCCGCACGCCCTTGAGGAAGTGAAATCCTATGTGGCAAGTCTGGCCAACAACGAGCAAATCGAAGGAAGACCGGGGAAACCGGCCCTCCGTGCGACCCACGCGTTGGTGACCGATCCGCAAGGCCAGCGCAGGCTCGTGCGCAAACGGTTCTCGCAATTCTAATGGTGGCCGCAAAGAAAGCGGATACGCGTTAACACCTTCTTGCCTCCCACACTTTTGATGGCGTGTGTGGTGGTACTCTGTTTGCCATCCGGGGCACGAGCCACCGCACCTTTCTTCTTCTTGTCCAAATCAATGCGCCCGTGTTCCACAAGCGTCTTTACGAACTCGATCGTTTCCATGTCCGTATCGTCTGGTTGAGGCATCACGCCGATGACGGCAGCGCGTCCGCCGGAACCGCCGACGTTCACCGGTTCATGCGCAACGGCTACCACTCCCTTCAGGGCTTTATCAACCCCGCCCAGCGGGACCTCGCGCGTATTGAGCACATGAACGACTTTTTCCCCGAACAGATCCGCCGCGGCCAGGCTCATCTTCGCTCCTCTGCTTGCACCAAGCCTCGCCTTGAGATCCTTACGGGTGGCCGGCGAAAGCGTCTTGCCCTTTGGCGCCGCTCCGTCCAGGACCATAGACGGCGCGACCATGGCATTGGAGCCTAAGAGGATGTTGTGGGCCT
>Ga0070684_100000814_pt1 | contig 21770 bp, 19 predicted proteins | sample KBSC723LmetaG_FD_65653 | JGI IMG/M metagenome (GOLD analysis project Ga0070684, IMG submission 65653) | Corn rhizosphere microbial communities from Kellogg Biological Station, Michigan, USA - KBS C7.2-3L metaG | ecosystem: Host-associated > Plants > Roots > Rhizosphere ...
CCCGTCCATCGCGCCGCGGACCCAGTCGCGCAGCTCGAGCCGCTCGACCCGCTGCTCGGGGGTCTCGCCATCGGCGGCGATCTCGGGGAACTCGGGCGTGAGCAGCTCGGCGCGGCGGCGGCGCGTCTGCTGCAGACACACGCGACGCACGACGGTGTGCAGCCAGGCGCCGACGGCGTCCGGATCGCGCACGCTTCCGATGTGTCGCAGCGCCGTCAGGCAGGTTTCCTGAAAGGCGTCCTCGGCGTCGGGACCGCGACCGACGATACGTATCGCCGTCGCGAGGAGCGAAGGGCGGTACCGCTCGAGCAGCAGCCCGAGCGCGGCGACGTCCCCGCCCCGGGTCGCGTGCAGGAGGGCGGCGTCGCGCGGCGCGCGCGGATCGGGCGAAGGAGGGCGCATGTCCGGAGGATGCGGCGGCGAGCGGAAAAGTTCGATCTCACGCCGGCACCTGCGCCAGACTCTTGGGCAAACCCACCCGGAACACCGCCCCGCCCCGTTCGCCGTTGGTGGCCGACACGCGTCCATGATGGCGCTCGACGATCGAGCGTACGATCACCAGGCCCATCCCCAGTCCCTGCTCCTTCGTCGAGTAGAACGACTCGAAGAGGTGGCGCTGCACGTCGGGCGGGAGGCCGGGGCCGGTGTCGTGGACGGAGATCTCCACCTCCTCGTCGTACTCGCGCGTGCAGACCGTCACCGAGCGCGGGTCGAGCGAGGTGGACATCGCCTCGATCGAGTTGAGCACGAGGTTGAGCACGACCTGCTGGAGCTGCACGGGGTCGCCGACGACGGACGACGCGCGCGCATCGAGCGAGAGGGTGAGATCGGTCTGCCGGTGGATCGCGTTGCGCGCCAGCATCTGCACTGCCTGCCGGCACACCTCGTTGATGTCGACCTCGGCGGACTTCGGCATCTCGTTGCGGAGGAGCATGCGGGTGCGGTCGATGATCTCCGCGGCACGGATGTCCTCGTCGACGATGTCGCGGAAGATCTGCACCGCCTCCTGGACGTCGGCCGGGTTGCGGCCCAGGAGGAGCGCGCCACTCTCGGCGTTGGCGCGAATGGCGGCGAGTGGCTGTCGCAGCTCGTGCGAGACGGTCGCCGCCAGCTCGCCGATCATCGCGACGCGCCCCAGGTGCGCGACCTGGCGGCGCGTCTCCTCCGCCTTCAGCTCGGCGTTCCGGCGCTCGGTGATGTCGAGATGGGTGACGATCGCGCCGCCGTCCTCGTGCTCGAGGCGATCGACGCGCAGCTCGCACCATCGCTGGGTCGGCGCGCCGCTGTGATACTCGCAGCGAAAGGTCTCGGCGCGACGCTCGAGGACGCTCTCGATGCCGCGCCGGGCCTCGGCCGCCTCGTCGCACCCGTCCTGCTCGGCGCGCCGGCATTCGTCGAGGTAGTTCTCGCCGATGAACGCGTCGCGCCACTCGGCGACGCCCGACTGCCGTGACAGCTCGCGCCACGCTTCGTTGACGCGGATGATGACGCCCTCGCGGTCGAGGATGGCGATCTCCGTCGAGAGCGACGCGAGGACGGCGCGATTCAGCTCCTCGCCCGCGCGCACTGCGCGCGCCGCGCGGGCGCGCGCCATGGCGCCGGCGATCAGCTCACCGGCGGCGCCCAGCCGACCGATGAGCCGCGGCGACCACTCCTTCCGGATGCTGGGCCGATAGAGCGTGAGCGCGCCGATCGGCACGCCGTCGGCGATGAGCGGGATCTCGAGCTCGGCGCCGCCGCCGCTCACGCGACCGCGCGCGCGCGTGAGCATGTTGGTCGTCGCGATCCCGACGCCGTCCGCGGACCAGGTCATCGAGAGCGGTGGCCGCGTCGGGCCGTCGGGATATTGCACGAGCATCGCCCGCGTCGCGCCGGCGTAACGGCTCACGCGAGCGAGCGCATCCTCCAGCGCGGGAATCTCCTCGTCCGGCGCATGGCGCACCGCGTCGTTGGTGAGATCGGCGATCGTCTGCTCGTACGCCATCTGATCCTCGATCGCGAGCTGCGCGCGCCGGCGTCGCTCCCGCTCGACGAGCAGCAGCGCGATGAGCCCCGCCTCGACGGCGATCAGACCCAGCGAGACGAGGATCGCGACGCGGTAGCGCTCCCAGATGCCGGGCGTGCGGAGGACGATGTCCGTGCCCGCCGGGAGCCTGTCCTCGTCGAGGCGCCAGCGCCGAAGCTGGCGCCAGTCGGCCATCGCCACGGCCGGAGCGAACACGGGCGGCGGAAGGCGCTCGGCCGGCCGACGCCGGATGATCCGCATGATCAGGGCGGCCGTGGCGATGGCCTCCTCGTCCGGCAGCACGAAGGCGCCGCCGACGAGACCCTGGCCGATCCCGGTGTGCATGTAGCCGTACACCGGTGCCGCCGAGACGCGCGAGATCTCCGGGATCACCTCGCCCGGAACGAACCGCTGCCCCGACTGGTCCTGTCGGAAGCTCGTCACCAGGACGATCGTGCGAGGCGGAAGGTGGGCGAGGCGCTCGAGCAGCGAGTCGTACGTGAGCCCCTGGAGCAGGATGATGCTCAACGCGTGCGTCCGCGCCTTCACGGCCGCCAGCGCCGCGTTGACCGCGATGGTATCGTAGCTGCTGACGCCGCCGACGATCGCGACCTGCTCGGCGTCCGGCTGCAGCCGCTGCGCGAGGTCGAGCGTCGGGACGTACGGGTACGGCGTGAAGCGACCCGTGATGCCCTCGCTCGGGAGCGGCATCGCGAGCTGGCTGTCGTTCGTGAGCGCGAAGACGATCGGGATGCCGGGCAGGACGCCGCGCAGCCCTTCCGTGCTGAAGCGCAGCGCCGTCGACCCGACCGTGACGATGGCGTCGACGTGCTCCTGGCGGTACTTGGCGGCGAAGTAGTCGACGAGTCGCGGCCCGAAGGTGGGGAACCGGTCGAGGTCGAGATACTCCTGGTAGAACTCGACCGGCCGGCTGGCGCTGCTGCGCATGGTCGAGCGGAGCTGCTTCGTGAAGCCGACGACGTCGGGCAGCTCCGGCGAGACGCCGTAGAGCAGCAGGATGCGCAGCGGCTTGCCGCGCGGCTGCGCGGCCGCAGGCGTGCGGCCGAGCACGCAGGCGAGCACCACCAGCGCGACACACCACGCGCGGGAGCAGCAGCTCCGCCTGGATCCTGCCGCTCTCGCCGCCACTCCGCTCATCGACGGGGACGATGAGGGAGGATGTCCATCACGCCGGATGGACATCCTCGCATCCTACGGCCGTTGCGACGTCAGCGCGCCGCGCCCTGTGTCGCGCTCTCACGGAGCCACGGGCGCACGAGGGCGATGAGCGCTGCCATGTCGAACGGCTTGCGCAGGTAGCCGGCGGTGCCGGCGCAGGGGTCGAGCCGTGCAGGGGGGATCTCGTCGTGTGCGGTGATGAAGATGATCGGTGGCACTTCACCGCGGGCCACGAGTCGATCCTGCAAGTCGAATCCGGTAAACGCCCCGAGGCGCACGTCCAGCACGAGACAGGAGGGCACACCACGCGTGATGCGCTCGAGGAACTCCTCGCCCGAGGAGAAAGTCTCGACGCACATGCCCTCCATGCGCAGAACGCGCCTGAGCGAGCAACGGACTGCATCGTCGTCGTCGACGATCCCAACCCAACGATCAGATTGGCTCGCCGAGGCCGACGCCGCTTCTTGATCAAACGGCAACACCATCGTCCTCCAGACGAACGCGGCTACACGCTATGAGTCTCTCTGATCGGTTTGCTCCAACCATTGGACTTTGGGCGTATTGGCAGCGCGCGGCCGCGGATACGCGAGTGAAATACGCCCCATCGTCCAATGCGTCTCGCTTCCCGCCCGTCGATATGCTCGACGAGGCACGTCGGATCGCCGTGACGCGCCATTCCCGTGCCGGCTCACGCGCGATCATGACCATCTCGAGTGCCATCCTCATCGCCGCGATCGTGAGCCTGGTGATGACGATGTTGTGCGCGGGGATGGGCGGCATCGCGGGAGACCGAACCTACCTGAGCTGTCGCCGTGGCCTGCTCGTCCGCTCGCTCGTGGCGATGCTCGTGCTGCAGCCGGCGTTCGCGGTGTGGCTGTGCTACGCGTTCGCGCTCCCCGCGTCGGTGAAGCTGGCCTTGCTGGGGCTCACCATCGCGCCGATGCCCCCCATCCTCCCGAGCGCGCTGATGAAAGTGCGCGGCAGCCGCAGCTTCGAGGTCGCGCTCTCGTTCGTCGTGGCGCTGGCGAGCATCGCGACGGTGCCGATCTCGCTGTGGGGATTCAGCCTCTTCGTCGGCGCGCCGGTGCGCATCGACTTCGTCAGGGTGGGATGGCTGATCGTGCTGAACATCGCGCTGCCCGTCGCCGTCGGCTTCGCCGGCCGACGGTTGTCGGCGGAGACGACGGCGCGCGCCGTCACCCTGCTCACGATCGGCGCGGCGGGGATCCTCGCACTCGTGCTCGTCGCGCTGCTGCTCCGCGCGCGGCCGGCGATCCCGATGCTCATCGGCAACGGCTCCATGATGGCGATCGTGCTGCTGGCCGTGGCCGGCCTCGGCATCGGGCACCTCTGCGGCGGTCCGGCGCGCAAGAACCGGCGCGTGCTGGCGATGGCCACCGCGACGCGGCATCCCGCGCTCGCGATCGTGCTTGCGTCTGCCCTGTCGCCGGCCGACGAACGGGTGTCCGGCGTGGTTATCGCATTCGCGGTTCTGGTCGCCGGTCTCGCGGCGATTCCCTACCTGCCGCTGAGCAGGTTCACGCTCCCCCGCATGTAGCCACGCTGCCGGTGACGGAGACCCTGCCCGCCCTGCTCACCTTCTACGGCGTCGTTCGCAACGCGCTCGAGTTCCTCGGCGCCCTCTCCATCGTGGTCGGCGCGCTCCTCACCTTGTGGAAGGTGCTGCGCCCGATGTTCGCCGGCGAGCACGTCAACGTGACGAACTCGCGCTTCCAGCTGTCCCGCTATCTCACGCTCGCGCTCGAGTTCCAGCTCTCGTCGGACGTGCTGGGGACGGCGCTCTCACCGACGTGGACGGCGATCGGGAAGCTCGCCGCGATCGGCACCATCCGGACCGCGCTCAACTACGTGCTCACGCGGGAGATGCGGGAAGAGTGGCCGCGGATCGCGGCGCCCGAATCGGAGGCCGTGAGCGCACCCGCCCGTCCCGTGCCACCTAGCCCGGACGAATGATGCAGCGGAAGCCGACGTGCGACGTCGAGGTGTCCACCGGCTCTGGATAGCGCGCCGCCGGACGATAGCGCTGACAGTAGTTCGGCGAGCAGAGGTGCGAGCCGCCCTTGAGCACCTTGCGTGGGATCCTGATCTCCGGCTGCCGGAGATCGATGCTCTCGTCGCGCGTGCCGCCGCGTGGATTGCGCGGCACGCAGCAGCTGTGCTTCGCCGGCTGCCGATGGCGCGGCGCGTACCAGTCGTCCGTCCACTCCCACACGTTGCCGATCATGTCGAAGAGGCCGTAGCCGTTCGGCGGAAACATCCCGACGGGCGACGTTCCCTCCCAGCCATCCTCGAGCGTGTTCTCGTGCGGGAACTCGCCCTGCCAGAAGTTCGCCATCGGCCGGCCACGCGGCGTGATCTCGTCGCCCCACGCGTACACGGCCCCTTCCAGTCCGCCGCGCGCCGCGCGCTCCCACTCGGCCTCCGTGGGGAGCGACTTCCCCGCCCACTTGGCATACGCCGCCGCATCGCCGAACGCGACGTGGACGACGGGATGGCGATCCATGCCGGTGAGGTCGGTGTCCGGTCCGCCGGGATGACGCCAGTCGGCGCCGAGGGTGAATGCCCACCAGTTGCGCATGTCGCGCATGTTGACCGGCCGACTCGGCTTCTGGAACACGAGCGAGCCCGGATAGAGGAGCTCGGGCAACGCGCCCGGATACTCGGCGGGATCGGGTGGGATCTCGGCGACGGTGGCGTGCCTGGTCTCCTCGACGAACTTCGCGAACGACTCGTTGGTGACGGGACGGCTGTCGATCCAGAATCCGTCGACGGTCACCTTGTGCGCCGGCGCTTCCTCGGGGTAATGCGCGTCGGAGCCCATGAGGAAAGTGCCGGCCGGTATCCAGCGCATGCCGGGACTCGGCGCGGGACCCGGCGCAGTGACATCGGTGTCGTGCACGAGTGTCTCCTGAAACGGCTCGCCAGGATCGCGCGGCCGGGACCCGCTGTGTATTGGGCCAAAGCCTCATAACGCGCGCACCCGGAATAGTCGTTCTTATCGCGCGCGAAAGAACTCGGGGTTTCCCCCGTGGACTTTCGGACCACTGCATGTCATGGCGCGCGCATCTAGTCTCTTGCTGAACTCCTGAGAGGTCAGCACACATGCAAGTTGCAGCGGACGAACACTGGCCCCTCCCGACGACGGAGATGCAGCCGGCGTTGGAGTTGGCGTCGACACTGACCCGTGCGGACATGGGCGTGCTGATGCTGCACCACGACGGCGCCGACGCCCTGCTCCCTGCGGCGTGCGTGGGCCTGTCGGACGAGGACCGGGATGCGATCGGTGCGCAGCGGTCCGGCGTGGGACCCTTCGGCCAGGCCATCGCCGAGCGCCGGCGCATCGTGATCCGCGACGCGCCGCGCGAGGCACCGACGTTCGTCCCCCTGATCGACCGGCTCGGCATCCGCACGATGGAGATCCAGCCGCTCATCGGCGCGAGCGGCCAGACGGTCGGTGCGCTCGGCCTGATGTTCCGTCAGAATCGTACGGCCAAGAAGCAGCGCGCCCACATGGTGGACCTCACGACGTCGCTGCTGACCTCCGCGGTGATGCAGGCGCGCATGCGGCACGCGGCCGAGCGGCAGCGCCTCGAGGCGGAGCAGCATGGCCGGGCCAAGGTGCAGCTGATGGCGCGGCTGAGCCACGAGCTCCGTACCCCGCTGCAGTCGATCGCCGGCTACATCGAGCTGCTCCGGCTGGGCGCGCCCGAGCCGCTGACACCCGCGCAGGCGTATCTCCTCGATCGGATGCTCGACGGCGAACAGATTCTCGTGCACGTGGTCGACGATCTGATCACCTTCTCGCGGCTGGAGACCGGACACCTCAGCTACGAGCTCGACGCGGTGTCGGTGCACCAGGCGCTGCGCGTCACGGAAGCGATCGTCGCGCCGCTCGCCCACGCGCGCGGCGTCGCGCTGTCGGTGAGCGACGGCACGCACGACGCGCAGGTGTTCGGCGACGACGCCAAGATCAAGCAGGTGCTCGTGAACCTCGCGACGAACGCCGTGAAGTTCACCGGACAGGGGGGCCAGGTGACGCTCACCTGCCGCGCGGCCGACGACGACGTCGTGTTCGACATCTCGGACACGGGCGCGGGGATTCCCGCCGATCAGCTGCGCGCGATCTTCGAGCCGTACGTGCAGCTACCGACACCGCTGCTCGACAGTCACGGCGGCTCGGGGCTCGGGCTCGCGATCAGTCGCGAGTTCGCGACGGCGATGCACGGCGAGCTCACCGTGTCGAGCACGCTCGGCCTCGGCTCGACGTTCACCCTGCGGCTGAAGCGATTCTCACCCGAGCTCGCTGCGGGACATCAACAATCCGTGAGTGGACGCTCCCTGTCGGATGGTCAGCCACTCATGCCTGTGATCCTGCCCACAAACGATTCCGCACAGGCGTCACAGGAGCACTGACAGACACTCGAGGCGCGCTGCTCCGTATACGACTTTTGTCCCATTGAGCGAAGACGCCGACAGTTGCGAATTGCACTTACCCTGACCCGGCGACTCCCATGGTTCCGACTGCACAGCTAGCCATCAACCTGCCGCCGTCCCACCTCGACGACGCGACGCTGCGCGCGCCGACGGATCTCCCCCAGGCGCTGCACCGTCGTGCAGCAACAGTGCCGCCGACGATTCTGGTCATCGACGATCATCCCGACAGCCGCACGATCGGTCGTCTGCTCCTCGAATCCGCGGGCTACGGCGTCATCGAAGCGTGCACGGGACCCGACGGGCTCAGCGCGGCGCGTGAGTATCTGCCCTCCGTCGTGCTGCTCGACATCGTGCTCCCCGGGCTCGACGGCTGGCACGTCGCCCGTCAGCTGCGCTGGGGCGCGACGACGCATCACATGGTGCTCATCGCGATGACGGCACTCGGCGGCGTGCCCGACGTGACGCGGTCGTTCCAGGTGGGATTCGACGAAGTGTTGATCAAGCCCGTGCCGCCGATCCAGCTGCTCACGACGGTGCAGCGCTACGTCGGGCGCGTCGAGGCCCGGCGACCCGCGGATCGGTAACTCTCTCCTCTACGGCGCGGCGCCGGCGTCGGTCTCCGTCCTGCCGGCGGAGACGGGCCGATTCGGACGGATCGAGACGTCCGCGAGCACGCCATTCGGCGCCCGCACCTTGGACATCACGGGCAGCGTGAGGTGTAGCACGGCGCCGCCGCCCTCGCCGCTCTCGGCGCGCAGGTCGCCCCCGTGATCCGCCATGATCGTCCGGCTGATGGCGAGCCCGAGTCCGACGCCGTGCGCCTTCGACGTCACGAAGGGCTCGAACACCTCGTCGAGCCGGTCGGCGGCGATCCCCATCCCGCTGTCGGCGATGAGGACGTGGACGACCTCCTCGAAGGGCTCGCGCCGGAGCGTCACGCGTAGCCGCCGCGCGCCCGGAGGCACGCTCTCCATCGCGTCGCGGGCGTTGAGGATGATGTTGAGCAGCACCTGATGGATCTGCGGGCGGTTGACGACGACGTCGAGCCCTTCGCCGCTCACCTCCCACTCCACCCCGATGTCGTGCTTGCGCAGCTCGGCGCGCACGAGATCGAGCACCTCCGAGACGACGATCGCGATGTTCACCGGCTCGCGGTCGCGCTGCTCGCGGCGCATGAGCCGTCGGAGCTGGCCGATCACCGTCTCGGCGCGGCGGCTGTCGCGCACGATGTCCTCGATCAGCTCCTGCAGCACGGCGAAGCGGCTCGCGTCGCCGCCGACCCAGGCGCGGTTGCGCTCGATGAGCAGGCGCGCCGTCTCCGCATTCAACGTCACCGCACCGACCGGCTGACCGAGCTCGTGCACGATGGTCGTCGAGAGCTCGCCCATCGTCGCCACGCGCGCGAGATGAGCGAGGGCCTGCTGCCGCTCCTCGACTTCCTCGTCCTGCTTGCGGCGCTCGGTGATGTCGCGCACCACGCCGATGAGCCGCTCCGAGTTCGCGGACTCGTCACGCACCCGTCGCGCGGTCGTGGCCAGCCACCGCTCCTCGCCGCCCTCGCGGGTGATGGAGAACTCGTGCGCCAGCACCGGCGGCGCCGCCGAGAGGTCCTCGTCTTTCCGGCGCTCGTCGGCGGTGCTCGATCGGCCGAGCAGCAGATCGATCTCGCGGCGCGCCGGGGTCGCACCGTTGCTGACGCCGAGCAACGCCGCGCAATGCTCGCTGAACCACATCTCGCCCGTGCCGACGTCGAGCGTCCAGAAACCGAGATCGGCGGTGGCGGCGGCCAGCTCGAGCTGCTCCTCGTTCTCGCGCATCGCTTCCGCGGTGCGACGGCTCTCGGTGACGTCGATGCCAATGCCCATGGCGCGGTACGGGACGCCGTCGGGGCGGCGGAGCACGACGCCGCGCGACAGGATCCAGTGCCAGCTGATGTCGCGGTGCAGCACGCGGCACACGGCCTCACCGATGAGGCTGTCTCCCGACTCGTCGCGTGGCGCGTCCGCCGCGAGCGCCTCCTGCATGCTCGCCTCCGACTCGGCGAGGTCGACGGGGTGCATGCGCATCATCCAGCTCGAGACGTCGCGCCGCTCCCAGGCCGGGAGGTCGAACATGGCGGCGAGCTGCTCGTCGATCGACGTCTGGTTCGTGAGGAGATCCATGTCCCACACGCCGACGCGCGCCGCCTTCAGCGTGAGCGCGAGCAGCCGCTGGCGATCGTACGCCTTCTCCTCGGCGCGATCCCGCTCGCCGATCACCTTGGCGAGGAGCTGGAGCGGGACGGCGACGAGGAGCAGGAACGCCTGGACGGAGAGCGCACTCTCGTGCTGCGGGTCGCCACCGATGAACGGTCCCCGGTCGTGCACCACGCCGAAGACGGCGAGCATGGTGAGCACGAGGAGCCCGACGTTGACCCCCGTCCGTCCGAAGCGCAGCGCGGCCCACAACAGCAGTGGCAGGGGTGTATACAGCATCGCCGGCGACGAGTACCACGATTCGCTCTGGCTGGTGAAGGTCGCGACGAGGATCGTCAGCAGGAGACCGCTGAGCACCCCGGCTTCCAAGTAGCGTACGAACGGCGCCTTCCGTGCGGACCGCCAATCCGTTGTCGCGGTCGCCATGACGGCGGGGACGATGGTCTGCGTCGCCAGCATGTTGCTGAAGAACCGTTCCTGCCAGACGTGCCAGAACGTCCCTCCCCTCCAGCCGAGCAGGGTCACGAAGCCAGCGTCGGCGAAGGTGGAGACGAAGGTGGCAAAGAAGGTGGCGCCGAGCATGAACACGCCGAAGGCGCGAACCGAGTGCATCTCCCCGTGCCGCGCGACCCACGCGCGGAAGATCGCGGCACCGATGAGCGCCTCGAGACAATTGCTCACGTACCAGCACAGCGCCATCGAGAGCGGCACCCCGCCCTTCAACTCCACGGCGAGGTGCGGCGGGAGCACGGCCAGCAGGAGGAAGCCCCAGGTGCGCACGGGCGAAAGCAGCAACGCGGCGAGGAGCAGCGCGTTGGGGGGCCAGAGCACCGAGACTGCTTCGGACTGGAGCTTGAGCGCGACTCCCAGCTTGCCGCCGAGGAGGCAGGCGATGCCGGTCAGCACCGCCGCGATCACCACCCGGGCCGCGCCCCACTCGTGCTCGATGCGTGCGGAAGGTTGCGGTTCGCCGACGCTGCGTCGCGTCTCGCTCATCGCTGGCACCCGTGGTGGATGGCGCCTCTGTCCGACGTGCCCCGTGTCACACTCGCCATCATGCGCTCGCCCTGATCGCCCGGCGCGACCATGCGACTCGGCGCAAACACTGTCAAGAGCATGCGCGGCGCGTTCAACTCCTGTATCGAGTCGGTAACGTCGGCCGGGATCCGCACGTTCATCGGCAGATTGCCCGGACGAGCGGCATCCTGTCTTGTATGCAGGCGTGCGCCCAAAGTCTCATTGGCCCGAGGGCCATTTCGACCAGATTTCCCTGCACGGTAGGCCGAAAGGCCGGGTCGTTCACCGGAGAAGTCGATGCAGCGTTCAGGACACGACGGCGCCACTGCCATCGTGGTGTGCTCGGACGGACCCGCGCCTGGGGATGTCGGCGCGCCAGTCTCCGACGTGCGGCTCGCAATCCCTTTGCCGTCTCGCGTTGTCTCACCCGCATCGTTCGAGCGTGATGGATGCGTGCCTCGCTGATCGTTCTCACCATCGTCCTCGCGACACTGCGCGTGATCCAGGCAGTGCTGGCGCAGCGCGTCGGCGCGCGGGGCGTGGCGGCTTCTCCGCGGCGTCGGTTCGCGGTGGTCGGAGTGAGCGAGCTCAGTTTGCCGGAGGGACCGACGGGCCGTCGTGGGACGGCCGGGTCGGGGAGGAAGGCCGCTGACGGCGGTGCGGCGCGCGGCGACCGCAGGACCAGCCGGTTCGCCGAGTGGCGCTACTATGGGTTCAGTGGGCGCGGCACGGAGGCGGGGGACCTCGAGGCGCCCGAAGTTGTGGCGAGTTCGCCCGCTGTGGGGTCCATCGTCACGATTCTGCCCGACGACTGCGTCACCACCGTGGTGAACGGCCACGTGTATCGCCAATGCGGGAGCGTGTGGTATCAACGCCAGGACACCGGCTCGAAGGTCACGTATGTGGTCGTCCCTGCTCCATAGGCATCTTCATGCCAGTATGGACCGCCAGGGCGCCGGTGGCGTGTTGGCCCAAGGTCCAATGCCATTTCCGCAAGACGTCGCAGACTATGGGTACCCCCCAGACGCCGCAGGCTCGCGAATCGGCTGCGCTGCCGCGCCGGACGGCGCGCCGCGGCTGGTGGGTCGGCATTCGCCCGGGCCACGCGACATGCACACATTGTGTTCTTGCCCGGCCTCAGCTATGGTCGTGGCCGCGCTACGTCGGCACTCGGCGCGTCGTCGCCCGGGGCCGATGCGACGAATCACTCGTGAGGCCTAGAGGCTCCATATGCCTGCAACCGCTCAATCCACGATCGTCGTAGTCGACGACGACGAGAGTACGTGCCGCGCGCTGGCTCGGTCGCTGAGCTGCAACGGATATCGCGTGCGCACGTACACCCGCGCGCGCGACTACCTCGCCGATCGCGATCAGGTCGATCCGGCGTGCGTCGTGGCCGACATCAACATGCCCGACCTCGACGGGTTGAGCATGTACCAGGAAGAACGGTCGGAGGGCTACACGGTCCCGACGGTGTTCGTCACGGGCTGCGTCGACGTCCGCACGGCGGTGCGCGCGATGAAGGACGGCGCGCTCGATCTGCTCGAGAAGCCGGTGGACGAGTCCGTCCTGCTGGCGACGATCGAGGCCGCGATGGAGCGTTCGCGCGTGCTGCGTGCGGAGCGGGACGACATCGCCTCGGTGTGGCGGCGGCTCGACCTGCTGACGCCGCGTGAGGCGGAGATCTGTGCGCTCGTCGCCTCGGGGCGACTCAACAAGCAGATTGCCGCGCTCATCGGCACGACGGAGAAGACGGTGAAGGTGCACCGCGCGCGCGTGATGGCGAAGCTCAACGTCACGTCGGTCGCCGGACTCGTGCGGCTCGTCGATCACGTGCTCGGCTCGCCGCCGCCAGGACCGATCTTCGACGCCGATCACCATGCCCGCCGGCGCCCGCGCGCGCTCGCGTTCATGGCGTCCGCGCTCGCGGCCGCGTCGTCGCTGCACGTGGAGCCGGCCCCGCCGTCGCCGTCGCGTCTCTCGGCCCGTCGTGTGTACCGCGAAGCCGCGGACGCCGCGGAGAAGTTCTTCTGACGTCGATTGGTCATTCGATCGCGTAGCACGACGAGGTGGGAGATGAGCGCCTGGCCTGGCGATCCCGTGCTCCGGTACGATCCGCCGAAGAGCGTTCCGCGTCACCGCATCCTCGTCGTCGACGATCATCCGCCGATGGCGATCGCGTTCGCGCGATTGATCCAGGTGCTGGGGCACGAGGTGCGGGTCACGCACGACGGCACGACGGCTCTCGCGTGTCTGGACAACTACCAGCCCGACATCGTGCTGCTCGACATCGGGCTGCCGGGGATGAACGGCTACGAGGTCGCGCGTCGTGTGCGCGCGACGGAGCGCGGCTCGCGCGTGCGGCTGGTCGCGCTCACCGGCTACGGTGACGACGACGACGTCGCGCGCGCCCGCGGCGCGGGGTTCGACCTGTTCCTCGTCAAGCCGGTGAGCTTCTCGTCGCTCTCCGCCGTGCTCGAGCTGCCATCGGGCGTCGCGCCGCTCGAAGAACACTGAGTCTTCACAGCAGCGCGGTGGCCTTTCGCCCAATGGAGCGAAGGTGCGCGCACCACACATCCTTCCGGGGTAGCATCGTGCGTGACGCACGACACAACCGGAGGGCTGTAGATGCACACCGTGATGACGTCATCGGTCGAACGACTCCGTCCTCTCACGATCGTTGGCGGAGCCGAAGGTGTCGGCAAGTCGACTCTCCTGCGTCACCAGCTGCTGCACGGCGGCCACCTGCCCATCGCCGTCGTCGTCTCGAATCTCGACTCGCTGCAGCTGGACGACAGCGACATCCTGTCGCGCGACGCGACGTTCACGACGCTGTGCAACGGCTCGATCTGCTGCGAGACGGACGGCGACGTCACCTCGACGCTCGCGATGCTGCGCAAGCGGCTGCACCCCGACACGCACGTCCTGCTCGAAGCGCGTCACGACGCGTCGCTCCGCCGCTTCACCGGCTACGGCTACACGCCGGGCTATCGGCTGGACGGCACCGTCGTCGTCGCCGATGCGCAGGCGCTCGACGGCGAGCTGGAAGCGGAGCAGTTCAGCCGGATGCGCACGCACATCGGCAGCGCCGAGATCGTGGTGATCAACAAGGTCGACCTGCTCGCCACCCAGCGGCCGCAGAGCGTGTCGGACACGGTGAGCACCCTGCACCACACCGCGCGCCTGATCCAGACGTCGCGCGGCCGCGTGCCCCCGCCGCTGCTGCTCGGCGTCGGCCCCGACGAAGCGGAGATCGAGGATCGCGCCGTCCCGGCGACGTGGAAGACGTCGTTCCGTCCGGCGCCACGTCGCCCGGGCGCCTCCGACTCGCGCGCGGAGCTCGAGCCGACGTACCGCATGTGGACGTTGTCGACGACGGAGCCGATGACGGGCCACGACTTCCGCTACTGGGCGGCGCACCTGCCGTCGACGATCGTGCGCGCCCGCGGCTCCGTGCTGCTGAGTGACGATCAGCCGTATCGGTATCGCTTCGAGCTGGTCGGCGCGCACCACTATCTGCGCCGCGACGAGCCGTGGGGCACGCAGACGCCGGAGACGAGGTTGGCGCTGGTTGGGGTGTGATCGGCACGGTGAGGCGTTGCTGGTCCTCTGCTGAACGACGGAACGCGGATCTGGAACGGCGATGCCGCGGAATGCCGGATCACATTCTGCGGCGGCTGACCGCTGACCGCTCGCCGCTGACCGCGCGCCGCTAGAAGGCTCGCTGCTGACCGCTCGCTGCTCACCGCGCGCAGTTCAGAAGTGCGGATCCCTCGACGCCGGCGGATGACGATCCTTCGACTCGGTTCGCTCGCTCAGGATCTGCGCTCGCTCGGGATGACGACGTCGCCTTCACGCGCGCCCGACGGCGCGCATGTGACGCGCGCGTGAACATCGGTCGCATCGATCTCCGACACCGCCTCGTGCCGCGATGGTACGTTGGACGATGGGACGATGGCCGGCGGCGCGCGATCGGGACGACGTTGCGGCGTCCCGAGTGGAGTGGTCGCCGTGCAGCAGCATACGATCAACGCATCACGCTCGCCCACGAGTGTTTCGGTGAGCCTGCTCTTCAGCCTCAGCGTGCATGGAAGCCTGCTCGCGCTCGCGCTGTGGCAACCGGTGATGACCGATCCGCAGCTCACCGAGAAGCCGCGCGAGATCGGGGAGCATCTCGAGTATGCGCTCATCCTGCCGACGCCCGCGACGAAGAAGCCCTCGCCCGCGTCGCCACGGGAGCCGGCGAAGAAGCGCGGGATGCCGAAGAGCGTGCTCCCGAAGCTCGCGGACGATCTCCCCTTCACCACCGATCTCCTCGTTCCGGCGCCCGCAGTACCCGACTTGCCGGTCGCGGTGCTCAAGGATACGATCTTCCCCGGCCAGGTGAGCGGGGAGAGTGCGCCGCACCTGGAAGCGGTGGGCGATCCGGCCGGACTCGCCGTGAGCACCGAGGCGAGTGGAGAGCCGACGCCGTCCGCGTACGACGTCGATGCCATCCCGAATCCGGAGAACCCGAAGCCCGTGTATCCACCGAGCGCGCTGCGCAGGAACATCGAGCAGGCGTTCGCGGTGGAGTTCGTCGTGGACACCACGGGCCGCGTCGACGCCGCGTCGATCATGATCCCGCCGTCCGTGCCGGGTGAGTTCGCCGAGTCGGTGCGTCACGCCCTGGTGCGCTGGCACTTCCGTCCGGCAACGTTGCGCGGCCTCGCCGTCCGGCGCTCGGTACGGCAGCCGTTCATCTTCCAGATCGTCGGGCCCAACACGTGAGGAGGGCCGGTCGGATCGCCGAAGGCGACGCGCTCGCGTCGCGCCGGGCCGTTCCGTGAGTCAACGTCCGCGCAGCGCCCGATCGGCGCTGCGCGTTCACATTGCGTCCACCACCAAGGCGCGCAGATGGCGATGATGCAGGAGGGCAATCGAGACCCGGGCTCCTCGTCGGCGAGCGACGCGGCGTCGAGCGACGCGGCCGCCGCGGACGCTGCGGCGCGGCATGACGCGCCGAACCTCTCCGTCGCCGTCTCCTGGTACGCGGACGTCTCACTGAACCGGTTCGCCTACGTCGGCCCGATGGCGGTGCGTCTGCTCGGCTTTCCCGCCTCGGCCTGGAAGGAAGATGGCTTCTGGTCCTCGCACCTCCCGGCGGACGAGCGGGAGATCGTCCAGGAGAAGCGGAAGCGGCTCGTCGACGTCGGTCGCGACTTCGAGCTCAACTACCACATGATCGCGTCCGACGGGACGCTGGTGCGCATCCGCGAGCTGACGACGGTGACCGAGCTCGCCGACGGGTCGCACGTGCTGCGCGGGCTCTTCCTGCGCAACGACAACGCGCCGTTCACGGGACCCGTGACGCCGGAGGCCGCGCGGTACGGCTCGTGGCTCACCCACGAGCTGAGCCAGCCGATCGGCGTGGTGCTCGCCAACCTCGACGCGATGCGCCACATGCTGCGTGCGTCGCCGCCGCGGGTGGACGAGGCGCTCGAGGCGCTGGCCGACATGGCGTCGGGCGCGCGCGACGCCGCCGCCTATCTCGCCGTGATCCGCCGCAGCATCCGCAATGCGGACACCGTCGCGATCGAGCCGGAGGCCGCGGAGTCGGATCTCAACGCGCCACAACGCGCCAAGGGGTCAGACACCTTCGGTGTCTGACCCTAACGTCTAACTTCGACGCGCCAAGGCGCGCCAAGGGGTCAGACACCTTCGGTGTCTGACCCCAGCTCTGACCAAGGGCCAATGTCAGCCGACGCGAGCTTCACCGACGTTCATTCGGCATGGACGCTCGCGTGTCTCACTCGCTGCTTCACGAGGCTCGACCCGACGCGGCCGAGTACGACGCACTGCTGTCGGTCGCGCGGGACGAGGCGCGACGACTCCTCGAGGTCTCCGCGGTGCAGCGTGCGTCCCAGGCATATCTGTGGAGCCTGCCGCTCGTCGGGATGGCGCAGTGGCAGCACGAGGCGCGTCGCGCGTTCGGCATGCGCGACACCGACGTCGTCGTGTACGAGAGCCTCGAGGACCATCGCGGGATCCTGACGGCCGACGTCTCCATGACGTACATCGTCGGCCTCCCCGATCTGGCGCGCACCGGCGCGATCGTCGTCGAGTATCCGGCCGGCTCGTCGGCGGGCGTCATCCTCGACTTCTGGCAGGAGCCGCTGGGGTACCTCGGCGACTACGGTCCGGACAACGGTGTCGGCGCGACGTACCTCATCATCGGCCCGGGACAGGAGCCCAACGGCCACCCGTCCGACTTCGTCGTCCGTTCCCCGACGACGAACGTCGCGATCGGCTTTCGCGCGCTCGACGAGGATCCAGCGCACGCCAACGCGCTCATCGAGCGGTTCAACATGTATCCGCTCGCGCCGCGCTCGCTGGAGGAACCGATGCGGCTGCTCCGCCCCGAGGGGCGACCCTGGCGGCAGGTGCCGCCGCGCGGCATGGCGTACTGGCACCGGCTCGCCGACGCCATCCAGCGCGAGAGCGCCCTCGAGCGCGACTGGGCGATGCTGGCGCAGCTCGAGACGCTCGGCATCTCGCGCACGCGATCGTTCGAGCCGGGTCCGTACCGGCGGCGCGTGCTCGAGGAAGGAGCGCACCTCGGGGAGCAGATCGCGCGCGCGCTCGCCATTCATGGACCTCGCGTCGGAGCGCGGTATCGAGCCGACTCGCGGTGGCGCGAGGTCGTCCCCTTTCATTCGCTGCTCAGCGCGACCGGCCCGGACATCATCGATGCGCGGGCCGCGTTCTGCTATCAGGCGGTCGCGATGAGCACCGCGCTGCTGGACCGTGAGCGTGGCACGCACCACGTCTGCCTCGCGACGCACGTGGACTCGCAGGACCGCGCCCTGCACGGCGCGCGGTCGTACATGCTGCGCGTGCCGCCGCACCCGCCGGCGAAACACTACTGGTCGCTGACGATCTACGACGCCGAGCTGCGCACGCCGATCGACAACGCGCAGTCGGTCGCGTCGCGTGCGTCGCACTTTCCGCTCATCTACAACGGGGACGGCTCGGTCGACCTGTTCGTCGGCGCCGCGCCGCGCGTCGGCTGGGAGCGCAACTGGATCTCCACGCCACCCGAGAGCCAGTGGTTCGCGTACCTGCGCCTGAGCGAGCCGCTCGACGCCTACTTCTCGCACCAGTTCGCCCTGCCGGACTTCCAGCTCTTCGACGAGCACACCTATCACACGCCCTAGCTGGAGGCCCGTCGATGCGTTCGTCGTCGCGCGTTGTGCTGCTGCTCTGCCTCGTCGTTCACGCTCCCCTGCTCGCGCAGGCGCCGAACGACACGACGCATCGCGCGGGCTGGGCGTGGGACCTGAGCAGTCTGTTCACCGGCATTCACGGCTTCGTGCCCGTGCCTTTCGCGTTCGGCAATCCGGTGGTCGGCCTCGGCGGCGGGCTGGGCATCGTGTTCTATCACCCACCCGCCCTCAAGAACACGGACACGGTGGACATGCGCCGCCCGCCGCCGTCGGTGGGGATCGGCGGCTTCTTCACCAGCCAGTCCGATTGGGGCGCCGCGGGGGGCGTGTATCACCCGTGGCACAACGACCGATACCGGTACCTCGGCATCGTGGGAGGCGGGCAGGTGGGACTGAATTACTTCGGCGTGCGCGACAGTCCGTTCCAGCACAATCCGCTCGACTACCAGTTCGAGCCGGTTGGAACGTTGCAGCGTGTCCAGGCGCGCATCGCGAGCTTCCCGCTCTACGTCGGGGCGGAGTACGCGTACGTCCATACCCGAAGCACCTTCGACTCGGTGCTCCGACTGCCCGTCGAGCTGCCGAAGCACGAGCAGAAGATCGAGATCGGGGGGCTCGCCGGCAGCCTCGTGTACGACACGCGCAACAACTTCCTCGATCCGACCACCGGCGTCGATCTGTCGGCGAAGGTGAGCGGCTTCGCGCCCTGGCTCGGCGGCTCGGACAGCTTCGGCCGATTCAACGCCTTCGCGCACGGGTATGCGCAGCCGAGGAACATGTGGGGGTTCGCCGGCCGACTCGACCTGACGAGCGCGTGGGGAACCGTCCCCTTCTTCTACGTTCCGTACATCGACATGCGCGGGCTGCAGACGCAGAAGTTCTCGGGCAACGTGACGATGCTCGGCGAGGGAGAGGTGCGCATGACGGTCCTCACGCGCTGGACCGCGCTCGGGTTCGCGGGGATCGGCAGCGCGGCAGAGGACTGGGGCGAGCTCTCGAGCGCGCGGGTCGCGGGGGCCGGGGGCGTGGGCTTCCGCTATCTGCTGGCGAAGAAGTTCGGGATCCGCTCCGGCGTCGACGTCGCGGTCGGCACGGGCGGCAAGCCGCTCTTCTACCTTCAGAACGGCGCGTCCTGGAAATGACCGTCGAGCGTCGTCTGCGCCTGCGCAGCCACCATCAGCCGGACGCCGTGCTGCAGGCGCCGGCGCTCTCGACCGCATCGGCGTATCCGTTCGATGCCGCGCCCTTCTGGTGGTTGTGGAATGCGCAGCAGTGGCACCGTGCCAGCCCCGTCGCGCTGCGGCGGCGTACGATCATGCTCGCGCTCATCGCGTGGCTCCCCCTCGTCCTCCTCACGGCGCAGCAGCGCGGCGCGAGCGAGTGGGCACACTGGCTGGAGCCGCTCACCGACATCCGGATCATCAGCCGCTATCTGCTCGCGCTCCCCGTCCTCATCCTCGCCGAGCCGATGTTCATCAGCCGGCTCGGGGGAATCGTGATGCACTTCCAGCGCGCGGGCTTCGTGCGTCGGGCGGACCACGCGCGCTTCACGCGGATCCTCGCGCGCACGCACGCCCTGCTGCTGCAGCACTTCGTCGAGGTCGTGATCGTCCTCCTCGCGTTCACCGTCTCGCTGCGGCTGTTGTCGGACGGCGCGGAGCCGTGGGAGCTTCAGAGTGTCGCGGAGAATCCGCGGCTCTCGTCGAACGCCCAGTGGTGGCTGGCGATCGTGAGCCAGCCGCTGTTCCTCATCTACGTCGCGCGGTGGTGCTGGCGGTCGCTCGTGTGGTTCCGCACGCTCCGCTGCATCGCGCGCCTCGACCTCAACATGGTACCGGCGCACCCCGATCGCGCCGGCGGTGTGCTGTTCGTCGCGCAATCCATCCCCGTGCTGGCGCCGTTCGGCTTCGCGCTCGCCTGCGCGCTGGCCGGCGCGATCGCCGGCTCGACGGCCGTCGTCCATCTGACGCTGACGACCCTGCTCGGCGCCGCCGGCACCCTGCTGACCATCCTGCTCGTCATTGCGATCGGCCCCCTCTGCTGGCTCTCGACGCCGATGCGTGCGGCACAGCTCCGCGGCATCGTCGAGTATGGCGAGTTGGCGACGCGGGTGGGCCGCCGCTTCGAGGCGCGCTGGCTCCGTGAGCGACGGTTCGTCACGAGCGAGGCGCTGTCCGCCCAGGACTTCTCGGCGACGATCGATCTGTACAGCGTCGTGAGTGCCGTCTACACCGTGCGGATCATCCCCGTGAAGGCCCGGTCGCTGTTCAAGCTCGTCGCGGCGACGATCATCCCGTTCGTTCCCTTGTTGCTCATGCTCGTGCCAACCCAGGAGCTCATGCACTTCGTCGCCAAACTGCTGCTCTAGCCAGGCCGGCTCGTGCGCCGAACGTCGGCGCGCGATCGCCATCCTTCTCTCTGCACGTCACCGCGAGTCGTTGGGCACTAGGTCCAATGACCCGTTGGGCTCGCGCGTGGGCATCGTTCGTCGCGGTCTCACGAGCGGGTGATCATGCCCGCTTCCACCTCACCGAGAGAGGGATCCGGAGCCATGACTCACCAGACATCCCAGGTTCTCCATCACGAGGTTCCACGGCCGGCGCTCGCGGCACTCGCGTTCGCCGTGACCGCCCTGTTCGTCGCCACCGTGCCCGCGCTGGCGCAGGATCCGGCGCCGGAGATCCCGCGGCCAGCGGTGCCCGCGAAACCGACCGTCCGCTGGGCGCCCGGACAGGAGGGCAAGATCAAGGGCGCGATCATGACGCGTCAGGGCGACGAGATGCTCGTCCGGCAGGAGAACTCGAACGACATCAGCTCGGTGACGATCACGGATGGCACGAAGATCGAGCGGCAGTCCGGGCTGTTCAACGTCGACCGCCAGCGGCGAGACGCGAGCGTGCTCGCTCCCGGACTGTTCGTCGAGCTCCACGGCATCGGCGGCGACCATGGCAATCTCGTCGCCACGCGCGTCACGTTCAGCAAGCGGGCCCTGAGGGTCCAGAACTCGGTCGCCGCGGGTGAGGTCGACCTGCGGGAGAAGCAGGCGGAGACCGCCGCGGCGACGCAGCGCAACCTGAACGCGATCAACGCGGCCACGCGTCGCGCGCGCGATTCCATCGCGGCCTTCACGGACCGGATGGCCAACCTCGACAACTACGTCGTCAAGCTGCAGGGCACCGTGTACTTCGCGAGCGGCAGCTTCGAGCTGACCGACGAGGCGAAGCAGGTGCTGGACAACATGGTCGCGCAGGGCCAGGGGCTGAAGGGCTTCCTGGTCGAGGTCGCGGGCTACACGGACAACGTCGGCAACGTGGCGCTCAACCAGGAGCTCAGCGCGCGGCGCGTGAACGCGGTCGTGGCATACGTGGCGGACAAGTTCAACGTCCCGCTGCGCCGATTCATCAACCCGACCGGCCTTGGCGATACCCAGCCGGTGGGTGACAACAACACGGTGGAGGGGCGGGCGCTGAACCGCCGCGTCGAGGTGAAGGTCCTGCAGAACAAGGGCATCGCCGAAGCCGACAGCTCTGCCAAGCACTGAGGCGGGCACGAGCTCGACCGCTGTCCCGATCCTCCGTACTGCTCCCGCTCTCGCCGCCGCCCACTCGGGCGGCGGCGAGAGTGCGTTTGTGCGGGCCGAGGCGAATCCGATGCTCGTGATCGGGTGACGTCGACCGTCTCGTTCCCGTTCCCGCAGGCGGCGCGTCGCTGAGG